>Ga0181516_10000002_pt1 | contig 329120 bp, 288 predicted proteins | sample PEATcosm2014_Bin_25_FD_121104 | JGI IMG/M metagenome (GOLD analysis project Ga0181516, IMG submission 121104) | Peatland microbial communities from MTU Mesocosm Facility, Houghton, MI, USA - PEATcosm2014_Bin01_10_metaG | ecosystem: Environmental > Terrestrial > Soil > Wetlands > Peat | place...
GTCGTCCTCTGCCGGCGCTTTGAGCCATCGCTCGATATACAGTCGAACCCATGTTGGCGGCTTATGAAACTCCACAGCTTTCAGCATGAGTTCCCAATCGATAGTGTCAAAGAATCCCTTGATGTCCAGATCGATGACCCAGTTGTATTCCCAGCACCGTTCTCGGGCTCTCGCCACGGCCTGATGTGCCGACTTCCCTGGGCGATATCCGTAGGAATCGTCATGAAATCCTGGCTCCACCAGAGACTCGAAACACAACCGCGCGGTCATCTGCGCAATTCGATCCGCGACTGTCGGTATTCCCAACGGCCGCGTTCCTCCGCTCTTCTTCGGAATCTCCACCCGCTTCACCGGTGATGGATGGTAGCTGCCCGAGGACATCCGGTTCCACAGCTTGTAGAGATTCTTCGAGAGATCATCGTCGAATTTCTCTAGCGTTTTCCCATCGATCCCTGCCGCCCCATTGTTCGCCCGTACCAGCTGGTATGCTTCCCATACGAGTCGCTTCGGAATGTCAAACGGTTTTGCCTTCTCCATCCCGTTCATCCTGTCGCCAGTTGGCAAGCAGAAAAGGCTTGAGCATGTCGACCCCTTCGCTCCATTCCCATTACAGGAACTTCAACGCTACTACGGACCGATCCGCCCCTGTGCTCCGCATCGGTACATGGTTCGCTGACTTCGTCAACTGGTACAACACGAAACATCTGCATTCTGGAATCGGCTATGTCACTCCACGCCAGAAAAGGACCGGAGAGACCCTGCATATTTACGCAGCGCGAAACCGAACCATCGCCGCCGCGCAACAACAAAATCCCCTTCGCTGGTGTCGTTCAAAGACCATGAACTATCAAGCTTTGCCGGTGAAGGCGTTCTATCGTCCCATCGCAAAGTCCGCATGATTTTTTCTCATCATCTGGCGAAATCTATCTTGACAGATTCCGAAGGCGAGGCGCGGGGCATTTAATCAACATTTTATCCATAATGAAATATCGCTTATATTTATTTTTATTTGATATGAGCTAACAAATACTATTTTTAAATTATTTCTGATTCTGAGTAGGAAATAAATGCATCGATATTTTATACAATATCCTTTAATTTGTACCTTCCCCATATGATATTTATGGAATTAAATATAGGAACAAATCCAAAATAATAAGACTTCTTCAATACCTTATTTAGGATAGGATCTTGCTATTACCTGATTGGATTTTCCCAACAATTTCTTTTTTTCTTATAATTATCAACGATGCATGATTTATTTATCGAACTATGGTATATCATCAGGAAAATCAGCCTTGGCTGCCTTCTCTTTTTCGTATGCTGCCTTATCAATAATGTATTTATTGTGGGTTTTTCTATAGTGTGAAATAAAATCTCCTCTGTCATTCAGTCTTAACAATACGGGATTTTCGCAACTTGAAGATTTTCCAAAATAAACAGCTTGTCTTTCTTGTAGAGAAGTTAGTATTGAGGAATAATCCTCTCCTATATAGTTTTCCAAATATTCAATTCCAGTATTATCAAATGTACGCATAGCAAATACCGAATTACATTGATTTAAAATAGTTTTTGTAACATTAGCTGTTCGTTGAGTTATCAAAACACATCCCAGACCATATTTCCTACCTTGTAATATTGCCCGAGCAGTACCACTAGTTGCATTTTTATCGGAATCAACAACTATTGAATTCCATTCTGGTATTAATGCGTGAGCTTCTTCATAGACCATACAAACTTTTGCCTTATCAACCATTTCATCTGAAATTACCTCTAATACAGTTTCGGTAATTACCTGAGTTACTTCAACGGGTGTTATTCTATATAAACCAGCTGAATGTCTCCAATCATTTCCATCTTTCCATGTTTTTGGTTCAAATATCTGTTTTGACGCAAATAATCGCGATGGATTAATTATCTTTAATCTTCTATCATCTTGCTCTTTTAGGAAATGATACAAATCTGCTGCTAATGTTTCTCGAAAATTAGGTAAAGAACCACCCTCACTTGGATTATCAGTACATTTATCAATATCTTTTTCACCAGCAGCTTGGAGTTTTTTTTCTATTTCATTTATCTCATCATCAATAATGAAATCAGACAGTAATTGCATATATTGATTTGTTAAATCTAGACAAATTACCTTAATACCTTCATTTATTATTCTTTCAACAATTTCTATTGCAAGCATTGATTTACCAATTCCAAGTATTCCGAGAATTGCTGTATTGTGTGTCACTAATGAATTTATATCCGCAATTTCTACACCATATTGTGTGTTTGGGAAATGACCAATATCATTATTGTTAAAAACATATTTTGTACTTTCTATCTTATACACAGGCTCATTAGGATTAGGAATCCATACTGCAGGAACGAATTTTCTTTTACTTTTTTCCCATTCTCCAATTTTCCTAGCATATCCCTTTGCATATCCAAAGGTATTTTTCCTATCAACAATCTCCTCTTTGGTCACACCATTAATAATTTGATATAAAACATTTTTCTTACCGATTGTTGTTTCAACCAAAGATCCTTCTGAAATATCTTCATTTTTTACAATCTCCATTTGCATTGTTGTTAAGTTAGTATCTTGGCTAACAATTCCAATCATATTCTTACTTTTGACTATTAAGGATTTTGATTCCTCTGAAAGCATTTCCAAAGATTTATCATCAATTCTATATGCAAATTCAACAGGCAATGTCCTTGCAAAATCTATGATTTTTCTATTTTTAACTTTTTCAATTTCAACAGTTCTTAATAGAACACCATCGTATCGTCCAATATAATCAAGTGCTATATTTATCTTTGGAAGGCCATTGCTATCATTTACCAATACTACATCCAAAAAACTGCATTCATCTTCTGTTTGCTGGCTAATTAGAATAATATTAGGTTGTTGAAAAGCAACGACCTTCCCAATGTTTTGAATAACATTAATACCAGAGAAGATATTCTTTATTCTTTTATATATTATTATTATTGAATTGATTGGATCGATAGCAATTATTAAAACCCACGCAATAGAAATAACTAATACTTGTTGTGCATCACTAAAATGAAAAGCAAGTATAGAAAACAAAAGAATTGAACTGTAAATAATTCTGGGAGTACCTATTTGTTCAAGAATAACTCGAGTGGAATTGGAGATTAATGCTAGTTTTTTGGCCTTCTTGCTATTTGATAAAAATATGCAAAATAATGAACCAATTGTGATTATGGAACATAAAGCAATCGAAAACACATATGCTATTTTCGCAATTGTTGTCCATTGATCCCAACTAAATACAAACAGTATAGATAGACCACCAGAAACTGCATAGGATAATGCGTCAGCTGGCCTAACGAAAAATGGAGTTAGCAATTCATTTCCCAATACTATATTCAATAAACAAGTCAAAAACCAAAAACTAGTATTATCCAATTGAGGTAGTAATTTATTAAAAGCCAAATAATTCGCGCCAAAAAGCAATGCTATCTTTATTGCTAGTGATAAAGCACGTTGTTTTTGACTTAATAATATTTTACTCATTTATTGTTCCCCTTTTATAATATTGACGCCCGACGGCCGGAGGCCCGGGCGCGCAGCAAAGCCCAAATTAATGCGCATAATATTGCAGCTAACTACCTGTATACTAATTTCAAACGACCGCCATTCCCTTGAATTAGTATTTTCTCGCTTCAGGAATCAAATTGCTTGGGTAAAAAACGAAAAAATCTTTCCCATCGCCGGATTGTCCTCGGCGATGAATCGTTGAGCAATCACACTCTCGGATCGGCTCAAGAATTTTCGTTTTCAATATATCCAAGAGTGCACATGGAAGATGGGGTACTCCCCCTCTGCCGAAACGAGATGAAAGAGTCAGCCCATCAGATAATTGTAGGAGTATAAGTTTGCAGTCCCGAACGCGCAATCTAAATCGGGTATTTGAAGTGAATATCCAATATATCTACTATACCCGACTTATTGACTAATGAATTGATGTTGTTCTTCTGCTAACTATGCCGGAGCTCCGAAAGACATCGTCACCAGCGCTCAATTCTCACGTGCCGGTTACCATGCATCGGGAGTCGCCCTCCGCTCGCGAACCTCCTGTTCGCTCGCTCCGGGCCGGGGTGCGCGCTGGCGGCGCGCCTCAGGCGCGCCTTACCTCGCTCCGCTCGGCGCGCGCACCCTTCGACTTCCGTCGGTCGCCTTATCGACAAAAAAGCCCCCGGTTTCCGGGGGCTTTTTTGTCGAGCGACCGACGGGAGTCGAACCCGCTTCACGAGCTTGGGAAGCTCGGGTAATACCGGTATACGACGGTCGCGATATATGTCGTCGCCTTCGGCGACTAAAAAACTAAGGTTACCGTCGTGCAGCGTCTTGGCATCCTGAGGGACGCTGTACGACGGGCGCAATATATGTCGTCGCCTTCGGCGACCAAAAAACTAAGGTTACCGTCGCGCGGCGCCGTGGCATCCTGGGGGACGCTGTACGACGGTCGCGCTCTGGGGGCAACTATACCTGCCTCCGGCGATCGCAGTCAAGATCGGGAGCTACTGACCCGGCAATGTAACAGTTGGCGTGGAGGGCCAGGTCTATGAGCTCGCGGAAATCGATGTCCCCTTAGTCGTGAACCGCGATGTTTCGGAAGCCCATCATCTTCTCGAGCGATTCGGCCGACTCGGAGGCGATACGGCCGCCGCATTGCTGCGCTTTTATATGGTAGAAGCCCGGCCTTGCGGCCGGGCTTCCGATGCGACGCCTGCTTTCAAGCCCTAGGCAACGTAGCTCTCGAGGGCCTCGGTGCGGTTAGGCTGCGAGAGGCGCTTGAGCGCGCTCTTCTCGATCTGGCGGATCCTCTCCTTGGTGAGCTTGAAGCGGTCGCCGATTTCCTTGAGGCTCATGGCCCTGTGGCCGTTGAGGCCGAAGCGGTACTCGACGACTTCGCGCTCCTTGTCGGAGAGGGTGTGGAGGACTTCGTTGATGTCTTCCTTGAGGTTCTGCTCGATGACGTAGTCCTCGGGGGGCGTGTACATGGTGTTCTCGACGAAGTCGCCGACCACGGAGGAGTCGCGCTCGTCGAAGACCGGGGTCTCGAGCGAGACGAACTCGCGGCTCACGGCGACGAGGTCGGCCACGTGGTCGGCGTCCATCTCCAAGAGGCGCGCTATCTCGCGGACTTCCTCGTCCTCGGTCATCGAGCCCTCGAGCATCTTGCGGGCCTTCTCGATCTGGACGAGCTCGTTGGCCCGGTTGAGCGGGAGGCGGATCATGCGGCTCTTCTCGCAGATGGCCTTGAGGATGGCCTGCCTGATCCACCACACTGCGTAGGATATGAAGTGGTAGCCCTTGTCGACGTCGTATCGATCGATCGCGTTTATCAGGCCGATGTTCCCCTCGGAGATGAGGTCGGCCAGGGGTAGACCCTGATTCTGGTATTTCTTGGCGACGTTGACGACGAAGCGCAAATTGGACTTGACCAGCATATCCTTGGCGAATTTCTCGCCTACGGCCGCGGCGCGGGCGTATTTATCCTCATCCTCGCGGGACAAGAGGGGGATGCGGTTGATTTCCTTGAGGTACATGGACAGGACGTTCTCATCGCAGGAGCTCGAGTCGTTCAGGCAAGCATTCTTCTTCGCCATTTTGGCCTCCATGTGCACCCTTAATAATGCAAATCACGTGCCAAGCTCGGCCCAATGCCTCTCTGTTTCGTCGATAAGATTGATTGTCCTTATCCAGGAATGATTTATCGTATCTTGAAAGCTCTCTAAAATAGTACTTTTTATATTTTTATCTATTGGAGAATCCGCGATAAACGCAATAATTATCCAGGCGCTGCATCAATCCTCTACGAAAGGATTACAGAACTATTTCGACGCGTATCGTTTTGACACAATCAGAGCGGCTAGGTCGGATACTGTATCGATTCTACTCACAAAAGCGCTCGCGGGGGGCCGAGGTCCGTCCGCAGCACTGCATGAAGGGCAGGCCCGAGCCGCAGCTGCAGCGCTCGTCGCCCTCGAGCCCGATGCCTCTGCGGAAGTCCACGTCCAGGATCTTCCCGCGGGAGGGGTCGAAGCCGATCGGGAAGACTATCTTCTTGGACTTGAAGATGGCCAGCTTGCGCGAGGCCGTGAGGCCCTCGAGGGCCCCGGAGCAGGACAGGGAGCGCCAGGCGTCGCCTATGAGCCGGGTCACCATGTCCTTCTCGGCGTTGCCGTCGAAGCGCCTGCTCTTCTTGCGGCCCAGGTAGATGCAGGCCTGGACCGAGTAGAAGGCGTAGAAGTCGTCGAGCTCGGGACGCGCGCGGCGGCGCATCCCGTAGTCGTTCACGCGCTTCACGTAGGCCGCGCGCGCTATGCCCCGCGGCCTCAGTTTCTGGGCCGAGGCCAGGCTCCGTATGGCGAGCTCCGAGCGGTCCAGCCGCAGGAGGGCGACGGCCAACCAGTAGAGGTCGCGGGAGAGCGTGCCAGGATGGGCCGCGGAGCATGCGTCCACCGCCGACCTAAGGCTGCGCACGGCCAGATCCGGTCTGTGCAGGGCCAGCTCGCGCCGCCCTCGCCGGAAATCCGCCTCGCGGCCCTGTCCTGGGTATCTCCTCATAATGATAAGATATAGTCATTTTCGCCGCCCTGGCAAGCGACATCGGCGGGCCGGAGGGCTCAGCTCTCGCGCGAGACGAGGACCACGATAGAGCGCGGGGAGACCGCGTACTCGTCCTGGGGCACGAGGATGCTCTCCTCGCCCGGGCCGAGGAAGTCCTCGGGCGAGGGCAGGGAGCTGTCGACGACGCGGAACCAGCGCCGCGCGAGGGGGGCGGGCCCGATCTTGAAGACCGAGGACTCGTCCTTCGCGTTGAAGATGAGATAGAAGTCGTTGTCGTCCCGGTCGGCCATGATGTCGGCCTTGGAGCCGTCGATGCGCGCCGCTATCCGCGAGTCGATCTTGGCCCAGTCCGGGCTCTGGCCTGCCTCGTCGAACCAGGTGATGTCGGGCGAGGCGTTGAAGTCCGCGTCCTGGCCAGTGAAGAACTCGGGCCTCCGGAAGGCCGGGTGCCGCATCCGGAAGCCGATGAGCATCCGGGCGAAGCGGACGAGGCCGGCGTTGCTCTTCTCGAGACCCCAGTCCCACCAGCTCGTCTCGTTGTCCTGGCAGTAGGCGTTGTTGTTCCCGCCCTGGGTACGGCGGAACTCGTCGCCGCCGAGGAGCATCGGCGTCCCGATGGACAGAAGGAGGGTGGCCAGGAAGTTCTTGGCCTGGCGGTTCCGCGTCGCCTCGAGGGCGGCGTTCCGGCTCGGGCCCTCCTCGCCGTAGTTGGAGGAGTAGTTCGCGTCCGAGCCGTCGCGCTCCTCCTCGCCGTTGCGCTCGTTGTGCTTGCGGTCGTAGGAGACGAGGTCGTTGAGCGTGAAACCGTCGTGCGCGGTGATGAAGTTGATCGAGTGGAAGGGCTTGCGGCCGTCTCGGAGGTAGAGGTCGCTCGAGCCCGTGATCCTCGTGGCCAGGTTGCGCGCGGCCCCGCGGTCCCCCCTCCAGAAGCGCCGGACGTCGTCGCGGTAGCGGTCGTTCCACTCGGCCCACCTGCCCCCGGGGAACCAGCCCACCTGGTAGGCCCCGCCCGCGTCCCAGGCCTCCGCGATGATCTTGGTGTGCCGCAGGATCGGGTCCTCGGCTATGCCCTCGATGATGGGCGGGTTCTCGAGGAGCTTGCCGTCCTGGTCGCGGCCCAGGATCGAGCCCAGGTCGAAGCGGAAGCCGTCGACGTGCATCTCGACGACCCAGTAGTGGAGACAGTCCCGGATCAGGGTGCGCACGACGGGATGGTTGCAGTTGAGGGTGTTGCCGCAGCCCGAGTAGTTCTTGTAGTAGCGCTTGTCCTCGTCGAGCATGTAGTAGATCCGGTTGTCGAGGCCCCGGAAGCTCAGGGTGGGCCCGAGCTCGTTGCCCTCGGCCGAGTGGTTGAACACGATGTCGAGGATCACCTCGATGCCGGCCGCGTGGAGGGCGCGCACCATCCGCTTGAACTCGGTCACCTGCTGCCCGACCGAGCCCGAGCTGGAGTAGCGGCCCTTGGGGGCGAAGAAGGCGATGGTCGAGTAGCCCCAGTAGTTCGAGAGCCGCTTCCCCGTCGCGGGATCCTTGCGCCGGTTCTCGAAGAGGTCGAACTCCTGGACCGGGAGGAGCTCGAGACTCGTCACGCCGAGCTCCTTGAAGTAGGGGATGGTCTCGGCCACGCCGAGAAAGCTCCCGGGATGGTCCACCTCGGCGCTCGGGTGCATGGACAGCCCCCGCACATGGGTCTCGTAGATGACGCAGTGGCGCAGCGGGTAGTTGAGGGGGCGGTCGCCCTCCCAGTCGAAGTCGTCGGCCACCACCACGCACTTGGGCATGCAGGCCGCGTCGTCCTCGGCCGAGAACGACAGGTCGCTCTCCGGGGAGGCCGGGTCGTAGGCAGTGGTCAGCGAGAGATCCCAGGTGAAGTCCCCGCTCACCGCCTTGGCGTAGGGGTCGATGAGGGCCTTGTGGCGGTTGAAGCGGTGGCCCTTGGCCGGGAGGTAGGGGCCGTCGGCCCTCCACAGGTAGAGGGCGCCGGGCCCGAGCCCGACCACGAGGACGTGCCAGATGTCCCCCGTCTTGTTGAGGCGGGGGTCGAGCCGGTACTCGAAGGAGGCCTCGCCGTCGGTCGAGGACTCGAAGAGACAGAGGGTCATCGACTCCGCGTCGCGCGAGAAGACCGCGAAGTTGACGCCCTCGGCCTGGATCCCGGCTCCGAGCGACATGGGGCTGCCCGGCTTGACCGCTAGTATGCTGGAGCGCACTCGGAGGAGTATAGCTTCGCGCCCACCCGGGCGCCAAGCGATTTCTCTCGCCTACATGCCCATTCCGCCGTCCACCCTGAGCACCTCGCCGGTCACGTAGGCCGACAGGTCCGAGCAGAGGAAGAGGGCGGCAGCGGCGACCTCCGCGCTCGAGCCCGTGCGCCCGAGCGGTATGCCGGCCTTGAGCTTCTCCTTAGCGTCGGCGGGGATCTTCTCGGTCATCGCGGTCTCGATAAAGCCCGGGGCGAGGGCGTTGACGCGGACTCCCCGCGAGCCGACCTCGCGGGCCAGACTCTTGGTGAAGCCGATGAGCCCGGCCTTGGACGCGGAATAGTTGGTCTGCCCCCCGTTCCCCATGAGCCCGGCGACGCTCGAGACGTTGACTATGCTCCCCGATCGGCGCTTGATCATCAGGCGCGCCACGGCGCGCGAGACCAGGAAGGCGCTCGTCAGGTTGGTCCGCAGGACCGTGTCCCAGTCCTCGAGGCTCATCCGGAACACGAGGCCGTCGCGGGTGACACCCGCGTTGTTGACCAGGGCGTCGATCGAGCCAGCCTCGGCCACCACGGTCTCGACAGCGGCGCCCACCATGGCCTCGTCGGCGACGTCGCAGGCTATCCACCTGGCGGAGCCGCCGCCCGCTGCGGCCGCGGCTAGACCCGCGGGATCCTCGGCCTCGCTGCGCGAGAGGTAGAAGACCCGGCCTCCCTCGCGCGCGAAGAGCTCGACGATGGCGCGGCCGATGCCCTTGGAGCCCCCGGTCACGATGCAGGTCTTGCCGGCCAATAGACTTTCCATGTGTTCTTCCTTCCTTTACAGAGTTATCGCGGCTATCTGGTCGAGGGTGCCGAAGGGATAGCAGGGCACCTCGCCTCCGACCGACTTCCAGAGTCCGCCGAGCACCGTGCCCGGGCCCGTCTCGGCGCAGAAGCCCGGCCTCTCGGCCAGGATGGCCGCCTCCTCCTCGATCCAGCGCACGGGGCTGACGATCTGGGCTACCGCGAGGGTCTTGGCCTCGAGCCCGCCCGAGATCCGTTTGCCGGTGACGTTCGAGAAGAGGGCTATCCTGGGGTCCCCGAAGGCCACGTCGGCGACAGCCTCGGCGAAGCCGTCGCGGGCGTAGGCCATGATGGGCGAGTGGAAGGCCCCGGAGACCTTGAGCCGGATCGCGCGCTTCGCCCCCGCCTCCTTGACCGCGATCTCGGCGGCCGCGACATCGGCCTCGGTGCCCGAGATCACCGACTGGGTCGGGCTGTTGTAGTTTGCGACCCAGACCTGCTCGAGCCCGGCCTTCGCGATCGCGGCCTCGATGGCCTGGGGCGAGAGGGCGAGCACCGCGCTCATCGTCGAGCCGCCCGAGCGCTTCCCCGCCTCGTCCATGAGCCTGCCCCGCTCCGCCACGAGCCGGAACATGTCCGCGTAGGAGACGACGCCGGCCTCGGCCAGGGCAGGCCACTCGCCCACCGAAAAGCCCGCGCAGCCATCGGGGCTGACCCCATGCTCTCGGGCGCAGGTCGCCGAGGCGGCGCCCACGAGGGCCACCGCGATCTGGGTGTTGCGGGTCTGCTTGAGCTCCTCCTCGCTCCCCTCGAAGATCAGCTTCTTGAGGTCTATGGCCGAGACCTCGGACGCGAGGGCGAAGAGATCTCGGACCGCCTTGCTCGTCTCGTAGAAATCCCGGGCCATGCCGGGATACTGGGCCCCTTGGCCGGGGAACAGGAAACAGGTCTTCATGAGGACCTCCTCGGAGGCAACAATATTTACAAAAATCGCCCTTTTGTAAAGATGCTGGCGCGATGCAGCGGCCGCGCTATACTGCCTCCATGGCCTCGGAGACGACGGAGCGGATCAAGAGGGTCCTTGCGCGGATACCGCCCGGGAAGGTGCTGAGCTACGGCTCCGCCGCGGCCCTCGCCGGCCTCCCCAACGGAGCGCGCCAGGTCGTGCGGGTTCTCCACTCGAGCGCCGAGAAGGAGGGCCTACCCTGGCACCGCGTGATCCGCAAGGACGGGAGCATAGCCCTGCCCCGGGGCGCCGGCTTCGATCTCCAGCGAGCCCTCCTCCTGTACGAGGGCGTAGAGGTCTCGCCATCGGGGAGGGTCGACATGGCCCGATACCTCTGGCTAGGACATTAATCCTGCCGGGTGAGGGCCCGCAGACCGTAGGAGACAAAGCCGAGGGCGGCCAGGTTCTTGCCGAGCTCGGGGGGGAGGAGGGCCGAGTCGAGCATGACGAGGTTGATGCCCTCGTCCTCGAAGGCCTTGGTGAGGGCCCCCAGGAGGGCGGTGGCCAGGCCCATGCGCCGGAACTCGGGCCTGACCCTGAGGAAGACGATCCTCCCGAAACCCCGGTCAGCGGCCACCGTCCGCAGCCCGAGGGCCAGGCCGAGGGCGCCGCCCTCGCTGTCGTCGGCCACCGCGCAGATGGCGTCCTTCGCCGCCGCGACATCCGCCTTCAGCCGCTCGAGCTCGAAGACAGCCACCGGGCCCGGGAGGCTCTCGACGCTCTCCTCCTCGGCCTCCTCGAAGAGGGGCCCCAAGAGGCGCCGGGCCTCGTCGAGCCCGAGGATCTTGATGTCGAGATCGCTCGCGAGGAGCTCGTCGACGTCCTCGGGCTCGGGCCCCAGGCGCTCGAGCCCCTTGGCCTCGCGCAGCTCGTCGTACCAGGAGGAGATCGTGAGCCGCATCGCCCGGATCTTGAAGTCCCGGAAGGCCCGCTCGAGGTCTTCGTGCTCGGCGAGGACGGCCTTGAAGGCCTTGAAGACCCCCCTGCCCCGAGCGAGGGCCGACGAGAGCTCCCGCCGGGCCGAGGGCTGGCGGACGGAGGAGAGGAACTCCTCCATGAGCTTGAAGCCCTCGCGCGAGGACCAGGTGGGCGCCCGCGCGTAGAGCTCGCCCTCGGGCCCCGGCCCGACCTCGCCGCTCTCGAGGTCGACGAAGGAAGCGTGCTCCTGATCCTCCATCGCGAAGACGATCTGCTCCACCGTCTTCTCGCTCAGCTCGAACACCCTGGCACCTCGGTCCGACATTTTCCAGGGAGATGGGCCCTTCGGTCAAGGGAAAATTGTCGGCCCGGCGTTGGCGAGCGGGGGCCCGCCGGGTATACTCGGAGCCGGAGGCCCCATGCCCCATTGCGTCGTGCCCGCCGCCGAGGCGATCCTCGACCGCGAGTTCCCCGTCCTCGACAAAGGCTTCGTCAGACTCGTCGACTACCTGGGAGGGGACGAGCGGATCGTGCAGTCCGCCCGGGTCTCCTACGGCGCCGGCACCAAGAGCTTCCGCGAGGACGCCGCCCTCATCGACCACCTCCTGCGCATGGAGCACAGCTCGCCCTTCGAGCAGGTGATCCTCGCCTTCCACGTCAAGCTGCCGATCTTCGTGGCGCGGCAGTGGATCCGGCACAGGACCGCGCGGGTCAACGAGGTCTCGGGGCGCTACTCGGTGATGAAGGACGAGTTCTACCTGCCCGACCCGGCCGTCATCGCCGCCCAGAGCGCCGACGACAAACAAGGCCGCGCCCCAGGCCCTGTCCCCGAAGCCCTCGCCGCCTCGACCCTGGCCACCATGGAGTCGGGCCAGCGCGCCGCCTACCGGGAGTACTCGGGCCTCGTCGAATCGGGCATAGCGCGCGAGCTCGCGCGCATAGACCTGCCCTTGAGCCTCTACACCCAGTGGTACTGGCAGATCGACCTGCGCAACCTCTTCCACTTCCTCCAGTTGAGGCTCGATCCCCACGCCCAGCTCGAGATCCGCGCCTACGCCCGGGTCCTCCTGGACATCTGTCGCGCCGTGGCCCCGGCCGCCTGCGCGAGCTTCGAGAACCACGTCCTGGGCGGCGTGCGCTTTTCGGCCGAGGAGCTGGCCGAGCTCCGCCGGCGGCTGGCGGGCTCGCCGGCCGGCGGCGAGGATGCCGCCGCCCTCTCGGGCCGCAAGCTCGACCGCTTCGAGGAGAAGCTCCGCACGGGCCGCCAGCTCTGAGAAAGAGGGATCGAGCCTTGCGGCCGGAACGGTCGAGGTTTAGGATTCGAGCATGGAGACCGGACCTGGCGTCGACCCCAGCTGTACTCGCCGCTTCTTCGACGAGAAGGCCCTCCGTCGAGCGCGGAGTCTCGACGAGCGCTTCGAGGCCGCGAGGGAGGACGCCCGGAGGATCGTGTCCATGCTCGAGCGCGACTACAGCCCGCGGCGCATCTACCAGTGGGGTTCCCTCCTCGATCGCGCGCGCTTTTCGGAGATATCCGATATAGACCTCGCGGTGGAGGGAATAGCGGGGACGGAAAGGTATTTCGAGCTCTATGGCAAAGCCCTCGCGATGACCTCCTTCCCCCTCGACCTCGTCGAGCTCGAGAGGATCGAGCCCATCCACGCGGATTCGATCCGCAAAGGCGGGAAGCTCCTGTATGAGCGACCTTAAGCTCCTCGTCGCGGAAATCCGAAAGAACTTGGAGGTGCTCGATCGCATCCGGGCCTTCATCGAAACCACCGAAGGACGCGAGCTCGCGGTCTCCGGCAGGACCCCGGCCACCGCGCTCATGATGGCGGGGATCATCGAGAACTACTACACCTGTCTCGAAACCCTATTCCTGCGCGTATCGCAGAATTTCGAGAATCATCTCGAAGAAACCCGGTGGCCCCAGGCGCTCCTCGACAGAATGACTCTCCGCGTGCCCGAGCTTCGGGAGAGCGTGATCTCGGACGAGACGCGGCGAGACCTGGGCGAGCTGCTGAAATTCAGACATTTCAAGCGCTACTATTTCGAGCTCGAGTACGACTGGGACAGAATCGACTTTCTCTTAAAGAAGCTCAAAGATCTCCATCCGCGGCTCGTGCGGGAGATCGGCGCCTTCATCGCCTTCCTCGAGCGGGCGGATGCACTCTAGCGGAGCGTTGAAAATGGCACATGGTTACTCCGAAAATTTTTACGACGATGCCCATTTTACCGACTAGCTATTCGCTTTTTTACAATACTCGCTGCTGGAGCCGCCGTATCTTTTCCCCGAGGAGGGTGGAGATGGCTGAGCACAGGGTGGTGTCGCAAGACAAGTGGGTCGAGGCGCGGAAGAAGCACCTCTCCGTGGAAAACCGCTCCTGGCCGAGAGCTGTAGAACTACTTGGGCTAGCTGCTCTTCTCCCGCCCGTTTTTTCGACCCTGAAAGAGCGGGCGCTCTATGATCAACAGTGTGCACACTGCTACTTCAAGGGCCATTAGGACAAAGTTCAGTTTCCCGCCCGTAAAGGCCAAAATAGTTTTTTGCGTGAGTAGATACATCTGCCACCCAAGACTCGCAACGCAGGATATGATGAAATAGAGCCGACTGAGCCTGTTTTTCCGCAGTAGTCCCACGACGCTTACAATGAGCAAAACGCTGTCTATCGCGTAGATTATGGTAATTCGTATGAGATAATCGATCGAAGGAGCCTGAGGGAAACCCCACCAATTCCTATTCGTAAAAAATCCCATTTGGATCTGCGTAAAGACAAAGCAGGCGACATAGAGGATAGAGACCAATACGCTGACCCTTTTCAAAACGGTCCATCTTTATGCAGCATAATTAAGGGGCGGGACACTAGGCCCGCAGGTATTCCTTCTCGCCCACCCCGTAGAGGAGCTCGGCCGCGATCTTGTCGCCGTCGCCGTTGCGGACGAAGCCCCTGAAGCTGCCCAGGGGGCCGTTGTAGTCGCTCTCGACGATGCCGAGGTTGAAGCGGAGGTCGTTCCCTACCTCGGGCACGAAGACGAGGTCGACCATGCCCTCAGTGTCCTGGACAATCCAGTCGCCCGCGGGGCCCTGGGGCCGCGTCACCTTGACCGGGGGCAGGGGCCAGACCTTGTTGTTGATCCAGAGACAGTTCTCGTTGTAGCGGACCTGGTCGCGGACCTGGTTGTCGGTCAGGTTGAAGCCGACCCGGCGGCCCTTGGCGTCGGCACCGAAGCCCGTGACCCAGTCGTAGCGCAGCCGGTAGGGGTAGTAGCCCTTGTGGTCGTCGAAGATGCCCATGGACGAGGGGCCCTCGAAGCGGTGACTCTCCCCCCCGATCGAGAACTCGCCCTCCATGGGCATGAGGATCTTTGTCGAGTACATGGCCCGGTTGAGACCGAGGGGGAGACAGACGACGTTGGGCGAGGCGAGCTTGGGCCCGCAGGAGAAGTCGAAGCGCCCCGAGAAGCGGCGCTCGGGTTTGCGCGAGCCCCGGGCGACGGTGAGCTGCATCGAGCCTTTGTCGTAGTCGCAGCTGGACTCGAGAAAGGTCCGCGCCCCGCGGTAGTAGACGTCCGATCCCGAGATCGACTCCGGAAAGTGGAATACGCTGCCGGGAATGAAGCGCCGGATCAGGTAGCGTTTCTTGCGCTCGCGGTCGTAGGCCAGGAAGAGGACGAAGCTGCAGGTCTTGGCATTGTACAGCGAGGCGAAAAAGCACCAGCGCCGGTCGCCGAACTGGTAAGCCTGCCACTCCTTGAGCCGCCAGTCCTTGAGCAGCCGCGGGACGGGATAATGGAAGGGCATCGAGACGTCGAGCATGTTGGCGCGGCGGAAGGGCGTGCCGAAGCGGCCCAGGGCGAAGGCGCCCCGGTCGACAACCGTCTCGGGAGAGGGCTCGAAGCCGCGTCCTCTCAAAACCCGCTCCCCTCGCGGACCCGGCGCTCGTAGAGGAGGTAGAGGGCCTGGGTGCCCTTGTCGCCAAGGCCCTCGTCCCGCATCGACTCGAAGAGCCGCTCGGCGAGGGCGAGGAGGGGGAGGTCGAGCTTCATGGCCTTGGCCGACTCGAGGGCTATGCCGAGGTCCTTGAGGAAGTGCTTGACGTAGAAGCCGGGCTCGAAGTTGCCGTCGAGCATCCGGGGCACCATGTTGTTGAGCTGCCAGCTCCCCGCGGAGCCCGCGCCTATGCTCGCGAGGAGGGTCCTGGGGTCGAGACCCGCGCGTTTCGCATAGGTGACGGCCTCGACAGCGCCCGCGAGGCTGCCCGCGATGGCTATCTGGTTGGCCATCTTGGCGTGCTGGCCCGCGCCCGGCCCTCCCTGGAGGATGACGGTGGCGCCCATGAGGGCCAAGAGCGGCTTGACCGCCTCGAAGTCCTCGCTCTCGCCGCCGACCATGATAGTCAGGGTGGCGTTCCTCGCGCCGACGTCCCCGCCCGACACAGGCGCGTCGAGGGCCTCGAGGCCCCTGGCCTTGGCGGCCGACGCGATGCGCCGGGCGAGATCGGGCCTGGTGGTCGTGCAGTCGACGAGGTAGCTCTTCGGCATCGCGTTCTCGACGAGGCCCTTGGGGCCGAAGTAGACGCCCTCGACGTCGCTCGGGTAACCGACCATGGTGAAGACCGCCCGGCAGGCAGGGGCGAGACGGGCCGGGCTCTCCTCCCAGACCGCGCCCGCGTCGAGGAGGGAGCGCGCTTTTTCCTTGGTGCGGGTGTGGACGTGGACCTTGTAGCCGGCCTTGAGCAGGTGGCCTGCCATGCTCGATCCCATGACACCAATCCCGATAAAGCCCAAGACATCTTTCGCGGGGTCCATTCCGACATGGTACTCCTGTATTCCGGGAGGGACAAGCCTCGGGGGAGCTTGCCCAGGCCGGGGCAAAGGCGCTAGGCTTCGCGCATGCGCAGGATCATCCTGTCGGTCCTCGCGTGCGGAGCGATCGGGGCCCTCGCCGCCCAGACAGGCCCCCAGCGCGCCGTCGTAAGCTACGCCGCCGGCTTCTCGATCGAGTACAGGCCCGGCTACAAGGTCCTAGGCGTCAAGTCGCCCTGGCCCGGGGCGAAGAGAGGCTTCACCTACGTCCTCTACAGGCGCGGGGAGCCCAGGCCCGCCGGCGTCGAGGCCGACGGCTTCTTCGAGACCCCGCTCCGCAGGGTGATCACCTTCTCCACCACCTACATCCCGCAGATCGCCGCCCTGGGCGAGGCCGACAGCATCGTCGGGGTCGACAGCGCCTCCTTCGTGAGCACGCCCGAGCTGCGCACGCGGATCGAGTCGGGCGCGACCGTCGAGACCACGCGGAACTGGTCGCCCAACCTCGAGCTCATGATCTCGCTCGCGCCCGACGCTGTCTTCACCTACGGCATGGGCAACGAGTGGGACGCGCACTCTAAGATGAAGGAGGCGGGGCTCCCGGTCGTCGTCAACGGGGACTGGAACGAGGCCTCTCCCCTGGCGCGGGCCGAGTGGCTCAAGTTCATCGCGGCCTTCTACGACAAGGAGGCCTTCGCCTCGAGCTACTTCGACTCGATCGTCCGCGAGTACGAGCGCGTCCGCGCCCTCGCCGCGGCGGCGAAGGAGCGTCCCCGGGTCCTGGCCGACGGCCCCTTCCAAGGTTCCTGGACCGTCCCGGGGGGGAAGAGCTACATGGCGCGCTACATAGCCGACGCCGGCGGGCTCTATCTCTGGGCCGAGGACGGGGGCACGGGCGGTCTCGCCCTCTCCTCGGAGAAGGTCTACGAACGAGCCCTCGGGGCCGACATATGGCTGAATCCCTCGATAGCCGTGCGCAGCAGGGCCGACCTCGCAGCGCTCGACCCGCGCTTCGCCGCCCTGCCCCTCATGAACCGCGGCGGCGTCTGGAACGACACGCGGCGCCTAAGCCCCGGAGGAGGCGACGACTACTTCGAGTCGGGCATCATGCGCCCCGACCTGGTACTCATCGATCTGGTCAAGATTTTCCACCCGGGCCTCCTCGGGGACCGGCCCTTCACCTATTATCTGAAAGTTGACGGATGAAAGCCCCAAACTCGACCCCGGCCCTCCTCGCCGCCCTCTCCCTGGCGGCCCTTCTCCTCTTCGTCGCCGACCTGGCCTTCGGCTCGGTCCGCATACCCCTGGCGGGAGTCTTCGACGCCCTGGCCGGCCGACAGAGCGACCCGGCCTGGTCGAGCATCGTGCTCGTCTTCCGCCTGCCCAAGGCCCTCACTGCCCTGGCCGCCGGCGCCTCGCTCGCCGTCTCGGGGCTCATCCTCCAGTCGGTCTTCCGCAACCCCCTCGCGGGCCCCGATTCCCTGGGCATAGGCGCCGGCGCGAGCGTAGGGGTCGCCCTCGTCGTCCTGGCCGCAGGCTCGGCCGCGGGCTCGGCCTTCCTCTCGGGTCTCGGCCTGGCGGGCTACGCCCTCCTGTCGATCGCGGCCAGCGCGGGCGCCTTCCTCGTCCTCCTCGTGATACTCCTCTTCGCGCGCCGGGTGGAGAGCGGGGTCACCCTCCTCATCGTCGGGATCCTCGTCGGCTACCTAGCGGGCAGCCTCGTGTCCCTCCTCGTGTACTTCGGCTCCCCGCAGAAGGTCCAGGTCTATCTGGGCTGGACCTACGGCTCCTTCTCCTCGGTCACGGCGCGCCAGCTCCCCGTCCTCTACGCCGCCGCCGCCCTAGGCATCGCCCTCACGGCGCGCGACGCCAAGGCCCTCAACGCCCTCCTCCTGGGCGAGCGCTTCGCCGAGTCCCTGGGCGTCAGGGTGAAGGGCGCCAGGACCCGCGCCCTCCTCGCCGCCGCCCTCCTCGCCGGGGCAGCGACGGCCTTCTGCGGTCCAATAGCCTTCCTCGGCATAGCCGCGCCCCAGGCGGCGCGCCGGGCCTTCCGCTCGAGCGACCACGCGGTCCTGATACCGGGCGCCGCGCTCCTCGGGTCGATCTTCGCCCTCGCCGCCGACATCGCATCCCAGGCCCCGGGCAAGGGCGCCGTCCTCCCGGTCAACCCTCTCCTGGCACTCATAGGCGCGCCGATCATCCTGAGCCTCTTCCTCCGCGGCTCGAGGGAAGAGGGGGGCGCGAAGTGAAGTTCCTGACCGCGCGCGGTCTCGCCATCGGCTGGCGCGGCCGGGCGGAAAAGGCCCTCGCCACCGGCATCGAGCTCGAGCTCGGCCCCGGCGACTTCGCAGCCCTGGTCGGGCCCAACGGCTCGGGCAAGTCCACACTCCTCAGGACCCTGGTCGGCTACCAGGCCCCGCTGCGCGGCGAGATCCTCCTCTGCGGCGGCGAGGTCGGGCGACTCGGGGTGGAGGAGCGCTCGAGGCGGGCCGCCTGCGTCTTCACCGACCGCTTCGACGCGGGCTACTTCACCGTCTTCGACATAGTCGCCTTCGGGCGCTATCCCTACACCGACGCCCGCAACCGCCTGGACGGGCGCGACCTCGCGGCGGTCGAGGGAGCCATCGGCGCCGTGGGCCTCGCGGGCCTCGAGCGCCGCCGCCTCGCCGAGCTCTCCGACGGCGAGCGCCAGAAAGCCCTCATCGCCCGGGCTATAGCCCAGGACTGCCCCCTCCTCGTCCTCGACGAGCCCACGGCATTTCTCGACGCGGCCGCGAGGGTCGAGATCTTCCATATACTCCGCGACCTCGCCCGGAGCTCGGGCAAGGCTGTGGTCCTCTCGACCCACGACATAGACCACGCCCTGCGCTACGCCGACATCCTCTGGCTCATGGACGCGGCTCACCGCTTCAGCTCGGGCGCGCCCGAGGACCTCGCGACCACGGGCGCTGTCGGGCGAGCCTTCGACGGCGAGAGCTTCCGCTTCGACCCGGCCTCGGGCGCCTTCCGCTCGGTCGAGGCGGACGAGCCCTACGCCCTCGCGATCGAGGGACGCGAAGGCGTCGCGCGGTCCTGGGCCGCGCGGCTCGCGGAACGGCTCGGACTCGTCGTCCAAAGCGGAGAGGGCGGGCTCGAGACGGTGGGCAGCGTCTCGGTCGCGGAGGGAGAGGGCGGACCGACCTTCACGCTCCGTCCGGCCGATCCCGCTGCCCCCGTCCTCGAGGCCGCGAGCTACGCCGAGCTGGCGCGACTTTTGGCCGCGCTGATCGCCGAGCCGCGGGTCAAATAGACCGTAGCGGGCTTTGTTGCACGGATGCCGACCAGCGGGGCTTCGCGCGGGCAAGGTAGGGCCGATGATACCCTAGCTTAGAGCCCCATCAGGGGTGCGTCCCTCCGGTTCCCGCTCCGCATGGATATAACTACTCTCATGTCCGTACGGCCGCCAAAACAATAAGAGTGTCCTGCAAGGGCTTACATTATGCCAAATGGCTAGTATATTATGTCTTATGGCAAGCAAAGCAAAAATTACTCCACGGACCGGAAAACATGCGAATTGGACAAGCTTTCCCTTGAACGAGGAGAGTCCGAAACGCATCATAAAGCGGATATCCGCGGGGGCGCCCTTTGGGACTCTCTTGAAAGTCCAAGAAATGTTGGCTATCGACGCGGGTAAATTGTCGAAAACCCTCCAGATGAGTTCAAGGACATTCGCCCGGCGCAAGGTCGAAGGGAAGCTCGCGCCGCCCGAGACGGATCGGCTTTTGCGGCTTATGCGCGCATACGATCATGCCGTCCGGCTCTACGAAGGGAATACGGCTGCGGCATTGTCGTGGCTCAAGCGTCCAAATCGCGCCTTGGAGGACCTTGCGCCTCTGGAGCTCTTGGAAACGGAAACTGGCGCTATACTCGTCGAAAATCTCATCGGACGGCTCGAATATAACGTTGTGTCATGATCGTCGAAGCGTGGCGATTGTCCAAACTCAAGTATGCGGCCAGCGCCTTCGACGGGGCAGGAGCGGCCCGGTACCCAGGAAGATGGAACAAGATCGGGCAACGAGTCGTCTATACCTCGGATTCGCCGTCTCTTGCCGTCCTGGAACTGGTTGTCCATGCGGATGACGCCTTATCTTTGCGCTACGGACTCATTCGGTGCGCGTTTGACGATACTTTGGTAGAGGAAATCGATACGGCTCTTTTGCCTGTTTCATGGCAGGCTCTCGTAGATCCTGCCTATGCCCCCCTTCAACTTATTGGAGGGGAGTGGTTCGAGTCTGCGCGGAGTGCAGTGTTCAAGGTACCAAGCGCCATTGTCCCCGAACAGCATAATTTTCTCATAAATCCGACTCATCCCGATTTTCGCTTCATAGCCATTGGACCGATGACGATCTATAAGCCCGATGCGCGCCTAAATCGATACACCGGGGAAAAGATGTGACTAAAATTTTACCAATTTCGCAAGATCGACGTCATGGATGCCATCGCTCCAGAAAGTTCAACAATGTCCGAGTTTGTATGACCGAGTTCTTTCAATGCATGTAGCAGATTTTCCCAATCGTCGGTCAGTCCATTTGATACTGGGTGCACTAATGGGTGGGTTCGCTTTTACAAACTGGACGCGCGATCTCCAGCCCGGGCCGGTTCTCCGGAGAGACGGCCTGCCGACGCATCCCCGGTCCTTTGCGGTCGGCCCGTTTTCTAAAACCCAGGATTTCCGATAAAACCCTCCTTAGCGCCCGTCCTTGCGACCGCCCTCGAATCCCTCCTACAATCGCTCCATGCGCATCGTCGCCGACCTCCACATCCACTCCCACTATTCGCGCGCCACGAGCCCCAAGCTCACTGTGCCCCAGCTCGAGCGCTGGGCCCGCATCAAGGGCATCGGCCTCGTCGGCACGGGGGACTGCAGCCATCCCGCCTGGCTCGCCGAGCTGCGCGAAATGCTCGAGCCAGCGGGGGAAGGTCTGTACAGGCTCAAGGACGGGCCCAGACGCGAGTTCGACGCGGGCGAGGCGCTCGCGGAGGGGCTGCCTGACCCCGCGCGGAATCCCGCGATGCGGGACGCCGACCCGCGCGACGCGGCCCCGCGCTTCGTCCTCACGGGCGAGATCAGCACGATCTACAGCCGCGGAGGCCGGACGCGCAAGATTCACCACATCGTCGTGCTGCCGGACTTCGAGGCCGCAGCGGCCTTCCAGGCCAGGCTCGAGCGGATCGGCAACATCAGCTCGGACGGCCGCCCCATCCTCGGCCTCGACTCGCGGGAGCTCTTCGCCAATCTCCTCGAGGCGGACGATCGCTCCATCCTCGTGCCCGCCCATATCTGGACGCCCTGGTTCTCGGTCCTCGGCGCGCGCTCGGGCTTCGACTCGATCGACGAGTGCTACGGGGACCTGGCGCCGCGCATCGGCGCCCTCGAGACAGGTCTTTCCTCCAACCCTCCCATGAACTGGGCGGTGAGCTCGCTCGACCGCCTCTCGATCGTCTCGAACTCCGACGCCCACTCACCGGAAAAGCTCGGCCGCGAGTCGACCATATTCGAGATGGAAGATTCCTACCCCGCGCTCGCCGAGGCCCTCGCCGGGGGAGGCCCGCAGGGCAGGATACTCGGGACGGTGGAGTTCTTCCCCCAGGAGGGGAAATACCACTACGACGGCCACCGCGGCTGCGGCGTCGTCCTCTCGCCCGAGGAGAGCGCGAGCCTGGGCGGTCTCTGCCCGGTCTGCGGGGCTCCGCTCACCCCAGGCGTCCTGCGGCGCGTGACCGAGCTCGCCGACCGGCCCGTGGACGAGGCCGCGCCCTGTCCGGAGGATTTCGCTGGCACGAACCGGAGGCCCTACAGCTCCCTCATTCCCCTTCCCGAGATCCTCGCGGAGCTCGTGGGCACGGGCCCGGGATCGAAGAAGGTCGCCGAAGCCTACCGCGGTCTCGTCGAGGCCGCGGGGAGCGAGCTCGCCCTCCTGGCCGACCGCCCGGTGGCGGACATCGAGGCCCTGCGCTGCCGCGGGGTCTCGGGCGAGCTCCTGGCTGTGGCGATCGGCCGGATGCGCTCGGGGCAGGTCTCGATAAAGCCGGGCTACGACGGCGAGTACGGCTCGATCCGAACCTTCGTCCCGGGCGAGCGCATCGAGGTCAAGGCCGAGTCGGGACTCTTCGGCGACCAGGACCAAGCCCCGCCTGCTCCCACCGTCGGCGCCGCTCGGCGCAAGGCTCGGAGCGGCGGCGGCCGATCGCGCGCGAAGGCCGCCGGAGGCGAGACGCCAAGCCAGAAGGAAGAGCAAGGCGTCTTCGAGCTCGATCCCGCGCAGGAAGCGGCCGTGAATCGCCCGGTCGGACCCGCCCTCGTGGTCGCGGGGCCGGGCACGGGCAAGACCGCTGTCCTGGCTCTCCGCATCGCCCGGCTCGTCCGGGAGGGGCTCGAGCCTCGGGCTATCCTGGCCCTCACCTTCACGAACAAGGCGGCCGGGGAGCTCCGCGCGCGTCTCGACCGGAGCCTCGGCGAGAACATGGCCCGGGACGTGACGGCCTCGACCTTCCACGCCTTCTGTCTCTCGGTCCTGCGCGAAAACGGCGCCGAGGCTTCGCTGAGCTCAGATTTCCGGATACTCGACGAAGATGGGCGTCGCTCCCTGCTCGAGAAGATCGCGGGCAGCGCGGCGGCGCGGAGAGTCGGCTCCTACATCGAGGAGCGCAAGCGCTTCCTCCTCAGGCCGGGCGAGTCGGCGCCGCGGCTCGGGCCCGGCGCCCCGGAAGGCCTGCCCGAAGTGGCCGCCGAGCTGGGCCTTCCGCGCTTCGACCTCGAATCCGACGCCGTCTATGCCGCCTACCGCGACGCGCTCAAGGAGGGTGGCGCCCTCGACTTCGGCGACCTCGTCGCAGGGACGGTGAGGCTCCTCTCGGCACGGCCGGGGATCCTCGCGGTCTATCGCGAACGCTACCGGGCGGTCTTCGTGGACGAATACCAGGACATCGACTACGCCCAATACGCGCTGGTCCGGGTCCTCGTCCCCGCGGGAAGCTCCGAGCTCTGCGTCATCGGCGACCCGAATCAATCGATCTACGGCTTCCGCGGCTCGGACCGCCGCCTCATCGATCGCTTCCTCGTGGATTACCCGGAGGCCGCGGTATGCCGCCTGGTCAAGAGCTTCCGCTGCGCCCCCTCCATCATCGGCGCCGCGGGCCGCCTGGTGGACTCGGCGCTCGAGGGCACGGGGCTTGCGGCGACCCTCGAGCGCGCCGAATACCCGACGGACAGGTCCGAGGCCGAGGGCATAGCGCGCGAAATCGACCGGCTCATCGGCGGCACGCGTTTCTTCGCCCTCGATTCGGGCGTCGCCGACGCGCAGGCGCCCGAGCTGCGGAGCCTCGGGGAATGCGCCATCCTCGTCCGCGCCGCGGCCCTCGCCGAGCCCATAGAGAAGGCCCTCCTCGACCACGGCATACCCTACAGACTCGTCGGAGAGAGACCCTGGTGGGAGGAGGAGCCCGCGGGATCGATCCTCGCCAGTCTCCGCGAAGAGCGCCCCGAGCTCGCGCCCTCGGAGGCGGTGGCCCGGGCGATCGAAATCCTCGCGGGTAAGGAAGGGGCATCGGCCTCGTTCGCCGATCCCGAGGGCCCGGCGGAGCGCCTCGCCGGCTTCGCGGCCTCCTTCACCGACCTGGCCGGCTTCCTGGACGCGCTCGCGCTCGGAAGCCCCCAGGACGGCTGGGAGCCGCGGACCGAGCGCGTGGCCCTCATGACGATCCACGCCGCCAAGGGCCTCGAGTTCGACCAGGTCTTCGTGGCGGGCTTGGAAGAAGGCCTCCTTCCCTTCACGCTCTTCGATTCGGGGGAGGGGGAGGAAGGCGAACTCCTGACCGAGCGGATCGAGGAAGAGCGCCGGCTCCTGTACGTGGCCATGACCCGAGCCCGCATCGGCCTCCACCTCTCCTGGGCCCGTTCGCGGAGCTTCCGAGGACGCAGGCTCGAGCTGCCGCCCAGCACCTTCCTCGAGCGGATCGAGGAGCTCGTGCCCCTGGCGGAGTCCACTCCGCTCAGACCGCGCGACCCCCAGCTCGGGCTCTTCTGATAGGCGCCGCCCGCCTGGGCCGCGTTCCGCGCCAAACTTCGCGGTGCGGCCCGACGGCGAATCAGCCCGGCGGCCAGGAGAGGGCGCGGCCCCCCAGAACATGGAGGTGGACATGGTCCACGGTCTGCCCCCCGTCGTCCTTGCAGTTGAAGACGAAGCGCGCGCCCTTCTCGGCGCATCCCAGCTCCTTCGCGAGACCCTGGGCCTTGTACACCAGACGCCCGACGAGGGCGCCGTCCTCGGGCCCGAGCTCCATGAGGTTCGCGATATGTTTCTTGGGAACGACCAGGAAGTGCACAGGAGCCTGGGGCCTGAGGTCGTGGAAGGCCAGGAACTCCTCGTCCTCGTAGACCTTGCGGGAGGGAATCTCTCCGCGAACGATCTTGCAGAAGATGCAGTCTTGCATGCCGCATAGTACCGCATGAAGGCGAACTTCGTCTCCTTACTGACCCGGCAATTGAATAGCTGTCATCGCATCGAAAATGAACTTAGCCATGCGGTCCATTTTCGATGTTCACGACGACTGTCTTATTGCCGGGTCAGTAAGGCCCCCCGGGTCGGCGCTTGCCCGCGGGGAGCTCTGCGGGAGAGCGAATCGCGGCGGACGGTCGACGAGGCACATTGGCCGGGAATTGAGGTTCTTGTGGGAAGGCCTCAGAAGGAGAAGAAGCAGGCGCTTGCCCGCTACCTCGATGACCAGACGCTTTTCGACGAGATGCGGCGTGTCCAACGCGAGCTCAAGGATGCACCGATAACCATGGAAGAGATCACCGCGCAGGTGAAGGCAGTCAGAAAGGCCCGAGCTGCTCGTGCGCGCGGTAATTGATACCAATCTCTGGATCAGCTTCCTATTCGGGAAAAAGACCGCCGATCTTCTTGCGCTCGATCCATTCCGATCGGTGAGGATCCTGAACTATCGAGGCTTCAAGGCCATGTTCGAGGAAGAGTAGCTGGGCCAGACCGGTCGAAGGAGCGGAACGCCCGATCATGCGGCGAGGCCGCAAGCGGACGACAGCGCGGAGCGCGTATCGCGCATAATCGAGCCTTCCGTTCAGCCGGAAGTCTGGCGAAATCTCCAATCTGAAAAGATATTCAGCCTGAGTTCAAAATGTTTTCAATCTGAATATGAAGCGTTTTGAATTGAAAACAAAACTTTTCCAGTTCAGTTCAAAAGTTTTTAGGCATGACTCCAAATGATCTTTCGGCTGGAAAGGACTGTCGCGAAAGCTTCGCTTGACACGACAGAAGCCGTCCCGACAATATTCCGCTTGCAGTGAACGAAAGCTCCGCTTCTTCCGCAGCGCCAGCTGCCTTTGTCGCCGCGATCCTCGAGGGCCGCTACGGGAAGTACCCGGACGAAAGCGCCGGAGCCGTCCTCGACCAGCTCGTCTGGTTCCTCCTGAGCACACGCACGACCGTCGAGAATTGCGAGGCCGCCTATTCCGCCCTCCGCGCGGCCTATCCCGACTGGGAGGCGGTCGCCGAGGCCCCGCCCGAGTATCTCGGCGAGCGCCTGAGGCCCGCCGGTCTCTTCCGCGCGAGGGCGGCCAACCTGAAGGCTTCGCTCGCGATCATCCGCGGGCGCTTCGGCTCGGCCGATCTCGAGGCCCTCCGGTCCTGGAGCGACGAGGACTGCGAAGCCTTCCTGCGCTCCCTTCCGGGCGTCGGGCTCAAGGTGGCGCGCTGCGTCCTATCCTTCGGCCTCGGGCGCAGGCGCTTCGCGGTCGACGCCCACATCTGGCGGGTGACGCGCCGTCTGGGCTGGCACTCCTTCCCGGGCGACGCTCCCTCCGAGCGGGGCGCCGACGCGATCCAGGGCATGGCCCTGACAGCCGAGGACCCCCTGTCGCTCCACGTCAACCTCATCCGCCTCGGCCGGGAGTTCTGCCCCGCGGGAGAGCCCAAATGCCGAGACTGCCCATTGGCGACGGGCTGCCCGGGCGCTAGTATTAGGGATTTGTAAATTTCAGCTGCAATTCATTTCCTGCATTTTTTCTATTGACATCTTCTCTTCCAAGACTTATTCTCCAGTTATGACTGCAACCTCATTCTCCGAAAATAAAAATATACTCCTCCGCGACATCGCAGACCTGAGCCTCGGCTACTCATATCGCGGACGCATAGACACTTGCCCCGACGGCCCCATCCGTTTAATACAGATGCGCGATCTCACGGACGATCAGCTAGTTGATGTCGATAATAGCGCGCGCAGCCTCGATCAGGGTTTCGCCCCCTTGCACTACTTGAAAACGAACGATGTAATCTTTCGCGCGCGGGGGACGAACAACACAGCGGCTTTCGCCTCGGCGGTCACGGAGAGCGCAGCCCTCGTCTCGCCGCTCATCAGAATCAGAGTCAAAGATGACTCTGTCCTCTCGCGCTATGTTCAATGGTTCATCAACCATCCTGCTGCGCAAGCCTTTCTCGGCTCCGGTTCCCAGGGTTCGCTCGTGCGCATGGTTTCCATAGAGCATCTCGGGAAATTGCCGATAGTGGTCCCGCCCCTCGAGGAGCAAAAACGCATCACCGAGCTGGCGGATCTTTCGGTGCGAGAAGCCACTATCCTGCGCCGACTCGCCAACCTGAAGGAAACATATTGCCGGCTTCTCATCTCGGAGAACCTTCTCGGAATAGATACTAGGAGCGCGTATGGAAACTAAGATACACCAGGGCGACATCAACGCCGCGGCCTGGGCTGCCTGCGACAGCTTCCGCGGGGCGGTCGATCCGGCTCAGTACAAGGACTACATCCTCGTCATGCTCTTCCTCAAATACGTCTCCGACATCTGGAAGGATCACTACGAGCGCTACCGCGCTCAGTACGGGGACGACGAAGCCCGTATCCGCAGGCGTCTCGAGCGCGAGCGCTTCAATCTCCCTGAGATCGTCCTCACCGAAGAGGACAAGAAAAGCAGGAAAGTCGTGGAAGTCGACCGCTTCCTCGCAAGCTACTACTCGCTCTACGATCGCAGGGCGGCGACCAACATCGGCGAGCTCGTCAATATTGTTTTGGAGCACATTGAAGAGGCGAACAAGCAGAAGCTCGGCGGCGTATTCCGCAACATCGACTTCAACTCCGAGGCCAACCTGGGCCAGACCAAGGACCGCAACAGCCGGCTCAAGAACCTCCTCCAGGACTTCCACAAGGACGAGCTCGACTTGAGCCCCGGCAAGGTCTCCGAGGACGTGATCGGCAACACCTACATCTACCTCATCGAGCGCTTCGGCTCTGACGCGGGGAAAAAGGCAGGCGAGTTCTACACCCCCCACAAGGTCTCGGAGCTGGTGGCGCGACTGGCCGCGCCCGAGGCCGGCGACATGATCTGCGACCCCGCCTGCGGCTCGGGCGGTCTCCTCCTCGAGGCGGCGCGCGCCGTGGGTGGCCCCGACTACGCCCTCTACGGCATGGAGGTCAACGGCTCCACCTGGGCCCTCGCCCGCATGAACATGTTCCTCCATGGCATAGACTCGCCCCGGATCGAATGGTGCAATTCGCTCACGAGTCCCGCCCTCGTGGAGAACGATCGGCTAATGCGCTTCGGCGTCGTGGTCGCCAATCCCCCCTTCTCCCTCGACAAGTGGGGCGCCGACGAGGCCGAGAAGGATCGCTACAATCGCTTTTGGCGCGGGCTTCCGCCCAAGAGCAAGGGGGACTACGCCTTCATCAGCCACATGATCGAGTCCGCCCTGGAAAAGGAAGGCCGCGTGGCCGTCGTCGTGCCCCACGGCGTCCTCTTCCGCGGCGGAGCGGAGGGCCGCATCCGCCGGAAGCTCATCGAGGACAACCTCCTCGACGCCGTAGTCGGCCTCCCCGCAAACCTCTTTCCCAGCACCTCCATCCCCGTGGCCATCCTCGTCTTCAACCGCGCCCGAGAGAAAGGCGGAAGCCTCCACAGGCGCAAGGAGGTGCTCTTCATCGACGCGAGCCGCGAGTACCAGGCGGGCAAGAATCAAAACTCGCTTCTCGATGAACAGATCGAAAAAATCCTCTCCACCTTCAAGAAGCGTGCCGCGATCGAGAAATACTCCCACCTCGCCGCGTCCGACGAGCTCGCCCAGAACGACTTCAATCTCAACATTCCCCGCTACGTGGACACTTACGAAGAAGAGGAAGAGATCGACATCGTGGCCGTCGAAGCCGAGATCGAAAAGCTCGAGGGCGAGCTGGTCGAGGTGCGGAAGACGATGAAGAAGTATTTAAAGGAACTGGGGATATAGGAGGAATCTATGAATCCCGAGCGTATCCGTAATCTCAATAAGATATTCGAAGATGCAGCTAAGGAAATCGATGGCGTCGAATTCTGGCTCGCACGCGAGCTGGCTCCGCTCCTCGGATATGATCGCTGGGAAAATTTCGCGAAGGCGATAGAGCGCGCGAAAACCTCTTGCGCTCAAGGAGGGCAGAAGGTAGAAGACCATTTTCGTGACGTCACGAAAATGGTCCCGCTAGGCTCCGGGAGCGAGCGTTCCATCAGCGAGATCATGCTCACTCGATACGCGTGCTATCTCATTGCCCAAAATGGAGATCCCCGTAAAGAGGAAATCGCCTTTGCCCAAAGCTATTTCGCCCTACAGACCCGCAAGCAGGAGCTCCTCGAGGAGCGACTGGTGCTCGCCGAGCGCATTACCGCCCGGAAGAAGCTCGTCGCGACGGAGACCGAGCTCTCCAAGACGATCTACGAGCGCGGCGTCGACGACAAAGGCTTCGGCCGTATACGGAGCAAGGGCGACGCGGCCCTCTTCGACGGGTATACGACCATCGCGATGAAGAAGAAGCTCGGCATCCCGGAGAACAGACCACTCGCCGACTTCCTGCCCACCATAACCATAAAGGCCAAAGATCTCGCCACCGAGATGACCAACTTCAACGTCCGGAAGAAAGACCTTCGCGGCGAGGCGGATATCACCGACGAGCACGTCCAGAACAACCAGGAAGTCCGCGGCGTCCTCACCGGACGAGGCATCAAGCCCGAGGAGCTCCCGCCCGAAGAGGACATCAAGAAACTAGAGCGCCGGGTGAAAGTTCAGGATAAAAAGAGCCTCGGTGCTGAGGGGCCATCGACGAAACTCACGAGCGGGGGAAAGAGGGACGAATCGCATGAATGAAGGCGGGATCCGATTCTTCAAATGGACACCATCATCGTCGGTCTCTATTCCAGTAGCAATCTACAATGACGATCTATGGTTCTCCGCTCGCTCGCTCAAGGAATTGTTGTCAACTACCAGGCAGAATATATCCATTCACATTCTTGACTTAAAATCTTCCAGAATGAATTTCGAAGAAAGCTTAATTGTGGTAGAGCAACAAGAAGGCAATCGGACGCTCGCCAGAAAATTAAAACACTATCCTTTCGATGTCGCGCACGCAGTCGCACTTCGAGCGAGGAATTATGAGGTCCTTAACCAATTAGTAGAACTCGCTAATGTCCAGGGGTTGAAGAAAACGGCTTATAGAATCCCCCCAGTAAAAGAAAGAAACTTTGCAGAGCTGCTTCTCGGTTCCCTCAACGGAATATCAGAGGTGGTCACGCAATACCGTGTGGATCGCTACTATGTAGATTTCTACCTGCCCTTCGAACACTTGGCCATCGAATATGACGAGCGTCACCATGCAAAGCCGTTTTGTAAAAAGCGTGACAAGACGCGCGAAGAATATATTTCTAGAGCTCTAGGCGCAAAGTTTATTCGCGTTAAGGAAGGATCTGAAATAGCAACATTGAACCAAATATTGCAAACTATCCTTTTGTCTGGAAGGAATGACCAATGAGCCGCTCATTTACTGATACCGGCGAGCTAGTCCTGCATTCAAATGAAGAGGGCGAGGCTCAGGTACACATTAAGGGCTTTCAAGGCGATTTATGGTTCACTCAGCTCGAGATAGCTAAACTATTTCAAATTTCCAAGCAAGACAGCAACTCACTTATTAACAGCATTTTCTCCGACGGAGAACTACAAGAGCTTTCTGTTGTTAAATCCGTCATGACGAGTGTCGATGACGGGGAAAGCTGCAAGACAACGCTCTACAACCTCGACATGATCCTCGCCGTCGGCTATAGGGTCCGCTCGCCCCGCGGCACCCAATTCCGCCGCTGGGCGACGAGCGTCCTCAAGGAATACCTCGTCAAAGGCTTCGCAATGGACGACGCGCGACTCAAGGCACCCGGCGAGCACGACTACTTCGACGAGCTCCTCGAGAGAATCCGCGACATCCGCGCCTCCGAGAAGCGCTTCTACCAGAAGATAAAGGATATCTATACGACTGCTGTCGATTACGACTCTAAGAGCTCCGCGGCCCAGCTCTTTTTTAAGAAAGTCCAAAACAAGATGCTCTGGGCAATCACCGGATACACTGCGGCCGAGCTCATCGCAAGCCGTTCCGATCCGAAAGTCGATCACCTCGGTCTTAGCTCCTGGAAGGGAGCCATCGTTCGGAAGGGCGATGTCACCGTAGCCAAGAACTACCTCAAGGCCGACCAACTCGACGAACTCAACCGCATCGTCGGCATGTACCTCGACTACGCGGAATTCCAGGCCAAGAGTCGCAAGACGACGACCATGGCCCAGTGGGAAGAGAAGCTCGATGCTTTCCTCTCGTTCAACGAGCGTGACGTGCTGAAAAATGCGGGCAAGATCAAGGCCGATGTCGCGGAGAAACTGACCCTTGATCGTTTTTCGCAGTATGAGACCGCGAGACTCGAGTCCGATAGAGAAAAGGCGGACGTGGAAGACATCGCTGAGATAGAGAAGATCGGGAAAGACCTGGAGAAGAAATGAAAAGGAGACTGGACTATTATATCCGCATTAAACACGGTTTCGCGTTTGAAAGTCAGTACTTTGCTGAACGCGGGAAATACATATTATTGACACCGGGGAATTTCTACGAGTCCGGGGGATTCCGAAAAAATATAAAGAAAATAAAGTATTATACAGGTAGTATTCCCGAAGATTATATTCTCCACAAAGATGATTTGCTCGTTGTAATGACAGAACAAGCTCCCGGCCTTTTGGGAGCACCTGCACTTATTCCTCGAGATGGATGTTTTCTTCATAATCAACGATTGGGATTGATAGAGTTTAAAAAGGAAAAGGAATTAAGCAGGGCTTATTTGTTCCACCTTTTCAACCTACCATCCATCAGACAAGAAATATCAAAAACCGCTGGAGGAACCAAGGTACGGCATACTTCTCCGGCAAAAATTGCAGCGCTTGAAGCATTCGTTCCTTCGCCTGATGCTCAAGAAAGGATCGCACATCAACTTTCGGCCTGGGATTCTGCCATCGAGAAGACCGGAGGCCTGATCGAGATGAAAGAACGCGAGTATTCCTACCTAGTATCTCGCCTAATATCTATTCCCTCAACCCGATGGCACACCTATAGCCTCGTGCAAATTTGCGAACCCGTAACACGGAAAAATACAGTAAGTGAGACAAATGTCCTTACAAGTTCCGCGGAATTTGGACTAATTAGCCAACTCGAGTATTACAACAAGAGCGTCTCCGCAGACGATGTCAGCGGGTATTATTTACTCAAAAAAGGTGAATTCGCCTACAACCGGAGCTCTTCCAAAGGCCATCCTTACGGAACCATCAAACGCCTCGAGAAATACGACCAAGGTGTCCTATCGACCCTTTATATCTGTTTCAAACAGGTAGAGATAGAAAAGTGCAATTCCACCTTCCTGGCGCACTACTTCGATTCTGGAGTATTGAACCAGCAGCTCGCAGAAATATGCCAAGAAGGTGCCCGGAATCACGGTTTATTGAATATCTCAAGAACAGATTTTTTCAGCCTCTCGATATCTCTCCCCGAAATCGAGACGCAAGGGCGCATTGCAGATATCCTGAACACAGCTCGGAAAGAAATTATTAATCTCCGGCAGCTTAACAAGTTTTATTTGCAGCAAAAGTCCTTCCTCATGTCCAAGCTCCTCACAGGCGAGTGGGAGGCGCCCGGTTCGGGCGCGGAGGCACCGTGATGTCCAAGAAGAAGCTCATTCCCATGGCGATCTGCTACGACTTCGACGGGACCCTAGCGCCGGGGAACATGCAGGAGCACAATTTCCTGCCCTCGTTGGGCATCGAAGCAGCGGCGTTCTGGGCCGAAGTCAAGGCCCTCGCGAAGCGGCAGGAGTCGGACGAGATCCTTGCCTACATGAAGCTGATGATCGAGCGTGCCCACTCGGGCGGCATTCCCGTGCGGCGGAACAACTTCCAAGCCCTCGGCGCCAAGCTCGAGTTCTTTCCCGGGGTTAGGCAGTGGTTCGGCCGAGCCAGGGATTACGCGAGAGAGAAGAATGTGAAGCTCGAGCACTTCATCATCTCCTCGGGCCTGAGGGAGATGATAGAGGGCACTACGATCGCGGGCGAGTTCGCCAAGATCTATGCGTCGGGCTTCATGTACGACGAGAATGGGGTCGCCGAGTGGCCCGCCCTCGCCGTGAACTATACGACCAAGACCCAGTTCCTGTTCCGGATAAACAAGGGCACCCGCGAGGCCTACGACAATTCCGTCATAAACACCTATGTTCCCAAGGAAGAGCGGCCCATACCCTTCGAGAACATGATCTACATCGGGGACGGGTCGACGGACATCCCCTGTTTCCGCCTCGTGAAGCAGGAGGGCGGCTGCTCGATCGCCGTCTACCCGAAGGGTGACGAGGTCGCGAAGACGCGCGTCGAGGAGATGGTGTCGGGCGGCCGCGTCAACCTGATCGCTCCGGCGGACTATTCGAAGGACTCGATGATCGATCGCTGCGTCATCGCCTGCATCGATAGGATCGAGGCCGTCTCCCGCATGGGAGCCTCTCTATGAAGGACTTCCCCTTCGGCGAGAAGCGTCTTTCCCAGGTCCCAGCCCTCGCCCAGCTCGTGAACCTGGGCTACGAATACCTGAGCTCCGAGCAAGCCCTCCGCGAGCGAGGAGGCAAGCTCTCTGGGCTCTTCCTCGAAGGCATCCTCCGCGAGCGGCTCAAGAGGATAAACCGCATCCGCTACCGAGGCGAGGAGTACCGCTTCAGCGAGGAGAACATCCAGTCGGCCATGCAGAGGCTCAAGAGCGTCAAGTTCGACGGACTCCAGCGCACGAACGAGCTCGTCTACGACATGCTCAGCCTCGGCTTCTCCCTCGAGCAGAGCATCGAAGGCAGCTCGAAGAGTTTCCCCTTCTTCTTCATCGACTGGAAGCATCCCGAGGCCAATGCCTTCCACGTCTGCGCCGAGTTTCCGATACTGCGCGAACGGAGCGACGACGCGGTCCGCCCCGACATCGTCCTCTTCGTGAACGGGATCCCCCTGGCTGTCATCGAATGCAAGGCGCCGAGCGAGGACCTAGGGCAGGCGGTGTCGCAGATGCTGCGCAACCAGGGCGAGGACTACGTACCGAGGCTTTTCGCCTATGTCCAGCTCGTCATGGGAACAAATAGGAACGGGGCCACCTACGCCACGGCAGGAACTCCCGCCAAGTTCTGGTCGATCTGGAAGGAGATGCGCGAGCGCGAGTCGGACATCCTCCCCTCGATATCCGATCCGCTCGGCGAGAAGGCCAAGTCGGCCCTCTTCTCGCCGCCCTTCACCCAAGCCCGGCCATGGTTCGAGGCGGAGGAAGGGAAGAATCGCCTCGTCACCGCTCAGGACAGGGCCATCTACCAACTCTGCAGACCCGAACGCCTCCTCGAGCTCGCCTACAAGTTCACCCTCTTCGAGGACGGCATCAAGAAGATCGCCCGCTACCAGCAGTACTTCGTAGTGAAGTCGGCGGTCGAGCGCGCCAGGCGATTCGACAGCGAGGGGCGGAGGAGAGGAGGCGTCGTCTGGCACACCCAGGGCTCGGGCAAGTCCCTCACCCAGGTCATGCTCGCGCGGAGCCTCGCCCTGGACTCGGGGATCCCGAACCCGCGCATCGTCCTCGTGAGCGACCGCGAGGATCTCGACCGTCAGCTCGGCAACACCTTCGCTGCCTGCGGCCTCGAGCCGGCCAGGGCCAGCTCGGGCAAGAACCTCCTCTCCCTCGTCGCCTCGGAGCGGGCCGCCATCGTGACGACCCTCATCCAGAAGTTCTCCAAGGCCGTGAAGGCCAAGGACTTCGTGGACGAATCGCCCGACGTCTTCCTCTTGGTCGACGAGGGACACAGGACCAACTACGGCTCCTTCGCCGCGAGCACGCGCTCGATCTTCCCCAGGGCCTGCTACCTCGGCTTCACGGGCACCCCCCTCCTGAAGAAGGAGAAGAACAGCTTCGCCAAATTCGGCGGCCTCATCGAGCCGCAGTACTCGATCCGCCAGGCCGTAGAGGACAAGGCCGTCGTCCCCCTCCTCTACGAGGGCCGCCTCGTGGAGATACGCCAGGACAAGGAGGCTATAGACCTCTGGTTCGAGCGCCAGACGGCGGGGCTTTCGAAGGAGCAGAAGGCGGACCTCAAAAAGAAATACGCCCGATCTGAGATGCTCCAGAAGGCCGATCGCGTCGTCTACATGCGTGCCTTCGACATCTCCAGGCACTATACGGACGCATGGAAGGGCACGCCCTTCAAAGCCCAGCTGGTCGCGCCGAGCAAGCTCGCCGCCCTCCAGTACAAGAAGTACCTCGACGAGTTCGGCGAGGTCAGTTCGGAGGTCGTCATCTCGCCCCCCGACGAGAGGGAGGGCTACGAGGAGGCGGAGACCGACCCCAAGGACGAGGTGAGGGTCTTCTGGGACAGGATGATGCGCCGCTACGGTGACGAGCCGAAATACGTGAGCTCTATCGTCAATCAGTTCAAGTACGGCGACGATCCCGAGATCGTCATCGTCGTGGACAAGCTCCTCACGGGCTTCGACGCCCCGAGGAACGCGGTGCTCTACCTCTGCAGGGTGCTCAGGGAGCATTCCCTCCTCCAGGCCATCGCCCGCGTCAACCGCCTCTACGAGGGCAAGGACTACGGCTACATAATCGATTACGCGGGCGCCCTGGGCGAGCTCGACGAAGCCCTCTCCATGTACAAGGCCTTCGAAGCCTACGACGAGGCCGACCTCTTGGGCGCCGTATCCGATATCGACGCGGAAGTGCGAAAGCTCCCTGGGCGGCGCTCGGATCTCTGGGAGCTGTTCAAGACCCTCGGCGCATCGGGCGACGAGGAGGCCTACGAGCGCCACCTCGCGGACGAGGAGGCGCGCGAGGATTTCTACGCCCGCCTCACGGCCTACCTCAAGACCTTTTCCATCGCTCTTTCATCCGAGCGCTTCATAACCGAGACCCCGCCGAAAAAGGTAGAGGAGTACAGGTCCGACCTGAAGCGATTCCAGAACCTCAGGCTCGCCGTGCAGAGGCGATACGCCGAGACGATCGATTACCGCGACTACGAGCCCCGTATCAGGAAGCTCCTCGACACGCATATACAGGCCGATACCGTCACTCGGTTGAACAAGGCCGTGGACATCTTCGACGACGCGGGCTTCTGGCAGGTCAAGGCCGAGCAGGGCGTCTACGGGGCCTACGCGCCGGCCGCCAAGGCCGACATGATCGCCCATGCCACGAAGAAGGCCATCCACGAGCGAATGGACGAGGACCCCGCCCTCTACCAGCGCTTCTCGGAGCTCATCCAGGCCGCCATTGACGACTTTCGGGCCCGGCGCATATCCGAGCTCGAATACCTCCGAAGGGCGACCGACATAGGCGAGGCCGTACGCTCGAAGCGCCGCGACGACGCGCCCGAGCGGCTCGCCGGCAAGGACGACGAGCTGGCCTACTACGGCGTCGCCCTGCCCAGACTTTCAGTCCCCGGCCTCGAGAATGAGCGAGCGGTGGAATGCGCGGTCGATGCGGCCCTCGCCGTCGAATCGATCCTCGCCAGGCACAAGAAGGTCCACTTCTGGGACGACATTGACGCTCAGAAGAGCGTCGAGAACGACATCGACGATTTCCTTTTCGACGTAGCTAAGGCGAAGTACGGGATCGAGCTGAGCGCGGAAGAGATGGACGACTTCATCGAGAAGACGCTCGCGGTCGCCAGGCGGAGATTCAGATGAGTTCTCCGGGAATGCTTTATACCGTCGAGCGCAGGGCCAAGAAGACGCTCGAGATCGCCGTCCTGCCCGATTCGACCATTTTCGTGAGCGCGCCGATGGACGCCAGCGAAGAAGCCATAGAACGCCGGGTCCGGAAGCGATCGAAATGGATTCGCGCGCAGTTGGCTTATTTCAGGGAGTTCGAGCCCAAGATGCCTCCCCGCCACTATGTGGCAGGCGAGACGCAACTCTACCTGGGCAAACGATACCGCCTCCGAATCCTCGCGGGCGAGGAGCAGGTCCGCATCGACACAGGCTATCTCGCGGTGCGAGCGCCGGACCCGGCGCCGAGCTCGGTCGAGAGAAGCCTCCGGGCCTGGTACCGGGAATCGGCCGAACGAGTCTTTCCTCCCATGCTCGATGCGCAATGGGACCGGTTCGACTATATAGGAGAAGACAGGCCGAGGCTTTGCGTGAAAATACTGAAGCGGCGTTGGGGCAGCCTATCCGAGCGTGGCGCGCTCACGCTCAACCTGGACCTGATCCAGGTCCCCCGCGCTTGCATCGAATACGTAATCTGCCACGAGCTTTGCCATTTGAAGCATCGCGGCCACGGACCCGGTTTTTATTCCCTCCTGGCGCGCATGATGCCTGATTGGCGCGAGCGCAAACAGCGCTTGGAGCGGTCATCACCACTGAACAATGGACCCGGGATCAGTGAAAAGCGGGGAAGAAGCAAGTTTGTCGAGGGAAGGCGCTAAGTTAGGCGAGGGCCGCGACTAACTTGGTCGGCCATAGGGCCCAACTTGGGGGCCGGGCGCCACCAAGCGGGCGGGCACCCGCGACCAAGTTCGGCGAAGCCGGCGATCCACGTGGTCCGGGGCCCCGGATGGGCGATACGGGGCCGCCCCGCGGGGCGGCCCCTCGCTATGCGAGCCGGGCGCCAGGCGCGGTCACCCCGCGCCCGGGCGCCGATGCCCGCCCTACTTCCTAATGCTGTAGAAGGCCTTCCTGCCTGCGAACTCGGCGATGCCCTCCATCTCGTCCTCGATGCGCATGAGCTGGTTGTACTTGCAGATGCGGTCGGTCCGGGACATAGAGCCCGTCTTGATCTGGCCGGTCTCGCGGGCGACGGTGAGGTCGGCGATGAAGCTGTCCTCGGTCTCGCCCGAGCGGTGGGACACGACAGCGGTGTAGTTGGCCTTCTTGGCCATGTCGATGGTCTCGATGGTCTCGGTCACGGTGCCGATCTGGTTGAGCTTGATGAGGATGGAGTTGCAGGCCCCCAGCCCGATGCCCTTCTCGAGCCGCTTGGTGTTGGTGACGAAGAGGTCGTCGCCCATGATCTGGATCTTGCCCCCGAGGGCCTTCGTCAGCTTCACGTAGCCGTCCCAGTCGTCCTGGTCAAGGCCGTCCTCGATCGAGAGGATGGGGTACTTGCCCACCCATCTCGTGTAGAGCTCGATCATCTCGTCCGAGCTGAAGAGCTTGTCGGGGTTGGACTTCCAGAACTTGTAGCCCTTCTTGCCGCCTTCCTCGAAGAGCTCGCTGGCCGCGGGATCGAGGGCTATGCCGACCTCGTCGCCGGGCTTGTAGCCCGCCTTCTCGATGGCCTTCATTATGTACTCGAGGGCCTCTTCGTTGCCGATGTTAGGCGCGAAGCCGCCCTCGTCGCCGACGGAGGTGTTGTGGCCGTCCGCCTTGAGGATGGACTTGAGGTTGTGGAAGACCTCGGCGGTCATCCGCACGGCCTCGCGGATCGACTCGGCGCCGACGGGCATGACCATGAACTCCTGGAAGTCGACCTTGTTGTCGGAGTGCTTGCCGCCGTTGATGATGTTGGCCATGGGTACCGGCAGGAGGGTCGTGTGGGGCCCGCCCAGGTACTTGTACAGCGGTATTCCCAGGAAGTCGGCGGCCGCGCGGGAGACCGCCATGGACACGCCGAGGATGGCGTTGGCGCCGAGCTTGGCCTTGTTCTCGGTCCCGTCGAGGTCGATCATGGTGCGGTCGATGTCCACCTGCTCGAGGGCGTCCAGGCCGCAGATCTCGGAGGCGATGGCGGTGTTGACGTTCTCGACGGCCTTGAGGACGCCCTTGCCGAGGAAGCGCTTCTTGTCGTCGTCGCGGAGCTCGACGGCCTCGTAGTCGCCGGTGCTGGCCCCGGAGGGGACGGCGGCGCGGCCGAGCGTGCCGTCCTCGAGGACGACGTCCACCTCTACGGTGGGATTGCCGCGGGAATCGAGGATCTCGCGCGCCTCGACGTATTCGATAATGCTCATACTGCACTCCTCGTCTGTCGGGATGGGAACAGCTAAAACACTATCGGCGCGGACTGGCGGAGTCAAGCGCCGCCCGCCGGCGAGCCTCGCCGACAACCCGATCGAGGGTGCTTTTCATCTCGCCGGGCGTGAAGCTCTTCAGTATGAACTCCGTGCCGATCGGCGGCCTCCGGAGCCCCGGCCTCGCATAGGCGCTCAGATAGACGAGCCGCCGCCCGTCCACCAGCACCTCCTTCGCGTACCAGGAGGTGTAGGCCTCGAAGAAGTTCCCGTCGAGGCTCTCGAGGAGCCGATTCCTGTAGCCGACCTCGGCGGCGGACAGATCGTCGCGGACCTGCTCCGCTCGGAAGCGGTAGCCGACCTTGATGCCGAGGAAGACGACGCCCACTTCCTGGTAGAACCGCACGAGGGGGCCCTCCCTCTTCTCGATCCGCGCCGCGAGGAGTCTGGGGGAATAGCGCAGGGCCTCGGTCGGGTCGTCGAGGACGGCGAGGAGGGCGGCGAGGGGGAGGTCGTAGACGCCGTGGACCTCCGCGAAGCCGGCCAGACGCCGCTCGCCGCTGGCGGGGTCCCTGTACTTCCTGAAGCCCATGGCGACCATGGCCGGCTTCTCGACCAGGGCGGCGAGCTCCGCGCCGGGGGCCACGCCGTACCTGACGTCGAATCCCTCGTAGGGATCCTGGCGCGAGTCCGCCGCGGCCTGGGCTCCCGCGAGGGCGGCCAGGAGGGCGAGGAGGAGGGGGATGGCCGAGGAAGCCGCCATGTTATCCTCCCCGCGGGGCCCGCCGGCTCAGGGTCTTCCGGCGAGGACGTCGAGGATGCGCTCGAGGTCCTCGAGCGAGTAGTACTCGATCGCGATCGTGCCCTTCTTGCCGTCCCCCTTGACGCTGACCTTGGTCCCGAGGGCCTCGATGAGGCGCTCCTCGACCTCGCGGATCTCGGGCTCCTTGGGCTTCGGGGGGCGGCCGGCCTCCCTGGGGGCGCCTCCCCTCGGCGCGTTGAGCTCCTGCGCCCCGGCCTCTGCCTCCCGGACCGATATGCCCTCGGCGACTATGCGGGCGAAGAGGATGTCGCGCCTGGCCGGATCGACCACCGAGAGGAGGGCCTTCGCGTGGCCCGCGCTCAGGTCCCCCGAGCGCAGCGAGGCGAGGACGGACTCGGGCAGCTTTAGCAGGCGCAGGCTGTTGGCCACGGCGCTGCGGCTCTTGCCGACCACGTCGGCCACCTCCTCCTGCGAGCGGCCGCCCATGGACATGAGGGAGCGGTAGGCCTCGGCCTCTTCCACCGGGTTGAGATCCTCGCGCTGGACATTCTCGATCAGGGCGATCTCGAGGCGCTTCTCGGGAGAGCTGGGGCGGACGATGACGGGCACTTCGGAGAGGCCGGCCAGGGCGGCGGCCCGGAAGCGGCGCTCCCCCGCGACTATGAGGAAGGTTCCGTCCCCGGTCTCCTCGACCAGGATGGGCTGGATGAGACCGTGGGTCCTGAGCGATCCGGCGAGCTCGGCGAGCGACTCCTCGGGGAAGCTCCTCCTCGGCTGATCGGGATTCGGCTTGAGCCTGGAGAGGGGCATGGTCCGGACTCCGTCGCCGCCGGGGACGCTCTCGAGATCGTTCTCGGGGATCAGGGCGCCAAGGCCCTTCCCGAGGCCGAACTGCCTAGCCATTGACCTTCCCCTCGACCGGGGCCCGGAGGGCGGCGGGCATGCGGGCGAGGAGCTCCTTGGCGAGGGCCTCGTAGCTCTTCGCGCCGATGCAGGCCGGATCGTAGAGACAGATGGGCTCGCCGTGGGAGGGAGCCTCGGAAAGCCGGACATTGCGGGGCACTATGGTGCGGAACACCTTGTCCCTGAAGAACTCGGTGACCTGCTGGACCACGTCCTGCGCGAGCTTGGTCCTCGAGTCGTACATCGTGAAGAGGATCCCGCAGACCTTGAGCGAGAGGTTCATGCCCTTCTGGACGAGGCTCACGGTCTGGAGGATGAGCGAGAGACCCTCGAGCGCGAAGTACTCGCACTGGAGCGGGATGAGGACCTCGTCGGCCGCGACCAGGCCGTTGAGGGTGAGGATGCCGAGGGAGGGGGGGCAGTCTATCAGGATGAAGTCGTACTCCCGCGCCACGGTCTCCAGGGCCCGCTTCAGGTACTCGTTGCGGTCGGCCTTGTCGACGAGCTCGACGGTCGCCCCCGAGAGGTCGATCGACGAGGGCACCAGGTCGAGCCACTCCACCTTGGTCGGCTGGATGGTCTCCTTCAGCTCCGCCTGGCCCGAGATGACGTCGTAGATGTTCCGGCCTCCCGGCCTGCGCCCGAGCCCGCTCGTAAGGTTGGCCTGGGGGTCGAAGTCGACGAGGAGGGTACGCTTGCCTGCGAGCGCGAGATAGGCGCCGAGATTGATGGCGCTCGTGGTCTTGCCCACCCCGCCCTTCTGGTTCACGAATACGATGGTACGCGCCATGCAGCCTCTCCGCGCTCTAGGTTCGGAGAGTGTAGCACAGGAGCGCGGCCGCGTCCAAGCGATGGAGGGCTCCTCGGCTTGACCCGATGGCCGCCGTCTGGCTACATTGTGGTACCTAAGGAGATCCCATGCTCAACGATAAAGTCCTCCAGGCGATACAGGACGTCCGGCCCTCCCTCCAGGCCGACGGCGGCGACATAGAGCTCGTGTCGGTCAGCGACGACGGCATCGTCAACGTCAAGCTCACCGGAGCCTGCGGCTCCTGTCCCATGTCCACCATGACCTTGAAGATGGGCGTCGAGAACTACCTCAAGAAGACCGTCCCCGAGGTCCGGGAAGTCGTCCAGGTCTAGTCCGCGCCCTTTAGTTCACTCCGTCGTCGCAGGCTTCGTCCATGGCCGCCGCCCGCTGCGCCTCGGCGGCCTGGGGCGCCGTGCAGGGCTCGAGATCGTCGGCCTTCGCATCGACCTGCGGCTTGACTGCCTCGACGGCTTTTCCGCGTTCCTTCACGCCTTGGCTTTCAGTTTTCATCGTATACCCCCTCGGGACGGCGCCTCGTCGGCCCCTTCCCGCCCTAAGCCGAAAATACTATCGCGAACGCCGCGGCGGATAGGCCGGCTTCAGCGATATTGCTTGGCGAGGCGGGAGACGACGGCGGCCATGTCGGCGAGCCCGACCTGCTGGCTCACGTGGCCGAGCTCGAAGGCCACCTTGGGCATCCCGTAGACGACGCAGGAGGCCTCGTCCTGGCCGAGGGTCAGGCCGCCCTCCCGGTAGATCGAGCCGAGCTCGCGCGCGCCGTCCTTGCCCATGCCCGTCATGATGACGCCCATGGCCCGGTTGCCGTAGAGCCGCGCGACGCTGCCGAAGAGGACGTCGGCGCTCGGTCGGTGGCCGTTCTCGGGCGGAGCCTCGGACAGCCTCGCGACCATCCCGAGGGGCCGCTTCTCGACGACAATGTGCCTGTCGCCCGGCGCGATCAGGACGCGCCCCTCCCGGAGGATGTCGCCGTCCGCCGCCTCCTTGACGTCGAGGGGGCAGATCCTGTCCAGGCTCTTCGCGAACTCCTCGGTGAAGCCGGGGGGCATGTGCTGCACGACGAGGATGGGCTGCGGGATGTCGGCGTCGATCTTGGCGAAGACTTCCCTGAGGGCGTTGGGGCCCCCGGTCGAGATGCCTATGGCGATGACCTCGATGGGCCCCGGCTGGCGCAGGGGCTTGGGCGCCTCGCGCCGCAGGCGCTCCGCGTCGCGCTCCGCGGCGCGGTCCTCGAGGACGGGGGCCGGCTCGAACATCCTCTCGGGCGCCTCGAAGGCGTATCGGTGGGGAATCTTGCCCTTGCGCCTCTGGCGCTGCGAGCCGTAGGCGAGGAGGAGCCGCGACAGCTCCCCCGCGACGGTGTGGATGTCGGAGGAGACCGAGCCCGAAGGCTTGGTGACGAAGTCCGAGGCGCCGAGGGAGAGGGCCTCGATCGTGATCTCCGCCCCCTCCTTGGCGACCGCGGAGAGGACGATGACGGGGATGTCCAGGCCGAGGCGCTTGCGCTCCTTGAGGAATTCGATGCCGTTCATCTCGGGCATCTCGAGGTCGAGGACGATGACGTCGGGATCGCAGCGGGGGATCTTCTGGAGGGCGAAGAGGCCGTTCATCGCCTTGTCGGCGACCTTGAGTCCCGGGGTGGCCTCGATGATCTTGGACACCAGGTTCCGCATGAGGGCGGAATCGTCGACGACGAGGACCGAAACCGGATCAGGCATGGCGCTCTCTCCCGTCAGGCGTTCTTGCGATAGAAGGTCGCCCAATCGGTCTTCACGAATTCGAACCTGGTGTTCATGCCGAAGAGCGACTCGGAATGGCCGATGAAGAGGAAGGACTTCGGCGCCATGGCCTCCCAGAACCTCTCGATCGCCGCCTTCTGCGCGGCCTCGTCGAAGTATATCAGGACATTGCGGCAGAAGACAACGTCGAGGCCGCGGAGGCCCGAGTCGTTCTTCAGGTTGTGGTAGTCGAAGCGGACGCCCTTCTTCAGGTCCTCCTTGAGCTGATAGCCGCCGGGCTTGCGGTCGAAGTACTTGGGCAGGTAGGCTTCCGGTATCCCCTGGACGCGCGAGTCGGCGTAGAAGGCCTCCTTCCCCACCATCAGGCACTTGAGCGAGATGTCGCTCGCGACGATCTCGAAGCCCCAGCCGAAGGGCAGGATCTCCTTCAGGAGCATCGCGAGGGTGTAGGGCTCCTCGCCGGTGGAGCAGCCGGCGCTCCAGAACCGGAGCTTGCGCTCGGCGCCCGAGCCCTTCATCTTGAGGAGCTCGGGGACCACGGACTTCTCGATCGCGTCGAAGTGGGCCTGGTTCCGGAAGAAGCGCGTCAGGTTGGTGGTGACCGAGTCGAGGAGGGTCTTGAGCTCTTCCTTGTCCCTGGTGATCAGGGAATAGTAGTCCTTGAGGCTCTCGAGCTTCTTCTCGCGCAGCCGCTCCTTGAGCCGACTCTCCAGGATGGAGCGGTTGGTCGCGGAGAAGGTGATCCCGCTCGCGTCGTAGATGAGCTTTCGATAGAGCTCGAAGTCGGCGTCGCCCAAGAAATCGGACATTACCCTGGTCTCCGTTTTCCCCGCATCTCGAGCGGGAACGCGTAAAAAAAGCATAGGCGGCGCCCCTGGGGGTGTCAATAGCGGCCCTTTCCCGAACTTCGGCCGGCCGCAGTGAAAATCGCGCCCGCGCGGGATAGGCTTAGGGCGATATGGGAAACGGAAAGGTCGAGCTCCGCGTCCGCGGCGTATCCATGGAGGACGACGAGCCGGTCGCGATCCTCGAGGATAGGAGCACCGGCCGGCGCCTCCTCGTGCCCGTCGGCCCCTTCGAGGCGAGCGCCATCATCCTCGAGATCGAGGGCATCTCGCCTCCCCGCCCCCTGACGCACGACCTCCTCGCCGAGTTCTTCGAGGCGGGGGGCTTCAGCCTCGACGCCGCCGAGATCTTCGGCGAGGCCGACGAGGGCGCGAGGGCCAGGCTCTCCTACCGGAAGGGCCCCCGGAGGATCGTCAAGGAGGTCCGGCCCTCGGACGCCCTGGCCCTGGCCCTGAGGCTCGGCGCCCCGCTCCTGGCCGACGAGGCCATGCTCGAGCGGCAGTCCCGCGCCGCGGCGATCCAGCGGCGCCCGCGAATCCTCGCGCTCGAGGACTGGAAGGCCAGGGCCCTTAGGGCTTAGCCCGCGGAGAGGCTTGATGCCGGCCCGAGTCGCTCTTACAATTCCCCCATGGGATTCCTCGAAAGAATAAAAGATTGGTTCGCCAGGGCCTTGTCGCGCGATCCCGAGGAGACGCGCCGCAGGTCGGAGCTGCGCAGGCTGCAGGGGCTCCTGGCCGAGTTCAAGCCCCCCTATTACCGGCCTAAGCAGAACCTCGTCCTGCCCGGCTTCGCCCTGGCCGTCTACCATTTCTACGCCCTCCTCCGGCCGCTCGCCGAGCTGGCCCGCTCGACCGTCGCCAACTCCGACCTGAGGATCTCCCAGCGCTACTTCGACTACCTCGTCGACCGCCGCCTTCCCTCCGCCGAGCAGGCGCGCAAACGCTACTTCTCCTACGAGGGCATGTCGGAGCGCCTCCAGGCGGCGCTCAGGCCCGACGAGGAGCTCGACTCGATCATCCGGGAGTTCCAGGGCTTCCTCGGCTCCCTCGACGCGCTCGGCTCGCGCGCGGTCAACGCCGATCTCTACGAGGTCGAGCGCTTCATCGACCTGTGCCGGCACGACTACGAGCGCATCATCGGCCTCTTCGACCCGAGCGCGAACCTCGACGACCCCCGCTACAAGCCCGACTTCGCCCCCGTGCCAGGCGAGCAGGTCCTGCCCGAGCTCATCGACTTCTACTACCTGACCGAGTCCTTCGACTTCTCCCCCCTGTTGAAGGAAAGCGTGCTGCGTCTCCTCGAGAAGCGTCAGCCCGACGGCTTCGACGAGGCCAAGAAGGCCAAGATCGACAAGGTCTTCGCCCAGCTCGGCAAGACCGTCTCCGAGAGGCTCGACAAGGAGATCCTCCTCGCCCTGATCCGTCTGATCAAGGAGGAGCCGGCCTTCTCTCCCTCCACGCCCCGCGAGCGCCGGGACTTCCTCGACGCCTACCGCGCGCGCCTGGTCAGCCAGTTCGACAAGGACCGCGAGCGCATCCTGCGGGAGCAGCACGAGAGCGCGATAGCCACCGACATCAGGAGCCTCTTCGGCGAAGCCGAGATCCTGGAGGTCGAAGGCTACGACGAGGAGCACGATTCCTTCCTGCGGCGGGAGAGCCCGAACGGCTTCGTATGGATCAAGCCGCTGCGCATCCTCAAGACCTTCATCACGGGCGACTTCGAGCCCCTGCTCAAGGAGTCGGTCAAGCGAGTCCTCGTCGAGGGCTACTTCGACAACAAGGGCTTCCAGAACAATCTCGCCAACATCCTCTACCAGTGCGAACGCTCGGGGGGGCGCATCCTGGAGTTCGAGGAGCAGCTGAAGGGCACCGGCCGCATCTCCCTCGTGGCCATGAAGCGCTACATCGAGGAGATGCGCAGAGGCAAGGACATCGCCTCCTTCCTGAACCGCCTGGTCGACGCCATCAACGACAAGGCCCGCGAGATCGTCGAGGACGAAGTCGGCCTCTTCGCGATGCTCGGGGAGGCGCTCGGCGACCTGCTCTCCGACTTCAGGCGCTCGAGCCCCGACTTGGTGACCAACATCCGCACCCTGGGCGGGGGCCGCAACAAGGAGATCCTCGCGCAGGTCCAGGGGGGCCGCGAGCGCATCATGGTCCTCGTGAAGATCATGCGCAACTTCACCTTCGTGAAGACTACCCTCGCCGTGCCCGAGACCAAGGCCCCCCCGCCGGCGGAGGAGATAGCCCTGCCCCCCATAGGTCCCGAGGAGTCGGAAGCCGCCGAGGAGCTCTAGCAGGCTGTTGAAATACTCGAAGCATTTCAACACCCTGCTGGCGAGGCCCCCCTTCGCGGTATACTGCTACCATGCGCAGCAAGAGGAAACTCGCGGTCCCGGGCCTGGTCCTCGCCGCCTGGTGGGGCGCCTTCGCCCAGGGCGCTATCGCCGGAGGCGATTACGCCGGAGGAGATTACGCCGGAGGCGCCTCCGTCTCGCGTCTCCTGCCGATCGAGGCCGCGGCCCAGCTCGCCGCCTCTGGCAAGGCCGTCCGCTCCAGCTCGGGCGATCCGGGCTTCCTGCCCGCCCATCCCGCCTCCGCCGGCATCAGGGAGGCCCTGGCCGCGGAGAAGCCCTCGGTCCTCGTCGAGGCCGTCTTCGCCCTCCCGCGGGCCGAGCCCGCCGGCGCCGCCGCCAGGTCGGCGGAGCTCTCCACGATCTACGGCATCCTCAGGTCCCTGGGCTCGCTCCAGGGCATCGAGTACTATTCCGCGAGCCACAAGGCGATGCGGACCCTGTACGCCGAGTCCTACATCGTCGACGGGCCCTCGTCCACGACCAGGCTCGCCGATCCCCCGCCTCCGGCCCCCGGCGCCCTGCCCCCCGCCGAGACCCTCTTCGCCTTCCAGCGCGACCTGAGCTTCGGCGCGAACAGCTACCGCTACGATTACGCCGCCTACCCGGACGCCGTCCTCCTCAAGAGCGGCAACCTCACGCGCATGAGCTACGGCATCCTCCCCCTGATCGCTCCGAACGGACTGGCCACGAGGCTTCTCGTCATCCAGGCCGAGGACGCGATCCTCTTCTACGTCGAGAGCGGCGCGAAGGCCCCCGACATGTTCAAGGGGAGGCTCGAGGAATCCTTCGCGAATCGGGCCGAGGCGCTCTTCAAGTGGTTCCAGGCCAAGTCCGCCGGACTCGGAGCTAGGCGCTAATCGCCGAAGATCCTCGCGCCGATATCCGGCCTGAACCAGGCTCCCTCGAAGCGGGCGCGGGCCGCGAGGTCGTAGGCCTCGCCGCGGGCGGCTTCCCAGTCCTCGCCGAGGCCGACCGCGGTGAAGCAGCGCCCCCCTCCGGTCATTACTCGGCCGCCGGGGCCTCGGGACGTGGAGGCGTGGAAGAGGAGCTCGGTCGCGCCGACCCCGCCGAGGTCGACGGGAATTCCCTTCGGATAGCTCCCCGGGTAGCCGGGCGCGGCCACGACGACGCCGCAGGCTGTCCGCCCGGAAAAGCGCGGCCTGAGCGAGCAGAGCGCTCCTCGCGCGACGCCGGAGAGGAGTTCGCCGAGGCTCGTCTCGAGGAGGGGGAGGAGGGACTGGGTCTCGGGGTCCCCGAAGCGCACGTTGTACTCCAGGAGCCTGGGTCCCTCGGCGGTAAGCATGACCCCGAAGAATAGGACGCCCCGGTAGGCGAGACCTTCGGCCTCCATGCCCCGGAAGGTGGGCTCGACGATCTCGCGCTCTATCCTGGCCATCGCGCCCGCATCGGCATAGGGCACGGGACAGACCGCCCCCATGCCACCGGTATTGGGACCCCGGTCTCCCGCGCCGGCCTTCTTGTGGTCAGCGCAGGCCGGGAGGACGAGGTGGTCGCTGCGGTCGCAGAGCGCGAAGACCGAGAGCTCGCGGCCGACCAGGTACTCCTCGGCCAGGAGCTCGTCCGACTCGAGCACCGCCTCGCCGAAGGCCAGGAGCTCCGCGGGGTCCTCCGACTCGAGCACGCCCTTCCCCGCCGCGAGCCCGCTCTTCTTGAGCACGATGCGCCTGCCGCGGTTCTCGTCGACGAAGCGCCCGAGACTCCGCGCGTCGGAGAAGCGCGAGGTGGTGGCGCAGGGCACGCCCCATCGCTCGGAGAAGGAGCGCGCGAAGGCCTTGCTGCACTCGAGTCTCGCGGAGGCTCTGGGAGGGCCGAAGGCGGGAACCCCGGCCGCCTCCAGGGCGTCGATCAGCCCCGCGGCGAGCGGGCCTTCCGGGCCTACGACGACGAGCTCGACCCTGAGCTCCCGAACCGCGGCCAGGACGGCCTTCGCGTCCTCGGGGTCGATCGGGAGCTTCGCGGCCAGGGCCTCGGTGCCGGCGTTCCCTGGCGCGCAGAAGACGCGGTCCCCCGCCTTGGCGAGGGCCCAGGCCAGGGCGTGCTCGCGCGCCCCCGATCCCGCGACCAGGATCCTCACGGCCTGCGGCCTTTCCCGTCGACGGCGTCGAGGAGTCCCGCCACAGCCCGAGGGAAGATCTCGCGCTCGACGGCGTGCACCATAGCCTCGATTTCGGCCAGGGCGCTGCCGGGCCGGGCCTCGAAGGAAGCGCAGGCGATTATCGGGCCCGTGTCCACGCCCGAATCGACGAGGTGCACGGTGGCGCCGAACAGGCTATCCCCCGCCTCGAAGGCGCGCTCGATCGCGCGGGAGCCGGGCCACTTGGGGAGGAGCGAGGGATGTATGTTCACCATCCGTCCCTCCCGCGGCTTCACGAAGCCGGGAGAGAGGATGCGCATGAAGCCTGCTAGGGCGACGATGTCCGCCTTGGCCTGGTCCAGCGCCTCGGCGAGCTCCGTCTCGGCCTCGCGGGCGCCGCGCCCGAAATAGGGGACGTAGCGGGAGGGGATCCCGAGCCCGGCGGCCCGCCGGGCCGCATAGGCCTCCCTGCGGTCGTGGACCAGGAGGACGCACTCGTGCGGCCTGCCCTCGATCGCCCCGAGCGATTCGGCGAGGGCCTGGAAGTTGGAGCCGTTGCCGCTCGCCAGGACGGCGAGCCTAGCCACGGACCAGCTCTCCCGCCCTGAAGAGGGCGATCCCCTTGGAGGCCGCGATGTCCACGAGGCCCTCGGCCTCCTCGCGCTTCGCGATGACGGCCATGCCGATGCCCATGTTGAAGACCGAGCGCATCTCCTCGTCGCCGATCCCGCCGCCGGTCTGGATCTTCGCGAAGATCGGCGGGACTTCCCAGTCCCAGGCGAAGCTCGCCCGCAGCCCGCGGGGTATCACCCGCTCCACGTTGCCCCCCAGGCCCGAGCCGGTGATGTGGGCCGCGCCGAGCACTCTCCCGGTGGTGATGAGCTCGAGGAGCTCGCGCACGTAGATCTTCGTCGGGACGAGGAGCTCCCGCCAGGTCTCGAGGTCCTCGGGGTCGACCGCCTTGCGGGCGAGGCTGTGGCCGTTCGAATGGACGCCCGCGCTCGGCATGCCGAGGACCAGGTCCCCCTCCTCCATGCCGTCCAGCCTCGGGAGCATCTTGTTCTTCTCCACGATGCCGACGGCGAAGCCGGCGAGGTCGATGTCCTCGGGGCCGTAGAGGTCGGGCATCTCGGCCGTCTCGCCGCCGGTGAGCTCGCAGGAGGCCTGCTCGCAGCCCGCGACCACGCCCTCGATGACCGCGTGGAGCACGCCTTCGTCGATCTTCCCGCAGGCGATGTAGTCGAGGAACTGCATCGGTCTCGCGCCGCAGACGACGAGGTCGTTGACGCTCATCGCCACGAGGTCGATGCCGACGGTATCGTAGCGCCCGAGCTTCTTGGCGACGAGGAGCTTGGTCCCGACCCCGTCGGTGGTCGACAGCAGCACGGGCTCGCGGTAGCCCCGCAGGTCGAGGGCGGCCCCGCCCGCGAAACCGCCCAGGCCCTTGGACACCGCCTTCGAGGGAATGCCCTTTATGAACCGGGCGAAGTCGTCGCCCTTGCGAATCGAGACGCCGGCCTTCTCGTAGTCGAGTCCGCTCATGGGCTTTCCTTTCGGCCCGCCTCGGGCGGGGATCCCGCTTTCAGCGGGAAAGGATGATGTCCGTCGAAGCAGGCGCTGCAGAAGCCGCGGTCGCCGCCGAGGGTATCGAGGAGGAGGTCCACCGGGAGGAAGCGCACCGAGTCCGCCCCTATCTCCCTGGCTATGCCCTCGGGGTCGAGCCGGTTGGAGATGAGCGCCTCCCTGTCGGGGATGTCTATGCCGTAGTAACAGGGCCACTTCAGCTCGGGCGCCGCGAGGCGGAGGTGCACTTCCTTCGCCCCCGCCTCGCGGAGGAGGCCGACGATGATCCGGCTGGTCGTGCCCCGCACGAGCGAGTCGTCCACCATGACGACGCGCTTGCCGGCGACGACCTCGGGCACGGCGTGGAGCTTGAGCCTCGCCATGAGCTCGCGCTGGTCCCTGGTCGGCAGGATGAAGCTCCTCCCGGCGTAGTGGTTCCTCGCGAGGCCGAAGTCGAAGGGCAGGCCCGAGCGGCGGGCGTAGCCGATCGCCGAGATGTTGCCGGAGTCCGGCACCGGTATGACGAGGTCTGCGAAGGCGCCTCCTCCGTCCTGGTCGGCCAGGGCCTCGCCGAGGAGGACGCGCGAGGCGTGGACCGACCGACCGAAGACTTCGGAGTCGGGCCTCGCGAAGTAGATGAGCTCGAAGACGCAGCGCCTGGGAGGCCGCCGGGGCTCGAGGAAGAAGGAGACCTCGCCGTCGTCGTCGAAGATCGCGACCTCCCCCGGCTCGACCTCGCGGTAATCGGCGGGGGCCATGGCGTGGAGGGCGCAGGTCTCGGAGGCGACGTAGACCGTGCCGCCGGATCGGCCGATGTAGAGCGGCCGGAAGCCGGAGGGGTCCCTGGCCGCGATGAGCGCGCCCTCGTGCATGATCGCCAGGCTGTAGGCCCCCTCGAGGGGCTCGAGGGCTTCGCGGAGGAAGCCCTCGCGATCGCTCCGGCGCGAGCGCGAGAAGGCGTGGAGCATGAGCTCCGAGTCGGCAGTGCCCTGGAAGATGGAGCCTTCCTCGGTCAGTCTCGAGCGGAGCTCCCCTCCGTTCGAGATGTTGCCGTTGTGGGCGAGCGCGATCCGGCCTTTGTTGCAGTCCACGACTATGGGCTGGGCGTTCTGCACGCTCGTGCCGCCGGCCGTCGCGTAGCGGACGTGCCCGATGCCCATGGTGGAGGGATGGGACTCCTGGAGGAATCTCCCCAGCACGGGCACGACCATGCCGAGCTCGCGCCTGGAACGCCAGGCCCCGGCTTCGTCCCAGGCGATGCCGCAGGACTCCTGGCCCCGGTGCTGGAGCGAGAAGAGCATGTAGAAGAGGGCCTTGGGAATGTCTATGGGATCCGCGCAGCGGATGCCCGCCACGCCGCAATAGTGGCCGAGACTCGGGACCGCGGCGCTGGGCTTCATGCCGGATAGTAGCAGGCGCGGGCGCGCATGGTCAAGCTTCGGGCCGGGGGCCGGCGACGAGGAAGCCGGGGAGGCGGTACACGTCCTCGACGCCGTCGACGAGGATCGCGCCCATGCCCAGCTCCATCGCCGGAGCGAGGTCCACGTCGACGCGGTCCCCTATCGAGACGCAGCGCGCGCTGCCCAGCCCGAGCCTGCGCGCCGCCTCCCTGAAGGGCCCGGGCGCCGGCTTGCTCGAGAAGGTGTCGTCGAGCCCGACCAGGACCGAGAACCTCGAGCGCACGCCGAGCGCCTCCACGCTCTTTTCGCCGACCGAGCGCGGGTTGTTCGTCACGAGGGCGAGGGCGTAGTCGCCGGACAGGAGGCCGAGGGCCCGGTCGAGCAGCTCGTCCCGCGCGAGCCAGTCGGCCGGCTCGATGCACTCCTCGCGCCAGCGCACGCTCGTGGCGATGTCGACGCCGAGCTCCGCGAAGAGCCTTCCGAGGCTCGTCTTCCCGAGGCCGGCGGCCGCCCTCCGCGCGCGGAGCGCCTCGATCCTCGCGGCCGCGGCCCGGGGAGCCAGGCCGAGCTCGCGCCCAAGCCGCTCGACCAGGACTTCCTCCTGGAAGGCGGCGTAGGCGCGATGGGTATAAAGGGTGTTGTCGAGATCGAAGAGCAGCGCCGCGGGATCGACCCCTTCCGCGAGGACCCGCATCTCCCCTCAGGCCGCCCCGTGCGGAAGGGGCTCGTCCTCGGGATCGCGGTCGCCCTTCGGCCCCGGGCGCTGGTGGATCGCCGCCGCGCCGTGGGCGACCAGGCCGGACCCGCCGTCCTTGGCCACGCGCTCGAGCTGTCTCTTGATCCGCTTGGCCACGAGCTCGCGATTGTCGAGCATCGAGGAGACGGAGCGGTTGTGGTGCACGAGGCTGATGATCTGCGCGAACAGGCCGGTCACGTCGGCCTGGATGTACCATTCCTTCTGCAGGAGCTCTTTGTGGTGCACCGCGTTGGTGCCGATGATGCGGAAGAAGAGACCCTGCCTGTAGGCAGCCTCGAAGTCCTCGATCGCGCCCCCGGAGAAGAGCGGTAGCGAGACCGCGCAGATCACGCGCTGGGCCCCGAGCTCGCGCAGGTTCTTCATACCTTTGATGAGGGTCCCCCCCGTGCCGATCATGTCGTCGGCCACGAAGACGGTCTTGCCGTCCACCTCGCCGAGGAGCTTCATTTCGCTGATGTTCGAGTCCGAGGCGCTCCGCGTCACCTTGGAGTAGTCGCGCTCCTTGTAGAGCAGGGCGAGCGGCTTCTGGAGGGCGTTGGCGTAGAACTTGTTCCGGTCGACGGCTCCTGTGTCGGGAGCGAGGACGACGAGATCTTCCTTCGAGATGTCGATGATCCCGATGAGCTTCTCGATCACCTGGAGGGAGGCGTGGAGATTCTCCAGATGGAGGTGGTTGAAGCAGTTCTCGATCTCCTTCGAGTGGATGTCGAGGGTGATGATCCGCGTCACCCCGAGATTCTCGAGCATCTGCCCGACGCGCGACGCGGTGAGCCCCTCGCGGCCCTTGCGCTTGTGCTGCCGGCTGTAGGGATAGGCGGGCAGCACGAGGTTCACGCGGTCCGCTCCGGCCTGGACGGCCGCGTCGACCGTGACGAAGAGCGAGAAGATATGGTCGTTCACCGACAGGTTCCGGTGGACGGAGCCGTCGTTGAACGCGATGGGCTGGTGGTTCTCGATGTCCTGGAAGATGTACAGGTCGAGGCCCCTCACCGAATCGAGTATCTCGGTCTTGACCTCGCCGTTGGGGAAGTAGGTGTGCCGGGTGTTTATCTTGAAGCGCGGCGGCCGGTATTGGTTGACGTTGCCCGGTATGTACAGGAGGCTCGACTGGATGTCGTTGTCGAAGTTGACCTTGCGGGTGACGAGCTCCTGCGAGATATGGTAGCGGGAGGCCAGGGCCAGACTCTTGCGGTCGAACCTGCGCTTGTATATTCCTGCGAGCCTGCGGATCACCTGGTTCGCGAAGGCCTCGGCGCCAGGACATGCCAGGATTCCGAGCTTCGTGGGATCGGAGTAGCTCATGCGGGGTACCTTCAGTCGACGGGGCTTGCGCAGAGGCTACCCTTTCGGGCCCCCGATGTCAATGCCTCACGCCCTGCGGGGAGGCTTTCGCTTTACGCCCGGGACCCCCTGTGCTATCTTCTCGCGATGAAACGCACGGTTCTCCGCATGCTGGACGAGGCCGCCTCCGGGTGGGGCGACCATCCCTACGCCCTCAAGAAAGGCGCCAAGGGCTGGATCCCGGTATCCTTCGCGCAAGCGCGCGAACGCTCTCGCGAGTTCGGGGCCTGGATCCTGTCGAGGGGCTTCGAGAAGGGCGACCGTCTCGCGATCCTCGCGGAGGGCAGTCCCGAATGGGTCGTGGCCGAGAACGGCCTGATGCGCGCGGGCTGCGTGGCGGTGCCCCTCTCGATCAAGCTCCTGGCCGAGGAGATTCCCTTCCGCCTCGACCACTCCGAGGCGAAGGCCATCCTCACGACTAAGAACCAGCTCGAGAAGGTCCTCGATTCGCTGGCGTCCATCGCCGACCGGGGTATCCTCCTGGTCTACCTCGACGACGATACGGCCTGGGCCCGCGAGGTCGCCTCGGGGCGCGGCCTCTCCCCCGATCGCGTGGTGGGTTTCGACGAGGCCCGCGAGGAAGGTCGCCGGGCCCTCGAGCTTCCCGGCTCCGCGACGCTCGCCCGCCTCGACGCCATCGCCGCCGAGACCGAGGAGGACGACACGGTGACCATCTGCTATACATCGGGCACGACGGGCAATCCCAAGGGCATCATGCTCACCCATCTCAACTACTGGACCAACTGCCACGACGGCGTCGACCTGTTCAAGATGCCCGCCGGCTTCCGCACCCTCATCGTACTCCCGGTCGACCATTCCTTCGCGCACACGGCCGGGCTCTATATCGCGCCCATCATCGGCATGTCGCTGTATTTCGTCGATTCCAGGGGCGGAGGCATCGCAACCCTCCGCAACATCCCGATCAACCTCAGGGAGGCGAACCCGACCTTCGTCATGACCGTCCCGGCCCTCTCGGGCAACTTCATGAAAAAGATCGTCGCGGGGGTCGAGGAGAAGGGCGGCCCGATCGAGCGTATATTCAAGGCGGGAATCGCCGCCGGAATAGCCTGGAACGGGGACGGCTGGAACAAGCCTCCCCTGGCGGTGCGCTCGCGGGCCTTCCTGCCCTACATGCTCGCGAAGGCCCTCGTCTTCGACCGGATCAAGAGGATGGTCTTCGGGAACTCGATCCTCTATTGCGTGGGAGGCGGCGCCCTCCTCGACAGGAAGCAGCAGGATTTCTTCGCGGCCTTCGGAGTGCCCGTCTACCAGGGCTACGGGCTCACCGAGGCCGCCCCGATAATCTCCTCGAACAGCCCCCACAGACACAAGTTCGGCACATCGGGCAGCCTCTGCCCCTCGATCGAGTGCCGGCTCCTGCGGGAGGACGGGAGCGAGGCGGCCGTCGGCGAGAACGCGGAGATCGTGATCCGCGGAGGCAACGTCATGAAGGGCTACTACAGGAACCCCGAGGCCAGCGCCGCGGCCCTCCGCGACGGCTGGCTCCATACCGGCGACCTCGCGCACTGGGACGAGGACGGCTTCCTCGTGGTCGTCGGGCGGGAGAAGGCCCTCCTCATCGCGGAGGACGGCGAGAAGTACAGCCCCGAGGAGATCGAGGAGGCCGTGGCGTCCTCCACCGACCTCGTCGACCAGATGATGGCCTGGTGCGAGCAGCGCAGGTACGTCGCCGCCCTGGTGACGCTGGACCTCGCCAAGGTCGAGCGTCTCGTGGTGGCCGAGGGCATCGCGGACGCCCGCTCTCTCCTCGAGAGGCTGAAGGACGAGTTCGCGCGATTCCGCGACGATCCCAAGGCCAAGAAGGTCCAGGCGGCCTGGCTGCCCGCGGTCTTCCAGATCGTGCCCAGGCCCTTCGGCGATGAGGACGGCACGGTCAACTCCACCATGAAGATAGTCCGCCACCGGATTGCCGAAGTCTACGCCGACCTGATCGAGTACTCGTACACGCCCGAGGGATCCAAGACAACGAACGACCGCAACCTGGCCACGCTGCGGGAGATGTTCGAGCTGAAGTAGGGGAGCCGCGCCCCTACTTCCTTTCGATGAGGAGTCTGTTCGCCTCGAGCCGCGACGCCACGAGGCCCCTGTCGGCCAGCCAGGAGAGGTAGGAGCGCAGGGTCGAGCCGAGGAGCGCGTACTGGGTATGGTTCAGCTCGAGCGCATAGGACTCGGCTAGGCGGGCCGCCAGGGACTCCGGCGTGGAGGGCTCGGAGCAGAGCTCGAGTATCCGCTCCCCCACTTCGAGGATCTTGGCCTTGTTCGCCGCCGCGAGGGGCTCGATCTCCCGGGTGGGCTCGGCGTGGCTCGGGACGAACCAGTCGGCGGCGATCGCGGCCAGCGCATCGAGGGTGGCGAGGTGCGCCGCGACGTCGTAGACGAAATAGTAGCTGTACTTCCGCAGGATATCGACGCTGGCGACAGAGTCCGCCGCGAAGAAGACCCTGTCCGGCGTCATGAATCCGACCATGCCGACGTAGTGCCCCGGAAGAGGGAGGGCGTCCAGGCCGGTGCCGGGAACGGGGCAGGGCGCCGAGAGGAGCTCGGTAACCCGGGAGCCCTTGGCCATGAGGAATTTGTTGCGCAGCGGCGGCAGGGGAAAGCCGCCCCAGAGGAAGCTCGGCTCGAGCGCGGGCTCCTCGATGAAGGCGGCCTCCGCCCTCGAGGCGGCTATCCTGCAGTCCGTCCTCGCCTGGATGAAGGCGTTGCCGCCGCAGTGATCGGCGTTGGAGTGGGTGTTCGCTATGCAGGATACGAGGAGACCCGCGGCCTCGCAGGCCCGAAGTATCTTGCGGCCGGCGTCGTCGTCGTTGCCCGAGTCCACGAGGATGGCCCGGCCGTCGCCCGGCGCGTAGACTCCAACATTGGTCGCGCCGAGGGCGACGTAGGTCGATCCCGACAGCTGGGTCAGCGCGAGGCTAGCCAAGGATCGGCTCCGCGACGGCGAAGCGCAGGCGCACGACCGCGCCGCCGTCATTGACCCGCTCGACCTTCCCCTTGAGCTGGGCGCCGAGGGCATCCATGAGCCTCAAGCCCAGACCCGCCGCTCCGGCCGGAAGGCCGGGACCCTCGTCCTGCACGATGAGCTCTACCTCTCCCCGGCCCGGGGAGCTCAGGGCTATGGTCACATCGCTCGCCCCCCGGGGCCCAGCCCCGTAGAGGATCGCGTTCGTCATGGCCTCGGTCGCGAAGAGTCCGAAGGGCACGGCCTCGTCGGCGCCCGCGACGATCTCCTCCAGTTCGAAGCTCGCCTTCGCGTCCCTCGCCAGGTAGATCTCGGCCATGACTTCCCATAGGGCGCGGAGATAGCCCCCCAATTCGATCCGCGCGATCTCGGCGTCCTCGAAGAGCCGCTCGTGGGCGATGTTCATCGCCTTTATCCGCGCCCTCGTGCGGTCGTTCAACGCGCGGGCCTCGTCTCCGGCGAGGTTTTCGGTCTCGAGATTCAGGATGCTCGCGACGATCTGCAGGTTGTTCTTCACTCGATGATTGAGCTCGGCGAGAAGGGCCCCTTTCTCGGCGATGCTCTGGCGAAGCCTCGCTTCAAGGATAGCCCGTCTGCGGAGCTCCCCGTACACCAGGACGAAGAGGAGGACGCTCGTGACGAGGACGTAGAACCAGCCCTTGCCGGTCGAGAGGGCGATCAGGGCTCGGGGATTAGCGGTCAAATTGAGGAGAAGGCGGTCCGAGAACAGGATCCAGACCGCGCCCAAGGCGAAATAGGGCAGCACTATGAGGAGGACCGATTGGACGATCGAGCGCCTTTTCACCGCATGATTCCCATGCCCCGAGCGTTCGTCTACTCCGGAGTCTTCTCGCTCGAGTCCTGCCCTTCTGTCTCGGCATCGGCCTCGGGGGCTTCGCCTTCCTGGCCTTCTCCCTGCTCGCCCTCCGGCCGGTTCTTGAGCTCGGCATGCCGGAGCTTCTTTTCCTCTTTTTTCTTCTTTTTCTCTAATTCCTTACGGCGCTTCTCGCTGCTGTATTGGTTCGGCCTCATTTTTTCTCCTCGGGACGCCGAATCGGGCACGTCTTAATTCGATAGTAGCACAAATCGCCGGCGGACGCTAAGGTACGGCGAAGAAAGCGCCCCGGTATTCGGACATATTCACTTGTAGGCTCTCGCCGCCAGGACGGCCTTGCCCCAGGAGTCGAGGAGCCGTTTCCGCTTCTCCTCCGAGAGGCTCGGCACGAACTCGCGCTTCCTGCGCCAATTGCCCGCCACCTCGGCGAGAGAGTCCCAGTACCCGGTCGCGAGACCGGCCAAGTAGGCTGCCCCCAAGGCGGTGATCTCGCCGACTTCGGGCAGGATGACCCGGCGATCGAGGATGTCAGCCTGGAATTGCATCAGGAAGCTGTTCGCCGAGGCGCCGCCGTCGGCCTTGATGCAGCGAATATCGGCGCCCGCGTCCTTCTCCATCGCGTCGAGGAGGTCCTTCGACTGATAGGCTATGGACTCGAGGGCGGCGCGCACGAAATGCGCCTTCGTCGTGCCCCTCGTGATCCCGACGACCGTTCCGCGCGCGTCCGCGTCCCAATAGGGTGCGCCCATCCCGACGAAGGCGGGGACGAGGTACACTTCGCCGGAATCCTCGACCGAGCGCGCCAGCTCTTCGCTCTCCGATGAGTCGGCGAGCATTCCCATCTGGTCCCGAAGCCACTGGACGACCGCCCCCGCGATGAAGACCGAGCCCTCGAGGGCGTAGGTATATCCCCGGCCGAGATCCCAGGCCACCGTCGTCAGGAGGCCATGCCTCGAGGCCACGGGCGTCGGTCCGGTGTTCATCAGGGTGAAGCAGCCGGTGCCGTAGGTGTTCTTCGCCTCCCCCGCCTCGAAGCAGGCGTGGCCGAAAAGCGCCGCCTGCTGATCTCCGGCGCAGCCGGCGACGGGTATCTCGGCCCCCAGGAATTCCTTGCGCGCGAGCCCGAGCACTCCCGAGCTCGGAGCCACTCGGGGCAGGATGGCGGCGGGTATCTTGAAGAGCTTGAGCAGCTCCTCGTCCCAGGCCCCGGTCCTTATATTGAAGAGGAGGGTCCTGCTCGCGTTGGTCGGATCGGTCAGGTGGGCGCCGGTGAGCTTGTAGATGAGCCAGGAATCGATCGTCCCGAACATGACCTCGCCCCGCTCGGCTCGGGCCCGGAGGCCCGGCAGCCGGTCGAACAGCCACATCAGCTTGGTCCCCGAGAAATAGGGGTCGAGGACGAGGCCGGTCCGCTCGCGGACCAGGTCCGAGAGGCCGAGCGCGCGCAGCTCGTCGCATATGTCGGAGGAGCGTCGGCACTGCCACACGATGGCGTTGTAGACGGGCTTGCCGCTGGCCCGATCCCAGACGACGGTCGTCTCGCGCTGGTTCGCGATGCCCATCGCGCACACCTGGTCGCTCTCGATCTGGGCCGCCTCGATGGCCCCCCTCGCCGCCGCCAGCTGGCTGGCCCAGATCTCCTCGGGATCGTGCTCGACCCAGCCCGGCTTCGGAAAGATCTGTTTGAAGGGGATCTGCCTCTGGCCGATCGCGACGCCGGATCTGTTGAACAGTATCGCCCTCGAGGAAGTCGTGCCCTGATCCAGCGAGAGGATGTATCGCTCTTTCATGCGGCCGATTATAGGTCCGCTCGCGCGATAAGTAAAATGCGGCTTCCTGGCCGCCGGGCGGCGATTCCCCGAAAGAGCCGCCGCGAGGACTTGAACATTCGAGGCCAAATGTCGATATTTAGCAAGTCGTCGCGGGCGCGTCGCGCTCGGAAGACACCGCCGATTTATTCCGACTTGCGGGCGGTTTAAAAATCCACGCTAAAAAGGAGGCATTACATGCCTGCCCTTCCTCGACATCGGATAAAGGATCTCTCCCTGGCCGAATGGGGCCGGAGCGAAGTGGGGCTCGCCGAGCGCGAGATGCCCGGGCTGATGGCCCTGCGGGCCAAGTACGGCGGCTCGAAGCCCCTCTCGGGAGCCCGAATCACGGGCAGCCTCCACATGACCCTGCAGACCGCCGTCCTCATCGAGACCCTCGCGGATCTGGGCGCCGACCTCCGCTGGTGCAGCTGCAACATCTTCTCCACCCAGGACCACGCCGCCGCGGCCGTCGTCGCCGGCAGGGGTAAGGGCGCGGCCGCGCCCGGCGGCCTGCCCGTCTTCGCCTGGAAGGAGGAGACCCTCGACGAGTACTGGGAGCTCCTCGATCTCGCCCTGGCCTTTCCCACCGATTCCGGCGACTCGTCCCAGGCGCCGGTCCAGGGACCGAACCTGATAGTCGACGACGGCGGCGACGCCACGCTCATGTTCCACCTCGGAGTCCAGGCGGAGAGGAATCCCGAGCTCCTCGACCGGGCCGCGGGGAGCGAGGACGAAGCCGCCCTCCTCCGGCGGCTGAAGGCGATCCGCGCATCCGATCCGACGAGGTGGTCGAGGGCCGCGAAGGCACTGGTCGGCGTCTCCGAGGAGACGACGACCGGCGTGCACCGCCTTTACCGCATGGAGAAGGAGGGCAGCCTCCTCATCCCGGCGATCAACGTGAACGACTCGGTCACGAAGAGCAAGTTCGACAATCTGTACGGCTGCCGCGAATCCCTGCTCGACGGCATAAAGCGCGCGACGGGCGTGATGATCGCGGGCAAGGTCGCCGTCGTCGCCGGCTTCGGGGACGTCGGCAAGGGCTGCGCCCAGAGCCTGCGCGGCATGGGCGCGCGTGTGGTGGTATCGGAGATCGATCCCATCTGCGCCCTGCAGGCGGCCATGGAGGGCTATGTCGTGGACCGCCTCGAGGAGCACCTCGCCGAGGCTGATATCTTCGTCACCGCCACCGGCTGCGTCGACGTCATCACGGCCCAGCATCTCGCCCGGATGAAGGACGGCGCCATAGTCTGCAACATCGGCCATTTCGACCACGAGATCGATGTCGCGGGGCTCAAGAGGATACCGGGCGTGAAGAAGCTGAACGTCAAGCCCCAGGTGGACAGGTGGGTCTTCCCGGACGGCCGCGAGATAATCCTCCTGGCCGAGGGGCGGCTCGTGAACCTGGGCTGCGCCCAAGGCCATCCCTCCTTCGTGATGTCGGCGAGCTTCACCAATCAGGTGCTCGCCCAGATCGAGCTCTGGGAGCATCGCGAGGGCGCCAGGCCCGGAGTGCGCGTCCTTCCGCGCCGGCTGGACGAGGAAGTCGCGCGGCTCCACCTGGACAAGCTCGGCGCGAGGCTGGGAAGACTCAGCGATGCCCAGGCCGAATACCTGGGACTCGAGGTCGAAGGGCCCTTCAAGGGCGACGCCTACAGATACTGAAAGGACGTGCGATGCGCGATTCCAGATACCTCTTCACTTCCGAATCGGTCGGGGAGGGCCATCCCGACAAGGTCTGCGACCAAGTCTCCGACGCAGTCCTGGATGCCTGCCTCGCTGACGATCCCGAAAGCCACGTGGCCTGCGAGTGCTTCGCCACCACCGGCATGATCCTCGTCGGAGGCGAGATCACCACGGCCACCTACGTGGACATCCAGCAGCTCGCCCGGAGCGTCGTCTACGACATAGGCTATACGAATCCCGATTACGGCATCGATTACGAGTCGATGGCCGTCCTCAATACCATCCACGCCCAGTCCCCGGACATCAACCAGGGCGTGGTCGGAAAAGGGCTCAAGGAGTTCGAGGGCAGGCAGGGCGCGGGCGACCAGGGACTCATGTTCGGCTTCGCCTGCACGGAAACGCCGGAGCTCATGCCCGCCCCCATTATGTACGCTCACAAGATCCTGATCCGCGCCGCCCGGTTGCGCAAGGCCAAGACGATACCTTGGCTGCGCCCGGACGCGAAGAGTCAAGTCACCCTGGAGTATTCCGGCCATAAGCCGGTCCGGATCGACACGGTCGTCGTCTCGCATCAGCATGATCCCGACATTCCCTACGAAACGATCAGGGAGGCCGTCATCGAGGAGATCATCCGCCCCGTCCTCGAGCCGACCGGCCTCCTGGGCGCCGACGTCAAGATCTTCGTCAATCCCACGGGCCGCTTCGTCATCGGCGGCCCGGCGGGCGATACCGGCCTCACCGGCCGCAAGATAATCGTGGACAGCTACGGCGGGATGGGCAGGCACGGCGGGGGCTCCTTCTCCGGGAAGGATCCGTCCAAGGTGGATCGCTCCGCCGCCTATGTCGCCCGCTACGTCGCCAAGAACATCGTCGCCGCGGGCCTGGCGGAGCGCTGCGAGCTTCAGCTGGCCTACGCGATCGGCGTTCCCGACCCTGTGTCGGTCATGGTCGACACCTTCGGCACCGGAAAGGCTCCCGACCTTCGCATCGCCGAGGCCGTGCGGAAGGTCTTCGCCCTCGATCCCGCGGGAATAATCTCGGCTCTCGATTTGAAGAAGCCCATATATAGGAAGACCGCGTCCTACGGCCACTTCGGTCGCGAGGACTTTAGCTGGGAAAAGACGGATAAGGTGGAAGCCCTCAAACAGGCAGTCGGCTGAGCCGACCCGACGGGGGCAGGAAAGAGGCCGCGCGGCGTATCCGCGCGGCCTCTTGGTTTTCGGAGGGGCCGATCATGCTCCGACGGCCACGCCCTTGCCTACACGCTGCTGGGGCATCTTCGGATAGGCTTCGGTGGATGCGAGGCTCCTGGCGATCTGTTCCGGCGGCAACTCGTAGTTCTCGAGCTCGCCGGCGAAATAGCTCGCGTATCCCGCCAGGTCCAAGAGGCCATGGCCCGAGAGGCCGAAGAGGATCACTCGCTCCTTGCCCTCGTCCTTCGCCAGCTTCGCTTCGCGAATCACCTGGGCCACGGCATGGCTGGTCTCCGGCGCGACTATGATGCCTTCGCTGCGCGCGAAGGTCACCGCAGCCTCATAGCACTCGAGCTGGGCCAGGGCGCGCGGCGAGAGCAGTCCCTCGACGGCCGCCTGGGACACGAGGGGGGACATTCCATGGTAGCGCAATCCGCCCGCATGGATGGTCGGAGGGATAAAAGTGTGCCCGAGGGTGTGCATGGGCAAGAGCGGTGTCATTCCGGCCACGTCGCCGAGATCGTAGCGATAGCTGCCCCGCGTCAAGCTCGGGCAGGAGGATGGCTCTACCGGGATTATCTCGATCTCGGCGCCGGCAATCTTGTCGGCGATGAAGGGAAACGCCAAGCCCGCGAAGTTCGAGCCGCCCCCCACGCAGGCGATGACCTTGTCGGGTCTCTTCTCGCCGGCCTTCTCGAGCTGCTTCTTGGCCTCGAGGCCGATGATCGTCTGATGGAGCATGACATGGTTGAGGACGGACCCGAGCGCGTACTTGGTCTTGCCGGAAGGATCGAGCACCGCCTCTTCGACTGCCTCGCTGATGGCAATGCCGAGACTGCCCGGGGACTTGGGATCGGCGGCTAGTATGTCTCTCCCGGCCTTGGTCGTGTCGCTCGGGCTGGGAACGCAGGTCGCGCCCCAGGTCTGCATCATCATCTTCCGGTAGGGCTTCTGCTCGTAGCTCGACTTCACCATGTAGACTTTGCACTCGATGCCGAAGAGCGAAGTCGCGAAGGCCAGGGCCGAGCCCCATTGCCCGGCGCCGGTCTCGGTCGTCAGTTTCTTGACGCCGGCCAGCTTATTGTAGTAGGCCTGCGCGACCGCGGTGTTCGGTTTGTGACTGCCGGCGGGCGAAACGCTTTCGTTCTTGAAGTAGATCCTGGCCGGCGTGCCCAAGGCTCGCTCCAACCCGTAGGCCCTTTGAAGCGGACTCGGCCGCCACCTATAGAGGATCGACAGGATCTCCTCGGGGATATCGATCCAGCGGTCCTGGGCGACTTCCTGTTCGATGAGGGCGGGAGGGAAGATCGCCGCCAGCTGGTCCGGAGTGACGGGCTTCCCGTCGGGCCCTAAAGGAGGAAGCATCTGCGTAGAGAGATCCGCGGCGAGGTTGTACCAACGCCGGGGCATCTCGCTCTCATTGAGAAGGATTTTCGTCTGCACTGGTCGCTCCTTGTGTTACTACAAGCAGTAACCAAAATACCAAGGCCGTTCGGCCCTGTCAATAAGGTTCTTGCCGAACGAAGCCTCGTGCTGAGTCGAAATCTTGGGCAAAATACTCGTTTTAGTGATAATAAACATTCAGTGGGTGGAAACAGTGTTCCACGTGGAACATTGTAGATTTGTTTCCCGTGAACTCGGCCTACTCCTCTTTCTCTTCCGGTGGCAGGGCCCTTTGGTCGATCATCTCCTCTTCCTCGGGGGGTGAAACGGTTTTTGCGCTGCTCAGGAGCAATTCTTCCTCGGCAAGGGCTTCGGCTTCCTCTTCTCGCGCGACCTTATCGAGGCCGATAATGAAGTCGGGGCGATCGATATTGAGGACGCGAACTCCCTTCGCGCTTTTGCCTTGAACACTGACGCTTGCGGCAGGGAGCTTCAAGGTCTTCCCCTGCGACGTGATGACGATTACGTCATCAGAATCCAACACGGTAATCGCGCCTACGATTTCCCCGGTCTTCTCCTCGGCGCTATAGATGATTTGCCCGTGGGTGGCGCGCCCGTGAACCGTAAAGTTATCGAACTCGACTCGCTTGCCGTAGCCGTACTCGGTAAGGACCAGCATTTTATGTTCGGACGAGACTCGAAGCATGGCAGTCAGTTCGTCGCTATTCTCGAGTTTGATCCCGCATACGCCGCGAGAGGCTCTCCCCATGGCGCGGACATCTTCTTCCGTCATTCTGAGGGCTTGGCCTTTCCTGGTAATCAGGACGACCTCGTCTTGCCCCCTGGTGAGACAAGCCGAAACGAGCCGATCGCCTTCGTCGAGGTTGATGGCGATTATGCCGCGAGTCTTGGCGTTGACGAAATCGCTTGTCGCGACTTTCTTTACGACGCCGCGGAGCGTTCCCATGAGGAGGAACTCGGTCTCCGAAAAATCCGAGAAGTCGACGATGGCGGTTATTTCCTCGTTGGGAGAAATCGCCAACAGTCCCTTTATGTGCGCTCCCCTCGCCGCGCGAGAGGCTTCGGGTATCTCATGGACCTTGAGCCAATAGGCCTTGCCTTCGCTCGATATAAATAGAAGATAATCGTGCGTGTTCGCGATGAAGAGCTGCTCGAGATAGTCATCCTCGATGAGCGTAGCGGAATTCGATCCCTTGCCGCCTCGGCCCTGGCTTCTGTAGGCGCTTACGGGTATGCGCTTCACGAAACCCTTATTGGAGATCAGTATTACCATCTCCTCCCGCTTTATCAGGTCTTCGATGTTGATCTGCTCGACTTCGTCGGCCACAATATCGGTTCGGCGCTTGTCCCCGTATTTTTCCGCGATGCCCAAGGTCTCGGTCTTGACCACGTCCCGTATGCGCGACTCGCTGCCGAGGAGCTCGATGAAGTAGGCGATGCGCACCTCGGTCTCTTTGAGCTCGGCTTCGAGCTTGGTAGTCTCCAGACTGGTCAGCCGTGCCAGCCTCATGTCGAGGATGGCTTGGGACTGTATCGCATCGAGACCGAAACGAGACTCGAGGCGCTGCTTCGCCGTGTCCGTATCCTTGCTCGTCTTGATGATCTGGACGACTTCGTCGATGTTCTGGAGGGCGACGACGAGGCCGCGAAGTATGTGCGCCTTCTCCTCGGCCTTGCGCAGTTCGTAGCGCGATCGGCGAGTCACGACTTCTACGCGATGCGCGACGAAATGGCCTATCAGGTCCTTCAGGCTGAGGAGTTTGGGTCTCCCGTCGACGATGGCCATGTTGATCACGCCGAAAGTCGTCTGGAGCGGCGTGTGCGCGAAAAGCCGATTGAGCACCAGCTTGGGGATGGCGCCCTTCTTGAGCTCGAGGACGATGCGCATCCCCTCTCGGTCCGATTCGTCGCGGAGGTCGGAGACCCCGTCGAGCACCTTGTCGCGAATCAGGTCGGCGATGCGGGTGATGAGGGTGGTCTTGTTCACCGCATAAGGTATCTCGGTGAAGATGATCGCCTCTCTCCCCCCCTTCATCGTCTCGATGCCGAACTTTCCGCGCACGACCAATTTTCCGCGGCCGGTCAGATAGGCCTCGCGAATGCCTCTGCGGCCGAATATGATTCCGCCCGTCGGGAAATCGGGTCCCGTCACGAGCCGCATGAGCCGATCGATGTCGATCTCGGGATCTTCGATGAAGGCCGCTATCGCCTCGCTGATTTCCTTGAGATTGTGCGGAGGCATGTTCGTCGCCATGCCGACCGCGATGCCCGATGAGCCGTTGACGAGGAGGTTCGGCAAGGCTGCGGGCAGGACCGACGGCTCCTTTAGGGACTCGTCGTAGTTGGGGACGAAATCGACCGTCTCCTTGTCGAGGTCGGCGAGCATCTCCTCGCCGAACCTCGCCAGCTTCGCCTCGGTGTATCGGCTCGCGGCGGGCGGGTCTCCGTCGATCGAGCCGAAGTTGCCCTGGCCGTGGACCAGGGGATAGCGGAGCGAAAAATCCTGCGCCATCCGGACGAGGGCGTCGTAGAGCGAGAGGTCGCCGTGCGGGTGGTACTTGCCCATCGCATCGCCGGTAATGCGCGCGCTTTTCTTGGTGGCCGCGTTCGAGCGCAAGCCCAGCTCGTCCATGGCGAAGAGCAGGCGGCGATGGACGGGCTTGAGGCCGTCGCGAACATCGGGCAGAGCCCGCGCCACGATTACGGACATGGCGTAGTTAAGGTAGGCGGTTCTTACTTCGTCCTCTATGGGGACGGGGATCACCTTGCCGGTAATCTCGGTCATGATGCGCTTTCCTTATACATCCAGGTTGGAGACATAGATGGCGTTCTCTTCGATGAACTGGCGCCTGGGCTCGACCTGCTCGCCCATGAGAGTCGTGAAGATGGCTTCCGCCTGCACGGCGTCGTCCATGCTGATCCTCATGATATTTCGCCTGGCGGGATCCATGGTAGTTTCCCATAGCTGGTCGGGATTCATCTCGCCGAGACCCTTGTATCTCTGGATGGCGACCTTCTCGGGATCCTTGCCGCTCGTCGCCAGGATCCTATCCTTTTCCGCGTCGTCGTAGGCATAGAACAGCTGCTTGTCGTAGCTGATCTTGTAGAGGGGCGGCATGGCCAGATACACGTGGCCTCTCACCAAGAGCTCGGTCATGTAGCGGTAGAAAAAGGTAAGGAGGAGGGTCCTGATGTGGGAGCCGTCGACGTCCGCATCGGCCATGATGATGACCTTGTGGTAGCGGAGCTTGGATAGGTCGAATTCGGGGCCGATGCCGGCGCCGAGGCTTTGGATGATAGGCTGCAGCTTGTCGTTGCCGATGACCTTATCGATGCGCGTCTTCTCGACGTTGAGCATCTTGCCCCACAAGGGCAGTATAGCCTGACAACTGCGGTCGCGGCCCATCTTCGCGGATCCTCCGGCCGAATCGCCCTCCACTATGTAGATCTCGCATTTCGTCGGGTCCTTTTCCTGGCAGTCCGCGAGCTTGCCGGGCAGGCCGGCGCTCTCTAGAAAGGACTTGCGCCTGGTCAACTCGCGAGCCTGCCTGGCCGCGATCCTCGCCTTCGCCGCCAGGACTGTCTTGTCGAGGACGGCGGCGACGATCTCCGGATTGCTCTCGAAGATGAAGGAGAGCTGGTCCACGCAGAAACCGTCGACAATGCCCTTGACCTCGGAGTTGCCGAGCTTTCCCTTGGTCTGCCCCTCGAACTGCGGATCCTGGACCTTGATGGAGAGGATCGCGGCAAGGCCTTCCCGAACGTCGTCGCCCGACAAAGTCTCGTCCAGCTTCTTCGCGAGCTTGGACTTCTTGAAGGCGTCGTTGATCGCCTTGGTGAGCGCGGACCTGAACCCGAGCAGGTGGGTCCCGCCCTCCCGCGTATTGATACCGTTTACGAACGAGAACATCGTCTCGTTGAAGCCGTCGTTATACTGGAGCCCCACTTCGATCTCGACGTCGTCGCGGGAGCCCGTGAAATATATCGGCTCCTTGTGGAGCACCGTCTTGTTCTTGTTGAGGTACTCGACGAACTGCTTCAAGCCGCCGTCGAACTTGAAGTCCGCGCTGCGCGGGGTGGAGAGCCGCTCGTCTACGAGGACGATCTTGACACCTTTGTTCAGGAACGCGAGCTCGCGCAGGCGGTTCGAGAGGACATCGAAGGAGTAGACGGTCTCCTCGAAGATCGTGGAGTCCGCCTGGAATCGGATTACGGTCCCGCGCTTTTCCGTCGAGCCTATCAGCTTGACGTCCTCTTCCGGAATTCCCGTAAAGTATTTCTGGAAATACAGCTCACCGCCGATATGGACGAAGGCCTCGCACCACGAGGACAGGGCATTGACGACCGAGACGCCTACGCCGTGGAGCCCTCCCGAGACTTTGTAATTCTGCTTGTCGAATTTGCCGCCCGCGTGGAGCTTGGTCATCACCAGCTCGAGGGCGGAAACGCCTTCCTCGGGATGAATGCCGACAGGAATGCCGCGGCCGTTGTCCTCGACGCGGACGACGTCGTTCTTCTCCAGGACCACGAAGATGTCGGTGCAATAGCCGGCCAGAGCCTCATCGATCGAATTATCCACCACTTCGTAGACGAGATGGTGCAAGCCGTCGATGCCCGTAGAGCCTATGTACATCCCGGGGCGCTTTCGGACTGCCTCGAGCCCTTTGAGCACCTGGATGCTATTCGCCGAATAGGTTGATTCCATAACCGACCCGATGGAAAAGGTGGAAGGCGGGGAAAGCTGTGTGGTAGCGTCCATCCCGATTCGGGAAAAAACGCTTGCCGCCTTTAGCATTCCGAGTATACTCGGAATGGCCGACTTAGTAAAGGCAAGCGCGGACAAGACGGGCGCCGAGCCGAGGCCGCAGAAAGCTGTGGAAAACCTGTTCGCATATCTTCAAACTGTTATGGAGCAATTAAAAGCGGAAGCCGCCGTCCTTGGGCGGCAAAGATGAGCCATTTTGCAAGAATCTGTAATTATTTGACTATCAATAAAATAGACATATATACTACATGAAATTGGGGTGACTGGACGGAATTTTGGAGTTTTTTTGATATTCTTGGATGAAGTCGGATTTTGCTTTGTACTTGAAACGCTGTGCATAACTTGTGTATACCAAGTGCCTTCGTACGAGGTATTCGATGGGCAGCTGGAACTTTAGCGTCTTCTGGGACGAAGTGATGAACCAAACGAGAAGCGAGCTCGGCGACCACGAGTTCGCGATGTGGTTCAACATCCAATACGATTCCTCGTCGGAATCGGCTATAACGATTCGGGTACCCTCGAGCTTCTACAAGGACCAGCTGGTAAAGCAGTACCAAGGCTTCCTCGAGAGCAAGCTCTTCGATCTTGCAGGCAGGCGGATAGCGATAGAGTTCATCGTGGTCAAGCCTACTCAGTCGGCGGATCCGGCCTTTTCGCCGCAAGGCGGCGATGGGCAGCGAAGCCCCGAGCCCCGTCCCAAGATCGAGGTGAATGTCCCTGCCGCGAAGGTCAAGGAAAAGCACTCGCAACTGCGCTCGGACTACACTTTCGAGAATTTTGTCATCGGCGACAACAACGGCTTCGCGTCCAATGCCGCCCTCGCGATCTCGAAGAACCCCGGTACGTCCTATAACCCCTTTCTCATCTACGGCGGCGTCGGCCTGGGCAAGACCCATCTCATGCAGTCTATCGGGAACAGGGTATGGCGGGACAGCCCCAAACTGAAGGTCATCTGCATCACCGCGGAGGAATTCACCAACGAGTTCATCCAGTCGATCCACGATAAGACGACGCAGAACTTCAAGAATAAATACCGCTATGTCGACGTCCTCCTGATAGACGACATCCACTTCCTCCAGAACAAGCTCGGCAGCCAGGAGGAGCTCTTCCATACTTTCAACGCCTTGTACGACGCCAACAAGCAGATGGTCTTCACCTGCGACCGCCCGGTATCTGAGCTGAAGAACCTTTCCGACAGGCTGCGCAGCAGGTTCGAGCGCGGCCTCAACGTGGACCTGCAACCGCCGAACTTCGAGACGAGAAGCGCTATCTTGAAGAAGAAGATCGAGGCGGGCAGAATTTCGGTGCCGGATGAGGTAATAGAGATAATCGCCAAGAACATATCGACGAACGTGCGCGACCTGGAAGCCGCCCTTACCAAGCTCATAGCCTATGCCGAGCTCGTCCACCGGGAGATCACGCTCGAGATAGCGCAAAACCAGCTCAAGGACGTGTTCAGCCAGTCGAAGCACGGGAATGTGACCATCGACAATATCCTGAGGGTCGTGGCCGACTACTTCAAGCTGTCCTACAACGACCTCAAGGGAAAGAAGCGCACGAAGAACATAGCCCTTCCACGACAGATAGCCATGTTCATCGCCAGGGACATCACCGAGTACTCGACCACGGAACTGGGCTTCGAGTTCGGTGGTCGGGACCATACTACCGTCATGCATGCATGCCAAAAGATCGAGGAGCGATTGAAGCTCGATCCGAATCTCGAATCGACTATCGGGGCCATCGTCAGGGCCATCAAGGACTACAGCTCCAAAGCCTAGGATACGGCCTCGGAAACTTGTTAGGAAGTCGGTCCCGCCTGTGGCCAAGTGCCAAAGCTGTGTGATTGTGGGGACCGCGGACGACGGATCATGGACTTATACACAAGATACAATTTATTATGATATAACAAAATATTATGAGTATACACATACCAACAGGGCTTACTATTATTGTTACTGTTTATATAAAACTAGTGTATATAGTATCAGGAGCAATTGTCTGCTACATTCATTAAAAGGGAGGCTCCCATGAAGTTTACTTGCGAAAAAAACTCCTTTTCCCGCGAGATATCCTTTGCGCAGGAGATTATAGCCTCGAAGAACGCTCTTTCCATCATGTCTAACGTGCTTCTATCGGCGACCGAAGGCTCGCTCTCCCTTAAGGCGACCGATATCAAGGTGAGCTTCGAGACGGTCATTCCGGTCGATATGATCGAGCCGGGAACCGTGACCGTCTTTTGCGACAAGCTTTCCGGCATCCTATCCACCATACCCGATGGAGATATATCGATCGAGCAGGATGACTCGAAAGTTATCGTCAAGCCGACCTTCAAGAAGGTAAGGTTCCAGCTGAAGACGATATCGAGCGAGAAGTTTCCCGAGCTGCCGGACATCGGCGAGGATTCCTATTTCTCCGTACCATCCAAGGATTTCAGGGAGATGGTTGCCCAGACGATCTTCGCGGTCTCGGACGACGAGACGAGATATTTCATGAATGGCGTCTTCATGGAGAGAGTGCCCGGGGGCCTCGTCCTGGTGGCTACGGATGGTCGTCGCCTCTCCTATGTAAAGAAGGAATTCGACGCGCGGATTCCAGATTTCAAGGGGGTGATAATCCCGCCGAAGGTGCTCGCTATCGTGCACAAGCGCGCGTCCGACGAGGGCTTGATCGATATCGCCGTCTCAGAGAAGAGCATTTTCTTCCGTTTCGGGTCATATAAAATATCGTCGGTCCTCATAGAAGGACAGTTCCCAAATTACCAGAAGGTGATTCCTGAAAGCCAAAAGAACAGCATCGTCCTGAGGCGGGCGGATCTCCTGGACGCGCTGAGGCGAGTCGCCATATTCGTCGAACAGAAATCCCGGCGCACCTTCTTCTCGATTTCGGATAATTTGATCGTCATCTCCTCCGAGGAGAGCGACCTCGGCACGGCCCGCGAGGAGTTCGCCTGCGAGTATTCCGGTCCCGAAGCCACCATCGCGCTCAATTACAGGTACGTCGAGGAGCCGCTGAAGGTCATGGATGCCGAGAACATCAGCATAGCATTTACCGAGCCCAATCGAGCGATCACCCTGACCCCGATACCGGGCGGGGATTATTTCCATATCGTCATGCCGATGCAGATCGAGTAGGCGGGCGCCAAGCTAGGTATCCGGCGAGAACCGATGCCGCCATGCCCTATATCAGGATCAGGATTTCTTCGTTCCGAAACCTCGCCGACGCCGAAATCGATATCGACGCCGATCGGGTGTTCCTCGTAGGCGAGAACGGACAAGGGAAGACGAATTTCCTCGAGGCTCTCTATTACCTCTCGTACGGAGCGTCCTTCAGAGGACCGGTCGACGCGGATGCCGTCCGCCGAGGGGCGTCCGCATTCGCGCTCGCGGGCACGACGAAGCCGGACCGGGAGCTCGATTCGCCAACGGACCTGATACGGGTGAGCTGGGAGGATAAGGTCAAGGAAATTCGGAGGAACGACAAGCCGGTCCGCGACAGGAAGGAGCTCGTAGAGCTCAATCCCGCAGTCGTGTTCTGCCATGAAGATTATTTCTTCGCCGCGGGCGAGCCCGAGCGCCGCCGTTTCTTCTTCGACCAGTCCGCGAGCATGGTCTCCGCGGGATACATCGACATCCTGAGGGATTACCGGAGAATCCTGAAGCAGCGGAACGCCGCCCTGAGGGAAACGCGCCTAGAGCTGTTGGAATTGCTGGATATGCAGATGGCGGGCAAGGGCAGGGAGCTGATGGTCGAGCGCGCCAGGCTCCAGGTCGCCTTCGACGACCGTTTCGCCCTGAGATACGAGGCCGTCTCGCTGCTCGGAGCCGATGTCCGCGTGAAATATCGCCCCAGCTGGTCAGTCGACGGAGACATCGACGCGATCCTCGAGAGACTGAGGGCCAAAAGAGCGGAAGAGCTCGCCCTGGGTACCAGTCTCTCGGGCCCGCACCGCGATCGATGGTCCTTCGTCTCCGGCGGAAGGGACTATGCGGGAACGGCATCCACCGGCCAGCTCCGGCTTCTCTCTCTGACGCTGCGAATGGTTCAAGCGGAATATTTTACCCAATCGACCGGCCGTCTCCCCGTCCTTCTCCTCGACGACGTGCTCCTTGAGCTCGACAGGGGGAAGAGAAGACGCTTCCTCGAGCTTCTGCCTCCCTCCGGGCAATCATTCTTCACCTTCCTTCCGGGAGAACCCTGGGAGGAGTACAAAAGCGGTTCCACACTTGTCTACGAGGCGCGCGATGGGCGACTCGAGGATTAAAGCCGTCTCGGACCTCTTGTCCACCTTCTTCGACAAGGAGAAGCTAGAGCGAGGGGATCAAGTGGCCGATTTTTTCGCGGCTTGGCCCTCCTTCGTCGGTCCGCGCCTGGCTGCCCATTCGCGCGTAGCCGACGTGGATAAGGGCCTGCTCATCGTCGAGGCCGAGCATCCGGGATGGATTCAGCTTCTTCAATTGAGACAATCCGACATCCTCGGGGACGTCGCCCGACGCTATCCCGAACTAGGCCTCCGCGGAATCGCGTTTCGACTATCGAACAAAACCGCGGCGAGACCCGGACGGGCCGAGCCCGAGGAATCGCCGGAAGCTCTTCCGGCCCAAGATCCGATGGAAGGGGCTACCCCATCCATGGCGCTCGAGGACATCCCCGATCCCGAGTTTCGTGCTCTCATGAAGAGTTTGAGAGACTCCCTCCAGGGCAAGGGCTGAGAACCCGAGGGCCTCCAATATTGACGAAGGTTAGGGTTGTGGCTATACTTAGCGGACTTAGTCTTCGAATCGATCGGCGGACCCTCTAAACACTGAGCCTGGGCGTCTGTCGTCGCTCATAGTACTTAAGGAGCCTGGAGCATGAAGCGTACATACCAACCCAGCAAGGTTCGCCGGACGCGTAAGTTCGGATTTCGCGCGCGCATGAAGACCAAGGGCGGGCGACTCGTACTCAAAAGGCGTCGCGCCAAAGGTCGGCTCAAGCTGACCGCCTCCGACGAGAAAAAACCTTACTGATCGGCGCCCTCGGGGCTAGTGGTGGCGATATCCCCGGGCAAGGGCTATCCAAAGCCGACCGGCTTCGGAAACGGACGGAGATCGAGAGGGTTTTCGCGCGCGGAACCCGGTTTTCCTGCAAAGGCATGCGGATTCACGTCATGCCTAACGGTCTCGCGGCGAATAGGGCGGTGTTCGTTCCCGTTCGGTCATATGCTAACGCGGTCGCGAGGAATAAGGCGCGGAGAATCGTACGAGAATGTTGGCGTATAGGAAAGTCGCGTCTTTCGCGGGGATACGACGTGGCGGTTGTCCTGTATCCGGGGTTTGACCTCTTCGACGCAAGGAAGGCTCAGCTCGAGCGCTTGCTTCGTCAGGCCGGGCTCCTCGCTTGAAGACTCATGAAGCGGCTCTTTGCCTTTCCTTTAATCTTTCTCATCTCCGTCTACAGGGCAGTCATATCCCCGCTCAAGCCGCCAACCTGCCGATTCTACCCGACCTGCTCGGCATACGCGATCGAGGCACTGAGGAAATACGGACCTATAAAGGGCAGCGGCCTGGCGATCAGTCGCATCCTTCGTTGCCATCCTTTGAACCCGGGAGGCTTTGACCCAGTACCATGAGCATACTCGACGGCAACAATCAGACAGGGGATAAACGGACCCTTATAGCGGTCGTACTCTCCGTAGTGGTAATCACGGGCGGCTTCCTCCTCCAGGCGAAGCTTTTCCCCTCGGCCCCCGCGAGGGTCGCGCAATCGGCCCAGCCGGCGCAATCCGCGACGGGGAGCGAAAAGGCCCTCCCGGCGCCGGCACCGGCCGTCGCGTATACGCCCGCGGCCGCGAGCGCCAAGGCGATAGCCGCGCTGCCCTCGGACGGACCGGCGACCGAGCGGAATTACACGATATCGACGGACCTCATCGAGGCGGTCTTGTCGAACCGGGGCGGGGATATCGTATCCTTGAAGCTGAAGAAGCACAGCGACAAGGACGGCGCGGTCGACCTTATCGTGCCCGGGCGCGACGGCGCGCAGGGGCTCTCGCTCGCGTTCGGGGACAGCGGCGCCGCGCCGGTTTCAGATTTGATGAACGCGATGATGCTCGATAATTCGACCATAGAATTCTCGAGGACATTCTTCGCGTCGGTTCCCGGCAAGGCCGCGCCCGTACCTTTCACCCTGAAGAAGACCTATACCTTCCGCGACGGCGAGTACATGTTCGGCCTGGCCATAGGGCTCGAGAATTCGGTCAACGAAATCCTCTCCCTCGATACCGCGGGCATGGCTTATTCGCTCACCTTGGGGCCTCAGATCGGTCCGAGGCTGAGCGCCATGCCTGGCAGCAACAATACCGATTACCGCAAATTCGTCAGACTCGTGGAGGGAAAGAAAAAAGAGGAGCGTCCGAAGGCCGGCGTTCCCTTCATCGTGAAGGACCAGCCTTCCTGGGTCGGAATATCAGGGAAATACTTCTCCTTCGTCGCCGTTCCCGAGATCAGCTCCTTCAAGACCACATTCTTCATGAATCAGGACCCCAAGCTGTTCCAGACCGATTCCATCTCGATCGCGCGGCCCGCGATCAATGCCAGCAAGCAGGTCGACGCCTACTATTTCTATTTCGGTCCCAAGACCAACAGCGAGCTCTCGAAATACGACTACGCGGACCGCAACGCCTTCCAGCGCAGCGGCCTTAATCTCGAGCAGGCCGCCGAATCCTCGGGCATCCTCGGCTGGCTCGAAGCGATCATGAAATTCTTCCTGAATTTCTTCTATAAGCTCGTCCCGAACTACGGCATCGCGATAATCCTCGTCACGATCCTGGTCAAAGCTGTGCTTTTCCCCCTGACAAAGAACGGTTCCGTCTCGGCGGCCAAGATGCAGGAGCTCCAGCCCAAGATCCAGGAGCTCCAGGCCAAGTACAAGGGGAATCCCCAGAAGCTGAACCAGGAGATGGCCGAGTTCTACAAGAAGGAAGGCTACAACCCCATGTCGGGCTGCCTCCCCCTCCTCATCCAATTTCCTATCTTCATCGCGATGTATAACTTGTTCAACAATCATTTCGACCTCCGCGGAGCCCTGTTCATACCGGGATGGATCCCCGACCTCTCGGTTCCCGAGGCCATCGTCACCTTCCCGACCGTAAACCTGATGATCTGGCAGGTCGGCGCCCTTCGGGCGCTGCCGATCATCTATCTCGTAAGCCAGCTCCTCTACGGCAAGTACACGCAGATGAACTCGCCGGGCCAGAGCGCTTCGCAGATGAAGCTGATGATGTACGGGATGCCCATCATGTTCTTCTTCATATTGTACAACACGCCCTCCGGCCTCCTCGTGTATTGGATCGTCTCGAACGTCCTCTCCATCGGCCAGCAAGTCGTGATCAACGATATCCTGAAGAAGCGGAGGGCGGTCTTGGCCGCCGCGGCGCCCGCGCCTGTCTTGGCCCCCAACAGGAAGCGCGCGAAGAGCAAGAAGAAATAAACCGCATTCCTCTCTTAGGAGTAATCATATGGTCTATGAATTCGAAGGGCGGTCCGAGAAAGAAGCGATCGACGCCGCGGCGGAGGAGCTCGGCCTCGAGCGCGACGGCTTCGACGTCGAGATCCTCGAATCGCAGGGCGGCAGCATCTTCAAGAAGGGCAAGGTCCGGATCCGCGTGCATACGCGCGACGAGGCCCAGGCTCCCGCTCGCCGCGAGAGCGCCGGCAATCCCCTGCCCGCGGACGAGTTCGAAGCGAAGGTGCTCGAGTTCACCAAGCGGATGATCGAGGGAATGGGCTACGGCTGCGAGGTGGTCGTCCTGTTCCGGGAAGAGAAGAAGCTCGGCATAAGGATCGACAGCGAGCACGCGTCGATCATCATCGGCAAGAAGGGGAAGAACCTCGATGCCCTCCAGGTCCTCGTGAACGTGTACTCGGGGCGCCTGGGACGAGAGGATACCAGGGTCATACTGGATTCCGAGAACTACAGGATTCGCCGCGAGGAGGCCCTCGTCAGGCTGGCCTACGAGACGGGGGAGCAGGTCCGGCGGACCAGGCAGTCGGTCCTGCTCGAGCCGATGAACCCCTTCGAGCGGCGTATCATCCACACTACGCTGAACGACATCGTGGACATCGAGACTAAGAGCGAAGGCGACGGCCTCTATAAGCAGGTGCGGATAGCCATTCGCGGCAAGGCCTGATCGGGGACGGCGCAGGATGAAGGGAAACAGGATCGAGCGCATCGCGGAGTTCGAGTCCGGCTATTCTCGCGTCGAGGAGCTCGTCGCCGGAATCGGCGCCGAAGAGCTGAAATATGTGCCGCCGATCGGCGACGCCTGGTCCATCAACGACTTCCTCGTCCATTTCCTCGACGCCGACATCAGTCTCGCCTTTCGCGTCCGAGCGGCGATCGCGGAGCCCGGAAAGGCCGTTCCCGTCTGGGAGGAGGAGGACTGGCACGACGCGCTCCATTACGGCGACGAGGACGGCCTCGCGTGCCTCGCCCTCGCGAAAGGCCTCCGAGCCTTCTCGGCCGCGAGCCTCCGCTCCGTCGCGGACGCCGATTGGTCGACCTACTTCATATCGCATCCTTCGAGGGGGCGCATCGATCTCGGGGCCCTCGTCGAGATGTACGAGCAGCACATAGTCTTCCACCTGCCCTTGATAAATCGGAACAGGCAAGCCTGGCGGAATCGCGGAGGATGAGGCGGAGGCGGCTTATTTGCCGATCTGGGGAGTCCCGGCCCCGACGAGCGATTTCAGTTTGAGGTACTCGGTATTGAGCTTGGCGGTCCTGGCGTTCAACCTGGCCAGCCTCTGTGCCAGGAGGCGCGCCAGGAAGATGCCGTAGTGCGGGCTGCCCTTTATGAGATTCACGAAGTCCTGCTTGGATATCTTTATCAGCGCGCATGGGCCCTTCGCCACGACGGTAGCCGAACGGCGATTCGAAAGCAGGAAGGACATCTCGCCCATGAATAGGTCGTCCGGCGTGAGCGACGAGACGAACTTCCCCCTCGAATATACGTAGAGCGTGCCCGAGACTATATAATAGAGGAAATCGGATTCCTCGCCCTCCGAGCAGATATACTCGCCGTCCTTGAAGGTTATCTCCTCCGAGCGCTCGAAGATCTTGGGTATAGCGTTGGATTCCGCTTTTCGATGGTATATCTCGAAGGCGACCTCGTTACCCTTCTCCGAGTAGGACAGCTCCCTCACGTAGAGGTTGACCATCTTCATGCCCATTCCGTGCAGGCCCGGCGTATCCGGGGTGACGGCCATCCTCGCGCGCCAGTCGAATCCGTCGCCCTCGTCCCTGATCGAGAATCGGGAGCGCTCCGGGGTTATCGTATAGGAGAAGTATACTTTTCGGGCCTTTACGCTCGGGTCCCTGTTCTTTTCGCGGATGAGCTCCATGATATCGCCGTTTCGCTCGAGCCAGGCTGTCTTCTCGTCGTATCCGATCTTGCAATTGCCGTGCTCTATGGCGTTTATCAGGAGCTCGAGGAGGGCGACGTGGAGTTTCTCCTTCTCGTCGCGGTCTATGAGGCTCGAATTGTAAAGGTAGTTCGTCACGAGGTTCGTGTACGTGGTGATATCCAATGGATCGTTGTCGATGACGAAGGCTCCGGATATCGTCTTCAAAAGATGCTGCTGAATCCCGCGCTGGAACAGGATCTGCTTGTTCTGGCGCAGGATCCGCAAAAGCCGCGGAAGGTTCGACATGAACTCTTCCTTGCGGAGCAGGGCGATGATATTGGCGTCCTGCATGGCCTCGAGGAGCTTCTTGTCGTCCATGCCGTCGTGGATGCCGACGATGCCGCCATAGTGGAGCCAGGGATCTTCCTGTATCTCCTGGAGGATGCCGAGGCAGTCGAGGGATCGATCCGAGAAATGGAATATCTTCATCTCGGGGAGCTCGTATTTGAGGAATTCGATCACTTCCCCCCTGTCGGAGAAGAAGACAGGCACGAATTCTCCATCGGAACGCGAGAACTCCGCTCGAATTACATCGTTGAGCTCGCCATCGCTCGAGACCACGGGAATCTTGCGCATGAACACCTCGTATCTACAAGGTTCTCGGCCGTTTCCGAGTTCCGGTTGACATTTTTTTGCCCCTATGCCTTGATTGTCACGCTGTGTTTTTGGGCCTATAGCTCAGTTGGTTAGAGCTGCGGACTCATAATCCGTCGGTCCCTGGTTCAAGTCCAGGTGGGCCCACATCGTCGTCGAAGGGCGCGCATCGGCCGCAAGCAAGCCCATTCCCGCCTGAGTTGATCTGCATACCGAAAAGTGAGTAATTTTCATCATCCGATAAACCAATGCGAAAGTCTTAGGGGCGGCGATCCATCGAGAGCCGTGAAGGAGAAGCGAATATGGGCGGAAGCTTGTGGTCGGAGCGTCAAAGCGACGAGTGGCGGACCAAGGTCGGTCTGGCGGAGATGCTCAAAGGCGGCGTGATAATGGACGTCACCAGCGCCGAGCAGGCGAGGATAGCCGAAAAGGCCGGCGCGGTGGCGGTGATGGCCCTCGAGCGGGTTCCCGCGGATATCAGAGCGCAGGGCGGCGTGGCCCGAATGTCCGACCCGAAAATCATCAAGGAGATCCAGGCTGCGGTGTCGATACCGGTCATGGCCAAATGCCGGATCGGGCATTTCGTCGAGGCTCGGATACTGGAGGCCCTGGAGATCGACTTCATCGACGAGTCCGAGGTCCTGACGCCCGCCGACGACAGGTTCCACGTGAATAAGCAGGCATTCAAGGTTCCCTTCGTCTGCGGTTGCAGGGATCTGGGCGAGGCGCTCCGCCGCATAGGCGAGGGCGCCGCCATGATCCGTACCAAGGGGGAGGCCGGCACCGGCGACATCATCGAAGCCGTGCGCCACATGCGCACGGTCACGGACGATATCGCCCGGCTCTCCCGCCTCCGGGAGGAAGAGCTGATGACCGCCGCCAAGGAGCTCGGCGCTCCCTACGAGCTCGTCGTAGAAGTGGCGCGCACGGGGAGGCTGCCCGTTCCCAATTTCTCCGCCGGAGGCGTAGCGACCCCCGCGGATGCCGCCCTCATGATGGAGCTGGGCGCCGAGACGGTCTTCGTAGGCTCGGGCATATTCAAGTCGGGGGACCCCGCGCGCAGGGCGACGGCCATCGTCGGCGCGGTCGCCTATTTCAAGGATCCGAAGAAGCTGGCCCAGCTGTCGGAGGATCTCGGCGAGCCGATGGTGGGGATCGGACTCGAGGAACTCCGCGAGGATCAGCATATGGCCAAGAGAGGCTGGTAGGGGGATGAGGCGGGTCGGGGTGCTGGCGCTGCAAGGGGACTACGCCGCGCATCGGGCGGCTCTCCAGGGCGCCGGCGTCGAGTCCTTCGAGGCGAGGACCTTGGCCGACATCGACGCGGCCCGCGCCCTCGTTCTCCCCGGGGGCGAGAGCACGGTGATGGGGAGCCTTCTGGTGCGTTTCGGCCTCATGGACCGTCTCGTCGAGCGGATCCGGGAAGGCTTGCCTGTGCTCGGTACCTGCGCGGGGCTCATTCTCCTGGCGGCGAGGATAGACGGAAGGGAGCAGCCCGGCATCCGGCTCCTCGACGTATCCGTGCTCCGGAACGCATACGGGAGGCAGATCGCCAGCTTCAGGGCGAGGGTGAGCACGGAGCTGCCGGGCGCGGAGAGCATCGAGGCCGTCTTTATCAGGGCTCCGCGGATCACGTCCATGGGCTCGGGGGTGAGCGCGCTGGCCTTCCACGGCGGCGATCCCGTCCTCGTTCGCCAGGGTTCGATCGTGGGATGCACGTTCCACCCCGAGCTCGTCGAGGGCGCCGCCATCCATCGCTGGTTCCTGACGCTCTAGGGCGCGCGCGTCACGAGGACCTTGTCGATCCTGTTCCCGTCCATATCCAAGACTTCGAGGACGAAGTCGCCCCATCGGCACTTCTCCCCTGCCCGGGGGATTGTTCCCATGCGATCGAGCACGAGCCCCGCCACCGTGTCGAAATCCCAGGAGTCCTCGAGATCCATGCCGAGCTCCAGGGCGAAGCGATCCAGGGGAAGCGCTCCGTCCAGCAGGTAGCTGCCGTCCTGGCGCTTTGTGATCTCGGGCTCGTCCCCGTCGCCGGCCCAAGGCAGGGCGCCCACGATGGATTCGATGAGGTCCGACAGGGAAAGCAGGCCCGATACGCCGCCGTACTCGTCCAGGATGAGGGCGCTCTTCGCGCCTCCGGTCTTGAGCGCGGCGAAGGCCTTCAGGGCCGAGACGGACTCCGGCACGAACACGGGCTCGCGCAGGAAGGCTCGAGGCTCCTGGAAGGATTCCGACGCGATCGCCGCCAGGCATTCCTTGACGGGCAGCATGCCTACGACCTTGTCGAGGTCGCCGTCTACCGCCGGAAGATAGCCGTAACGGGCGTTCTCGACGACGAGTCTCCGGGCCTCCGAGGGTCCGTCGCGGAGGTCGACTTGAACGACTTCGGTCCGAGGCGTCATCAGCGACGTCACCCGGCGGTCGCCGAGCGAGAGGACGCCTTCGACCATATCCCGCTCGCTCTTCTCAAAAATGCCGGTCTCGGCGCCTTGGGCGATGAGGACGCGCACCTCTTCCTCGGTCACGACCGGCTCCTGGCTTCTCTTCGCCCCGATGGCGGCCACTATGAGATCGGTCACCGCGGAGAGGAAGCGCGCAAGCGGCGCGAATGCCAGGGTGAAGAAGCGAACGGGGCCGATTACGGCGGCCGCTATGACCTCGGGCCTGGAGAGAGCGATATTCTTCGGCACGAGCTCGCCGAATATGACCGATACGAAGGCGGTGAGTATGACGACGATCGCGACCGAGAGGGTGCCGGCGATCGAGGCGAGGATGGGCAGCGTCCTGAGGGCCGCCTCCAGTCCGCGCGCCACCGTGGCGCCGCCGAAAGCGCCCGCCAAAGTTCCTATGAGGGTGATGACGACCTGGATGGTGGAGAGGAAGCGCGAGGGATTTTCGGCCGTCTCGAGCGCGAGGAGGTAGTTATTCTTGCCTTTTTCGGCCTCGTGCCGGAGGCGCGCTTTCCGCGAAGACACGACCGCCATCTCCGACAGCGAGAAGAAGCCGCTGAGGAGGATGAGGCAGAGGAGAACCAGGATTTCAAGGGCCATGGCGGGCGAGAGGGTAGGCCGGGGCGGAGGGAGTACCCATCATTTGCGGACAATGATACTATAAAATCGCGCGTATCGTCGAGTATCGCGCGCCTCGCATGCGCTTGAGCGGCGATGGACAGGGCTCCATATTTGCCAACCGCGAGATGAGGGAATATATTTGTCCAATGCGCGGATCACGAAGATCCGGTATTCGGGCCATCGCCATGGAGAGGTGAATGATAATTAAAATGTTTTGGGAGAAGTGCTCGGAGTTCGTGGTCGAGGACGAGGATGGCTACTTCATCGAGGCGGGCCCGGCGGAGGCCATGGAAAAGATAGTTCCGGCGCTCAGCAAGCATGAGAAGCTGAAATTCGAGCAAATGAAGGGAATATACGTGGCCAAGGCCACGGACGGCATCGTGCGCGAGGGCTGCTACTACTTCCTCCTCTCGCGCGACGCGCAGGCCATCAAATTCGAATCGGTGGCCTTCATGACATCGGACCTATCCGCGCGCGGCGGAAAGGTGAAACGGCTTCCCGATATCCCGCTAGAGAGGATCGAAGACATCTCCTCGATCGATCCCGCGGCGTACTGACTCGGCGGAGGGACTCATACCCGCAGTCGGGGGCGCCACTGCATTTATTGACTCTTGCCCGACGGGTGACGAGGACGTATCCTCTGCTCATGCAACGCTGCCCTTGGTGCGGTAACGATCCTCTCTATATCGCCTATCACGATCTGGAGTGGGGCTCACCCCTCCACGACGAAGAGCGGCACTTCGAGTTCCTCCTGCTCGAGACCCAGCAAGCGGGGCTCTCCTGGCGCTGCGTGCTGGGGAAGCGCGAAGCGTTCAGGAAGGCCTATGCGGGCTTCGATCCCTCGAAGGTCGCCCGATTCACCCCCGCCCGAATCGAGAAGCTGCTCGGCGATCCGGGCATCATACGGAACAGGCGCAAAATCGAGGCGGCTGTCGGCAATGCCCGCGCCTTCCTCTCCGTGGCCGAGGAGTTCGGGAGTTTCGACGCCTATATCTGGCGCTTCGTGGCGGGGAAGCCCATCGTGAATTCCTGGAGAGACCTGTCGAGCGTGCCGACTACGACCGAGGCCTCCGCGGCCCTCGCCTTGGATCTCAAGAAGCGCGGCTTTTCCTTCGTCGGACCCACGACGATGTACGCGCACATGCAGGCAATCGGCTTGGTGAACGATCATCTAGTCTCGTGCTTCCGCTGGAGCGAGCTCGGCGGCGAACGCGCGTGAAGGAGCGGCTATGGAAATTGGCTTGCAGGCGATCAAGTCGCGGGCCTCGGTCCGAACCTATACCGACGAACCGCTCACGGACGGGGAACGGGAGGCCTTGCGCCGAGCCTTCGCGGAGGCGGTTCCGGGTCCCTTCGGGGCGACACCGCGCTTCCTCCTCGCCTCGAGGGACGAGATCGAGGACGATGCCTCGCACGCGACCTCGGTAAAAGGCGGTCTCAGGATCGGCACCTACGGGATGATCGTCGGGCCGCGAGTCTTCATCTCGGGCGTCGTGCCCAAGCGACCCTTCGCCTGCGTGGATTTCGGCTACTGCCTTGAGGGCATCGTGCTGCGCGCCACCGAGATGGGGCTCGGCACGTGCTGGATCGGAGGCGCCTTCGGCCGGGGGGCGATCGCCCGGGCCCTCGGCGCGGGAAAGGACGAGTTCGTCCCCGCGGCGACGCCCGTGGGCCGCGCCGCGGACAGGCAGGCCCTCCGCGAGCGCATAGTCCGGGGCTCGGCCAAGGCCTGGACCAGGAAGGATCCCGCCGAGATCTTCTTCGAGGTCGACGATGCGGGGCGACTCGACCTTCTCCGCGGCGCCGGGGAGTGGGCGGAGGCGCTCGAGGCCGTGAGGATCGGGCCTTCGGCTTCCAATAAGCAGCCGTGGCGCCTCGTCGTGGACAGGAGGCAGGGATCTTCCCTCCATTTGGTAATGCACGAGGACCAGCGCTACAACAATATGCTCGGTCTGGTAAAGCTCCAGGAGCTCGATATGGGCATCGCGATGCGCCACGTTGAGGTCGCTTCTCGGGCTCTCGGCCCGAGCGGGTCCTGGAAGCGGATCGAGCCCGATCCGATCGTCCTGGAGGAGCCGCGCAGGTACATCGCGACCTTCGCCTAGGCAATTTGCCTTGTCGGCGGCGAATCGCTAATTTTAGTACATCTTGATACGAGAATTGCGGGGGCGATCATGATTTCCAAGAAAATGTCGGAAAGGATCAACGAGCAGATCAATCGGGAGATGTTCTCCGCCTACCTCTACATGGCCATGTCGGCGCGGATGACCGAAGCAGGCTACCGCGGCATCGGGAAGTGGCTGATGATCCAATTCCACGAGGAGATGTTCCACGCGATGAAGTTCTACAGTTACCTGCAGGACCAGGGATCGGCCGTGGACCTCAAGGCGATCGCCGTGCCGGCCTTCAAGGAAACGGGGATCAAGGAACTGTTCCAGCACGTGCTCGAGCATGAGCGGGGCGTGACGAAGAGCATCCACGAGATCATGGCCCTGGCGATCGAGGAGAAGGACTACGCCACCCAGGTCCTGGATCAGTGGTACGTGAACGAGCAGGTCGAGGAGGAAAAGAACGATCTGGAGATCCTCCAGGCGATCGACCTCGTAGGCAACTCGAGTCAGGGACTCTATCTGCTGAACGTCGAGCTGGGCAAGCGCGATCTGGGGGTTTTGAGCGACTTCACGAAGATGGGCGGGGGAGATTGACGATCGCTCCAGGATGAAGGGAGAGGGGCGGGTCCTTCGGGCACTTTGCCGAGGACCTGCTTTTCTTATAAGCTGGCCGCGGAGGCTACCGTGTACCGAAGCACGAGGTCCGACCGCGCGGCCGTGGCGCCAGAACTCGCCCTGCTGGAAGGCATCGCACCCGACGGCGGGCTCTACGTCCCCGCATCCCTACCCAGCCTCGACCCGGCCGCGCTCGGCGCGGGAAGGTTGAGCTATCAGGAACTGTCCCTCCTTATATTGAGGCGCTTCTTCCCGACCTTCGACGACGAGGAGCTGAAGGCGGCGCTGGGAGCCCAGGCCGAGCGCTTCCCTCCGAGCAGCCCCGCGCCGGTGGTCTACAAGAACGGCCTAGCTTTCGTCGAGCTGTATCGGGGTCCAACCTTCGCCTTCAAGGATCTCGCGCTCAGCCTCATGGGGCCGCTGCTGGGCCTCGCGAGGGCCAAGCTCGGGATAGACGAGGAGATCGTGATCCTGGTCGCGACCTCCGGCGACACCGGCAAGGCCGCGCTCGAGGGGCTGGCTCGGCCCGGTCGCCCGGCGAACGGGATCAGGGTGCTCGTATTCTATCCCTCCGAAGGCGTCAGCGCCGTTCAGAAGCTGCAAATGACCAGCCACGACGCGCCTGGCGCCGTAGTGATCGGCATAAAGGGAAACTTCGACGATGCCCAACGGGGAGTAAAGGCGATCTTCGCGAGCCGGGCGGCCGCCGATTTCGCCGAGAGACGGAAGATGCGGCTGTCGTCAGCCAATTCGATAAACATCGCGCGGCTCCTGCCGCAGATCGTGTACTACGTCTCGGCCTGGAGGGACATGCGGGACGCCGGCGCCCTGGGATCCGACGGGACCATGGATGTCGCCGTTCCCACGGGCAATTTCGGGAACATCCTCGCGGCGTGGTACGCCAAGCGCATGGGCCTCCCGATCGACAGGTTGATATGCGCCTCGAATCGCAACCGCGTTCTCGTCGATTTTTTCGGGACGAAGCGCTACGACAAGAACAGGCCATTTTTCAGGACCGAGAGTCCCTCGATGGATATTTTGATCTCGAGCAATCTCGAACGTCTGATCTTCCATGCGACAGGCGAGGATCCGGCCAGGACCGCGTCGCTGATGTCTAGGCTCGCCGAGAGGGGAAGCTACGAGCTCGACGCCGCCGAAGCCGAGTCCCTTTCCGATTTCCGCGCCGGCTGGTCGGACGAGGCCGCGGCGGGGGACGCCGCGCGGCGGCTTTTCGAGGGTTCGGGCTATCTCGTCGACCCCCATACTGCCGTCGCCGTCTCGGTGCTCGAGAGGATGCGCAAGGAGTCCGGGGAGATCCGGCCTACACTAGTCGCGGCGACGGCGAGCCCGTTCAAGTTCCCCGTATCCGTCGCCAGGGCGATCGGCATGGGCGGGGCCTCGGCGAAGGGGGACTTAGGCGATGCGCTGTTCGAGCTCGAGATGGCCGAGCGCCTGGCCGAGGCGGCTCGGCTCGAGCTGCCTCCGGCCATACGCGCGCTGCGCTACGCCCCGGTGCTGCACGATACCGTCGTGGATGCTTCCGAGATGGGAGCCGTCTTGGAGCGCGCCCTCGACGAGCCGCTCAGGCGAAGCGCGATATGAGCGAAGGAACCGCTCGGCGGGTCCGGGTACGGGTGCCCGCGACGAGCGCCAACCTCGGGCCGGGCTTCGACGCTCTGGGAATCGCCCTTTCCGTCTATAACCGCTTCGAGGCCGAGGAAGCCGATTGCCTTGAGCTTTCGGGCTGCGACGAGGCCTTTCGCGGAACGGACAATCTCTTCGTCCAAGGCTACCGTCGCGGTATGGAAGCGCTCGGCTCGCCCTTCGGCGGCCTTCGGGTCCGCTTCGAGGCGGATATTCCCGTGGCGCGGGGCCTGGGGTCCAGCTCGGCCTGCATCGTCGGCGGGATTTTGGCGGCCAACGCTCTCCACGGCGGGCGCATGGGCAAGGAAGCGATGCTGGACCTCGCCGCATCGATGGAGGGCCATCCTGACAACGTCGCGCCGGCCATCCTCGGCGGCTTCGTGGCCGCGGTAGTGGACGAAGGCCGGGTTCGCGCCGTTCGAGGGGCGATCGGCGAGGGGATAGTCTTCAACGCCCTGGTGCCCCCATTCGAGCTGGAGACCTCAAAGGCCCGAGCGGCGCTGCCGAAGCTCCTGCCTTTCAAGGATGCCGTCTTCAATGTCGGTCATGCGGCGCTCGCGGCGGCCGCTTTCGCGACGCGCGATTTCGAGGCGCTGCGGGACGCGTGCAAGGATCGCATCCACGAGGATTATCGCGCGCCCTTCATTCCCGGATTCGGGAGAATCGTCGACGCGGCGCGACGCGCGGGGGCGATAGCGGTATTCCTGAGCGGGGCGGGACCCACGGTCATGGCGATAAGCCGGGCGGGCGAGACCGGATTCGCGTCGGCGATCGCTCCAGCCCTGGAAGAGCGGGAAGAAGGCAGGTGGCGACTCGTCTCCCTCGTGGCCGACGACACGGGGGCCGTCCTCGAAGGGTAGCGACGTCGTTTTTCCCTCCTCAGGAGGAGGAAATCGGTATACACTCGTGTACGTACACGGTAGACGGCATGGCGAATGACCCTTTCGCGAGCACGGGCCGCATTGCCTCGCAGACCAGCCTCGGCGGCCGCCTCGGCAGGTCCAGCAGCCTGAGGCTGAAGCTCATGATCTATTTCCTGGTCATCCTCCTCATTCCCCTTATCTCCCTGGGCTTCGTCGGTCCGGCGCTCTACGCGAGGTCGATCGAGCGCGAGACGACCTCGCATATGGCGGGCATGATCGGTCAAGTGAATATGACCATCGAGCTCCGGGTCCGTGAGATGGAGCAGCTCATCGATCTCATCGCGCGGAGCGAGGTCGTGACTTCTTTCCTGGACAAGGGCTTCGCGACCGCGGCCGAGCGCCAGGACATCCTCGCTATGCTCGCATCCGTCTCGGAGACTCATCCCGAGATAGCCGGAGTGCTGGTCGTGGCCGAAGACGATGCTTGGGTGAGCGACGGCTTCTCGAGAACGACGCGCGATCCGCTCACCGAGGAGCAGTGGTACGCGATCGCCCGCGAGAATCCCGGCGATGTCAGGCTCATAGCCAGGCCGATCGGACGGAACATCCGCTCCACGCGGCAATATGGCGCTGACGAAGTCGTATCCATCGTGAAGGCGGTGACCGGCGAGACGGACGGGAAAGTCCGCGGCGCCGTCCTCATCGACATGAGGCTGTCGACGATAGAGGAGCTCTTCACCGACTCCTCGCTCGGCAAGGGCGGCTTCCTCTTCATAGCCGACTCGGGAGGCGAGATGGTCTACGCCCCGGTGAATCGGGTGGCCTATAGGATACCGCTGATCGAGCTCACCGGGGACTCGCAATCGGCCATCATGACCGTCGGAGGAACCGACTATCAGGTGCTCGCCCGCAGGTCCCCCTATACCGGCTGGAAGACGCTCGGAGTCTTTTCCCTGGCCGAGATGCTCCGGGAAGTCCTCCTCATCCGCTCCTGGACCTACGCGATCGGCGGCATAACGATGCTCTTGGCTATCGTAGCCGCCTATTTCTTTACCTCGTCGATCGCGAAGCCCGTCCTCGACCTGCGTAGCCTGATGAAGCGCGTCGAGCACGGCGACCTTTCCGTCCGCTTCTCGGGGGCCCCCAACGACGAGATAGGCGAGCTCGGCCTGGGCTTCAACGAGATGATCGAGCGCATCCAGAGCCTGATCGACCAGGTCTATACTGAGCAGCAGTCCAAGCGCGACGCCGAGCTCCGGATACTGCAAGAGCAGATCAAGCCGCATTTCCTTTACAACACCCTGGATACGATACAGTGGATGGCGCAGGAACACCGGGTCGACGACGTCGTCAGCATGGTAGGGGCGCTCACCAGCCTGTTCCGGATCGGCCTCAACAAAGGCCGCGAATTCATATCGCTTTCCGACGAGATCGAGCACGTCGAGAGCTATCTCTGCATTCAAAAGATGAGGTATGAAGACAAATTCGATTACTCGATAGATTGCGAGCCCGCGTTGAGGTCCCGTCGGGTGCTCAGGCTCATGCTCCAGCCGCTCGTCGAGAACGCGATATACCACGGGATAAAGGAAAGGAGGGGCCACGGTTCGCTCGCCGTGGAGGCGCGCGTCGAGTCGGGCGATCTCCTGCTGTCCGTGAAGGACGACGGCGTCGGCATGAACGAGATAGCGGTGGCCCTGCTCAACGCATCGCTCGACGAGGGGAAGCCCAACGTCGGGGGATACGGAATACGCAACGTCCACGAGAGGATTCGCCTGACGTACGGAAGGCCCTACGGTCTCTATTACAAGAGCGTCTATGGCGAGGGCACGGAGGTTACCGTCCGGCATCCGCTCCTGGATTCGGAGGCTTGATATGTGGAAGGTGCTGATCGCCGACGACGAGCCCAAGATCAGGCGGGGCCTCAGGTCCCTCCTGTCCCGATGCGGCGGCGATCTCGAGATAGTGGGCGAGGCGGAGGACGGGGAGATCGCCTACGCGATGGCGGTGAAGGAGGAGCCGGACATCCTGCTCATAGATGTCCGGATGCCATTTCGCAGCGGCCTGGACCTGATCAAGGGACTTCATGCCGCCCTGCCGGGGAGGATCTTCATCATCGTCTCCGGCCATGACGAGTTCGAATACGCCCAGGCGGCGGTCAAGCTCCAGGTCTTCGATTACATCCTCAAGCCGGTGGACGCCGAGAGCTTCATCGCGGTGGTCAGGAAGGCCAAGGCGGAGCTCGAATCGCGCCGCGAGGCGGGCAAGTACGCGGCCTGGGCGCGCGAGCAGCTCGATCGGAATCTCCCGGTCCTGCGCGAGCGCTTTCTAAAGGATTGGGTCGGCGGTTCGCTATCCAGGACCGAGGTCCTGGAGGCGCTCTCCTTCCTCCAGATCGAGCTTGTCTCGCCCGCGACCCTCTTCGCGGCACGGTTCGCGGAGCGCGCGGGCCACGGCGGTCCCGGCGGCCGCGGCGGAGACAAGGGAAAGCGGCTCGCTCTCGTGGCGATGCGGACCATCATGGAGGAGGCGCTGCCGCCGGGCGGAGCGTACGTCTTCGAGGACGACAGGGAGACTGTGCTGGCCTTGGGCCCGGGCTTCGGGCAGGCCGAGCTGATGGCCCTGGTCGAGGGAATCGAGCGCCGCGCGGCGGAGCAGGTCTACCAAGTTCCCTCGCTGGCGACGCGGGCGGTCCCCGAGCCGCTCGGAGGGCTCTGCGACGCCTACGAGGAGCTTTGCGCCGAGCTGGCGGACTGCGGCAACTGCGAGGCCTTCGTCGTGCTCGCGCGCAACTACGTCGACAAGCATTACTGGAATCCCGATCTCTGTCTGGAAGACGCGGCGGAGGAGCTGCAGATCAGTCCGGGCTACCTGTCGCGGCTCATGAAGCGCGAGACGGGCTTCTCCTTCGTCGAGTACCTCAATCGCATCCGGGTGAAGAAGGCGACCTTGCTGATGAGCGATCCGTCGGCCAAGGCCTTCGAGGTCGCGGAGCGCGTGGGCTACAGGAGCCAGCACTACTTCAGCAGGGCATTCAAGAAGGTCACCGGGAACTCTCCGACCGACTACAGGAAGGGAGCCTAGGATGGGCCAGCGGGGGTCCTGGCCGGCCGCCGTCATCGCGATTTGCGCCGCGGTTATCCTCTTCTCGTGCGCGCAGGCCCCGCGCGGTTCCGGGCTACGCTACCTCGTCGGCTTTTCCCAGGCCAACCTGACCGAGCCGTGGCGAATAGAGATGACCGAGGAGGTCAAGGCGGAGGCGGCGCGATACTCGGACATGAAGATCATCTACACCGACGCCGCCGACTCCACGAGTCGCCAGATAGACGACGTCCATCGTCTCATGGATTACGGGATCGACCTGATGCTCATCTCGCCGACCGATTCCCACGAGCTGACTCCCGTCGTCCGCGAGGCTTACTCGAAGATCCCGGTCATAGTGCTCGACAGGGCAGTCGAGGGCTACGACTACAGTCTGTTCATAGGACCGGACAACGAGCGGCTCGGCCGCGAGGCCGGAGGCGTCATCTCGGAGCTGCTCGGCGACAGAAAGGGCGCCGTCCTCGAGATACAAGGAAGGTCCGGCTCGCCCCCGACGCTTTCCCGCAGTCAAGGACTTCGGGACGTGCTCGCGAAGCATCCCAATATCCGGATCGTCGACACCATCGTTGCCGACTGGCTCCGCGATACGGCGGAAGACCAGGTCGCCGAGCATATCAGGGTGATACCCGATCTCGACGTGATCTTCGCGCAGAACGACGCTATGGCGCTGGGAGCCTGGCGGGCGTCCAGGCTCGCGGGGAAGCGGGGCGTCAGGTTCATCGGGATCGACGGGCTCCCCGGGCCCACCGGCGGCATAGAGCTCGTGAGGAAGGGGGTATTGTCCGCTACGTTCATCTGTCCGACGGGCGGCAAGGAGTCGGTGATATATGGCCGCGATATCCTCCAGCACAAGGAGGGCATCCCGAAAAAGATATATCTGCGTCCGCGGAAAGTGACTCCCGGAGTCCTCGCCCAAGGCGCGCCCGATAGCCCCGCTCTCCGAAAGCCTCTGGGCGAGGCCGGAAGGCCCATCGTCCTCGGCTTCGCCCAAGTGGGCTCCGAGAGCGAGTGGCGGGTGGCGAATACGAAGTCGATAAAGACCGCGGCGGCCAAGGCCGGCATCGAATTGCTTTTCGAGGACGGGAAGCAGAAGCAGGAGAACGAGATCGCCGCCATCCGCTCCTTCATCCGCAAGAAGGTCGACGTGATCGCCTTCTCGCCGGTCGTGGAGTCGGGCTGGGACGAGGTGCTCAGGGAGGCGAAGGCGGCGGGCATTCCGGTCATCCTCTCGGACCGCGCGGTCGACCTCAAGGACGACTCGCTGTGGTACACGTTCATAGGATCCGATTTCCTCGAAGAGGGGCGGCGCGCCGCGCGCTGGCTCATCGAGAACACCCGGGCCATGGGCCCCGTCAACATCGTCGAGCTCCAGGGCACGATCGGCTCCGCCCCCGCGATAGATAGGACCATCGGCTTCAAGGAAGTGATAAAGGACTACCCGAATTACCGGATCATCGCCTCGGAGAGCGGCGATTTCTTCAGGGACCAGGGCTACGAGGTGATGAAGGGGATCCTGGCGCGGGAGCGCAGGAAGATCGACGCCCTCTTCGCGCACAACGACGACATGGCGATCGGGGCGATCCAGGCGATGGAGGAGGCTGGCCTCCGACCCGGGAAGGACGTCGTCATCGTCTCCATCGACGCTGCCCACGGCGCCTTCAAGGCGATGATAGAAGGAAAGCTGAGCTGCACCGTCGAGTGCAACCCCCTTCTGGGCCCGCAGATCATGAAGGCGGTCCAGGACTACATAAGCGGCAAAGACTTGCCGATTCGGATGATCACTTCGGAGGGCGTTTTCCCTGCCGAGAAGGCGCGCCAGTATTTGGCGGGTAGGGAATATTGATCGCGCGACGACCCTCGGCCAGGTCTCCTCCCCGTCGCCGAGGGAAGCACCAGCCTTGGTTCGAAAAGTGCATAAAATAGCCGTTTGATCTAAATCGCATTTGCGAAACATGGCCCTTAATGATTACTGGGACCTCGAGAAGCATCGATCTTTGACACATCACCAGGAAGATAGGAGCGAGGACATGAAGCAGTTCTTAAGAGGGATTCCGATATCGGCCTTTCTGCTGTTTTTTTCCGCCGTGGCGCTGTATTCCGCGGAGGCCAAGCCCGGGACCTTAGTCTGCGTGGGACTGTACTCGGAGACGAGCGACGGCTACGTGAGCTCTCGCGTCGCCGGGAAGGGCGATTGGGTACCCGTGAAAGTCGGCGACGTCATTCCGGCGAACGGGGAGATACGGATCAATGTGGACAGAGATTGGGTGGAGCTGTCTCCGGCCGGCAATCCGAACGCCGTATACGAGATAGACGGGCCCGATTCCGGAACGATCGTGAAGGCGGTGGCCAGTATCCTGAAAGGCAAGCCCAGGATGGTCGGCTTTCCCAAGGGAAGCGTCAGCAGCCCCGATCCGAAGTTCAAAGACAAGCTGGTCGTGAAGCAGTATCTCGGAAGGCAGATCTATTTGACGAGCGACGGCGACCACAAGGACATCAAGTACGGGGATGTGCTGGATATCACCGGAAAGATCAGGATCATCGCGATCAACAATACGATCACCCTCATGAACGCATCCGCTGGCGTCACCACGGTCGTCGGGCCGCTCAACTTCACCGTCGAGCAAGTTCTCAAGAACGAGGCATTGTACAAGTACCTGAATGTTCAGAAATGACCAGATAACTGGGAGGAGGAGCAGGGGAAAAAGGAAACAGCGTTTCTCGACATGATCCAGCAGGGGTGCGTTTCGGGCTTCCCCGCCGGCCTATGCCCGACGAGGGAAAGTTGCATGTCAAGGTGTCAGCGATTCGAATAAAGGAGACTATCTTGAGGAAAGTTCTGGTAGTTTTGATAGTGGCGATGGTGCTCTTCTCGGTGTCCGCATTCGCGGCGCCCAAGACTTGGGTCGTCGGCTTCTCCCAAGTCGGGTCGGAGAGCGAGTGGCGGACCGCCGATACCATCTCCGTGCAATCTGCCTTCGCCAGCGATCCGAGCTTCGTCCTGATATATGCCGACGCGCAGCAGAAGCAGGAGAATCAGATAAGGGCTCTGCGCACATTCATCGCCCGCAAGGTGGACTGCATCGTCTTTACGGCGATCGTCGAAACCGGATACGGTCCCGTCCTCCAAGAGGCGAAGAAGGCCGGGATCCCCGTCATTATGATCGACCGCGATGTCGCGAAGGAAGACCAGGGTCTCCGACTCACAATCATGGGCTCCGATTTCACCAATGAAGGCAAGGAAGCCGGGACTTGGCTCGCCGCATACTTGAAGAAGATGAATTTGGATGACGGCACCACGCCTATCGATATCGCCGAACTTCAGGGCACCACCGGCTCGGCTCCCGCAATCGAGAGAGCCGCCGGCTTCCGGCTGATCTCGAAAGATCATCCCAACTGGCAGATCAACCACTCCCAGACCGGCAATTTCACCTCTTCCGAGGGCAAGGCCGTCATGGAGGCTTTCCTGAAGGCCGATCCGCATATCCAGGTCCTCTTCGCCCACAATGACCAGATGGGGCTCGGCGCTGTAGAGGCGATCAAGGAAGCCGGCCTGAAGCCAGGGAAAGATATAATCATCGTCAGTATGGACGGCGTCAAAGGCGCCTTCCAGGCGATCGTCAACGGCGAGTATAATTGCACCGTCGAATGCAACCCCCTCCTCGGGCCCCAGGCGCTCCAAGCGGTCAACGATCTTCGCGACGGCAAGAAGCTCCCCTCCAGGATCTGGACGATCGAAAGCATATATGACGAAACCAATGCGGCCGCAGCCCTGCCGACCCGCCAGTACTGATCTTTAACGATTTTATATATCATAACGATCAAGGCCACCTCGAAGCCTCGGGGTGGCCTTGATCGATAGGGTCGAACGCGTATTATGCTCAGCGGGAGGCAGGGGAATGTCCGACATGGTCCCGATCGTGCAGATGAAGAAGATCAATAAGTTTTTCCCGGGGGTGCGCGCCTTATCCGAGGTGGATTTCCGCCTCTTTAAGGGCGAGGTCCACGCCCTCATGGGGCAGAACGGGGCCGGTAAATCTACCCTGGTCAAAGTCCTTACCGGGGTTTACAGACAGGATTCGGGCGAAATGCTGCTCGAGGGGAAACAGATCAGGCCGGATTCTCCCCTCGCCGCCCAGAAGCTGGGAATCAATACCGTCTACCAGGAAGTCAACCTCTGCCTCAACCTCTCGGTCGCCGAGAACGTTTTTATCGGCAAGGAGCCGATGAGTCTCGGTAGGATCGATTGGAAGACTATGAACAGGAAAGCCGAAGAGGTGCTCGCTCGGCTGAACATCAGCATCGACGTGACGAGGACGCTATCGTCCTATTCCATCGCGGTGCAGCAGATGGTGGCCATCGCCCGAGTGCTCGACTCATCGGCCAAAGTGCTGATTCTCGATGAACCGACATCCAGCTTGGACGAGAGCGAGGTAGAACAGCTATTCAAGGTGATCAGGAAATTGCGCGACGAGGGTTTGGCGATCCTGTTCATTACGCATTTCCTTGACCAGACCTACCAAATTTCGGACCGAATCACCGTCTTGAAGAACGGATTCTTCATCGGAGAATACGAGACCGACAAGCTGCCGAAGCTCGAGCTGATTACCAAGATGCTCGGCAAGGAACTATCGGAATTCAGCTACTCATCCAAAGGCGATGAAAAGCAGAAAGCCGCTGCCGCGGCGCTCAAGGACAAGGGCGCCGTCCTTCGAGTCAAGGACCTGGGCTTGCAGGGCTCCATCGCGCCCTTCGACCTCGAGCTTGAAGCGGGCGACGTGCTGGGTCTGGCGGGGCTCCTAGGCTCGGGCAGAACCGAGATGGCGAGGCTCATATTCGGTATCGACATCGCGGATCAGGGCCAGATCCAAATAAAAGGGAAGAAAGCCGATATCGCCTCGCCGCGGAAGGCAATGATGGCTGGAATCGGATTTTGTTCCGAGGACAGGAAGAGCGAGGGCGTCTTTGCCGAGCTCTCGATACGAGAGAACATCATCCTCGCCCTCCAGGCGAGGCGGGGCGTGTTCAAGTACCTCTCGCTCAAGAAGCAGGACGAAACCGCGGAAGCGCTGATAAAGTCCTTGGGGATAAAGACCCCGAGCGCGAACAACGAGGCTAGGCAGCTCTCGGGCGGCAACCAACAGAAGGTGATGGTTGCGAGGTGGCTGGCTACCGACCCGAGCATCCTCATATTGGACGAGCCGACGCGAGGCATCGACGTCGGCGCCAAGCTCGAGATCATGGAGCAGATACTCAACCTCAGCAGGGAGGGATTGGGCATCATCTTTATATCTTCGGAATTCGAAGAGGTTCTCCGCTGCAGCAATAGGATAGCCGTCCTCAAGGATAAGGCGAAGATCGCCGAATTGAGCGGCGAGGAGATGACCGAGAGCGGCATCATGCGCACTATTGCAGGAGGGAAATGATTATGGCCTGGTGGAGATCCCTGACGAACAAAAAGCTATTCTGGCCGCTCTTCGCCCTCGCCGTCCTTCTGATTTTCAACCTTTTTTTCACGCCGCATTTCTTCCGCATGGAGATGAAGGAGGGGCATCTCTACGGCAACGTGATCGACATCCTGAAAAACGGCGCGCCGATCATGCTCCTCGCGATCGGCCTGACCCTCGTCATCGCGACCAAAGGCATCGACATCTCGGTCGGATCCGTCGTCGCGATCTCGGCCGGCGTTGTGGCTATGCTTATAGGCGGGGATCTCCAAGGCCACCCCAAATATCCGATCCTAATGGCTATGGGCGCCGCGATCCTCGTGTCGATCTTGGCGGGGATGTGGAACGGCATGCTCGTTTCGCGCGTGCGTATGCAGCCCATCATCGCTACGCTGATTCTCTTCGTGGCCGGCCGGGGCATAGCGATGGTGACGACCAACGCGATGGTCGTCTGGCTCTACGCTAAGCCCTTCGCCCTTTTGGGACAGGGCTACATCCTGGGCCTGCCCTTCTCGATATACATCGTCCTTATCCTCGTATTGCTGACGGCCTTGGTGACGAGAATGACGGCGCTGGGATTGTTCATCGAGGCGGTCGGCATCAACCCGACGGCTTCCCGCTTCGCCGGCATCAACGCCAAGAATATCCTATTCGGGGTATACGCATTCAGCGGCTTCTGCGCTGGAATATCCGGGCTCGTCGTATGCTCGACCGTCATGAGCGCCGACGGCAACAATGCGGGCCTCGGCTATGAGATGGACGCGATATTGGCCGTCGTGATAGGTGGGACTTCCATGAACGGCGGGAAATTCTACCTGCTCGGCAGCATCGTTGGGGCCTTGATCGTCCAGACTCTGACGACCACCATCTACGCCTTCAATATACCGCCGGAGATCTCGAAGGTAGTAAAAGCCTTGGTCGTCTGGGCAGTCTGCTTGCTCCAGTCGAGCAGTTTCCGCTCCATGATCGCCGGAGCGTTCGGCAAGAAGGAGCTTTCGGCATGAAGAAAAAACTGTCAATCGACCCGAGGAATTTCTCCTCTCTGGTGACTCTGGCCCTTTTCGTCCTCATGTTCGGAGCGGGTTCAGTATCCTTCCCCGGCTTTCTCTCCGTCCAGAATTTCCTGAACCTCTTCATCGATAATGCATACCTGATAATAATAGCCGTGGGTATGACCTTGGTGATAATTTCGGGGGGAATCGACCTGTCGGTCGGTTCCATGCTGGCCCTGTCCACGATAGTGTCGTCGAGTCTCCTGGAGAAATCGCACTGGAGCCCGGTCTTCGTGATTCCCTTCGTCCTCCTGATAGGCGTGACTTTGGGCCTCTTTATGGGCTACCTGATCCAGACCTTCAATCTGCCGCCCTTCATCGTCACCTTGGCTGGCCTGTATCTCGCTCGAGGTCTCTGCTATGTAGTGAGTCTCTTCACGATCGCAATAAACAATGCTTTCTGGCAGTCTGCGGCGCACGCGCAGATAAATCTCATCGGCAACAATTTCATCTCGCCCAGCGTGCTTATCGCTATCGTCATCCTCCTGGCCGGGATGTTCATTTCCCGCTATACGAAATTCGGGCGGACCATCTACGCGATCGGGGGCAACGAGCAGTCGGCCATCCTTATGGGCCTCCCCGTAGCGCGGACGAAGATTCTCCTCTATGCCTTCAGCGGCTTTTGCTCGGCCCTGGCGGGCATCGTCTTCTCCTTTTACACGCTCTCGGGCTACGCCCTGGACGGTCAAGGCATGGAGTTGGATACGATCGCCTCGGTAGTGATAGGCGGCACCTTGCTTACCGGCGGGGTGGGAAGCGTCTTGGGGACGCTCTTCGGCGTCTTCGTCTATGGGACGATCCAGGTATTGATCGTATTCCAGGGAACGCTCAATTCCTGGTGGACCAGGATCGCGATCGGCTTCCTGGTTTTCGTATTCTGCCTGTTGCAGAGGCTCTTCGATTCGAATCGGGGCGGGAGGTCGAAAAAGGTCGCGGCGCCTCAACCCGGCGGCGCTCCGGCTCATGGCTGAGCTCCCGCCGCCATGATGCGCTCGGCCCGCGCGCCGCGGCTTCCAGGCTCGCGGGCCGTCCTCTCGACCGCCCCTCGGCCCTATCGAGGGCGATCCAGCGTTGATCTATAGCGAGAGGGGGCATATACTACAGGGAATTCCTCCGATGGAACGTGAAGGATAGGCTTCATGGAGGGGCGGGAACCTGTGGAGAAAAAACAAAATATCAGGCTCCTGGGCAATATCCTGTGCATCCAGGCTGGGTCGATTCTCGCCGCCTTCTCTCTCGAGCGATTTCTCGTGCCCAACAGGTTCATCGGCGGCGACGCCGTGAGCTATCTGAGCGCCCTCCCCCTCGGCGTCCTCGTCTTCGCCTTCAACCTGCCCTTCCTAGTCCTCAGTCTCAGGCCAATCGGGAAGAAATTCCTACTTCACGCGCTCCATGCCGTCGCCTCGTTTCCAATACGGATCTCGGTCTTCAGGACCGAGATCGTCTCCAATCGCTCGATGGAGATTTCGAAGATCAAGAACGCCGGGAAGGGAGATAAATAAAGGGGGTCGGGCTTGTCCTGGGAATCGAGTGGTCCTGGTCATACGCGCGAGAAAGGCATCGCCCGCAGGCTGGCCCTTGCGGCGGGAGCCCTCGCCATCGCCTTGTCCGCCGCTTCGTGCGGAGATCGCGACTCCTACGTCTCGCGTAGCGAAAGCTTGGCCGACGGCCGCGAGGGCCGCGCGAGCGTAGTCTTCAGCTTGAATCGAAGGCCGGTCAAGCTCGAGCTCTATATTCGCGTCGATGAAGGCATGGCCGTGGTCGAGCTCGACCACCCTGATGGAAGGACTACTGAGACCCTCGAAATCCAGGGTCCAGGCATAAAGGATATCAGGAAGGAATTCGCCAAGGAGCCGGGGAGCTGGGGCTTCTCGGTGACGGCGAAGGGAGGAAGCGTGTCCTATTGGGCGGCCCTGCACGATCACAAGAGATACCAGGGCCCCGATAGTCAGGCCAGGCGCCTCGTGGAGAGGAAATGAAAAGATCTGCGTGCGTTGACGTATTTCCCGACGCCTCTTCCGCCGCGGCGGCGCTGGCCGACTTCGGGAGGTCTTTTGCCCCGCCCTCCTCGGTCCGGACGGCGGCGGAGGTCGTGGACTATTCGACCGAGGGAGCGTGGATAAGGCAGCTCGCGCGCAAGTTCGTCGGAGTCGCGGGGATTTATCGGCGATGGGCCGAGGAGAACGTCCCCAGGATGATCAAAAGCTCGCGCTACGTGATCAACCAGGAACAGTTCGACCTTCTCGTACGCCGGACGGGGATGGACCTGCTGCGCACTTGGCGCGATCGATCCGCCGATAAGCGCGCGCGGCTATCGCTCGGGGCGGCCTTTCGGATCGTCGACGGCCTGTTCATGTCGATCAACGAGGCGGAGGGCTGCCGATCGAGCCTCATTCAGGCTTTCCTCCATGTCCCCCTCGAAGGCTCCACCCTGAAGCCCCTCCGACTATGCGTCGACGAGCTTCTCGACAGGGACTTCGCGATCGAGATCCCTACCGTCGTACCCGCGGGCTTCGTCGCGACCGAGGAGCAGTACGTCCTGCTCCAAGAGGCCATCTTCGCCCTCGCGGCGCGGGCGGGCGTGCCGCCCATTCTCTACGGCTACTTCTGCGCTGACTTCAACCTTTCTTGAACAGTTTCTTCAACCTGTCGAGAAGGCCGCCCTTGCTGGCCGGAGCTGGGGCCTTGGCGGCTTGAACGGGCGCGCTGCGGGGCTTCTGCGCCTGAGGTGTCGGCCCTTGCCGACGCGGCGCGGCTTGCGGCTGCGGACCAGCCGCCTGCCGGGACGGAGAGGCTCCTTGCCTCTGCGGGGGCCTGCCTTGCTGCTGCCTTTGTCCGTTCTGCGGCGCTTTCTGGCCGACTGGCTGACGGGGCGCCGCCTGGCGCTGCGGATCTCCATGCTTGACCTCGCGAGGAGCTTGCCGCCTCTCCTCGCCCGCAGGCCGCCGCGGATCCTCCCTGCGGGGAGGAGGGTCCCTGCGCGGAGCGCCTTGTCTGCCCGGGCCGGGTCTTCCGCCTGCGTAGGCGCCGCTTCTTCCTCCGCCGAATCCCCTCGCCCCTTGCCGCGAGTCGCGGCTTCGTCCTTCGCCGCCGCGATCCCGTGAGAAGCGCATGCCCGAGCTCCGATCCTCGAGGAGGAGGGCCTCGTCGAAGGGCAGGACGGGGATCTTCGAGCCCAAGTATTTCTCTATCGAGTAGAGGCCATAGACGAATTTCTCGCAGGCGAGGGTTATCGCCTTGCCCGCTTTCCCGGCTCGCGCGGTGCGGCCGATTCGGTGCACGTAGGATTCGGCGTCTTCAGGTACGTCGTAGTTGACCACCAGCTCGAGGGCTTCTACGTCGAGGCCCCGCGCGGCGACGTCGGTAGCGACGAGGATGCGTATCTTCCCGGCCTTGAGCCGTTCGATGACTTCGGAGCGCCTGGCTTGGGGAAGGTCGCCCATGATGAACTCGCAGTCGAAGCCGTTGACCTTCAGCCGCCGCGCGAGCTCCTCGACCATGAACTTCTGGTTGCAGAAGACGAGGCAGCTCTCGGGCTTCTCGCGCTCGAGGAGCCCCATGAGGAGCGAGAGCTTCTCGTGCGAGCCGACGTGGTACAGCTCCTGAGTGACGAGCTCGACCGTGACCTTCTCGGGCTCGATCGAGATTTCCTTGGGCTCGCGCATATACTCCCAGGCGAGATCCTTGACCCTGAGGCCCAGAGTTGCGGAGAAAAGGTAGGTTTGGCGCTTCTCGGCAGGGGGCAGGTAGCGCAGGAGCTTGCGCAGGTCGTCGATGAACCCCATGTCGAACATGCGGTCGGCCTCGTCGATGACGAGAAAGCCGACGTCCTTGAAGAGCATCTTGCCCTGCTGCAGGAGATCGATGATCCGACCCGGGGTGCCTACGATGATCTGCACGTCGGCTCTGAGCATATCGACCTGGGGACCGTAGCTCACGCCCCCGTAGAAAGCGCCTGCGGTAATGGGCAAGTGCTTGCCCAGCTTCTTCGTCTCTGCCTCGATCTGCACCGCCAATTCCCTGGTGGGCGCGAGGATGAGGACTTTTCTGGTCCTCAAGGCAGGATCGGACATGATCCTCTGCATGATCGATATGAGGAAGGCGGCGGTCTTGCCGGTTCCCGTCTGGGATTGGGCATAGATGTCCTCTCCCGAAAGGGAGTGTGCGAAGACCATTTCCTGGACGGGCATGCAGGTTGTGAAGCCCGCTTCGTCGATTCCCCTCTGCAGGTCGGGATGAAGGTTGAGTTCCTGGAATTCCATGTGTATGCTCGATGTAAGGAAGATAGTTCGAGTATAATCGATCCGTGGACAAGTATTAAGGGGTCGGCGCGACCAAAGGGGAAACATGGCGAAGAAAGCGGCCTTGGCCATCACCCTCGTTGCTTTCGGGGTCCTCCGCGTTTTCGCCCAGGGCGACGAAGGGGGGCTCATTGAAGGGAACAAGTGGGCTTTCCTGGTTTCGGCCCCGACGGGCTGGGTTTGGGACGCCAGGACCCTGCGGATCCAGGGGATTTCGGGGCTTTTCTATAAGGCTGGGACCGAATACTCGCCCTCCAAGCTCAATATTTACATAAGTCCCACCTCCAAAGGGCCGGGCGAGCCTGTGGCTTTGAGCGACTTCATCCAGGCGGACGAGGCTACTTTCATGAAATCCAATCCCGGAACCATCATCAAGGATATCGCGCCCTATTCGCCGGGTTTGGATTACCGCTTCATCCTGCGGGATTTCGACGATCAGAACGAGAATTACTATCAATCCCTCGCCTACTACGAGGGCGAGGATGCTTTCTTCATCTTCGTCCTCTCCTGTCGGAGCCCCGCGGAGCGCGAGGATGAGCGCGCTTCATTCCTCGAGCTCCTGGATTCTTTCGTCTATATACGCAAAGAGTGATCGACGGTCGGCGGAATCGAAGAATTCCGGGAATGAGCGCGGAACTCGACAAGCGCGGAATAGGCTTCGGCGTCGTCCGCGCGGCGCTCGCCCGGGGAACCATGGCCGAAGACGCCCTCGTGCGAGCCGAGGGGACGCATCGTGAGTACGGCCTCGCTCGTAGGGCTCTTCGGCAGGCTCGACTGGACGAGCTCGATTCGGAGAAGGTCTACGGTCCATTCAGGGTCTATGCCCGCTCCAAACTCGTCGTCATCCTCATAAACCTCGAATTCGCGCGACGGCTCCGGGGCCGGGTCGCCGTCGATGCCGTATTCAGGCCTTTGGTGCTCGGCATCGATGAAGGCGCCGAGCCGACCGTCGAGCTCGCGGTCTCTCCCGAACGCGAGGGGCTTACCGGACTGTACTTTGCGAGATATAAGGCCCGAGAGCTGCCTCGCCGCATCGGCCCTTGTCGGGCTCGACCCCAGGAGTAAATCATGAAGAAAGAGATCAAACCTTATCGTCCCGTCTATCCTTCGCCGGCGGCCTTGATAACATCGGTCGACTCTAAAGGAAGGGCGAACATCATCACTCTGGGCGAAGTATTCAATATAAGCGTACGCGATCCGGTAATTCTCGGTATCGCTGTTCGCCCGGCGACCTATTCGCACGGCTTGATATCGGAGACGAAAGAATTCGTGATCAACCTGCCGACGGTTAAGATACTCGAGAAAGTCGACCGCTGCGGGGTGGTCTCCGGCAGGTCATGCCCGGACAAATTCCGCGAATTCGGGCTTACGCCCGTCCCTTCCGTGAAAGTGAGGCCGCCCTGCATAGAGGAATGCCCCGTTAATATCGAATGCGAGGTGATGGATATCCTGAGAATAGGCGATCATGATCTCTTTCTCGGCAGAGCGATCTCGATGCGCGTCGACGCCGATAAGCTCGATGAGAAGGACCAGATAATGGATGAGGCTTTGGATCCCATCGTCTACATTACGGGACAGTATTGGAGCATCGGCCAGCCCATCGGCAGACTATATTTCTCAGTCGAGGAGGATCGTAAAGGCGGAGTATAGCAGGAGCGCCGACATGGCGCCCTTGAAGACGAGCCGCACTCTCCTATCGTTCAAGCGACGATTGAGAGCCGAACCCGCCGAGCACCATGTCAAAACCGCCAAGAAGCCGAATAAGGCGAGGCCTATGGCCGAGAGCAGAATTCCCAGGCCGTTCCTGGTCAGGATTTTGAAGAACATACCGTAAAGCGTTATTCCATATAGGATGACCTTGGGATTGATGAGTTGGAGGAGCATTCCATTCGCAAATGTATATTTCTTTTTTTGAAGACTGGAATTCTCCCTTTCGATGAATATCGAGACGCAGAGCCATAGCATGTAGGCAAAGCCAAGGTATTTGATGATACTGGCAATGTTCGCGAATTTTAATCGCAGGAAATAGCTGCAATATCCGGATGCAATCATCAGCAGGAAGAACCCCAGCGCGATGCCCCAGAGATAGGGCAGCGATCTCTTCACTCCGAACGTTACGCCCGCTGCCGTGGCCGTGATATTGTTTGGACCGGGTGTGAAGGTGGTACTGAAGATATACGCAATCAAGGCTAGCGTGTCTGGAGACATCCCTTCCCCCCGTGCAACTGATATACTTTGTTGTGCTATAAAACGTACATAATGAACGCTATATTGTCAAGGATGTCGTATGGATGATCTTACGAAACAGCTCGCCCTTAATTTAAGACTTATAAGAGAAGGGAATAACTATAGCCTCGATGACATAGCGGATAAAACCGGCGTCAGCAAAAGCATGCTCCGGCAGATAGAGCGAGGAGAATCGAGTCCGTCTATCTCAACCGTATGGAAAATCGCGAATGGATTGAAATTATCGTTCACAGCCTTGCTGGCCAGCCACCAAGAGCCGATTTCAATAGTCGGATTCGTCGACAACGAGCCCTTGGTGGAGAAGGATTCGGGTTATAGGCTTTTCCCCTTGTTCCCATTTCAAAGCGACAGGAACTTCGAAGTCTATTATATCGAGATCGATCAGGGAGCCCGGCTGGATTCGGAAGGACACTCCGGCGAGGTTGAAGAATATGTCTTCGTTCATTCCGGAAGTTTGACCATCGCAGTGAATGGAGTGGATCGCATTATCGGAACCGATCAGGCGATACGATTCAGTGCGTCCAAAAACCACAGCTATTCGAACGCCGGAACGGGGTTGGCGCGCGCGATCATGATCATCTACTACGGGTCGAGATGATGCAGGGGCTCGGCGATATTGGGCGTCCCAAATCCTATTGCGCGGCGAAGGCTCGATTACGCCCCTGGTTCTTGGCGGTATAGAGCGCCGCATCGGCGCGCCGCACGAGGCCGTCGAAGTCCTCATCGGGAGCGCGTTCCGCCGCGCCGAGGCTCGCCGTGACGCTCGGGCCGTCTACATCGGATGAGGCGACCGCCTCGCGGATCTTCTCCGCGATGGCGAGGGCCTCCGCAAGGGCGCAGGAGCGCAGGACTATGAGGAATTCCTCTCCTCCCCATCGGCACGCCAGATCCGATTCGCGAAGACAGGAGCGCATGGCCTGCGTTGAGCGGACGAGGACCGCGTCCCCCGTCTGATGCCCGTAGCCATCGTTGACACTCTTGAAGTTGTCCAGGTCGACGATGACGAGGCACAGCGAGCTGCCGTCCCGCTTCATGTCCCGGAAGGCCTGATCGGCGAGGATCCCCAGGGCCGGCCTATTCAGGAGGCCCGTGAGGCCGTCGACCGTAGCGGTACGCTCGAGCCGGGATTGAAAGCGGTTTATGGTCAGGCTCGTGAGGACCAGGACGATCGCAGTGATAGCCGCGCAAATCGCGAGGTTGAGCCTGAACGCGTTGCGGATACCCGCGAGCGCCGAGTCCTCGTCCTTCTCGACGAAGAGCCGCCAGCCCAATTCGCTCACCATGCGCACGTTGAGAAGCCATTTCTTGCCTCCCCTGGCGTACTGGAATGAACCGCGCTCCGCGGCAAGCAAGCTCGAGGCGATTCCTGATAGTCCTTCGACGTCCCGAATGCTCTTCGGCGCCGCGTTTCCCATGAGGGCGTCCATGCCTCCCGGCGCACCCGCTACTATCCTGCCGTCTTTGTCGACGAAGTAGACCGAGCGTCCGTACTTTTGCCGATATTCGGCGGTCATGCCCGCGATCGCAGCGATGTTGATGCCGATGCCCGCGGCGCCGATAAATCGTCCCTGGTAGTCCAGCACTCGGTAGTTGATGAAGACCGTCAAGGCATCGGCGTGCGCGAAATCGCGGTCCACGTTTATCTCGTAGGGCGCCTCCATGGCCTTCACGCGGAAATACCACTCGTCGCGGTCCTCCTTCTCGCTCACCGATTTGAGGACGCGGTCGGATTGATAGTAGATGCGGCTCCGGTCCGAGACCATGAAGCTCGTGAAGGCGTCGTATTTGCTCCTCACCTGGCCCAGGTACTTTACCATGTCCGAGGGCGTCTTCTCGCCTTCGAGGATCCAATCGCGGAGGAAGGTATCCGAGGCCATCATCGAAGAAATAAGGATGGGACGCACCAAGTCCCGCTGGATTTCAGAATAGACGGTGTCCGAAGTTACGGGAAGTTCGTTATCGGCTATGGAAGCGCGTAGGGCCTCCCGAGAGGCCGTAAAGCCGAAAAAGCCCGTACCGGCGAAGCCCAGCGTCAAGAGGGACGCGATAAGGACGATAAGCCGCCGTCTGTCTCCGATACCCGTTCTCATTCGATCTCCATGCATAGACTATAATGCATAATTCGACCTCCGTCGTTCGAGCCCCGTCGCGGCGAAGGGCGGGAAAGCGACTAGAAGATGAGTTGGTCGAGCTTCTTGTCGTTCCTCTTCCAGTCCGGATCGACGCGTACCGAGAGCTTGAGCCTCACCTCGTAATCGAAAATTCCGGCAAGGTCGGCCTCGGCCTCTTCCCTGATGCGCTTTATCATCGAACCGCCCTTCCCGATAAGCATGCCCTTCTGGGATTCGCGCTCCACGACGAGATCGTATTGGGCGCTGAGGCTGTCGTCGGCTCCGCGGACGGAGTCCTCGTAGGACACGTATACGGCATGGGGCAGTTCGTCGCGCGTGTGGAGGAAGACCTTCTCGCGGATTATCTCCGCGATGCGGAAGACGGGCTCCTGGTCGGTGTAGTACTCCTCGGGATACCAGGCAGGGCCCTCAGGCGCTCGCGCATAGAGGGCGACGAGAAGCTCGTCGAGCCCCGAACCCTCGAGGGCGGAGATCTCGAAGACCTTAACCCCGGGGAATTTCCCCGTGATGAAGAGGAGAGACGCGTCCGGATCGGCCTCGGGAGAATCCATCTTGTTGATCGCCGCGACGAGACGATCCTTGGCAGGTACGAGGGCGGCGGCGATGGCCTCCTCTTCGGGCCCCGGCTTCCTCGTCGCGTCGACGAGGTAGAGGACAATGTCGGCGTCGGCGAAGGCTTCCGCCGAGACTTCGCGCAGGCGGAGGTTCAGCTTCTTCTCCGAAATATGGTAGCCGGGAGTGTCGAGGAAGACGAGCTGCCCCTGGCTCTTGTTGACGATTCCCCGAACCGCGTTTCTGGTGGTCTGGGGAACCGGGGAGACGATGGATACCTTTTCGCCGCAGAGCGCGTTGACCAGGGTGGATTTGCCGGCGGAAGGCCTGCCTGCGATCGCTACGAACGCTGATTTCGGCATCGTCGCCTCAAGCGGAATAGGAAGCGGGCGGCTTAAGGCCGGTCCAAAGCTCGAACTGCGCCGCCGATTGATAGCGGAGCATCTTCCATCCGTTCGTTGTCCTGCAGCCCGATATCGCGGCGCGCTCGAGGAGGAGGCTGCGCTCAGGACGATAAATGAGGTCGAAAATCGCTTCCTGGCCGGTAAAATCGTACCAATCGAGAGGATCGCCTTGGCGCTCCCCATCCATGCCGACGCTCGTAGCCTGTATTATAATGTCGGAATGGCCGGCGACGAGCTCCGAGGAATGCTCTGTGCAGGGACCATAGGCGAAGCCGTAGCGCTGCGAGAGGATGCGCGCCTTGGAGACCGTCCTATTGAGGATAGCGGCGCGCACCCCGAGTCGAGCGAGGACGTGGGCTACCGCTTTCGCGAGGCCGCCCGCGCCGATCAGGGTCGCCCCGAGGCCGCGAATGTCCGACTTGCCCAGGAATTCGAGGAGTGCGCGCTCGAAGCCCTGGGCGTCCGTGTTGTAGCCCGTCCAGCCTCCGTTCTCGCGTACGAGAGTATTGCACGCGCCGATATCGTCCACCTCCGGCGAGCGGCGTGAAAGATATGGCAGGAGGGCTTCCTTGAGGGGTACCGCGACGGCCGCACCCCGGGCGCCGGTAGCCTCAAGCGCGAGGAGCAGGGCGGCCGCATCGCCCGACGGAATGGGGACGTACACCGCGTTGATGCCGGCGGCCCTGAACGCGGCGTTGTGTAGCTGGGGCGTCTTAGACGACAGCACGTTGGTACCGCCGCCGAGGGCGTAGACCGCGGTCTCGCGGTCGAGCTCGCGGAATCGATAAGTCTCCTCGAGGGTCGACGGGTCGAGATGGCCCGGAGCCGCTCCGGGCAGCCCGGCTCGGATAGCGCTCGTGTAGGAGATGCGGCAACCGAGCCGCTCGGCGAGCACGCGGCTCGGCATGCCGTATTCGCCCATGCCTATGATGATGCGATCGCCCGCGGGCAGGGAAGACGCCCATGTGAACAGCCTCGCGAAGTCGCCGGCGCCGTGCGGAGTTACCGCGAGCTTGGGTATCTCGTCGGGCTCTGCGGCCAACTCCGCCCACGCCTCGTCCAGGTCGGCCGGCATGCCCGAGACGTAATGGCGGGAGCGTATGATCCTCGTGCCGAAGGTGTGGCAGGCCTCCTCGATTGACGGGACTCGGAAATCGCTCTCGAGATCGACGTATGCGTAGTTGGCGCTCTGGTCGGGCCTAGCGTACGCGATAGCCTTTGCGAGCATGACGAGACGACGGCCCTCGCCGTCGACGAAGCTTCCGCCGTCGCATTTCCGCCGAACGGCAAGGATGCAGGGTACGTTCGCGAGCAGGGGAAAGTCCCGGACTGCAAAGGCCTCTGATGGATCGAGGAGGTCGGCGCGGAGTTCCGCGATGTCTATCTTCGCGCGATAGCGATCGAGGACGGCGAGGTTCTCTGCGATGGTGCTTGCGGTGAGCGATAGGCAGACGAGAGGCATGCTTCCTCCTAGAAATCGGCTCGGTAGAGGTATACCTCCGCTATGCGATCCTCCTGCAGGGCGAGGCGGAGCCTGACCGGGTAGGATTTATAGGGCATCCTATAAAGGAGGAAGGATGGGCCGCTTTCATACGGCTGGCCGAGCGCCGATAAGGCCTTATCCGAGCCGTCACCTAGGAAGAGGCCGTAAATCGAGCCGGCATAGGGCTTCGTGAACCGGACCTGCCAGACTCGGTCCCCGTATATGAATAAAGTATAGCCGGCGTCGTACAGGAACGCCACGTCATCCTGCCAGGCGGCGTCGCCTCGGACCGCATTCACCGAGACCGGAGGTCCGAAGCGAGACCAGGAATCGGCGAGGCTTAGTCCCAGGAGGGCGGCGGGATCGTCGTCGAGGATCGGGGGGGCGCCGGGGATCTCCGGAGGGTCGACGCGAGCTCGGTCTTCCGCGCCGAGGATGGCGGTCGCGGCGAGGACGAGTAGGGCGGCGAGCCCTAGGCGTCGGGTCGGCGTCGGGTGTCGTATCATATGCAAGCGACTCTACAGGATGCGGCCCCGACTGTCCATGCGCGCTCCCGGGTTCGGCTAGTCGAGACGCCGGCTCGAGTCTTGCCGCGCCGCCGTCTTTCGTAGAGAATAGGAAAAATTCGCTTCAAGGAGAATTACGTGCCAAGCGAAAACATCGCGAATCGGCTATCTTCCGATGCCCTGGAGGCGTTTCTCGACGGCATTCTGGCCGAGCTTCGCGATCCCTCCGACCCCGTCGCCCTGAACGAGATCAGGGCGGCATTCCGTAAAAGGGTCCCCTTCAACCTGCGCTCCTATGCGGCGGCGGCACTCATCCTCAGGGCCGCGGGTCTTTCGCGCGGCCCCGGTCGGCCGATTGCGAAGGAGTCTCCGGCTTCGGCTCCCAAGGAGCAGCAGAAAGGCCCTAAGGACAGATCCTCGGATCGCCCGGCCCGACAGTCCGCGAAGGACGCGAAGCCGAAGGCCGGCGAGCCTCCGCGCGCGAGCGATGCCGAGCGCAAGGTCCCGCTCTCGCGACCGCGCTTCGTAGGAGAGAGCGTCACTCTCTTTTTCTCGATGGGAAAGCGCCAGCGCCTCTACCCGCGGATCCTGATCGACCTCATCATCGAAGTCGCCGGTCTCGTTCCCGATTCCATCGGCGAGGTTCGGGCTTTCGACAACTATTCCTTCGCGGATATTGATCCGCAAAAGTCGGATGTCGTGATTTCGTCGCTGGACGGCTACGAGTTCAGAGGCCGCAAGATCTCGGTCGGCCCCGCCAAGAAGCGCGATGGACAGGCTGTGGCCGACTAGACCGCCCAGCGCCAGACCGCGAAGGCAAGGACGAAATTGACTAGGACCGCCAGGGCGAACGATAAGCCCGCTGCGACGGCGTAGAGGGAGGCTTTCCTCTCGATGCGGCGGGCCAATGTTTCGGGGACGCCCTCCGGCGAGGGCTCTCCCGCCAGGGGGAATCGGCCTTCTCCGGAAAACCGGAGCGGAAGCCTCAGCGAGTCCCGCAAGGTCCGCGAGGCGAGGGCCCAGCGCCAGAGTCTATGGTATGCGATGAAGAGCGCCAAGCCGGGCGGCGCGAAGGGCAGGACGGGGGCGGCTCCGGCGAGGAAGATGAGCGCGCGTACCGTCGAGAATGGCGATGGGCTCGAGAGGAGGAGTATCCCGCTGATGACCGCGAGCCCGAGGGCGAGCGAGATTCGCGCCGGATAGTTCCAATACTCGTTTTGAGCCCTTCCGCCCGCCACGAGTCTAGACACAAGATCGGCGTCCCTCCCGTCGTAGCAGACCGCCAGGAGGCTCCCGTCCGGGGCGTCGACGAAGACGGGGCGTCCCTCTTCGATCGCGAGCGGGCCGGCGACGAAGATGCTGGTTCCTTCGACCAGCGACGAGACCGAGCGCCAACGGAGGCGCTCGATGGACCCTGCCTCGGCCGGCGCCTCGGCGCTGCCGGGGGCGGCAACATAGAGAGGAGCGTGCGAGAGGTCCACGAGGGCGCTGACCTCCCTCCCCCTGACCCAAATCCTGTCTTGCCCCTCGATGGCCTCAATGGTGCCATAGAGACGGAAGCTGCCGGCCAACCCGCGACCTTCGCGCTCGGCAGCGGCGAGATCGCCATAGCGAAGCGTCGGGGCTCGGCTGAGCAGGATCACGCGCTCGCGGAACCGTCGCCACTGGTTCCGGAGCGTGAACGCGCCCGCGATGGGGATCAAGAGATAGAACACGATCGCCGCTATGAAGGCGGCGTATGCGGGAAGGAGCACAGCTTGCGGTCCTCGACCTCGAAGGATAAGATTCAGACTACCATGCTGGAGAGGCTGACGGTAGGACCCATCGCCGAGAACGCGTATGTCATCCTTGAGGGCTCCTCCTGCACGATCGTGGACCCGGGCGCCGAGGCGAGGCGCATCCTCTCGTTCCTGGATTCCCGGGGCCTCGTGCCCTCGTTGATCGTCGCGACCCACGGCCATCTCGATCACACGGCGGCGATACCGGAGATTCTCGCGGCTTGGCTCGCCCGCGGCGTCGAGATACCACTCGCCGCGCATGCCGACGATGCCTCCTACTTCGGCGAGAAAGGCGAAGGAACGAACCGGGCGCTCTTCGCCGCCATAGGAGCGCTCGGCTACTTTACTACGTATTGGCGACCGATTCCAGCGCCGCAGATCCTGCTCTCCGACGGCGATACCCTCCCCGGAGGCTCCTATCGGACTATCCACAGCCCGGGGCATTCTCGAGGATCCCTATGCCTGTACGACGCGGCCTCCTCCATCCTCATCTCGGGCGACACTCTTTTTCGCGATGGCGTGGGTCGCACGGACGGCCCAGACTCGGATGGGGCCGCGCTCCAGGCGAGCCTCCGGCGCCTTCTCGAGCTGCCCCCGGGGACGCGCGTGTTCCCCGGACATGGCGAGGAGACGACTATCGGGAGAGAGGCCGGGCTTATCGACTCGAATTAGGTCGCTCGCCTAGTTCGAGATCGCGGATCTTGTTCCCTCGTCCGCAGAGTGGGTCTCGGCCTCGAGGTCGGCCAAGCCCATCTTCAGGAACAGCCAGGGAGCGCCCGCGGCTACCCAGGCGCCGAGCAGGGCGTAGCGGAGGAAGCGAATCAAGGGCGGACCTCCCTCCTCCAGTCCCGCGAGGAGGAGCTTGGGAAGGGCGTAGACTATAGCCACCGTCGCCATGCCGAAGAAGTAGCGCAATGTCCGCCTGAGGATCTTTCCCGCGACGGAGAAGGCAGGCCCTCGCCTAGCGTAGATGGAGGCTCCCACGAGACCGAAGAAGGCTCCCGAGAGCGAAGTGTCCTGGATATAGAGTACGTTCATCACGAGGGCGACGGCCGCGGCGAGGGCGAGGGCCATCGAGTAGCGGAGACTCGCGAAAAGACGCTCGAGCCTGTCTCCGCAGAGTCGGTCGATACCTAGCATCGCCGCGCCGATGGCCCAACCGGCGATGACATCGGTCGGGAAATGGACGCCGAGGTAGATTCTCGAGATCCCCACCAGGAAAGGCATAGCTATCGACAGGACGAGGCCCCAAGGAGCGCGAAACAGCGCCGAAGCCGAGCCGAAGAGGACCGTCGTATTCTGCGCATGCCCCGATGGCAAGCCGAAGCCGCTTTCCTTGACCATCCCGAGCGCAGGGACGAGATCGTAGGGCCGCGGCTGCGCGAAAATCAGCTTGAGCCGCAGGTTGAAGGCGCCGGACAGGAACACGAGGACGCCGATCCTGATGCCGCGACGCTTGTCGACGCACCAGTAAATCAGGGGCAGGAGCGCCAGATAGAAATACTCGGTTCCGAGGAAGCTGAGCCCCTTCATCGCCACGGTCAACGCGGGGCTGGCGAGCGACTGCGTGTCTTTTACGACGTTCAGGCCCCAGGAAAGCAATTGGTCCATCGGAACGGCCTCCGCCCTCATTCTACGACCGGCCCGAGTCCCGTCGCAAGCGCGGTCTCGAAGCTCTCCTCGGGCATCGGTCGAGCGAAGAGGAAGCCCTGGTATTGGTCGCAGCTAGCCTCGCCGAGCCAGGCGAACTGATCCGCGTTCTCGACTCCCTCGGCGACGACGGAGAACCTCAGCCGGTGCGCCAGGTCTATGACCGCCCCGGCTATCGTGGTCGCTCTATCGTCGCGAGGCAGGGGCTGGACGAAGGATTGCGGCAGCTTGACGCAATCGACCGGGAAATCCCGCAAGGTCGCGAAGGACGAGTACCCTGTGCCGAAATCGTCGATAGAGATGGAGCATCCCAGAGTCTTGAGCTCCGCCAGCTTTTCTATCGCGGCCTCCCCGTCTTCCATGATGCCGCTCTCCGTGATCTCGAGGTCGAGCCGCGAGGCCGGGAGGCCCGTCGCGGAAAGTATGGCGCGCACGTCCTTTACCAGATCGTCGCTGCGGAATTGGTAGGGCGAGATGTTGACGGATATCGGTATCGTGGATAGCCCCTTCGTCGCCCACGAGGCCGCGCTCGCGCATGCCTTGGCGAGGACGACGCGTCCGAGCTCGCCGATCAAACCGCAGCGCTCCGCGGCGCCGATGAACTCCAAGGGCTGCCTCATACCGCCTTCCGGAAGGCGCCACCGCGCGAGCGCCTCCGCCCCGACTATCCGTCCCCGCGCATCGACCTTGGGCTGGAACCAGGGGAGGAAGGCCTCCGCCCGGAGGGCGCCCCGTAGCTCGTGCTCTATGCGGGAATTCGCGATGAGCCTGGCGTGGAGGGCCGCGTCGTATAATCTGTGCGAGCCTGGCCCGTCGTCTTTGGAGAGCTGGAGGGCCGCCGCCGCGGCCCTGATCAGCGATTCGGCGCGAACTCCATCATTGGGATACATCGCGAGGCCGAAGGACGCGGATAGGCCGAGCTCCGCTCCTCCGACGGTGAAGGACCGGTCGAATACCCGCCGCGACTTGTCGATGATATCCTTGGCGTCCTCCGGGTCCTTTACATCGGACAGGAGGACCAGGAATACGTCTCCGCCCGAGCGGGCGACGACGTCGTCGATCCGGAATGAACGGGCGAGACGGTCCGCGGTCTCGATCAATATAGCGTCGCCGGCGCCGGGGCCATGAGTCTCGCCGACGCGCTTGAACCTGTCGAGCCCTACTGCCATCACTCCCAGTATCCTTCCGCGCTGAGCGGCGACCTCAACCGCGCGGGCGAGCTCGAGCTCGAAGTTCTCGCGATTCGGCAGCCGCGTGAGAGGATCGTGGCTTTCGAGGAATTCGGCCCGTAGCTCCGCCTCGTGGCGTCCGGCCGCCTCGCGCATAAGCTCGTCCTGCCTTCGTCTCAGCGCGCTGCCGAGTTTCCCGCGCTCCTCGATCGAGCGGCGCAGCCCTCCTATGAGGTAGAACTGAGCGGCGCCGGCGATGATGCCGAGACCTAATCCGTCGACCGCCGACAAAGTGTAGAGCAGCGGTTCCTCCCTCCAAGAGAGCGCTCCGGCGGTCTGGGCCGCGCCGATCGCTATGAAGACCAGGGCCTGCGTCGTCCAGGCGCAGACCGCTCCCTTCATTCCGAAGAATAGGGTCGCGAGCATGGTGGCCGCGCATATCCAAGCCGTTCCGATGGAGATGTTCCCCAAGCGAAAGACGAGATACGTTCCAGGAACGAAGAGGACGGCGATGAGCGAGATGTATATCATCCTCCCCAGGAGGGACTTGCCTAGATTGAGGGCGATGATCGCAATATAGGTACAGATGAAGACCGAAAGGTATTGGGTATCGCCGCTGCGGAATGCGTAGACAATGTTGGGCGCTATCAGGATGAATCCGAGAAAGAGAAAGAGGCTGAGTAGGTTCTCGGCGGTTTTACGGCGATATTTATTGGTCCAGTCGCGGAGAGGGGGGCCTCGTCTGGCGATTGGAGTTCTTGGGGTGCCCCGGAGATGGCCGTCATTTCCGGGGCATTCCCTCATGTCTTCGATATCCAATGCTACTCCGTGAAAAAGCAATATAAAGCGAAGTGCACTTTATAACATATTGGACATTTTGATAAGCTTCACTATTCCTCTTTCAAAGGTTTATCTTGACGAGCTTCGACCCGCATAGTAGAAACGATTCGCCGCCGGCATGGTGAAATGGCATACACGGCAGACTCAAAATCTGCTGCCAGCGATGGCTTGAGGGTTCAAGTCCCTCTGCCGGCATTGCTATATGGTAGTTTTCGAAAACTTCGCGCATTCGAAAATGGGAATCGCTGTCGATTTTCCGGTGGTCTAGGGCGCTATCGGCGGCGTATCATTTTTGCAAGAGGTACCGAGCATGCCCGAGCTACCACCAGTTACCGTAATGGACGCCGCATTCCGCGGTCGGGATGAGTCCTTCGATGGGCTATTCTTTGCCGCGGTCACTACTACGGGGATATTTTGCCGTCCTTCTTGTCCGGCACGTAAACCTTTACCAGAAAATACGATATTCTACGCGACCGCCGCCGAGGCTCTATTCGCCGGCTACCGTCCTTGCCAGCGCTGCAAACCGTTGGCTTCGTCCTCCGATCCGCAGTGGACTCTCGATCTCGTCGAACGCGTTGAAGCGGCCCCCGAGCGCCGAATACGCGATGCTGACCTCGTCACCGAAGGCCTCGATCCGGCGACGGTGCGTCGGCGCTTTCAGGCGCGTTATGGGCTCAGCTTCCAGGCTTACCAGCGCGCGCGTCGATTGGCAGCCGCCTTCGAGGCGATAAAGGCAGGGGGCAGCCTAGACGACGCAGTCTTCGACCACGGTTATGAATCGCATTCGGGTTTTCGAGATGCCTTCTCTCGGCTTTTCGGCGATGCGCCTGGCCGGGTATCGAAAGACTCCGGCGGAGACTTCATCCGCCTGGCCTGGATCGACGGGCCCCTGGGGCCTCTGATCGCCGGGGCTGTCGAGGGGGGAATCTGCCTCCTCGAGTTCATGGACCGTCGTATGCTCGAGACCCAGGCATCGGTCCTGCGATCTCGCCTGGGATTGCCCGCCGCTCCAGCTCCCCATCCCCATCTTGAGCGACTTGAGAACGAGCTCGGAGAGTATTTCGCCGGAAAGCGCTCGGAGTTCGACGTACCGATTCATGAACCCGGAACCCTTTTCCAGGAGAGGGTCTGGGCCGCCTTGCGCGAAATTCCCTACGGCGAGACCAGAAGCTATGGCGATCTAGCGAGAATCCTGGGCGAACCGGCCGCCGTGCGCGCCGTCGCCCAGGCCAACGGTCGAAATCGTATCGCGATCCTAGTGCCCTGCCATCGCGTGATCGGGGCCGACGGCGGCCTCGGCGGCTACGGCGGCGGCGTTTGGCGCAAACGCAGGCTCCTCGAGATCGAGGGTGCCAAGCTTTCGTGAGGGATCCGGCGTGCAGGCCGGGCTGCGCCGCCTGCTGCATCGCACCCTCCATCTCCTCGCCGATTCCCGGCATGCCGGACGGTAAGGTCGCGGGCGCCGTCTGCGTCCGGCTGACGGGTGGAGGTCTGTGCGCTCTTTTCGGTAATCCTGAAAGGCCGGCGGTCTGCGCTTCGCTGCGCCAATCGGCCGAGATGTGCGGCTCGTCCCGCGCGGAAGCTCTCGCTTATCTGACGGCTCTCGAGGTTCTGACGGCCCCCGGGTCCTGAAGTGAGGAATTTCCCTCGCTTCCCGACATTATCCTCTCTAGCATTTTCTCCATGCTTATCTTTATTTCGTCGAACCGTCGGCTCGGGGTCGCGAAGGCGATACGATCCTCCCTCTCGGGGTCTTCAGACTCGCTTTCGCCGGGGCGGGCGACTGCCCAGGCCATGTGTGGCTGCGTGAACTCGAGATGGAATTGTATCGCCAGCACCTTAGGACCATACCTGAAGGCCTGGTTGGGCCATGCGCCGCTCGACGCGAGGAGTCGGGCCCCGAAGGGCAGGTCCCAAGCGTCGTCGTGCCACTGTATCGCGAGAAAGCCGCCTTGGTCGTCGGCTATCGTGCCGAGGACGGAATCCGCGGCTCCTTGCTCGTTGAGCAGAAGCCTTTTGAAGCCGAACTCGGGCGCCTCGCTCCGATAGACGCGCGCGCCGAGCAGGCGCGCGAGGAGCTGGCTACCGAGGCATATACCGAAAACTGGCGTGCCGGCTTTGAGGCATCTTTCGAGGAAGCGCAGCTCATCGATTAGCCAGGGATTGGCCGCGTCGTCGTATGCGCTCATATAGCCACCGTATACGATCACGAGATCATAGAGACGCGGGTCGGGCGCCTTCTCGCCGTCGAAGATGAGGAGCTTCTCCGTCCTATCGCCCCGTTTCGCAAAAAAGGCCTCGTCGTTGTACCCGAATTCCGGTTGCCAATGCTCCACCTTCAAGATGCGCGCCACGCAGGCCTCCTTGCTTTACAAGAAAAATACCCGGAATCCATAGCGAAAGAAAAGGGTCGAAGCGTTGGCGGGCTACCTGGGCGAGATACCCGCAGGGCCGCCTTCCTCCGATAAAAGCTGCGCCTCGCGAAGGCGGAGCGAATCGATGGACAGCAACCTTCCGTCTCGGAGTCGGGCTTATCGGTGTCCAGTGGATAGTCTCGAGCTACCTTATCGTAATATCCGCCCTCGTCCTCGCATTCGGCAAGATCGCCGACAAGCTCGGCAAAGTGTGCATATTCGAGTACGGATTCATCCTCTTCGGGCTCGGCTCCCTGCTCTGCGTCCTTTCATGGAATCTTCCCTTCCTCATCGTCGCCCGCTCGGCTCAGGCGGTCGGCGCCTCGATGTTCATATCCTTCTAACCAGGGCATCATCGCGACCATCTTTCCTCAAGGGGAAAGAGGCCGGGCTCTGGGCTTCCTGGGCAGCACAGTGGCGATAGGTACCATGGTCGGCCCGCCCCTCGGGGGGATAATGGTCGATCTCTTCATATTCGGCATGAGGTCCGTCCTCCTGGCCGCCGCGCTGCTCTGCCTGGCCGGGATGGGGCTCACGCTGGCTGGGGATCGTCGCGGGCTATTTCCTGATGGGCATCTTGATCGATTCGATATTCAAGCCTCTGCTCGGCGCGATGATCCTGTCAGCATAGCTTTGGGGTTCGTGACCTGGGTAACACTAAAGGCGAATCTCGAGCTCCTCCCGCTGACCTCGGGTTCGAGCGCGTTAGGCGCCTACGGAGCCTTGACCTTCGGGTACTTCGCGAGCGCCTTCTCGAAGCCGTCGTTCGCGCATTCCTCGAGGATCCTGGCCGCGGTCGGGAAGACCGATCCGGCGAGGGTCTCGCCCTCCTCGGGCGAGAAGTCCGATAGAACGTAGCCGGCGATGTCGGGATGCTCGGGGCGGCCGATCCCGAAGCGCAGGCGGGCGTAGTCGCGCGTTCCCAGCCGCGCTTCCAGCGAGCGCAGGCCGTTATGGCCGCCCAGGCCGCCGCCCATCTTCAGGCCGATGAATCCGAAGGGCATCTCGATTTCGTCGTGGACGGCCAATAATTCGGCAGGCTCGATATGGTAGAACCGCATGAGCTCCGCCGCCGAGTCTCCGGAGAGGTTCATGTATGTCTCGGGCAAAAGGAGCCAGGTGCGCCCGGCATCCGTCTCGCGGGTCGCGAACCGTCCTTTGAATTTCCGCTCCCACCGAAGCTCGCCGAACCAGGGCAGGGATTCCAGGAATTGCCAGGCCACATTGTGGCGGTTCCTCGAATATTCGCGGCCGAAGTTGCCGAGGAATGCATATAGCCTGATCATGTCTCGACTCCCGGGAGAGGTTTGACCGTCCGCGCGGGGGATAGTACATTTTCGGGCAGGCGGGCATCACGGAGGGTAGCATGAAAGTCGATCCCAGGTTCAGCCTATCGATAGCGGACGGGGATCGGCAGAAGACCTTGACCTTTTTCGCCGCGGAGAGCTGGGCGATCGGCGAAGGCTCCACGTCGCTCTTCGAGGCGGATTTCGGCGAGCTCTGCGACCTCGCGGGCGTAGAGCTCGATGTCCGGCGCTCATTCGAGGCCGTTAGCGGGCGGATGATATTCTCCAACGGATGGCAGTCCTGGTGCTTCGGCGGCGAGCTGACCGCCGGCGAGCGAGTTCGTCGGGCCCGGATAATCCCGAATATCGCGGTATATTGCGATGGGCCGGGGCCCTTCGAGGCAAGAGGCGAAATCCTTTCCCGCTTCCTGACCTATATCCGCGCGGGGGACGCCAGGCTCGTGCTCGCATCGACGGGAAGGCCGGAACGGGCGACTCCTCCGGTCTCGTTCAGAGTCGACCGGGCTTCGCTGCGCATCCGCGCGGAGCTGGGCGCGAGGGGAGGTCGGTTCGCGAAAGGCGAGCTCGTCTCGGAGATCCGACTTTTCTTCCGCGCAGGATACTTCGAGGCGAAGGACGCCCTCCGCGAAGCCTTTCGCGGGTTCGGGCACTTCGAGCGCCTGGCCTTCCTGGGCTCGGGAGGGTCACTGGTCCCCGGAGGCTACGAATCTTGGTATAACCATTACACCAGCATCGACGAAGGGATAATCTCGCGGGATCTCGATTCGATCGGCGCCAACGACAACCTGATCAACGTGTACTATCTTCGGAGAGGCAAGCCGACGGTATTCCAGATAGACGACGGCTGGGAAAAGGCAGTGGGGCAGTGGGAGCCGGACTCCGTCAAATTCCCGCGCGGGATGAAGCCGCTGGCCGATGCGATCGAGGCCAAAGGCATGATTCCGGGAATATGGATCGCGCCCCTCCTCGTCACCAAGGGCAGCGCGGAGTTCGGGCGTCGGCCCGAATGGCTGCTTCGCGATGTCGCCGGGAGGCCGGTACCGGCGGGCTATAATCCTGGCTGGGACGGAGTGTTCTTCTGTCTCGATATCTCGCTGCCCGAAGTCGAGGAATACCTCGACGGCGTCTTCGAGCGGCTCGTCGAGGAATGGGGATACAGATACATCAAGCTCGACTTCCTATATGCCGGTTTCATCGAGGGTTCCCGCTCGAGGCCGGCGGCGTTTTCCGAGGGCGGCGCGGCATTCGAGCATTACGACCGACTGATGCGCCGTCTGACCGCTCGAACGACCGATTCGCGTGGTCGACGAGTCGCCTACCTGGGCTGCGGGGCGCCCTTCGAGCCGTCCTTCCGCCATTTCCCGCTCATGCGGATCGGCGCCGATACGAAGGAAAAGTGGGAAGATGGGTTCTTGAGGCGGGTCGTGCGCCATCAAGGCAGGCCGGCGGCCTATACGAACCTTTCGCATTCCATCGGTCGAGCCTTCCTCGACGGGACGGTGTTCGTCAACGATCCCGACGTCGTCTTCTGCAGGACATCGAGGATGGACTTGGGGGAGAGCGAAAAGGAGCTCGTGGCCCTCGCCGATTTCATGCTCGCCTCCCAGATCATGTCCTCCGACGATGCGCACGGTTTCGGCGGGCAGGAAGAGCTCGCCTTCACGGCGCGCGTCGTGGGTCTCTACGATAGGCTCGCGGGCAGGGAGTACGGAGCCGAGCGGACGGGAAAGGATGCGTTTCGGATCTTCAGCCGGGACGGGAGGGTTACGGGTTTGGCGAACTTGTCGGACAGGCCTCGGGTCGAACCCTCGACGCGATGGGACCTGCGAAAGGCCATCGTCGCCCACGCGCGGCGGGGCGCAGGCACTCTCGCATTCGCCCCGAGGAGCCTATCGCTGTTCGAAAGATGAGGTAATCAATGGAAAAGACCGTCTTCGTAATCGGCCATCGGAATCCCGATACCGACTCCGTGGTCGCGGCCGTAGCCTATGCCGCTCTCAAGCGCGCGACCGGGATGCCCGAAGCCCGCGCGGCCCGCGCCGGGGCGGTGAATCCGCAGACCGAGTACATCTTCGATCGTTTCGCCATGGAGTTACCGGTGTTCATCTCCGACCTCGTACCTAAGGCCGAGTACTTCCTCTCAGGACCGGCGAGGACCGTCCGAGCAGACACCCCGCTTTGGTCAGCCCTGGCCCTGCTGGGGGAGGGAGCCGGGGAGGCACTCCCCATCGTCGACGACGATGGCCGCTATCGCTCGCTGCTCCACTACGGTTCCTTCGCCCAGAACATCATAGCGAAGATAAACCCGCGCAAGAAGGCGGTGATACCGACGAGCGTCGGTCATCTCATGGAGACGATCAAGGCCCAGGCCATCGTCTCCTTCGACGAGGGCGAAGTGTTCAAGGCCAACATGATAGTCGCGGCCAACCAGACGGGATCGGTGAAGGCCGTGCTCGAGGCCGAGAGCGCGGCCAACAAGGTTCTGCTGGTGGGGGACCGCGACGACGTGCATAGGCTGGCCTTGGAGGCCGGGGTCCGCGTTCTCATCGTCACCAACGGCTTCGTCGTGGGCAAGGAACTGCGCGCCCTCGCCGAAAGCAAGCGAATTACCGTGCTTGTCTCGCCTTACGATACTTCGAGCACCTCCCTGCTAGTCCTTTACTCTACACCCGTTCACGCGATGGGCGACTCCGAGACCAAGCCGATCCACAAGGGAGAGCGGGCTCGCGACGCCAGGAAGACTCTCTCCGCCTCGCCCAGCAGGTCGGCCGCCGTCGTCGACGAGGATGGGCGGGTGATCGGCTTGCTCCGCGAAGGCGATCTCCTGCGGGAGCCCAGCGTAGAGGTGATCATGGTAGATCACAACGAATTCGGCCAGGCCATCGAAGGCATCGAGAACTATCGGATTCTGGAAGTCATCGACCATCATCGGCTGGGCTCCTTCTCGACCAAATACCCCATCACCTTCATCAATCGCGTTGTCGGATCGACGAGCACCATGATCGCCGGGATGTATCGCGACCAGCGCGTGCCCATCCCCAAGGATATCGCCTCGATACTTCTCTGCGGCATTCTCTCGGATACGCTCATCCTTCGATCCGCGACGACGACCGAGACCGATCGCGACGAGGCGGAATACCTCGCCAACATCGCCGACCTCGAGATCGCCGAGCTCGGCGAGGGCATCATGCAATCCGCGTCCAGGGCGGCGAGCAGGCCCGCGGCCGAGATCGTGCGCCTCGACCTCAAGGAGTACGAGACGCAGAAGATCAAGCTCAGCGTGAGCCAGATCGAAGTCTCCGATACCGCCCTTGTATTGGAGAAGCGCAGCGAAATCCTCGAGGCCCTTGCGGGGATCCGGAGCGAGAAGGGGTATTACCTCTCGGCCTTGATGGTTACCGATATAACCGAGCTCGTAAGCCTGCTCTTCCTCGTCGCGGACAGGGATTTTCTGTCCCTAGTCGGCTATCCTTCGGACGGCGAGGGCGTTTACGTCCTCCGGGACGTGCTCTCGCGGAAAAAGCAGCTGATGCCGGCCGTCTTCGAGCTCGTCGAGAAGGCTTTGGGCTAGGGGGCGAGGGACGCCGCCCCATGACATTTCTTGTACTTCTTTCCCGAGCCGCAAGGGCAGGGATCGTTGCGGCCGACCTTGGGACCTTCTCGCACGACGGTCTCGGGTATGACCTCTCCGTCGGCGAAGAGCCAGGCGCCTTCTCGCTTCACGAACGAGGCCTTTTCGTGGTGCGTCTCGCGCAGTCCGCCCTGGACATAGGTCGCCCTGAATTCGACCATCCCTTTCTCGTCGCCGGGGCCTCCGCCCTCGGTTCCCAGTATCTTGAGGCCGAGCCATTCGGATCTCTCGCTCCAGCGCCTCGTGGCCTCGATATCGATTCCGTGATCCTCGTCGCGCAGGCACGTGGAGACGATGTAGTCGATAGCCTTGGTGGCGTATGCCGCGTATCGGCTACGCATAAGCGCCTCGGCGGTCGAGGGCTTGGCCTTTCCCGAGATGAAAGCACCGCAGCAGTCGTCGTAGGGACGGCCTGAACCGCAAGGGCAGGTTTCCATGAGCTTAAATCCTCCGAACGATCTTTGTACAAGGAAGGCGGGAGCTAGGCAAGGCCGGATGCTAATTCCCGGGTCGGCCGCCCGATCTATCCTCGAGCATCCGCGATACGAAGCGTACTTCGTCTTGCAGCTTGCGTACGCTCTCGTCGCGCTCTTCGACCCGGGTTTCGAGGGCGGCCAGTCTATCCCTGAGCGATTCGATCTCGGTCGAGGGGAGCCTCCCCGACGCTTCCTTGGCCTTCGATTTCGCCTGTACCATCTTCGTCGCCATGTCGCCGAGGACGCTCACGACGGTTACCGCTACGACTCCCAGCACGATTATCGTCACCACAGCCATCTGATTCCCTCCTTGCGGCGCTCGCGGACCCGCGTACCGGCGTCCGGAGTGTCCCTTCGCTTGAAGTAATGTCGCGCTTAATCCCGGCTAGGTCAATGCCGCGAATCGTCGAGGCCTTGACTTTGTACTATTATTTCCTGCCGATCGAATCGGCCGCCGCCTTGAAGAATCGCTCGCGCAACGCATCCTCTCCCGGCTCGGAGCCCATCGGCACCACTCCGCCGGCCGAATGGGCGTGGCCGCCTCCACTGCCGATTCCCCCCAGGGCGGCCCGGACCAGGCCAAAGGCCGAGACCGACTCGCTCTTCGAGCGCACGGATATGTGTATCGAGCCTTCGTCCTCCTGGGCGACGACGGCGGCCGAAAGCTCTTCGGCCCTGAGCGCGAACTCGGCAAGCACCGCGAGGGCCTCCTGCCCGCAAGGACCGCGAATGAAAGCGAAGAGCAGGCCGTCGCGGACCTCGGCCTTTCCCAGGGCCGCGACTATCAGGCCCAGCTCCTGAAGATCGAGGGCCGTGCGGACTACGCGACTCGCAAGCTCCCAGTCGCCTTCCCGGTAGAGCGAGGCATAGGCGGCGAAGTCCGCGTCGGAGCAGCTGCGGCTCAGAAAATCGGTATCGGACTGGATGCCCGCGAGCAGGGCGGTTGCGATGCCCCGCGGTGGCCGCCATCCCGCTTCCTCCCAATAGCCGCGGATCATCGTTGAGCAGGAGGCCAGCTCGGGGCGAAGGTCGAGGAAGGGAGCGCTTACCGTTCCCGATTCGCAGTGATGGTCAATTACGGCGACGAGTTCCCCCGCCGCGAGGCTGACATTCCCGTTCGCGGGGGAGCCGTCGACGACGATGACCTGAAGCTCAGGCTCGCCTTCGGAAACCGGGGCGAGGTCGATGTCGAGCTCGTAGATGAGGCTTCTGAGGCTTCGGCTCCTGAGTTCCCCCCGGTAGCGGCATGCTGCGGAGAATCCCCGACGGCGGAGCAGGGAAGCCAGGCCCCAGGCCGAGGCTACCGCATCGATGTCCGGGTAATCGTGAGTCTGTACGGCGACCGGTCGCCGAGCCTCGAGGAGCCCGGCCAGCACGGGGAATCGATCAGCCATTTGGTCCCGGGCCGAGCCGCTTGCGCTCGGCGAGCAGTAGGTGGTATTCGAGAGTGCCCTCTCGCTTCATGTCCTCGCCGAGGGCGAGGTACTTCGAGGCCAGTTCGATCTTGCCCCTGCAGATCCAGTATTCGGAAAGGTAGAAAAGCATCGCGGACTTCAGATCGAGCCTCTTCTCGGCTTGGATATCGAGCTCGATCTCCGAGGTAGCGTCGTTCTGGTCCTGAATCAGGCGGAGCATGGCCCAGTAGATGCCGTTCTTCCCGCGGTCGATCCCCGGAGCCAGGGAGCCGGCGTAGACGGCCGCGTCCTTCGGCCGCCCCAAGCGCCACAAGGCGAGGCTGGAAGCGATCGCGTACTCGTAGCGGGAGGGCGAAGAGGCGTAGGCCCGCTTGAAATCGGCCGCGGACTCCGCCCAAAGCCCGAGGCGGAAGGCCGCCGCCCCCGCGGACTCGAAGGCGTACCAGTAGTCGGGATAGAGCTCGATCACTTTTCGGTAATCGTCGAGAGCGGCGTCGTCCTTGCCCGCCTGTTCAAGTATGCCGCCGCGGTACACGTAGGAGAGGAAATATCCCGGGTCGAGGGCGATGGCGCGGTCAAAGTCGGCCTGGGCTCCGGCAATCTCCCCCTCGTCGAGCCGGTAGCGACCGCGGTCGAGATAGAGCCAGGATTCGTCCGGGGCCTTTGATATGGCCGTGTCGAGATCTTCCTCCGCTTCCTTGTATTTTCCCTGCTGATACCTCGCGCGGCTTCGATCGGAATAGGCGAGAGGAGAGGCCGGCTCGAGCGCGATGGCGGCGGAAAGCCGGGCTTCCGATTCCGGGTACTTGGCCTCCCGGTAGAGTGCCCTGCCTAGCCCGAGCAGCGCATCGACGCTTTTCGGATCCGTCGTCAGCGCGCGCCTGAAGAATTCCTCCGCCTTCGGCCAGGATTTTGCGTCCAGTAAATAGTCGCCCCAGGCGCTAAGGACCGCCGGGTCGTCCGGGGCGGCGGCGAGAGCTCGATCGAGGTAGGAGCGACGAGACTTGTCGTCGTCGCCGAAGCGGGCGAGCTCGGCTCCCATTGTCAGGGCCCGCGGATTCGCGGGGTCGACGGCGAGGATTTCGTCGACGCCGGCTCTGGCCTTGTCGAGCTTGCCGGCGGAAACGAGGGCGGCGACCTGGGCGAGCTTGAGTTCGGAGTCGGCCGGCGCGGCGGCGGCGAGATCTCCGAGCTTGTCGGCGGCGGCCGCGGCTTCGCCCTTATCGAGGAGCTTCTCCGCCGCTTCGACCTCTTGAACGCGCTTCCGCTCGGGTCTCGATTCCTTGGCAGGAGGCTGCTTGGCCGAAGCCGCCGCGGTCTTGGGCGCTCCGGCGCACCCGGCCAAAAATGAAAGGACGACGACGACTGCGACGATCGCCGTCGATATGCGCGGCGCCCTCGGGGCGATCATCAAGAGGCTTTCCCTATTGGGTTCGACGCGGTATCCAGGCTCATGATCCATACTTTCCCGCTCCCCGATCAGGCTCCCACGATGGGGCGCTCGATACTATCCCGGGTCGTCCCATTATACAAGGTTGCACAAGGGACTGTTACCGGCTATAGTCCATACCTGCAATGCAAATCGGAGCCTTCAGGCGGGCGCTCGGCCTAACGGTCCTATACATCGGCCTGTTCGTCCTTATCGTCGTCGTGCAATTCTCCAAAGGGCCGGGCCTCACCGCGAATTTCGGGTCGCTTTCCATCAACGCCTCATTTCCGAAGGCAGGCCACGGCAGCTCCGCTCCCGATTCGCTGCGCCTTTCCTATCCCGGACTCTCCTTCCTCATATCGCCGAAATCGGCGGCGGAAAGCGTCGGCGCGGATGGCGCCTCGACTCCCATTTACCTTGTATCGGTAACCAAGCTCCCCAATGGAATGCTCGTCAATTTCTCTTCCGGAGTCGCGCTTAAGGCTACTGCCGACAATGGGCCGCCGGAGCGCTTCGGGCTTGCAGCCACCGCGCCCGACGGCGTAGCCGCCGTACGGCTCAAGCTCGCGCTGTCCCGCTTCGCCCGGCTCTCGGATAGGGACGGTCGTCGGAGCCTCGATACCGGAGGCGCATCCTACGATATTAACTTCGGGGCAGGCAGCATCGACGCGACGGGCGGATCGCTCTCCTTGCGGCCCGGCGATCCTGGCCTCGCCCTCGCGAAGCTTCCGCCGGCGGAGCCCAAACCGCCCCAGGCGGCATCTTCAGGGGGTCTCTTGGCCCAGGTTCCCAAAGATCCCGAGACCTTCAAGGCAGAAATAGCGGCGTGGCGCGAAAAGGTATGGTCGGGCCTTTCCTCGACGCGGTTCGAGGCGGATAGGATCGCATGGAAAGGCTCGGACGGCCTCCCGGCATTCTCCGAGAAGGCCCTGACGGCCTATCTCGCCGAATCCCTCGCGCGAGGAGCCTTCCCGGAATCCCTGGCGCGGATTCGAGCGGCGAAGGACAAATGGGCCGATAAGCTCGGTTACCTCTCCGCTCCGTACCTGGGCGGCTTGGTAGCCAAGATGAAGGGGCTCGAGGCCTCCGACCTCGCCGAGACGAAGCGCCTGACCCAGCTCGTCGCCGATAAATCGCCGTCGATCCTCGAGAAGGACGGCCTCCTTCGCTTCCTCCTCGACCGCGCGCCGGCTTCTCTCGCCCAGGATGCTTTCCGCTACGTCTCGGGGATCGACCCCGCGAAGCTTTCGATCAAGCAGGCCGTCGGCCTATTGAGCTGCGCGCTCGACGCGAAGGCCCTGCTCAATCTCAAGGACGAAGACAATCCATTCCGCGATCCCGCCATTGCGGCTGGCCTCATCGTCGCGGCGGCCCGCAGGACATCGAGCGGGTTATTCCTTGTCACCGATGACGATGGCTCCAGCGATATACGGACTTCGCTCGCCGGTGGCTGCTTCCTCGCAGTCTACGGAGCCGCGAACGCGAAACCGGCGCTCGTCGGCATCGGCCAGGGCCTCGTCGAAGGCGTTCTCGCGCTCTCCGACGCGCAGGGCTTCGCCCCGGCTCGCGTCGTCGATCGCGGAGGGGCGGTCGAGCAGCGGACTGGCACGATTGCCCCGGAAGAGCTCTATCCTCTCGTCGCCGACAATCCCTATTATCCGCGCGAAGTCTCCTTCTACCGCGACATCGCGCCCGGGGTCTGGGCTTGGACCTGCGCTCCCTCGCTCGTCGTCCAGGCCAGCGCCTCGCGCTATGTATTCACCGCTGCCTTCCCCGCAGGGCGATCCCATTACCTGGCCTTTTACGGAATCAAGCCCTTCGCCAATATCCAGCTCTACGACATCGATTACAGCCCCGACAGTGAATTCGAGAGCTACGACGCCTCGGGATATCTCTATAAGAAAGAGGCCGGGGCGCTTTATGTGAAGATGAAGCACAAGAAGGACAACGAGGACATTAAGCTCGCCTTCTAGCCGACCTTCATATTGACGGTCTGAGGGGCTTTCTGTAGAGTGCCCCATGCGAATCGAGACCTGCTATCGCCGTCCGGAACTCGACGGCAGGGGCGCCGTGCCGGCCGGAATTCTCGCGGGCGCCAGAGGCGGGGAAGCCTCGGTCCGGGTCGCGGACGTATTCCTCATCGATTTCTCCCTGTCGAAAGAGATCGCGGAAGAGCTTTTCTCCGATCCGATAGTGCAGTTCGTCGCCGAATCTCCGCTGCCGGGGCTTCCTTCATTGGAGGCCTGGGACTGGCTCGTGGAAATAGCCTATCGGCCCGGAGTCACGGATACACTGGCGCTCACGGCGCGCGAGGCCGTCGAGATCGCCTGCGGGGCCCCGATAGGTCGTCCTTGGGTACTGCAGACGGCGAGGCTCTATATAGTCAAGGCCGGGCGATCGTCCGCCGAGATCGTCCGCCGGGCCTTCTCGTCTCTCTGGAACCCTCTCGTGCAATCGGCGACCTTCGTATCGAGCGCGGAATGGGAGGGCGGCGCGCGGCTGCCGGATTTGTACCCGACCGTAGCGATCGACGACGATCAGGAGCCCGAGCTATTCGATCTGGGCGAGCTGGACGACGACGGGTTGGCTGACCTCTCCACAAAGCGGCTCCTCGCCTTGAATCTTGCCGAAATGCGCGCCATCCAGGCCTACTTCCAGTCTCCCGCTACTCGCGCCGCGCGCTCAGCCGCCGGCCTTGGCGAGGCGGCGACCGACGTCGAGATCGAGATGATCGCCCAGACCTGGAGCGAGCATTGCAAACACAAGATCTTTAGCGCCGAGATCGAGTACTCCGAAGCCGGAGCGCCGACGCGCGAGATCTCGTCGCTCTTCAAGACATTCATCCGCTCGACGACCGAAGAACTCGCGCCCTCCCGGCCCGACCTGCTTTCGGTATTCACCGACAATGCCGGCGTATTCGAGTTCAGCGAGGGCGCCGCTGTCTGCGTAAAGGCCGAGACCCACAACTCCCCCTCGGCTCTCGATCCCTACGGAGGGGCGATCACCGGGATCGTAGGCGTCAATCGCGATATCCTGGGCACCGGAATCGGCGCGTCCCCGCTGTTCAATACCGACGTTCTCTGCTTCGGACCGCCATCCATCCCGGACGAGGAAGTCCCCGAAGGGCTCAAGGTCCCCCGCGAGCTTCTCGCCGGAGTGCATCGCGGAATAGTGGATGGCGGAAACCAGTCGGGCATTCCCGTCGTCGCGGGGGCATTCATATTCGACGAAAGCTACATGGGGAAGCCTCTCGTATTCTGCGGAACCGGCGGCATCATGCCGATGGAGGTCCGGGGGAAGCCCTCCTGGATAAAGGCCGCGAGGCCCGGCATGCTGGCAGTCATGGTCGGAGGGCGGATCGGCAAGGACGGCATCCATGGCGCGACCTTCTCGAGCCTGGCCCTGGACGAATCCAGCCCCTGCTCCGCCGTGCAGATCGGCGACCCGATCACCCAGAAGCGCATGAGCGACTTCCTCTTGGAGGCTCGGGACGCGGGGCTCTATGCGGGCATTACCGACAACGGAGCCGGCGGTCTCTCCTCGAGCCTGTGCGAGATGGCCGAGTCTTCGGGGGGCGTTCGGATCGATTTGGACACCTGCCCCTTAAAATATCCGGGACTCTCCCCCTGGGAGATACTCGTCTCGGAGAGTCAGGAGAGGATGAGCCTCGCAGTCGGGGCGGAGAGCCTGCCTGCGCTGCTCGGCCTCGCGTCGAGACGGGGCGTAGAAGCGAGCGTCATCGGCGAATTCACGGCCACGGGCAGGGTCGAGGCGACCTTCCGCGGCCGGGTCGTCTGCCTGGTCGATATGGAATTCCTCCACCGCGGGCTCCCGACCATGCGTCTCACGGCTCGCTGGATTCGGCCGACCGTCGAATCCCATCCTCTGGCCGAACGCGAGGATTGGACGCCCGTTCTGCTCTCGATCCTGGCTGATCCCGACGTCGCGTCGAAGGAAGCCCTGGTCAGGCAATTCGACCACGAAGTAAAGGGCATTTCGATAGAAAAGCCCTTCACCGGCTTGCGCATGGATGCGCCGAGCGACGGGGGCGTGCTAAAGCCTTTGTACGATTCATGGCGCGGCCTGACCGTCACGCACGGAATATGCCCGAGGTTGTCGTCGCGAGACGCTCGGGCAATGGCCCTCGCGGCCGTCGACGAGGCCTACCGCGCCCATATAGCCCTGGGGGGCGATCCGCTACGGGCGGTCGCTTTGGACAATTTCTGCTGGCCGGATCCCGTCCTGTCGCCCTCCAATCCCGACGGGGCGTATAAGCTGGCCCAGCTCGTACGCGCCTGCGAAGCCCTCCGCGAGGCTTGCCTCGACTATGGTCTTCCCCTTGTTTCGGGCAAGGACTCGATGAAGAACGACGCTTTCGCGGGCGGGAAACGCATCTCCGTGACTCCGACGCTCCTCGTTACCCTGGTCGGCATCGTCGACGATGTCCGTAAGGCAAGCTCGACGGACTTCCTCGCGGCAGGCGACCTCCTCTACGTGGTGGGCGCTACCGGAAGCCTCCTGGGAGCTTCGATCCTCGAGCGCGCCCTTGAAGGCCCCGGCGGCCGTCGCCCCTCGCGACCGCTCGGACCCTGCCCCGTCGCCTCTCCGTCGGAGCATCTGCCGGTCTATCGCGCCATCGCGCATGCCATCGGCGGCCGGGTCCTTCGCTCCTGCCACGACCTTTCGGACGGAGGTTTGGCCGTCGCTCTGGCCGAATCCTGCCTGGGCGGCCGGCTCGGAGCCGACCTGCGCCTGGACGCGATGCCGAGGCGCCGAGGACCGCGAAGCCTCGGCCGAGAAAGAGAGTATCCGGATGCGGCTGCCCTGCTCTTCGCCGAGGATACCGGCCGCTTTCTCGTCTCCCTGCGAACCGAGGATCGCGAGCGCTTCGAGCGCAGCATGTCTGGCCTTCCCATCGCCTTTCTCGGCAAGACCATCGACGAGCCGAGGCTCCGCATCGAGCTCGGCGGAGTACGCGCATTAGACGCGGATCTCGGCGAGCTCGAGCGAGCCTACAAGACGCCAATAGCGTGAAAGGATGAATGTGGGACCGAAAGCGATAGTCCTCTCAGGCTACGGGTTCAACGCGGATGCCGAGCTGGCGGAGGCCCTGAGGTTGGCGGGAGCCGTACCGGAGAGGCTGCACATAGCCGACCTCATGGCGGATCCCGAGCGCGTCCTGGGGGCGCGCATCCTCGCCTTTCCCGGCGGCTTTTCCTTCGGCGATCACCTCGGCTCGGGCCAGGTAGTCGCCCTCCTCTGCCGGAGGACGCTCAGGCGGGAGCTGGAACGCTTCATAGTTGACGGCGGCCTGGCTATCGGGGTGTGCAACGGCTTCCAGGCCCTCGTAAGGATGGGCATATTGCCCAACCGCGACGGTCTCTGGGGCCGAGAGGTTTCGCTCATCCAGAATGAGTCCGGACGCTTCGTCGACGGCTGGTATGGCGTGCTCTTCGAAGGCAAAAGCCGCTGCCTTTGGACCGAGGGTCTAGCGAGGCGCCTTCTGCCGGTACGGCACGGAGAAGGTCGCTTCGTCGCGCGCGACGAAGCGACTCTGCAAGCGCTCGAGGATGAGGGACTCGTCGCGGTACGGTATGAGGGCGAAGGGCCCAACGGCTCGGAGCGGGCGATCGCAGGAGTCTGCGATCCGAGCGGCCGAGTGCTGGGCCTAATGCCGCATCCCGAAGCCTTCCTGGTCCGCGAGAATCATCCCTACCGGAGGCGGGCGTCGCGAGACGATCCGGGTATCGAGCTTTTCGAGAATGCCGTTCGCGCCGCCGGCGACGCGACCTGACCCGACTGGCGAACGAGTCGGTCAGGGTTTATAATCGAGTCAGTTATTCACCTGGAGGCGAGCGAGAACGATGGCTGAAGCATCCGACATAGAAGCCCTCCGGCTGGAATATGAAAAGCAGCTCTTCGATCTTCGCCAGCTCCTCGAAGTATCGAAGAGCCTGAATTCCGTGCTCGATTACCATATCCTCATCGATGCCATTTTGTTCAACGTGATGGGGCAGATGAAAGTGCTCAAGGCCGGCATCTTCGCGAAGAAGAGCCTGGACTCCACTCGCTTCAGCCTTCACCGCAACTACAAGGGATTCGATATCGCGCACGGCACAGACTACTCGATAGCCGAGGATAATCCCGTCATCAAGCTGTTCACGCGGCAATACGGCTGCTATACGCTGGAGGACCTGCGCCAAAGGATCGGTTCCTTCGCAGGGTTCGAGGGGATCGCCTCGCTCGATCCCAGCCTCATCGTACCCCTGAAGGCCAAGGGCACGGTCAACGGGCTTCTCGTGATGGGCGAGAAGATAGGCGACGAGGGATTCGACGTCTATGAGCGCGAATACGCCCTCAATCTGGCCGGTCTGGCGGCGGTCGCCATCAACAACGCTTTCCTCTTCGAGATGACCACGACGGACATGATGACTCGCCTCAAGATGAAGCATTATTTCTACACCGTGCTGCTTGAGCGGATGGCGCAATGCTCGACCTCCTCGAGGCCCCTCTCGGTCGTCATGATCGATATCGATTTCTTCAAGAGATTCAACGATGCCCATGGCCATTCCTGCGGTGATGCGGTGCTCAAACAGGTCGCCCGGGTCATTCAATCCGGCGTGCGCGGCGACGACCTCGCCGCGCGATACGGCGGCGAGGAATTCTGCCTCCTGCTGAACGAGGCCGACTCCGAGCGCGCGTTCCAGGCGGCCGAGAGGGTCCGCGCGAGCGTCGAGTCCATGCATACGAGCTATGAGGGCCAGAGTCTCGCGGTAACCGTCTCGCTCGGAGTGGCGCAATACGACCCCGCTCGCGACGTTTCGGGCAAATCGCTCATCGACCGGGCCGATCATGCGCTCTACGCCTCCAAGCAGGAAGGGCGCAACCGCGTGACGGTCGCGGTCTAGGACGGCCATGGCTCGGATCAAGGTCGCGAACAGGGCCGGGGAGGACGGACTTCCGGCGGATGTGGATTCCACTTCGGCCGTATCCATACTGAACTCGCTGCTGGGCGCGGGGATCCGTATCCGGCACGATTGCGGCGGCAAGGCTCTCTGCGGGACCTGCGCGGTGCGCGTGCTGTCCGGGGGGAAGGGCCTGTCGCCCGTAGGGTCGCTGGAGGCCGAGCGGCTCGCGGCGGGGCGTAGGCCCGACGGTATCCGCCTCGGCTGCCAGGCCCACGCGATGCGCGATATAGATATCGAGGTCGTCCTCGACTGACGAGGGTGGCCGACGATTGTACTATTGCGAGTTCCATGGCCTGGCTCCCCTGTCCCACACGGTCCGAGGGACCGCCTTTTCGCGCGCATGCGGCTTCGATCGACCGTTTCCGGAGGTAAATGATGCGGCATTGGTGGGAGGACGCGGTTTTCTATCAGATATATCCGAGGAGTTTCGCCGATTCCAACGGCGACGGAATCGGCGATCTCGCGGGCATCGCGGGTAAGCTCGGGTACCTCGAGGACCTGGGCGTCGATGCGCTCTGGATATCTCCTTTCTTCAAGAGCCCAATGAAGGACTTCGGCTACGACGTCTCCGATTATCGCGAGGTGGACCCGATGTTCGGCACCTTGGACGATCTGAAGCGGCTCGTCTCCGAGTCCAAGAAACGGGGCATGCGAATCGTCCTCGACCTCGTGGCCAATCATAGCTCGGACGAGCATCCCTGGTTCGTCGAGGCGCGGTCGTCCAAGGCTTCGCCCAGGCACGGCTGGTACCTCTGGGTGCCGGATAACGGGCGACCGCCCAATAATTGGAAGGCGATCTTCGAACTGGGGACGGCCTGGCATCCCAACCCCGCCACCGGTGAGCGCTATCTCGCCACTTTCACGAGGCATCAGCCGGAATTCGATTGGCGCGAGCCCGAGCTGCGCGAGGCTATTTACGACATCATGCGCTTCTGGTACGGACTCGGCGTGGACGGCTTTCGCCTCGACGTCGCCACGGCCTATTTCAAGGACTCCCAACTCCGCTCCAATCCCTTTTCCCTCAAGGCTAATCCGGATTTCTTCCAGAGGCATATCTACGATCGAAACCGCCCCGAGGTCCACGAAGTCTTCAAGGAAATGCGCAAGATCTCCGATGCCGCGGGCGAGCGCGTCCTGATAGGCGAGACCCACGGCAAGGACACGCTGCTCGCGGCCTCCTGCCACGGCGAGCGCGCCGACGAGCTCCACATGGCCTTCAATTTCGATTTCCTGTACAAGAGATGGGGCGCCAAGGCTTTTCGAGAGTCGGCGGAACGCTGGTACTCCGCCCTTCCCGAAGGCGCCTGGCCCAACTTCACTTTGAGCAACCACGACCAGCCGCGCCATGCCTGGCGTTACCGGGGCCGCGGCGCGAGGTCGGGCCGACTCCGAGATGCGCGAGCGCGCGTCGCGGCCGCGATGCTGCTCACCATACGCGGCACACCCTTCCTGTATTACGGTGAAGAGCTCGGCATGACCTGCGAGCGCCTGCCCCGCGGCGCGTTGAGGGACCCCCTCGGCATCGCGACCTGGCCTTTGAGGTCCTTGGGGCGCGATCCCGCGCGCACGCCGATGCAGTGGGACGCGAGCGCTAACGCGGGTTTCTCGTCGGCGACCCCCTGGCTGCCCGTCAATTCGGATTACCGCACGAGGAACGCGGCCGCCCAGGCCGGCGATCCCGCTTCGCTCCTGTCCTGGTATCGATCGCTAATCTCGCTGCGCCGCGCGAAGCCGGCGCTTCGCGCGGGGAGTATCGCCTTCCTCGCATTAGATCCCGACGTCCTCGCCTACGAGCGCGTCGCGTTCCCCGCGGGCGCGAACTCGGCCGAGAGTCTGGTCGTCCTGCTCAACTTCGCTTCGGGACCGAGGGCCATCGGACTCGAGAAGGCGGTACGCGTTATCCTCGGGAGCGTCCGGGAGGACGGGACGGTCCTGGAGGCGGGTAGAGTCGAGCTGGGGCCCTGCGAGGTCATAGTGGCTTCGATCGAGTGATCAAGCCGGGGCGGAGCTGAGCTCGAGCTCGCCATTCTTGACCATGATTCCGTAGACGATGAGCTGGAGCAGGACGCGCTCGTAGCTCGCGCCCATCGTCCTCGCCTTTGCGTCGAAAGCCGAGGTCAGCAGCACGATGCGCTCGCAGGCGCGGCGGGAATAGCGGCGGATCGCCGCCGCGCTCTGTCTCTGCAGGGTCTTGCTTCGTATCTGGAGCCTGATGCAGGCCGATTCGATGCTCTCGCCTTCCTCCATGAGCGCATGAAGCCGGCACAGCCTGCGAAAGCTCCAGGTCAGCGCCGCGATGATCTGGACCGCGTCGCCCTTGCGGTCGGCGAGCACCGCCTCGAGGGTCTCGAGGGCTTCCGCGAGGCCGCTCGCCGCCATGCGCTCGAAGAGGCTGAAGGCATCTTCCTGTCTGTTGCGCGCTATCGCGGCTTCGACGTCGGCTTCGCCGATCGTCGCCCCTTGAGGGAAGACGATTGAAAGGCGCGAGCATGCCGCGTCGAGGGCGCTCGACTCGTTCTCGACGAGCTCGAGCAAGGCCTCGATTCCGCTCTCGTCGATCCCCAGGCCGAGCTCGCGCAACCTCTTCTCGATCCATCGAGGCTTTTCGCCCTCGAACATCTCGAAGAATGTCCGCTTCCGATCCTTGCCCACCGCGTCCTCGAGCGCTTTCTCCGCATAGAAGGCGTCCGTAACGAGGAGGAGTACCGCGCCGGGAGCGGGCGCGGCCAGATAGGCGGCGAGGGCTCCCAGATCTTCCTTGCCTTTGATGTTCTCTGCGCCCCGGTACTCCACCACCCTCCGCGAGGAGAAGAGCGACCCGTTGAGCAGGAGGCAGAGCACCTCGCCCAGACCGGTCTCGGAGGCGTAGGCGCGGTGCTCTTCCGGCGGCGACCCGTCGGCGGCCGAGATGGCCGAGCGCAGCTCGGAAACGAAGGCCGCGCGTTTCCCGGCCTCGGGGCCTGCGAGCAAATAGGCGCTTTCGATCTTCATCGTCGGCTAGTATTTCCGGATGATGCCGCGCAGGCGGCCGAGGATCCTCACGTCCTGCGTATAGATCGGCGCGTAGGCGCTATTCTCGGCCATAAGCTTGACCCTGTTGTTCTCGCGGAAAAAGCGCTTGAGGGTTACCGCGTCGTCTATCATCGCGACTATGATCTCGCCGTTGTCGGCCGTCTGGCGCTGTTCGATGACGGCGAGGTCGCCGTGGAGGATTCCTACGTCCTTCATGCTGTCGCCGCGCACCGATAGCGCGAAGCAGGTGGCAGTCCTGACGATGTCCGCGGGGACGTGGACGACCCCCGAGTAATTTTCGTCGGCCGTGATGGGCCTGCCGGCCGCGACGCTGCCGAGGAGAGGCAGCTCGACGACCGATCGCTCGGGCTTGTCTCGTCGGAGGAGCTCCAGGGCCCTCGAGCGGTTCTCCCCGAGCCTCAGGAAGCCTTTCTTCTCGAGGGCCTTCACGTGGTCGTAAGCGCCCTTGACCGAGATCGAGAAGCTTTCCGCAGTCTCGCGAATCGTGGGAGGATAAGCATGGCTATCGATGTAAGACGAGATGAAGTCGAGCACTTCCTTCTGGCGGGCCGTAAGGGTCTTCATCTTTCCTGCTCTATCCCGAATTTCTTGATTTTGGCATGTAGGCCGCTCGGATGTATCCCTGACATATCGGCGGCCTTAACGACGTTATAGTCGCACTCTCTGAGCTTTTCCGCAAGGTAGTCCCGTTCGAAGAGCTCTTTGGCCTCCGCCAAGCCCAAGGAGCCGTACCGACGGGCGACGAGGGGCTCGGGCTTCTCCCGCGATCCCTCGTTCAGTACGCGAGAAACCGTCTGGGCGGATACGATGCGCTCATCGCTCATCACGGCCAGGCGCTCGATGAAGTTGGCGAGCTCGCGGACGTTCCCCGGCCAGCTCCGCGCGGAGAGGAGGGCGAATCCCTCGGGCGATATCTCGCGTTCCGGGGCGCCGGCCGAAGCGGCCTTCGCGAGGAAATGGCGGCAGAGCTCGGGAAGATCCTCGCGGCGATCGCGCAGCGGAGGCATGCGTATCGGGACGACCGCGAGACGGAAGTACAGGTCTTCGCGGAAGCGGCCGGCCGCTATCTCGGCGCGGATGTCCTTGTTGGTGGCCGCGACGACGCGCACGTCCACTGATATGGTCTTCTCGCCGCCGAGGCGCTCGAACCGCATCTCCTGAAGGACGCGCAGCACCTTGGCTTGGGCGGGCGGCGAGAGGTCGGCGACCTCGTCGAGGAAGAGCGTACCGCCGTCCGCCGCTTCGAACCTTCCGGCGCGCCGCGTGACCGCGTCCGTGAAGGCGCCCTTTTCGTGCCCGAAGAGCTCGCTCTCGAGAAGGGTATCCGGGATCGCGGCGCAATTGACTTCGACGAAGGGCCTCTTCGAGCGCTTGCCCTTAGCGTGGATGGCACGCGCGACCAGCTCCTTGCCCGTGCCGTTCTCTCCGGTGATGAGGATGCGGGCATCGCTCGGCGCCGCCTGGTCGATCAGGGCTCGCACCTCGGATATCGCGGGCGAGGATCCGATAAGAGGCTCGAAATCGATCGGAGAGGATGCTATGCGCTTGAGATCTCGATTCTCCCGCCGAAGCTTCCCGATCTCGAGGGCGTTCCGCGCGGCGGTCAGGAGGCGATCCATCGAAAGCGGCTTCTCGATGAAGTCGAAGGCCCCGAGCTTGAGGGCGCGGACGGCCATGTCTATCGTGCCGTGGCCCGACACTACGAGAACCTCCATCTCGGGCCTACGCTTCTTCATCTCCGCGAGGGCGTCCAGCCCGCCCATCCGCGGCAGCCAGATGTCGAGCACCGCGAGGTCGGGGCGATGGGCGGCCAGCTCTTCCAAACCGACCACAGCGTCCTCGGCGACGATCACCGAATGGCCCTCGTCTTCGAGAATGTCCCGAACCGTGGACCGGATGCCGGGCTCGTCGTCGATTACGAGGATGGTCGCCATCTCGCGCTGCCCCCTATTATTCGAATATCATCGATCGAGCGGGAGATCGACGTAGAACGTAGTCCCGGCCCCCTCCTCGGACTCGAAGCGGATCGCTCCGCCGTGCTCGGCGACGATCCGCTCGACTATCGACAGGCCGAGGCCCGTGCCGGCGCTCTTGGTCGTAAAGTACGGCATGAAGACCTTCTCGCCCAGCGAGGCGGGTATGCCGCGGCCCGTATCCCGAATCTTGAGCCTACAATAACGTGAATCGGCGGCCTTAACAAGATCGGCCGCTATCTCGATATCGCCGCGGCCGTCCATGGCGTCGATCGCGTTGGCCAGGAGATTCCCCAAGGCCCTCTTCATCGCGGCTCGGTCGACCCGCAAAGTCATTCCGGTCGGCAGTCCGTCCAGTCTGAACCGAACCTCGGGATAGGAGGCGGCGTAGAGCGCGACGGAATCCGAAATCATGCCCGATAGCTCGACCCAGCCCCTTTGAGGCTCGGGGAGGGAGGCGAAGGCGCGAAAATCGCTGAGCAGCGCGTCCATCCCTTCGACTTCCTTGACGATGGCGAGCATCGATCCCTCGATGATCGGCGCCGCGAGGGAGGGATCCGACTTCCATCGCCGGAGCACGCGCTCCGCCGCGAGGCGTATGGGGGTGAGCGGGTTCTTCAACTCATGCGCGAGGCGCTGGGCGATGTCCTGCCACGCGTCTATCTTCTCCTTGCGCAGCTCGTCCGACCTGGAGCGCTCGATCTCTCCGAGCATCCTATTGAAGGAAGCGACGAGCCGACCGGTTTCGTCCCCGGGCTTTACGATGAGCCGCACGCCGAAATCCCCCGCGGCGACGCGGCGGGTCGCCTCCTCGAGACTGATGAGGGGTTCCGCGACGAGATCGGCGGCGGCGCCGCCGAGGAGGGCCGCCGCGAGGAGGAGAGGCAGCACCAGGAAGCAATACAGAAGGACGAGGAGGGTCGCCCACTTGGCCGAGAAGGGCGCGAGGAAAGCCGCGGTGCGCTCGGCCTTTCCGAGCGAGGCCGCGGCGCTATCGAGCCCTTTGGGCAACCGGAGGCTGAGGACAGCGTAGGTCCCGCCTACTTTCGAGCCGCGCAGTGGCACGGCGTAGCGGACCAAGCTCGTGCCGCCCGATGAGGACGCGGCGAGGAGGTTCCCCGCCGAACCTGAATCCGGCGACGGCGGCGGCGAGGCCAGCCTTGCCGAGGCTGGTCCGGCGAAGTCCGCGCTCCGGTCGCCCGCGAAAAGCTCTATGGCCTCCATGCGGGGATCCCGAGTCTTGAGCTCCGAGAGGATGGCCGAGGCGCCGAAGCCGCGGCCGATGGATTCGCCGGCCAGGCCGGCGGCCGCCCGCTCTATCCGGCCGAGCTCCTCGTCGTACCACGCGAGCGCGAGGGCCTGCCCTTCCGACAAGGCCTCGCGCATGTCCGCCGAGGACGAGGAGGATTGGGCCGCGTAGGCGAGTCTGATGAGGAAGAGGCCTTGGGGAAGCGAGGCCGCGGCCACCGCGAGGAAGAACATCCCGGAAAGGCGGAGCCTTAGCCGCGAGCCGTAGCGCCGGGCCCTGATGTCGATCGCCAGGCCGCGCATCCGAACGACGAAGAGCGCGAGGAGGGCGGCGGGCAGCACGGCGAGGAGCGCCGCCGGGAGCCTCTCGTACAGGTCGGGGAAGGACGGGGCGCCGGAGAGCACCGAGGACGCGAAGGCGTAAGCGCCCAGGCTTATCAGGACGTATACGATCAGGACCGACAGGAGCTCGGGGAAGGAGCGTCTGCGAGGCGCGAGAGGTCCGGCCATCGCTTTGCGTGGCGCCGGGCTAATCCTCTTCGAAGCGCGCCTCGAAGAGGGCCTGGATCGCCGCCGCCGCCGCTTCTTCGTCCTTGCCCTCTGCGAGGATTCGAAGGGGCGTGCCGAAGCTCGCGCCGAGCGTGATGATGCCCATGATCGACTTGGCGTTAATCCGGTCGGAGCCTTTCTCGAGCCAGATACTCGACCCGAACTTGCTCGCGGTTTGAACTATGAGCGCCGCGGGGCGCGCGTGGATGCCCGCCCTGTTCTTTATGCTTACCGTCAGCTCGGTCATCGATGCTTCCTTGGATCGCAGTCGAGGGTCGAGGGGCATCCGCCTCCCGGCGCTCGGCTAAAGATAATCATCCCTATTGAAATAAAGGGCCCGCGCGTTCTCGCTCTCGAGCCAGCGCAGCACGTTCTGGTTGAACTCCTTGGCCGAATGATAGCCCATTTTCTTCAGGCGTTCGTTCATGGCGGCGGTCTCGATGATGATCGGGATGTTCCTGCCCGGTTTCACCGGAATTTCCAGCTTGGCGATTCGGACTCCGAGTATCTCGGTAGTAAGCTCCTCGGTCCCGATCCGGTCGTAGACCTTGTTGGAATCCCATTCCTCAAGGCCGCAGACGAGCTGGATCTGCTTCTTATCCCTGATCGCGCCGACTCCGAAGAGATGGGTCACGTTGATGATGCCGAGGCCCCGGATCTCCATGTGGTGCCCGATCACCTTGTTGGCTCCCTGGCCCATGAGGGTGGACCCGTTCACGCAGCGGATATCCACGACGTCGTCGGCCACCAGGCGGTGGCCGCGCTCGATGAGCTCAAGGGCCGTCTCGCTCTTGCCCACGCCGGAGTCGCCCGTCAGCAGGAGGCCTATGCCGTATACCTCCAAGAGGACTCCATGGATGGTAGTTTGGGGGGCGAATATATCGGAGAGCACGCGAATGACCCGGCTCGAGAACTCGCTGGACGTGAGATCGGTTTGGAGGACCGGGCAATCCCCGGCCTCGGCGGCGGCGAAAAAGGACTTCCCCGGCGAGAGATTGTGCGTGAAGATGCAGCAGGGCATCGGATAGGCGAAAAGCTTCTGGAGGTTATCGGTCCTACCCGCCTCGTCGAGCATCTTGAGGTAGGCGTTCTCGCCGCGGCCGAAGATCTGCAGGCGGTTCCACGCGAAGGAGTCGTAGTAACCCGACAGCGCGAGGCCGGGCCGATTGAGATCGGGCGTCGTTATCTCGCGGGAAAGCCCCTTGCGACCACCGATGCATCGGAGGTCGAGGGCGTTCTGCTCCTTCAGATCGAGGTCGAGGAGGTCAAGAACGGTAAATTTCTTCTCGTCGGTGGACACGTTTCGAGTCTACTACGGATGCGCGCGAGGCGCAATGACGAACGGGGCGGCACGCCGAGGCCTCCGCGCATCCGGCGCCTATTTGCGCTCCTGCACCCTCTCCTTCTCCTTCGCGATCTTCTGCTCGAGCCTGTCCATCAGCTTGTCGATGCCGGGATTCACGTCGAATTCCCTCTCCTCCATGTGGGCCTGGAGGCCCCAGCGGAAATTCACGGTCGCTTCGAGCTTGAATTCCTTGTCTTTTGTAATGACGAAGATAAGGTCGACGATCATGTCCTTCGCGTACCCGATCCTCTCCACCTTGGCGTTCAGGTAAGCCCTGCTGGTCTCGCTCAGTTCGAAATGCACGCACCGGACATCGACGGTCATTCGAGCCTCCTTACGTATATGGATCGTCCTAGACTCGCTTCCTCCCGAAGGATGAGCCGAGGTCCAGCTCGCCGCGGTACTTTGCGACCGTCCGACGCGCGAGCTTGATGCCCTTGCGCGCGAGCACCTCGGTAATGTCGCGGTCGGAGAGGATCGAGTCCTCGGCCTCGATTATCTCCTTTATCACCTGCTTCACGCCTTCCTTGGAAAAGCTCGAGCCCCGCGACCCGGCGCCCGAGATGGAATTCGTGAAGAAATAGCGTAGCTCGAAAATGCCCCAATCCGTCTGCATGTACTTGCGGTTCGCGATGCGCGAAACCGTCGTTTCGTGCACTCCCACCTCGTCGGCCACGTCCCTGAGCGTGAGGGGCGCCAGTCGCTTGGGGCCCTCCGCGAAAAAGGCTCTCTGGAATTCGACCACCGCGCGCGCGACCTTGAGGAGCGTCTGGTTGCGCTGATGGATCGATCGGATGAAGAATTTGGCCTGCTTTATGTTGTCGCGCACGAAAGCGCTCGTCGCCCGATCCGATGTGCGCGTCGTAGGGGCCCCTCGCGCAACGCCTCGCTTCTCGGCATCCGCGCGCTCGGCGAGTCTGTCGAAAAATGGGTCTATGCCGAGCACCGGGATCTCCTCGTCGTTGAGCACGATGACGAAATCCCCGTCCTTGAGCTTGACCATGAGGTCGGGCAGCACGTAGCGCGGCTCTTCCGTGGAATAGGCCCGGCCGGGAAAGGGCGCGAGCCTTTTGATGAACCCAAGGGACTCCTGGAGCTCCTGGTCCGAGAGCCTCAGGCGCTTCTGAATCTCGGCATGCTTGCCTTTCTCGAGGAGCTCCACGTGCTCGCGGAGAATCTCCACCGCGGCCGCCGGCGCATCCCCAGAAAGAGATGCTTGGACCAGAAGGCTCTCGCGAAAGTCCGCACAGCAGGTCCCGGCAGGCTCGAATCCACGCACGAGGGCCAGGATCTCGTCGATCTCCGATCTGGGAGTCTGGGGAAAGAATACATAAGGGTCTTCCTTATGGAAGCCGTCGTCGTCGAGGTTCTGGATGAGGGCCTCGCCGACGGCGCGCTTGCCCTCGCCGATCCGTTGTAGACGCAGCTGCCAGAGAAGATGTTCTTGCAGGGTCTCGGGCCTCGCGATCGCCCCTTCGATGAACATTCTCTTCGAATCGTCGTCGGAACCTGAATGGGCCGAGAAACCCGGGTCGGAGCTGTTCTCGAAGGGAGAGAGGTCTTCGGTTTCCTTCGGCTCGCTTTCGGGCAGGCTCTCCAAAGAGACCGTGGACGCATCCGAAACGACTTCCAGGGCCGGGTTAGACTCGATCTCTTCCTGGATCTGCTCCTTGAGCTCCTGAAGCGGCATCGCCATCAACTTGATGGACTGAATCATCTGCGGGCTGAGTTTTTGGCGTTGTTCCGCGATCAGCGCGGGCTTCTGAAGCTGCACCCTTGCCTCCGTGCTTGAAATTTAAGCCCTAGGCCCCGAATGTCAAGCAGGGAAGGACGAATGTAGGCGGAAAATGAGAGCAATAATCATGCCGAAACCCAATAAATACCTCAAATAATAGCTAATATCGGAATAGTTAGGGGTGTTTCGTATTGACGTCATCGGATATTAGTTATTACTTTATTGATACTTCAGAGGGCTGCCCGAGCCCCGAATTAGGTGGAAAGATGTCGATTAAGCAGCAGGAGACTCACGGAGAGCCCGAGGAAACGGGTACCGGGTCTTCACCGCCGCCTGTGGAAACGGCCGGCGAAACCGAGCCGGCGACGGCCCCCCAAGGCGACGAGCTCATCGTCGAGGCTTTGCCCGACGAACAGGACTCCGCGAGGATCGCGGCGCTGGAGTCCGAAGTCGCATCGCTCGCCGAGGAACTCGCCTCGGTTAATGATAAATACCTTCGGAAGCTCGCGGATGATGTCAACTTCCGCAAGCGGATGGCCCGAGAGAAGGAGGAAGGCCAGCGATTCGCCGTTTCGAGCCTCCTCCGGGACCTCATTCCGATATTGGATGATTTCGACCGAGCTATAGCGAGCGCCGAGATCCAGAAGGATTATGCGATCCTCCATGACGGCGTTCTCCTAATCAAGCGGCAGTTAGGCTCCTTGCTCGAATCCAAATACGGCTTATCCCGATTCGAGTCCCTAGGCAGGCCCTTCGACCCGAACCATCATGAGGCCGTGGCGATGGTTCAGGGCGGTCCGGAGGACGGCGAGGAGGCGGTCGTGGCAGAAGAATTCCTCCCCGGCTACGGTCTGCACGATAGGATACTCAGGACCGCCAAAGTCAGGGTGCGGATGCCTCCCCCCCAGAGCCCCGCTGCAGACGCCGCGGACGCCGATTTAAGCGCGAATTAGGAAGGAGCGGATATCATGGGAAGAATAATCGGGATCGATCTCGGCACTACGAACTCCTGCGTGGCTGTAATGGAAGGCGGGGAGCCGGTAGTAATAGCCAACTCCGAAGGTCAGCGCACGACTCCCTCCATAGTGGGATTCACGCCCAAGGGCGAGCGCGTGGTAGGCCAGCCGGCCAAGAACCAGATGATCACCAATCCCGAGAATACGGTCTACTCGATCAAGCGATTCATGGGTAGGCGATACCAGGAAGTGGGCGACGAGACCAAGCTCGTCCCGTACCATGTCGTGGACAACGGCTCCGACGTCCGCGTCGACATCTCGGGCAAGGGCTATAGCCCCCAGGAGGTTTCGGCCTTCATCCTCCAGAAAATGAAGAAGACGGCCGAGGACTACCTCGGCGAGACGGTCAGCGAGGCCGTCATCACGGTACCGGCATATTTCAACGATGCGCAGCGCCAAGCCACCAAGGATGCCGGCAAGATCGCCGGCCTCGAGGTCAAGCGAATCATCAACGAGCCGACGGCCGCCTCCCTCGCCTTCGGCTTCAATAAGGACCAGAAGAAGGAGAAGACCATCGCCGTGTACGATCTCGGCGGCGGCACGTTCGACGTATCCATCCTAGAGCTCGGCGAGGGCGTCTTCGAGGTGAAGTCCACCAACGGCGACACCCACCTGGGCGGCGACGATTTCGATCGGCGCGTGATGCAGTGGCTGGTCGACGAGTTCAAGAAGGATACTGGCATAGACCTCTCGCAGGATCGCATGGCGCTCCAGCGCCTCAAAGAGGCGGCGGAGAAGGCCAAGATCGAGCTCTCCAACGTCCAGCAGACGGAGGTCAACCTACCCTTCATCACGGCCGACGCCTCCGGCCCCAAGCATCTCCAGAAGACGCTTTCCCGCTCGGCTTTCGAGCGGATGATCGACGACCTCCTCGACCGCTCCAAGACCCCCTGCACGAAGGCCCTCGCGGATGCGGGCCTCACGGCCGCCCAGATCGACGAGGTCATCCTGGTCGGAGGCTCCACGCGCATACCCAAGGTCCAGGCGATCGTCAGGGACCTCTTTAACAAGGAGCCGTCCAAGGGCGTCAACCCCGACGAAGCTGTAGCCGTCGGCGCCGCGATCCAGGGAGGCATCCTCGGGGGCGAGGTCAAGGATGTCCTCCTTCTCGACGTTACGCCCCTTTCCCTCGGCATCGAGACGCTGGGCGGCGTCTTTACCCGCCTCATCACGCGCAATACGACGATACCTTGCCGCAAGAGCCAGATCTTCTCCACGGCCGCGGACGGGCAGACGGCCGTCTCCATCCACGTCCTCCAAGGCGAGCGCGAGATGGCGGGCCAGAATCGCACCCTCGGCCGCTTCGACCTCGTCGGAATCCCTCCGGCGCCTCGCGGCGTGCCGCAGGTCGAGGTCACGTTCGACATCGACGCCAACGGCATAGTCCATGTATCGGCCAAGGATCTCGGCACGGGCAAGGAACAGAAGATTCGGATCGAGGCGTCGAGCGGGCTGAACGACGAGCAGATCGACAAGATGGTCAAGGAGGCCGAGGCGCACGCCGCCGAGGACAAGCGCGAGCGCGAGAGGGCCGATGCCCGGAACGAGGCCGACGGGCTTCTCTATACTACGGAGAAGTCCCTCAAGGATTACGGCGACAAGGTGAGCGCCGAGGACAAGGCCGCCATCGAGACGGCCGCATCCGAGCTCAAGAAGGCGCTGGACGGACAGGACGTCGAGGCGATGAAGCAGAAATCCGAGGCCCTCAAGCAGGCCTCCTACAAGCTCGCCGAGGAGATATACAAGAATGCCTCCCCCCAGGGCGGCACCGGAGGGGCCTCGCCCCAGGGCGGCACCGGCCCCGACGGCACGGCTGGGGCGGAGGGGGGCGCATCCGGGAAGGCCGGCAGCGCCGAGGACGTTGATTACCGCGTCGTCGACGACGAAGAGAAGAAGTAGATTGAGATTGCAGGATTGAGAAAGGGGAATTGAGGGGGGCTCGCCTTCTCCGGTTCCCCGTTTTCCGTTCTCGATCATCCATTGCGTACCGGGGTTCATCTTGGCCAAGCGCGATTACTACGAAGTCCTGGGAGTGGGAAAAGATTCGACCAAGGACGACATAAAGAAGGCCTATCGGCGCCTCGCGATCCAGAACCACCCGGATAAGAATCCGGGCGATAAGGCGGCGGAGGAACGCTTCAAGGAGGCCACCGAAGCCTACGAGGTGCTCGGCGACGACCAGAAGCGCCAGGCCTACGACCAATTCGGCTTCGCCGGTGTCGAAGGCATGGGGGGCGCCGGATCCGGCCAGGACTTCTCGTCGGTATTCAAGGATTTCGAGGACATATTCGGCGGATTCGGCGGCGGCGGATTCTCGAATATCTTCGACACGCTCTTCGGCGGCGGCAGCGGGGATGGCAGGAGCCGCGGCGGCGAGCGAGCGACGCGCGGAGCCAACCTGCGCTACGATCTCGAGCTTTCCTTCGAGCAGGCCGTCTTCGGCACGGCCGTCGAGATCGCCTATACGAAGAACGATTCCTGTAAGACCTGCCACGGCTCGGGAAGCGCGGACGGAGCCGGCAAACGCGTATGCCCGACCTGCCAGGGCTCGGGGCAGGTGCGCCGTAGTTCCGGCTTCTTCTCGATCGCCCAGACCTGCCCGAGCTGCCGCGGCGAGGGCTCGGTGATAGAGAAGCCTTGCCGCGATTGCGCCGGCTCGGGGCTGGCCAAGAAGAAGCAGAAGATCAAGGTTACGATCCCTCCCGGCGTCGAGGACGGCAAGCGCGTCTCCATCCCGGGTCAGGGGGATACCGGTCCCAACGGAGGCGCTCCCGGGGATCTCTACGTATTCATGCACGTCCGGGGCCACGAGTATTTCGAGCGCGACGGCGCCGACCTTTATTGCGCCATCCCCATCAGCCTGACGATGGCCACCTTGGGCGGGGAAGTCGCGTTCGACACCATCGAGGGCAAGAAGATAAAGGTGAGCGTGCCGGCGGGCTCGCAGTACGGGAAGATGCTCCGCGTACGCGAGGAGGGGGTACCCGTCTCTGGGGGACGCCGCGGCGATCTCTATCTCAAGCTGCTCGTCCAAGTGCCGCAAAAGCTGACGAAGCGCGGACGCGAGCTCCTCGAGCAGCTCCGCGAGGACGAGGGCGAGCAGGCGGAGCCGCAGCCCGTGAAGCTGAGCGAGCTGAAGGCCTGAACGGCGCCTCGTGAGTCGCGGCTTGACGCCCGACTTCCCGCCCTGCCGCGCGGGAGTCAGTATGCTCTGTCGAGTAGTCGCTCGGCGAGGCAGCCGAGGTCGTCGCGGCCTTGCGACTTCGGGAGCCGAGCGATTTCGGCCAAGGCGCGAGAGGTGAAGCGCCGGGCATCGCCGCGCGCGAGTTCCGCTCCGCCGATCTCGATCGCGCGAGCCGCGGCTTCCGCCGCGGCCTTCGTCGACGCCGCACCGCCTTGCGTCCCCACCCGCGCGAGTATGGCCTCCATTCCGGGCCGATCCGCCTTCAGCGCGTAGATCAGCGGCAGCGTACAGAGCCCCTCGGCGATATCCTTGCCCACGGGCTTGCGCACGACGTCCTCGGCCGACTCGAAATCGAGTATATCGTCGATCACCTGGAAGGCCATTCCCAGGTCGTAGCCCGCTCGCCGGAGAGTCTGGGCGGTCTGGGCGCTCACCTTCGCCTCGGAGGCGCCCGCGTAGAGCGCCAGCGAAAAGAGCGCCGCGGTCTTGCCTGCTATGGTGCGCAAGTACGATCGGACGCTGGCGGAGAATCCGTATTTCCCGATGTCCTGCGATATCTCGGCCGAGCAGACGGCCGCGATCAGCCTCGCCAAGGCTCGCGCGTTCTCCGGCTCGGCGCATTCAGAGGAGAGGAGGAAGCAGCGAGAGAACAGCCAATCCCCGGCGAGTACCGCCTCTTTGACGCCTATGCTGGCGTGGAGGCTCGGACGGCCGCGGCGCGTCTGCGCTTCGTCGATGATGTCGTCGTGGACTAGCGTCGCGACGTGGAGCAGCTCGATGGCCGCGGCGAGCTTTTCGATGCGGGCAGGATCGACGGCGCGCCCGAAGCTCGAGCCGATGATGAGGAGGGCGGGCCGCAGGAGCTTGCCGTTGGACTCCGCCGCGGTCGCCACGACCTCTCTCAAAGGAAAGCCTCGGTCGTCGACGCTGGCATCGATCAGCGCCAGCACTCGCTCGAGCCGAGCCTCGATCTCCGGCCTGTCGCTCCAGAAATCCGTCATCGCGTGTTCGATGCGCGATTACTTCGTCGGATCGTCGCCATAGAGGTGGGAGCGCCGCGCGAGCCTCGTGCCGTTCCACCATTTCTTGAAGAGGGGGACCGACCAGTAATCGAGGCCGAATGCCCTGCCGGCGCCGCCCATCATCACGATCGCGGCGAAGAAGAACCACGCCTGGTTCCAGGCGAACATGCCCGAGAGCGTGAAGACGAGGCAGAGCCCGAGGCTCGCCACGGCGCCGAACCAGGTGAAGAAGCCGCCGAGGAGGACGAGGCCGATGCCGAGCTCGGCCACGACTACCAACGTTTGGAAGAGCTGGTAGGGCAGGTACGAGAAGATGCTGTCCATGAATATTCTCTTGAACCAGAGGACGATTCCCGATTGCGGATCGAGTATGGGCTTGGTCATGTCCCATATCTCATGGAAGGCCGTCGTCGGCGAGCCGGCCGACGCGCCCGCGGCGGCCGTCGCCGCGCTGGTGGCAGCAACCGCGCTTGCGGCGGCCGCCCCGGTCGCGGTCGTCGCCGCTCCTGATCCCGCGGCGCCCGTCGCGGCGCTCGTCGCGTCTGCGGCCGCCTTGACGCCGGCCTGGACGATGCCGGATGAGAACATCCATCCGGATTTCGTGCCGGTGGAGAATGCGAGCCAGCCTTGGCCGATCTTGTTTATGCCTTCGAAAAGCCAGGATAGGCCCAGCCAGAGCCGGAGCGGGAGGGGCCAGTAGCCGCGGACCTTGTAGGCGAGGAAGCCGCCGACGATGGATCGGCCGCTCTTCATGTCCAGGAATTCGTGCTTGAAGTATTCCCAGACCTGATTGAGGCCCGCGATCCTGAATAAATAGTACATATTGATGAGGTGCTTCATCGCCAGCGCGACGAAGCCGCTCGCGTTCAACCCGCCGGCGTTGGACACGCCATAGCGTCCCCCGATCGACACCATGAAGCCGTGGTAGTTCGGCCTGAACTCATGCCCCTTGCCGCCCTCGATGTCCGCTATGATGTTCCCGGCGGCGGCCTCGGCGCTGAAGTGGGCGGATTCCACTATCATCGCCATCGGCTTGCCGTCTACGAGGAGGCCAGCATTGTCGCCCACCGCGAAGGCGAAGGGATACTTCCGCGTCCGAAGGCCTGTGTCGGCCTCGATTCGATTTCGCTTGGACATGGGAAGCCCTAGGCCGGCCGCGAATTCCGATCCTTTTACTCCGCAGGTCCAGATGAAGGTCCCGGTCTCGATCGGATCCCCTTCCTTGATAAGGACCTTCCCCGGCTCCGCCCCGACGATGGGGGTCCCGATCATGAGCTCGCAGCCCATCCTGCGCAGGTACCTCTCCGCCTTGACGCGAAGCGGCTCGTCGAGGATGGGCAGTATGCTCGGGAGGGCCTCGACGACGACTACCCTCGTCTCGGCCGGATCGAAGCTATGCTTGCGGCATATCTCATCCCGGTACTCGAGGAGTTCGCCGGCCATTTCTATGCCGGTGAAGCCGGCGCCCGCGACCACGAAGGTGAGCAGCCGTTTGCGCTCCGCGGGATCGGTCTCCTCCGCGGCCTTCTCGATTATCGTCTCGAGATGATGCCTTATCCGAATCGAGTCGTCGAAGGACCAGAGAGTGAAGCAATTGTCCTGGACGCCCGGCGTGCCGAAATATTCCGGTTGGGCCCCCATGCCGATCAGTACATAGTCGAAGGGATATTCCCGGGACTTGGAACGGGCGATCTTGGCATCGAAGTCGACCTTCTCTATCGTGTCGACGACGCATTCTATCCGCCTGGCTCCGAATATCTTGCGGAAACTCACCTGGACGGACTCGGGCTCGGCGCGCCATCCCGCAACTTCATGAAGCTCGGTCATCAGAGTATGGAAAGGTTTCCTGTCGACGAGAGTTATCTCTATCTCTCCTCGATTGCGGAATCGCCTTTCGAGGATTTTCCCGGCCCAGGTGCCGCCGTAGCCCCCCCCTATGATCAGAATCCGCTTCTTATCTTTCATGACGCGCGTCTCCCTTTAATGCCGCCGGCTCGATTTTTGACTTTGAGATCGAATGTTGAGCGAATTCTACCTTGAAAGTCAAGAAACGGCTATATATTTCTTTATCGAGTCATGCCGGTCCGCCGAAGCTCTCGCCCTGACTTTCTTTTTTGGCTTTTTTCAGTTACGATCGATGTCGGCCCGGAAATGATCCTTCGATGAGCAAACGGGCTTCAATCCCCGGGCCGCGGCGGAAGCCCAAGACCCCTGATCGAAATCCCACTTCAATAAGCGAGTTGGCCATGGACTTTCAACGATTCGGTATCGACCCTCGGCTCGCCAAGGCCGCCGAAGGCCTCCCGACAAGTTTCTTTTTTTACGAGAAGATGCTGTCCCACGCGGTCGAGCTGCAGGAGAACGTTTGCGTCAAGATCGCGCTCGATGCCGGACGAGAGGAGGTCCTCCTCATGCCCGCGCTTCAGTGGCTCCTTTCGGGCGAGGAGCGCAAGCTTCTCGTGGTAGTGCCCGACTCCGCGAGCGCCGGGCGCTGCTCGGACGCCATCGGTCGCCTAGGCTCGGCCGCCGGCCTCGGAGTCTGCCGCGTCTCGAGGGACGACGGCGGAGCCGGAGACCAAGCCGGCGCAGGCGGCGAAGGAGCCGAGAAGCCGCCGACTTTCAGGCTCGAAGGCGATCCTTCCGCATCGGTCCTCATCGGCATGGTCGACGACTTGCTCGGCGCCCCCGCCCTGAATCTTCGCGATTACGGCTTCCTCGTCGTCGACGGAGTCGATCGGCTGGCCGAGCTCCCTCCCGAGACAGTCCGAAGGTTCTGCGCTTGCCTCCTCCCCTCGTGGGAGAGGCGAAGCGCCCTCGCCTGCTCGAAATTCTCGATCAAAGTCAAGAATCTGGCCTGGGATCTTGCGGACAATCCTTCCGAGATCAGCATCGAGGGCGAAGTCGCAAAGGCCCAGAGCGTGCTAAAAGAGACCTGGAAAGTCCCGGTGGAATCCAAGGTAAAATTCCTCCTCGGACTCATCGTCCGCGAAAAGCCGGTCCGGCTGTGCGTGTTCTGCAATCTCAAGGATACCGCCAGCGACCTGACCCGCCGCCTCGCGGCGAACGGCATCGCCTCCGATACCATTTTCGGTCCGCTCTCGCCCGAGCGCAAATTCGCCCTGATCGAGAAATTCAGGGCCGGGGACAGTACATGCCTCGTGCTGAGCGACGAGGGCGCGGACGGACTCACGCCGGGAGTCTTTCCCCTGGTCGTCAACTATGATATCCCTCTCGAGCCCGAACTCTTCGTCAAGCGGCTCGAGATGCTCGATCGCTCGGATCCCGGCGCCAAAGTGGTCAGTCTCGCCTGCGATCGCTATATCTACGGCCTTCCCGCCGTCGAGCAGTACATCGACGCCAAGCTGGACCTCTTGCCCGCGGAGGAGTCCATGCTTTCCGCGGTCGATAGAAGCGAAGCCAGGGGAGGCGAGAGACGACAGAGGGAGAATAGCTATCCTCGGGATGCTCGACGAGCGCAGCCGCAAAAGCGCGACGCCAACCGTCGCGAGGATACGCGTCGCGAGGATACGCGTCGCAACGATTATCCTCGCAGCGGCCCTGATATCCGCAAAAGCATCTCCGAGGCTACGGGCGGAGCACTCGAAATGGGAGACGGCTTTCCCCCTGATTCGAGGCGCGCGAGGTCCGCTCCAGGGCGACAGCCTGCGAACAGACCGCCGGCGAAGGGCGAGCCTCGCCGTGGACAGGTCACCCCGAGGGAAGGTCCCACGGGAAGCAAGGACGGCAAGCGGGAGGACGCCCGTCCCGAGGAAGCTCGACGGGGGGCGGGGAAGGCCTCGTCCCAGCGCGGACCGCAATCGCGACACCCCGCGAGCCGAAGTTCGGGCCAAAAGGCGGCGGGCCCAGGCATACCGGGGCCCGGCATGCCTGGAAATCCCTATGACATGCCTATCGAAGATCGAATGAAGCTCTATCGAGAAAGGTACGGCCGCGGTCTCGGCGAGAACGAGGCTAGGAAGGGCCAAAAAGGACAGGGAAGCGGACAAGCTGCGCCGCGCGGCGGCCAACGCGCCCCCGGCCAGGTACAGCGTCCTCAAGTCAAGCGCGGTCCTTCAGAGCGCCCCCAGGCGCCGCGGGGCCCCGTCCAGGGAGGGGATGAGCTCCCCAGTCGCTCGGCCAGAGTCCCGGAGGCCGAGCGAGCGCCTGAAGGATCGAGGCCAGGGCCCGAGCAAAAGCCGGCGGGCTTCGTCAGCCGCATAATTGGCGGGCTTCGGAAGAAAAAAGGCTGAGTACCCCGCCTAGGCGGTGGCCTATTTCGCCGATCGCTTGAGCATTTCGGGGGACTCCTTGATAAAGCAGAGCAGGAATCCGCTTACCGCGAGGAGCAGCGCGAGGCCGATTATCGAGGGCATATAGGAACCGTTGAACGCGCTCTTGAGACCGTCCATAAGAAGGATGAGGAAGCCGGAGGCCTGTACGACGATCGCGAAGATGCCGTTGCTGGTGCCTTCCGGCGCAGGATGAGTGATTTCCGCGCCATATTGGTAGGCGAGCGGCGTAAGCCCAGTGATGCAGAACCCCATGACGAAGAAGCTGGCGACCTCGAACGCGAAGTCCCTGCCGAGGGCGAGTCCCAGGGTCGCCGGGACCGCCAGGAATAGGCCGATGAGCAATAGAGGCTTGCGCCGCCGTATCGTATCGGAGATTCCGGGTATCACGATGCTTCCGACTATGCCGCCCAGAAGCAAGATCGACGTCAGGAGGACTCCTTGTTCGACGGAGAGCGATTTTTCTTTGCCTATACCGTCTATAAGGGTGAAGACTCCGTTTACGATGCCGCTGCCCAGGAATAGGGCGATGGACATCAGGTAGACATCGCGCTTCTTCAGCAGTTGCCGCAGACCTTCGAGCACCAAGGCTCGGGTATCTTCCCCGGGCGGGCTCGCCGGGGTCGGCGGCTTCGCCCGAGCGAAGACGAGGAAGAACACTACGGTCGCCGTCGTCGCGATCGCGTAGATGAGCTGCATCCCGGCGAAGCCGGCTGCCGCTACCAGCGAGGGCCCGAGGACCTCGCCCAGCCCGATGCCGGCGAACAGGGCGAGAAACATGACTCCGATGATGGTTGCGCGCTGCTTCTGCGGGAACCACAATGCGGCCAATTTCGTGAATGCGTTGAGGAGGAAAGGCTGCCCTATGGATATCCCGATCGCGCCGATGAGCGCCGCCGCGTAGCTCTGCGGGAAAACCGCGCGAAGGATGGCGAAGGCCCCCATGAGGGTCGCTCCGAATCCGACCGCCTTCTTGAATCCGAAAGTGTCGATGGCCCACGAGGCGGGAAAGGATATCGGGAGGTAGATGAGCATGAAGAGGTTGGCGAGGAGATCTATGTCCTCGCGCCTTACGCGATAGGTCGAGGATGCGATGGTGGCGATCGGAGCATAGCAGATCCAGAGCACTTGAATCATGACGTTGATGAGCATGAATGCGACGAGCACTACCCATCGGTAGGGATATATCCTCACTTCCGTTTCCGCCATTGGAGCCTCCGAACGTTATATACACTGATCCCGAGAATTACGGAAGATCCCTAAACCGGTAAAGTATTGACTCCGCCCTTGGGGTCGACTAGGATTTGTCCGAGAAACGCCGGATGCAATGCGCTTGCGGCCATCCTCCCGTCAAGGCGGCGATTATATGAAGATTATCTCGCATACGGTAAAACCCAAGATACCGCCCGCTCTCTCATCGCTCGAGGAAATGGCGCACAATCTCTGGCTATCCTGGAATTTCGAAGCCATCACCCTATTCATGAGACTCGACTACGACGTATGGCTCCAGTCGAACCAGAATCCCGCGATGATGCTGGGCATGGTCGCGCAGGAGCGCTACGACGAGCTTGCGCAGGACGATTCGTACATCGCGGCGCTCAAGATGGTCGAGGAGAAATTCGAGCGCTACAAGAACGGCGAGTCTTGGTACAAGGGCGAGCATGACGGAGTCGTGGCCTATTTCTCGATGGAGTACGGGCTCGACGTCTCCCTTCCGACGTATTCGGGAGGCCTGGGGATCCTCTCGGGCGACCATATGAAGGCCGCGAGCGACATGGGCCTTCCTCTGGTAGGGGTGGGCCTCCTCTATCGGCAGGGCTATTTCAAGCAGTACCTCAACCCGGACGGGTTCCAGCAGGAATCCTATCCGGAGAACGACTGGTACAACATGCCGGTCCATCGTTGCCTCGACGCCAAGGGCAAACCCATAATCATCTCGGTCGAGATGGCGGGGAGGGTCGTGGCCGCCCAGATTTGGGAGGTGACGGTCGGCCGCGCCTCCCTATTCCTCCTCGATACGAACATCGAGGAGAACGCGCCGGAGGAGAGGGCCATAACCGCGGCCCTTTACGGCGGCGACACCGAGACCCGCATCCGCCAGGAGATACTCCTCGGCGTCGGGGGCATCCGGGCGCTCCGCGCCCTCGGTGTGGACGTCGTCGTCACGCACATGAACGAGGGGCACTCGGCCTTTCTCGCCCTGGAGCGCATTCGCGAAGTGATGGTCGAGCGTTCTTTCTCCTTCGCCGAGGCCGTCCAGGCGGTCTGGCCTACCAACATCTTCACCACGCACACGCCCGTACCCGCCGGCAACGAGCGTTTCGGCCTCGATCTAATGGAAAAATACTTCAGGGCCTGGGCGCAGCAGCTCGGGATCGAGTGGCAGGACTTCCTGTCCCTGGGGCGCGAGAGGCCCGAGGACCACAACGAGAGCTTCTGCGTGACCGTCTTCGCCCTCAAGCTCTCGGCTTACGCGAACGGAGTCGCCAAGCTGCACGGCGTAGTCTCCCGAAGGATGTGGGCGGGCCTCTGGCCTTCCTTGCCCCTCGACGAAGTGCCGATCTCGTCGATAACGAACGGCGTCCACCCGCGCACCTGGGTTTCGCACAACATGCTCGAGCTCCTCGACCGTTATTTCGGCCCGCGTTTTTATGAGGAGCCGGCAAACCTGGATATTTGGGACCGTCTCGACCGAATCTCCGACGAAGAGCTGTGGCGGACGCATGAGCGCCGGCGCGAAAGGCTGGTCGTGTTCGCCCGAGACCGGCTCAAGAGGGCGATGAAGCGGGCCGGGGCCGCGGAGGGCGCCTTGCACCGCGCCGAGGACGTCCTCTCGCCCTATGCCATCACGATATCCTTCGCGAGGCGCTTCGCCACGTACAAGCGAGGCAATCTCCTCTTGCGCGATCCCGAGCGCCTCCTGCGGCTCATATCGGATACTCAACGGCCCGTACAGATCATCTTCGCCGGCAAGGCCCATCCCCATGATCTTCCCGGCAAGGAAATAATCAAGGAGCTCGTGCATTTTTCCCGGCGCGAGGAAGTCCAGAGCCGCATCATCTTCCTCGAGGACTACGACATGACGATGGCGCGCTACCTCACTTCCGGTTCCGACGTCTGGCTCAACACCCCCCGCCGGCCGCTCGAGGCTTCGGGCACCAGCGGGATGAAGGCGGGCGTGAACGGAGTCCTCAACTGCTCCATCCTCGACGGCTGGTGGGCGGAAGGCTACGGCCCTGAGGTCGGCTGGGCTATAGGCTCGGGCGAGGAATACCAGGACGAGGAGCTGCAGGATCGAATCGAGAGCGAGGCCCTCTACGACCTCCTGGAGCACGAGATCGTCCCGCTATTCTACCAAAGAGGCCGCGACGGCCTGCCTCGCGATTGGATCAAGCGGATGAAAGCCTCGATGAAATCGGTGGGCCAACGATTCTCGACCCATCGAATGCTCAAGGAATACTCCGAGAATTTCTATTTCCCCGCGCTCGCCTACGGCAGGCGCCTCGAGGCCGAGAAGCTGGAGCCTGCGAAAGAGCTCGCGGCATACTTGGCGAAGGCGCGCAAGGCCTGGCCCGAGGTCGCCATATCCGAGATCCGCGCGGACGCCAAGCCGATCATGGAAAGGGGGGACTCGGTAACCGTTACGGCCCTCGTGGACTTGGGCGGCCTGGAGCCCTCCGAGGCGGCTGTCGAGCTCTACCACGGCCCCGTCACGATCCAGGATGGCATCACAAGCGCGGCTCGCGGCGAGATGAAGGCTGTCGAGCGCAAGGGAAAGGCATGGGAATACCGCATTACGATAGTCTGCGACAAGACGGGGCAGCACGGCTATTCCGCGCGCGTGCTTCCTAAGCACCCAGCCTTGGTCAGCCCCTATGTACCGGGATTGATACGCTGGGCATGACGATTTAGCCAGGGCGCCCCATCGCCCACGGGCGCGAGCGATTATTTCGAGCACTTTCAGCTCTTGCGCTTCCTTTTTTCTCGTTATATCATTAAATTACGATTTGATGCGGTAATATTATATTCTAAGTAATTTAAAAACGCCCGATCGTCCCACGGCACCTTGTCTTAGCACCGAACGTAGCGTTGACCTGACCGGTACGGGCACCGGTAGAGCAATCCCCCTCGTGAAAGGGGGCTTGGTACCTCGTGCCCACGGAAGGTCCGTATGGTCGAACGCCCGATTTCGAACACTGATCAAACCTCCCTTCTCATGGTGGTCGCGATATACCTAAGCATTTTCGCCTTGGATACCTACCTCGCGGCCTTCGGCCATCCCTCCCGCGTCGGGATGGATGGCCCGGGCGGCGCGATAGGCATGCCTGTCGGTTCAAGGAGGACAAAATGAACAAGGAGACGATCCTGGTCGTCGAGGACGAGACCATCGTAGGACTGGAATTGAAGGAGGACCTGGAGCGCCTGGGCTATTTCGTGCCCGAGGTCCTCGAGACGGGCGAAGCGGTCGTCCAGGCCGTGGCGCGCCTCCAGCCCGATCTCATGCTTATGGACATACGCCTGCGGGGGAGCCTTGACGGCATCGAGGCCGCCTATCAAGCCAAGGCGGAATTCGACTTGCCGGTTATCTACCTTACGGCCTACTCGGACCCGGACACGCTTAGGCGGGCGGCTTTGACCGGCCCGGACGCCTTCCTCCTCAAGCCTTTCGACGAGCGCGAGCTGGCGGCAAACGTTCAGCTCGCCCTTTCCCGGGCGAAAAGCGGCGAGCCGCTGCGTCGGGAGCTGCGCGGCGCCATGTCGCTCGTCGACGCCTTGGATGAGCCCGCCCTCATCGCCGACCTGGACGGCAGGATCGCGCACGCGAACAAGGCCGCGGTCGCCTTCCTCAAGGTCCCCGATCCGAGCATGCTCGCGCGGGTCGAGCTCTCGCGCATACTCGAGCCCGGCTGGAAGGAATCGGGACGAAAGCTCGTCAAGCTCCAGGAAGGCGGCGAAGAGGCGGCGGGCAAGATCGCCTCCGTCGAGAGGCTGCTCCGCTCAGATGGCAGGGAGTACGGCACCCTGATCGTTTTCGGAAGCATGGAGAGACGCGAGCGTCTCCTCCTCGAATCCTCCGCGGCGGAGGCCAATGCCGCCTTGATCCGCCTCCTGCCGGGGCCATCCGCCGCCGGTCCCGGCTACCGCGTGGGCGGATTCCTCGAACCTTGCCTCTCGGGATCCGGCGATGTGTACGACGTGTTCTCTGCCGGAGAGGGTGAGATCGCCTTTTATGGCCTCGACGTGATGGGTCACGGCATCCTCGCCTCCCTCATGGCCTTTTCGCTCCGCGAGCTCCTGCCGGTGCTCGGCTGGGGGCGGGGCGAAAGGGCTCCCGCGCCCACCGAGGTCGTGCGCTCGCTCTATGAGCGCTACGACCGCTACGATCGTTACGGGCGCCTGGGCGAGGGCGCGATCGGCAGCACCTTCTTCACGATCGCCTATGGGACTATGGACGCGAAGACGGGGGACTATAGGATCGCGCGCGCGGGATACACGCCTGCGCTTCATCTCGAGGCCGGCGGAAGGATGCGCGTGCACTACACGAAAGGCGCTGCGGTCGGGGTGATAAGCGACGCGGAAATCGAGGAGGCGACAGGCACCCTATCGCCGGGAGATCGCCTCATCCTGGCCTCCGACGGGCTCCTCGCCGCCTTCGGCCCCGGCCTGCTCGAAAGCGCCCTCGAGCGGCTCAGCGCCTACGCGGACGGCTTCCGCGGCGCTACCCTCGAGGACTTCGTCGGCGGATTCCGGCGCCGTCTGCGCGAGGCGACCAAGGGAGGGCAGATGGACGACGACGTAAGCCTCCTGGTCATCGAGAGATCCTAGCGCGTTCGGACGCGGTTCCCTTCCGACCCGCCCCGCGCTACAATGTGACCAGCTCGGGAGGGCCCATGGAGGAATCCTTCGATGTCGCGATCATCGGCGCTGGAGTCTGCGGTGCCAATATCGCGCGCAGGCTTTCGGCATACGAGCTCGATGTCGCCCTGGTGGATAAGGAAGCCGACGTCTCGTTCGGCGTCTCCAAGGCCAATTCGGGGATAGTCCACGGCGGATTTCATCACAACAGGAAACTCCTCAAGGCGCGCCTCGAGATCCAGGGCGCCATGATGTTCGATCGCCTAAAGGCCGAGCTCGACTTTCCCTTCGTCCGCTGCGGCATTGTGGTCGTGGCCCTCCACGAGGACGAGATGCGCGCGGTGGAGCAGCTCTACGCGCAGGGCGTGGAAAACGGCGTCATCGGCGTGGAGATGTGCTCGAGGGAACGGATGCTCGACCTGGAGCCCAAGCTCAGCGGGGACGCCCTCGGGGGCCTCTACGCGCCGGGCGGCGGAATCGTCGAGCCATACCGCTTCGTGTTCTCCCTCGTGGAGTCGGCGACGAGGAACGGAGTCCGGCTCTATACGGATTGGGACTTAGTCTCGGCGGCGCGCGAGGGCGAGGCATGGTCGCTGCGCGCCGCGGACGGCAGGAAGATGCGCGCCCGATTCGCGGTCAATTGCGGCGGCCTCTTCGCGGACGAAATCTCGCGGATCTTCGGGGCAGAGGCCTATTCCATAAAAGGCCGCAAGGGCGAATACTACCTCCTCGACAAGCTGACCAGGGCCAGGCCGGACCGGGTGGTATTCCCCGTGCCCACGTCCCTGTCCAAGGGCATGCTCGTCGTGCCCACCGTCGAGGGGACCGTCCTCCTCGGTCCCACGGCGAGCGCCGTCGAGGACAAGGGAGACTCGGCAACGACAAGGGAGCGGCTAGAGACCATCCTGCGAAGCGCGCGCACTATGGTTCCCGACATCTCGGAGACCGACGTGATCACGAGCTTCGCGGGCATAAGGCCCACCCTCGGCGAGGATTTCTATATCGACGCGTCCGCCAAGGTCCCGGCCTTCATCCAGGTCGCGGGAATACAGTCTCCCGGCCTCACCGCCAGCCCCGCGATCGGCGAGTACGTGAAGGATCTGCTGAAGAAGGTCGGCCTCGTGCTAGTCGAGAAGGCCGACTGGGATCCCGCCGTGCCGAAGGCGCCGCGCGCCAGGGATCTGTCGCTCTTCGAGCTGGACGCCCTCGCGGCCGAGGATGGGGGCTACGGCGAGGTCGTATGCCGCTGCGAGCGCGTGACCGAGGCCGAGATCGTGGCCGCGATACGCCGCGGCCACAGGACCCTCGACGGCATCAAGTACTTCACTCGGGCCCAGATGGGACGCTGCCAAGGCGGTTTCTGCACGTACAAGATATTGAAGATCCTGATGCGCGAGACCGGAATGCCCTGGAGCGAGATCGCGAAGCACGGCCGCGGCTCGACCCTGCTCAGGGGCGAACTATGAGGGAACTGTCCTTCGACGCCGTCGTCATCGGGGGCGGCGCGGCGGGGATGGCGGCCGCCCTAGAGCTCGATGCGAAAGGCCATACCGTCGCCTTGGTCGAGCGCGAAGAGCGCCTCGGCGGCATCCTCGCCCAGTGCGTGCACAGCGGCTTCGGCCTCGTCGAATTCGACGAGGAGCTGACCGGACCGGAATTCGCCGAGCGTTTCGAGGATAGGGTGAGCGGGCGGCCCATCAGCGTCTTCTGCGGCTGTACCGTCCTGGAGCTGAGTTCCGGCGAAGGCGATAAAGTCGCGTCCTGCATATCCGCGAGGGAAGGTGCGCTCAGGCTGAAGTCGAGGGCGGTCGTATTGGCCATGGGCTGCAGGGAACGTAATCGGGGCAACATCCGCATCCCGGGATCGCGACCGGCCGGCATCTTCACGGCCGGATTGGCCCAGCGCCTCGTGAACGTCGAGGGATACGTGCCGGGGAAGGAAGTGGTGGTCATCGGCTCGGGCGACATCGGCCTGATCATGGCGAGGCGCATGAGCTGGATCGGCTGCAAGGTCCACGCCGTCGTGGAGATCCTGCCCTACCCCTCGGGCCTTACCCGCAATATCGTCCAGTGCCTCCATGACTTCGGCATTCCCCTCTACCTCTCGCACCTCACGACGGAGGTCTACGGAAGGGACCGCGTCGAGGGGATAGAGGTCGCACCCATCGAGAACGGCGCCCTCATCATGGAGAAGGCCTTCAAGATCCCGTGCGACACCGTCCTTTTGTCCGTCGGGCTCGTCCCCGAGAACGAGCTGTCGCGCAACGCGGGCGTGGCGATCAACCCGATGACCAACGGCGCCTGGACCGACTCCTCCCTCATGACCAGCGTGCCCGGTGTCTTCGCCTGCGGCAACGTCCTCCATGTCCACGACCTCGTCGACTACGTCGTGGAAGAGGCCGGGCGCGCCGGGCGGTTCGCGGCGCTCTGGCTCGAGGGAGCCGGGCCCGGGCGGGAGGCGAGGATAAAAATCGGTCCCAATGTCCGCTATGTCGCGCCGGCCCGCGTCGAGATCGGCCGCGACAACAAGCTCTACCTCCGGACCATGATCGTGAAGAACGACGCGGTCCTGGAGGTCAAGCAAGGCGGCAAAGTCCTGCTTTCGTCCAAGAGGAACCACGTACAGCCCTCCGAGATGATCACGCTCACGCTCGGGAAGACCGAACTGTCCTCGGTGGGCGACCTGCCGGATGCGGCCATCGAGATCTCGATACAGTGAGGAGGAGGAAATGAGCCAGGAGCTGACCTGCATAACCTGTCCCATGGGCTGCCGCCTCGTCGTAGAGCGCGGCTCCGGCGGCGCGAACGAGGGAGGCGGCGGGCTTTCCGTCAGCGGGAACCGCTGCCCCCGGGGCGCCGCATATGCCCGCGAGGAACTCCTCGCGCCGAAGAGGACGGTCACCGCGACGTGCAGGGCCGTGGCCGGCTCGGGTTCGAGCCGCGCCTTCGAGGCGGCGAGGCGCATACCATGCAGGACCACAGCGCCCTTTCCGAAGGAGCGCGTGGACGAGCTCCTGGAGGCGATATACGCCCTGGAGGAGCGTTTGCCGGTCCCGCGGGGCCGGGTCCTCATCCGCGACGCCCTCGGCCTGGGGATAGACGTCGTCGCTACTCGCACGCTGGGTTAGCCGAGAATGACGGCCGGCCCCGCAACCTTCGACGGGGAGATGCCGTCTAAGAACCGCATCAAGGCGGAAAGAGAGGATTTCCGATGGCATTGCCTTCTGCCGCGCAGATAATCGTTTCGATAATTCCTATCGTCGGCATCGTGATGGCGGGCGTGATAGCCTTCTTCTACCTGCTGTGGAGCCATCGCGAGAAGGTCAGGCTCATCGAACGGGGACTCTACGAGGCCAGGAAGATCGATCTGGACACGTTCTGCCTCCTCGCCGGGCTGCTCCTGCTGAGCGTCGGGGCGGTCCTCTCGGTGCTCTTCATCGTCATCGAGGGCGCCACCTACGCTCTTTTGGGGGGTCTAATCCCCTTCGCGGCCGGCATCAGCCTTTTGCTCTTCTTCATGCTGCGGAGGAACCGGGACGGGGCATGAGCGCCGCGGATCGGGCGCGCGAGACGAGCGACGAGGAGGCGATCGGGCTGGTCCTGGACGGGGATACCGAGGCTTTCGCGGTATTGGTGAGGCGCCATAGGTCGCGCGTGACGAGATTGGGCATGAGTTTTTTCAGGGACGAGGAAGAGGCCGCCGATTTCACGCAGGACGTCTTCGTGAAGGCCTATACGGCCCTCGCCTCTTTCAAGGGTCGAAGCCTTTTCTCGACCTGGCTCCTCCGGATCGCGTACAACACCGCGATCAACTCGAAAAAGCGCAAGAGGGACCAGGTCTCGCTCGATCCCGACATGGAGATCGCGGGAGCTCCCGGCGCGGACGACGAGCATATGCGGGAGGAGACGGCGAGGACGGTGCGCGAGGCTATGGCGGAGCTGCCGCCGAGGCAGGCCCTCTGCATCGAGCTTTATTTCTATTACGATCTGAAGTATTCTGAGATAAGCGAGATGACCGGATTTCCGGTGAATACGATAAAATCGCACGTCTTCCGCGCGAAGCGGATACTGCGGGAACGGCTCGGGGCGATGCGGGAGGATGGGGATGCGACACGAAGCGGCGCTTGAGCGGCTCGATGAACTCGACTCCAGGGAGGACTACGGCTTGGCCCTGCGCTGGCACCTCGCCCGTTGTCGCTCTTGCTCCGCGGCCGCGGCGCAGGTCGAAGCGGCCATGCGCGCCTACCGCGAGCCGGCGCGCCTCGGCGCGGAGGCCGCGCTGCCCGAGGACCACCTCGAAGACCGCATCATGGCGGCGGTGAGACTCACGCCTCCGCCCAAGCAGGACTTCGCCCTCGGAGACTGGCTCTTTCCGGGGGCCGTGCTTGCCCTCTCCATGGTGCTCCTGCCTTTAATGGGGAACGACGTGGATTTCCTGAAATCGGTATTCGGCTCGGGATATCTGCTCTCGCTCTCGCTGGTGCTCGGCGCGGCTTTCACCGCCTACTGCGCGCTCTTCATCGCGACGCACCTCTCGGAGCTGCAGTCCTTCCTCGAGAAGCGCGGCCTGATGCCGCGCTGACGCAGCCCGCGGCAATAAACGCTTCGCTATATAGCCGCAAGGAATGGATTGTAGGGGCCGCTAACACGGCCCGCGGCAATAAACGCTTCGCTATATAGCCGCAAGGAATGGATTGTAGGGGCCGCTAACGCGGCCCGCGGCTATTCGCCTTCCTTGAGGATCTCTATCTTGATGCCCTCGGGCGTGTCGGTCTCCTCCTTCGGCGGGACCATAACCTTGAGGATGCCGTTTCGGAAGACCGCCCTGACCTTGTCTTGCGCGAATTTATCGGCCGGTACGTAGTATTTCTGCTTTTCGACGTCCTTGAGCTTGAGCCTGCGCTTGAAGTAGCGCACATCGTCCTCCGGCAGGTCCTCCAGCCCTATCTTGGCGTTGAATACCATGTAATCGCCCTGGAACGTAAGGGAGATGTCCTTCTCGTCGAAGCCCGCCAGCGCGAACTCGAAGACCATGCCCCGCTCGTTGGTAAGGTAGATGTTCATGGGCGGGTAGGAATAGCCCGGATAGTAGTCGGCGTTCTCGTCCTGGCCCGCATCGAACCAAGGCTTGGCCCCCGGTCCCGCGTTCACGTGGACGTTGAAGTTGGGGCCGATCTTCTCGCCCATCTTTTCGCCCATATCCTGAAAATTCGCGCCGAAGCTCTTGGCCGCATCGAATACCTCGTCGAGGATGGTACCGATATCGACGTACATACGGTTGCCTTTCACGTGTCCCTCCAGCGCCCTCCCGAAAGGCCGCCCATGGCGGGCGGCCCCGGGACCGCACAATACTACGGCTTATTTGCCTTCTTTGACGATCTCTATCTTGATGCCCGAGCCCTCGCCTGCCTTCGGAGGCACCGTCACGGTGAGCACCCCGTTCTTGAAGACCGCCTTCGCGAGCTCCTGGGCGTAATCCTCGGCGGGAACGCGGTACTTCTGCCGCTCGATGTCCCTCGGCCGGAAGCCGCGCCTCGAGAAGCGGCCCTCCTCGCCTTCGGCGCTCCCGGCTGCGGCCTTGGCGTTGAGGACGAGGTAATCGCCTTGGAATGATACCGAGACGCCGCTCTCATCGTATCCGGCGAGAGCGAACTCGAGGACAATGCTGCCGTCGTCCTTGTTGTAGATGTTGGCGGGCGGATAGAAATATGCTTGCCAGCGATCATGCCTAAATCCCGCGCCGCAGCAATTCCCGTAGAAAGGATCCATGTCCGGAGCCATGTTTTTCATCTTCGCGCCGAACTCGCGCGCCATTTGGATGAATTCTTCCAAAGTGCCGCCGAAATCGAAGCCTCTGTCGTAGTGAGCCATAGTCTCCTCCCGATGCGAGGAAGCCCGCGGCGGGATTCCTCCGCGCGCGGGACGCTGTTCGCCCTCCGTACGGAGCGGCGTGTCGCGGGCCCCCCTTCGGGCGGCCCGCGGCATATGGTTAAAGTACTGCCCCTGGGGGAGGAGGGCAAGGCCATGTCGCGGTCGATGACGCTAGGAACGATCCGCCGCGCTCTTTGCTATTCCTCGTCCTCTCCCCGGGCGCCGAGGGACCTGCCCTTCGCCAAGGCGGCTCGCCTTTCCCCATCCAGGCCCAGCTCGGAATAGCTGTCGGCCAGGTTGAGCCAGGCCTCCGCATAGCCGGGATCCAGGGAAACGGCCTTCTCGAAGTCCTTCCTGGCCTTCGCATACTCGCCGCGGCGGAACTCCACGACGCCGAGATCGTTCCAGGCCTCGGGATAGTCGGATCTCAGTACGAGGGCTCGTTCGTATCGCGACGAAGCCAGATCGAAATCATCGGCCTCGTAGGCGACGAGGCCCAGGGCGAGGAAGAGGTCGGCCGATTCGCCCTCGACGGCCAGGACGGCCTCGAGGTCCGCCTGCGCCTCGGCCGAGCGGCCGGCCCTGCGGTAGGCCTCACCGCGGTTGTACCGCAGCCCCGCGTTCCCGGGCTCGAGGTCGAGGGCGCGGTCGAAGGCCGCGATCGCCTCCTCGTATCTCTCGCCCGCCGTGAGATCCATGCCGCGAGCGTTGAGCGACGCGGCCGATTCGGGTCCTTCGCGCCCGCTCATCCGATCACCTCCCAGCCGAAGGGCCGAAGCCGCCTGCCCAGGACGCGCTTAGCCTTGGCGTTGTGGTTGAGGACTACCTTGACGGTCCCGCCTTCCTCGGTGCGCCTCTCGATCACCTCGATCCCCATGCCGCGGAACGAGGCTCCGACCTTCGCTTCCCTCAGGATGCGCCGATAGAGGAGGAATATCCCGAAGGCGTCGGGGCTCGTGCCGATATACCAGACCTTGCCTTCCCCTCGCGCGTTCACCGTAGCGCAGGGGAGGCCCGAGTAGAACTTGCGCCGGTCCGCCCAGGTCGCTATGGGCTTGGCGGTCAAAGGCTCGATGATATCGGCCCATACTTCGCCCTTGGCGGGAAGGAGACCCACCTTGATGCCCGCCCTGCCGGCGTTGAGGGATTCGAAGCGGGGGACCATTATCCCGGCCATCTCCGAGAACAGCCCGGGCAGGGCGCTCGCGACGTTCCAGTTTCGCGCATCGCGCGCCCCGCACCTGTAGCCCAGCACGAGATGGCCGCCTCTCGCGACCCAGGCGTCCAGTCGCTCGACGAGCTCGGGATCCGCCATTTGGTAGAGCGGCAGGCTGATGACCTTGTATCTATCGACTTCGACCGTATCGACGCTCTTCACGTCGGCGTTGACGTTGAAGACGACATAGGGCGCGAACCATTTGATCATCTCCATATCGTATCCGGCCTGGGCCCATTCGACCGGCTTGAGGTACAGGCCCTTGGACAGGTATTGCTCGGTCAGGACGCGGGCGTCGTCCTTCGAGTAGACCAGGCAGGCTGGACACTCCATCGGGACCGAGGCGAAGCGCGAGAAGGGAGTCTTCACCGCGAGCAGGTTCTCGCGCAGGACCCGAGCCCGCTCGGTCTCGGCGTTATCGGTGTCGAGAAGGCCATAGCATAGCTGCTCCTGGCCGTAGGGCGCGGTCCTCCACCTGAAATAGACGATCCGGTCCGCGCCTCGGGCGATGGCCTGGTTGGTCCAGAGCGCCGCCTGGCGCTCCGGCGGCAGGTAGCCCAGGCATACGTGGCCCTGGAAGCCCGAGAAGGATTCCATCACCGTGAAGCTCCCGTCCGAAAGGCCCCGGATGAAGGACTCCGCCAGGGCCTGGGCGACATAGGGAAGAGGCTCGTCCTGGTCGCCCCAGACCGGATAATTGTCCCAGCTCGCGAAATCCATCTCGCGCGTAAGCCGCTCCAAGTCGATCGCGTTGGACATGGGCGGCGGATAGAGGTTGGTCGTGATGAATGCTCCCGGGCGCGCGGCGGCGCGGAGGATCGCGACATGCTCGTCCAGGAAGGACGTGGCCGAATCGGAGCAGAAGCGGTCGTAGTCGAGGAGGAGTCCCGGATTGAAATGGGTCGCGACCTGATCGCGCGGCACGGGAACCCGGTCGAAGCGCGGGAAGCTCGCGCCCCAGAAGACGCTGCCCCACTCTGCGTTCATGGCGTCCGTCGAGCCGTAGCGGTCGGCGAGCCAGGCGTGCCAGGCCTTCCTGCACGAGTCGCAGACGCAGCGGTCGGAGCCCTCGTGCCCGATCTCGTTGTCGACCTGCCAGCCGACGACGCGCGGATCCCGGCCGTAGCGCTCGGCGCAGGCCTCGACTATCCTGCGCGAGGCCTCGCGGTACGCCGGACTATTGAAGCAGCCCATGCGCCGAGCGCCGAAATCCCTCCGCCTCCCGTCGCGGGCCACTTGGAGGACCTCGCCTTCGTCGAGGAGCCAGGCAGGGAAGGTCGCCGTCGGCGTTCCGAGTATGACGCCTATGCCGCGCTGGGCCAGGACGTCTATCGCGCGGTCGAAGAGCGAGAAGTCGTACCGGCCCTTCGACGGCTCGAGCGAGGACCAGGCGAATTCCATTATCCGCGCGACGTCGAAGCCGCAGGCCCGCATGCGGTCCGCATCGGAGGCCCACATCCCCTCGTCCCACTGTTCGGGGTACCAATCGACCCCGAAAGACGGCTTGCTGCCCACCGGTTCCCCCCTATGTCGTCGCCTTGCTCATGCAGTTGTCGAGATAGAATCCCGCGGCTCCGTCCTCGGGGATGATCTCGAGGACGCGCTTGAAGTGGTACATCGCCCCCGCGAAGTCCTTCTGGTAGTACGAGACCATGCCCTGCTCGAAGAACATGTTCGCCTTCATCTTGCGCTCGAAGAGGTCGGGGGCGATCCCGTCGAAGATCTCGAAGACCGAGACCGGGGCCGCCTTGCCCTTGACCTTGACTTTCCCGATGAAGCGGTACTTGTACAGGCCCGGGTCCTCGAGCTCCTTGAAGGCCTGATCGGAGATGACGAGCCCGACGTTGAAGGTCTTGGCGATCTGCTGGAGCCTCGATCCGAGGTTGACCGCGTCGGAGATCACGGTGTTCTCCATCCGATCGATCACGCCGACGACCCCCAGCATCAGGTCGCCGGTATGGACGCCGACCCCGACGGAGATGGGCCTATAGCCCATCTTGGCCCTATGGCCGTTGTACTCGACTATCTTGGACTGCATGGCGATCGCGGAGCGTATGGCCTCGTCCGGTCCGCTCGGGCCGGGAAAGAGGGCCATGATGGCGTCGCCGACGTACTTGTCCACGAATCCGCCGTTCTCCTTAATGATGGGCACGACGCGCGCGAGGTAGGAATTGATGAAGGCGAAATTCTCCTCGACGGTCAGGCCCTCGGAGAGCTGGGTGAAGCCCCTGATATCCGAGAAGAATATCGTCATCTCCTTCTTCGCGTGGTCCCCCAGGCGCAGGTCGATGATGTCGGACTTCTCGAGGTGCTCGAGGAATTCGATGGGAATGAAGCTCTTCAGGGTCCGCGCGACGGAATCGACGTAGTCCGCGAGGGCGTCCGCCGACTCGAAGGTGTCGGCCACCTTCTTCACGAGCATGAGCATGACTATCACGCCGAAGACCGCGACGGCCGTCGGCTCCATCAGGTAGGCGTTCCATATCCCCTCCGGGCCAAAGGCCCGGAGCGCCGGAGCCGCGAGCCCGACCATGAATGCGGGAATCAGCCAACGCGCCCGCCTGTCGCCCTTCGCGGCGAGGCGGGCGAAGAACGCTATGGCGGCGATCCCGAAGAGGGAATAGTAGGCCTCGGAGGCGGCAAAATCGACGCCGATCAGCGAGGGCAGGGCCAGGGCCCCGGCGGCGAGAGCCGCGGGGATCGCGTACAAGGGTATGGCGAAGGCTATCTTCATGCGATCGCGATACAGGGTGAAGATGAAGAAGGAGAGGGTCAGGTACTGCAGGTCGAGGGCGACGAGGCTGGCTCCCTCCGCGAGCCCTCGGCCGCCGAGGGGGAGGCGGAAGAACAGCGCACCGTCCTCGAGGAAGTAGCAGGCGCCGGCGACGAGGAGGTAGATGGAGAATGCCAGGAAATCGCTGTTCTTCTTCCAGAAGAGGAAAAGTATGAGGACGAAGAACCCCGCGATTATCAGGAATCCGTCCTGGATCGTCGCGGCCAGGCCGAAGAGGGCCTTCTCGCGGCTCACGGACTCGGCATCGCCGAAGACGACGAAGGACGGGAAGAAGGAGGCCGCCTCGAGGCCAGGAGCCGTGGCCGCTATCCCGAGGACGAGACTAACCGCGCCGCCCGTCGCGTCGAAGAGGAGGAGGGGAGGGGCGACCGGATCGCGGGCGGCATCGTAGAGCCGCAGGCCGTCCGCGTATACGGCCTCGATGCCCGAGAAGGCAGGCAGGTAGATCGCCATCCGCCCGGCGTCGGCGCCGACGATGCGGATATCGATGCGGTATGCCGCGGGACCGGCCGAAGAGTCCGCGGCGGGACTCCGCTTGCGCAGCGGGAACTCGACGATTCGGGATGCCGGGCCCTCGGGCTGGCCCCCCGTCGCCGCTCCGTCGTAGCGCTCCCAGGGGCCGCGCAGGAGGATGGCCCCCGATCCGACGCGATATGCGAAAGCGGATGCGGCCCCCGTTTCCGCGCCTACCGGTCCGGCTAAGGACAGCAGGATCGCTCCCGCGAGGAAGGCGCGCCGGACGCATTTTGTCTCCATCCCTCCAGTATATACGCGAAGTGGGCCGGACCGGAAGAAGATGGCGAGAGGTGGGAACGGCACTCTTGTCACTTATTGGACATTTTCGTATACTGTCGCTGACAAAATATCGATATTTTTTTATCTATGGGGGTTCGAATGCAGATGGCTCAGTTGGAGTTCTCCAAGGAACTCACCGCCTTCATCGATGAGTGGAAGGCGAAGCCGGGAAGCCTCATCATGATGCTCCACCGCATACAGGAGGAATTCTCCTTTATCCCTAGGGAAGCGGCGGAAAAGCTCTCTCGCTCGATTGGCCTTCCGCTTGCGAAGATCTACGGGGTCATAACTTTCTACCATTATTTCAAGACGACGAAGCCGGGGAAGCACAAATTGGCCATATGCCTCGGCACCGCCTGCTATCTCAAGGGCTCCCAGGATCTTATAGACGAGGCCCAGTCGATCTTGAGCATCAAGGGCGAGGAAGTGACGGACGACGGCCTCTTCAGCATCGACGAGGTGCGCTGCCTGGGCTGCTGCGGTCTCGCTCCGGTCCTCATGATCGGCAACGAGGTCTTCGGTAAGGTCACGAAGGACGAGCTCCCCGAAATCATAGCCAAATACAGGGACAAGTAGCCGAGTCGCCCGGGAGAACGCGATGCATTACGGTCTCGGCGACTATGTCCTCGACATCGCCCAGAACGCGGTCGAGGCCGGCCCTCGCGAGGTGAGCCTGGACCTCGACGAGACCGAAGGCGGATTCCGAGTCATCGTCCGCGACGACGGGTGCGGCATGACCGCCGAGGAAAAGGCGCGGGCCCTGGATCCTTTCTACACCGACGGGACCAAGCACGCGGCCAGGAAGGTCGGTCTCGGCCTGCCGTTCCTGGCGCAGGCGGTCGAGTTGGCGGGCGGGCGCTGGGCGATCGAGTCGGAGAGGGGAGTCGGGACGAAGGTCGAGTTCGCCTTCCCCTCGGCCAGCGTGGACAGCCCGCCGGCGGGGGAGATCCCCTCGCTCTTCCTCGGACTGCTCTGCCTGCCCGGGGATCACGAAATGCTGATTCGGCGAAGCGGTCCGCGAGGTTCCTACGAGCTCCGGCGGAGCGAGCTATCCGAGGCGGTCGGCGGCCTCGAGCGGGCGTCCTCTCTGGCCCTGCTCAAGGACTACCTGGTCTCGATGGAATACGACGATTAGACGAAAGGAGACGGATACATGGCGAAGATGACCCTCGAGCAGCTGCGCAGGCTCCGAGAGGAGAAGAAGCAGGACTTGACCCGCCGCGAAGTGGAGGGCAAGGAGATCCAGGTGATAGTGGGCATGGGTACTTGCGGCATAGCCGCGGGCGCGAAGCAGACCTTCGACGCGGTCGTCGAGGCGGTGAACGCCGCGGGCCTCGGGAACCAGGTCATCATCAGGCAGACGGGCTGCATGGGCCTGTGCTACGTCGAGCCCACAGTCGAGGTGGTCGCGCCGGGCATGCCCACGGTCATCTACGGCAAGATGACGCGGGACTTCGCGAAGGAGCTCGTGACGAAGCATCTCGTCGAGAAGAAGCTGCTCGACGACCATATCTTCGACCGGCCCGCGGCCGACATCATGAAGAACTGAGGCGGAGGAAGAGATGGCCTATAAGAATTTCATCCTCGTCTGCGCCGGAACCGGTTGCGAGTCGAGCAAGGCGATCGAGATATACGAGGCCCTCGCCCGCGAGGCGGAGGCGCAGGGCGTCAAGAACGAGGTCCAGGTCGTCAAGACCGGCTGCTTCGGCTTCTGCGAGAAGGGGCCGATCGTGAAGGTCCTCCCCCAGGAGTCCTTCTACGTCGAGGTCAAGCCCGAGGACGCGAAGGAAATCATCGCCGAGCAGGTGGTCAAGGGCCGCGAGGTCAAGCGCCTGCTGTACAAGAAGGACGCGAAATCCGTCGATACGGTCAAGATCGAGGATATCGAGTTCTACCAGAAGCAGTTTCGCGTCGTGCTGCGCAACTGCGGGGTGATCAACCCCGAGAATATCGACGAGTACGTGGCGCGCGACGGCTACTCGGGACTCGAGAGGGCGCTGTTCAAGATGAAGCCGGCCGACGTCGTAAACGAGCTGAAGGCCTCGGGCCTGCGCGGGCGCGGAGGGGCGGGCTTCCCGACCTGGCTCAAGTGGGACCTCACCATGAAGGCGCCGGGCGACGTGAGGTACGTCGTCTGCAACGCCGACGAGGGCGACCCCGGCGCCTACATGAACCGCTCCACGATCGAGGGCGACCCCCATTCCCTCATCGAGGCGATGACGATCTGCGGCTACACCATCGGGGCAAGGCAAGGCTACATCTACATCCGCGCCGAGTATCCCTTGGCCATCGATCGCCTCAAGATAGCGATCAAGCAGGCCAAGGAATACGGCCTTCTCGGGACGAACATACTCGGGTCGGGCGTCGACTTCGACCTCGATATCCGACTCGGCGCGGGCGCCTTCGTCTGCGGCGAGGAGACGGCCCTCCTCCAGTCCCTCGAGGGCAAGCGCGGGATGCCGATGCCCAAGCCGCCCTTCCCGGCCATCCAGGGCCTGTGGAAGAAGCCCACGGTCATCAACAACGTCGAGACTTACGTGAACGTCGCCGTGATCATGACCAAGGGCGCCGAATGGTACTCGAAGATCGGGACCGAGAAGTCGAAGGGGACCAAGACTTTCGCGCTGACGGGCAAGATAGCCAATTCGGGGCTCGTCGAGGTCCCCATGGGTACGAAGCTTCGCGACATTATCTACGACATCGGCGGGGGCATCAAAGGCGGCAAGAAGTTCAAGGGAGTGCAGACCGGCGGCCCCTCGGGCGGCATCATCACCTCCGAGAGTCTCGACGAGCCCATCACCTACGAGAGCCTCACCGCCCTCGGATCCATGATGGGCTCGGGCGGCATGATCATCATGGACGAGGACGACTGCGTCGTCGACATCGCGAAGTTCTACATGGCCTTCTGCGTCGACGAGTCCTGCGGCAAGTGCGCCCCCTGCCGCATCGGCACGAGCCAGATGCACGACCTCCTCGACAAGATCACGAAGGGCAACGGCAGCGAGGACGATCTCCTGAAGCTCGAGAAGATCGGAAAGGCCATGACGAAGGCCTCGCTGTGCATGCTCGGGGGCTCGGCGGCCAACCCGACCCTCTCCACCATAAGGCATTTCCGCGAGGAGTACCTCGAGCACATCCGCGACCGCAAGTGCCGCGCCGGCAAGTGCAAGGACCTCGTCGTCTACTCGATCGACCCGGTCAAGTGCATCGGCTGCCACCTCTGCGCGCGCAAGTGCCCCGTGCCCTGCATCGCGGGGGAGCCGAAGAAGGCCCACGTGATCGATCAGTCCAAGTGCATCAAGTGCGGCGAGTGCTTCAAGGCATGCAAGTTCGGCGCCGTCGTCAAGAACTAAGGAGACGAGCGAAATGGTCAACGCGAAGATAAACGGCATTCCGGTCCAGGTGGCCGAGGGCACCACTATCCTCGTCGCCGCCCGCAAGGTCGAAGTCAAGATCCCGACCCTCTGCGTCAACGACGACCTCGAGCCTTGGGCCGCCTGCGGCATCTGCGTGGTCAAGAACGGCAAGAGCCCGAAGCTGATCCGCGCCTGCTGCACGCCGCTCGACGAGGGCATGGATATCGTAACCAACGACGCCGAGCTGGTCTCCACGAGGAAGACGGTCATCGAGCTCATCCTCTCCACCCACCCCGACGACTGCCTGGCCTGCCCGCGCAACCAGGAATGCGAGCTGCAGCGCCTGGCCGCCGAGTTCGGCATCCGCGAGCAGCCCTTCCCGAAGAAGATCAGGAACATCCCGATCGATACCTCCACGGGCTCCCTCATCCTGAATCCGGACAAGTGCGTCCGCTGCGGAAGGTGCGTCAAGGTCTGCCAGGAGATGCAGAACGTCTGGGCGATCGAGTTCCTGGGCCGCGGAGAGAAGACTCGCATCGCGCCCGCCGCCGACGTGAAGCTCGGCGAGGGACCCTGCATCAAGTGCGGGCAGTGCTCGGCGCACTGCCCCGTCGGCGCCATCTACGAGAACGACCAGACGGCCGAGGTATGGGAGGCCCTTCTCAAGACCGGCGACGACGCGAAGACCTGCGTGGTCCAGATCGCGCCGGCCGTCCGCGTCGCCCTCGGCGAGGCCTTCGGGCTGCCGCCCGGGACGAACCTCACGAAGAAGATCTATACGGCGCTCCGGCGCCTCGGCTTCGACGTGATCTTCGACACGAATTTCGCCGCCGATCTCACTATCATGGAAGAGGGCACGGAGCTCGTTAAGCGCCTCACGAAGGGAGAGGGCGAGATTCCTCTCATCACGAGCTGTTGCCCCGCCTGGGTCGACTATCTCGAGAAGTACTACGGCGACATGATCCCCAATTTCTCGACCGCGAAGAGCCCTCAGCAGATGATGGGCGTCATGATCAAGACCTACTACGCGCAAAAGGCGGGATTCGACCCGGCGAAGGTCTTCTCGGTCTCGATCATGCCCTGCACGGCGAAGAAGTACGAGAACGGCCGCGACAAGACCATGTACGCGTCCGGCCAGAAGGACGTCGACGTCACGCTGACGACCCGCGAGCTCGCCCGCATGATCAAGCAGGCCGGCATCGACCTGCTCAACCTCCCCGAGTCGGAGCCGGACAGCCCGATGGGCCCGAATACGGGCGCCGGCGTCATCTTCGGCGCCACGGGCGGCGTCATGGAGGCGGCCCTTCGGACGGCCTACAACCTGCTCACGGGCACCGACCTCAAGGACGTCAACTTCACCGGCGTACGCGGGATATCGGGCATCAAGGAAGCCAGCGTCCACATAGCCGGCGCCGAGATACGCGTCGCGGTCGCCCACCAGATGGGCAACATCGCCCAGGTCCTCGACATGGTCAGGAAGGCCAAGGCCGAAGGGAAGGACGTTCCCTGGCACTTCATCGAGGTGATGGCCTGCCGCGGCGGCTGCATCGGCGGCGGCGGCCAGCCCTACGGCTGCACCGACGAGGTCCGCAAGATGCGCATACGGGGCATCTACGACGCCGACGAGGCCTCCGAATACAGGTGCTCTCACCAGAATCCCTACATCAAGCAGGTGTACGCGGAGTTCCTCGAGAAGCCCGGAAGCCATAAGGCCCACGAACTGTTGCACACGCACTACGAGTCCAAGCCTCTATACTTGAAATAAGCGGAATGGAGCTGCGAAGGGCCCCGAGGCTGGAACGGCCGAGGGGCCTTTCTCGTTTTATGCCTAATCTAACGGTGCCATAACCGAAAGCTTACCCGCAGGAGCGCATCTGTAGCCATGGGAACGAACTACACCGCTTTCGTCGCTCTGAGGCGCCTCGCGCTCCTCTCCCTGGTCGTCGGCACCCTCGCTTTCGCGGGATGCACGACTCGAACTTCACCGGCGAGTCCAGCGAAGGAGTCGGGCGCGTCCGCCGCGCCGAACTATCCCGACGTGACTTTCATGGTTTTCTCGGATACGCATTTCTACGACAGCTCCCTGGGCACGAGCGGAGCCGCTTGGGATGCCTACATGGCCAGCGACCGGAAGCTCCTCAAGGACAGCGAGGAGACGCTCGCGACGGCCTTCGAGGCGGTCAAGCTCGCCAAGCCCCGATTCGTGCTCGTCAGCGGCGATCTCACCAAGGACGGCGAGCGGCAGTGCCACGAGAAATTCGCGGCCTACCTCAAAGAGCTCGCGGACGCCGGGATCCCTGCCTATGTCATACCGGGCAATCACGACGTGAACAACCCCGACGCCGCCCGCTTCCTGCCTTCCGGAGGGAAGGAGAGAATTCCCACGGTGAGCCCCGAAGAGTTCGCGAAGATATATGCGGCTTTCGGCTATGGTCGGGCTTTGTACCGGGATCCCGCGAGCCTGAGCTATGTAGCCGAGCCCGTTCCGGGGCTCTGGCTCCTCGCCCTCGACAGCGCAAAATACGAGGATAACCTCAGACTGAACTATCCAGTCACCTCGGGGCGGATCCGCGAGGAAACCATGTCCTGGATCGCCCGGCGGCTCGACGAGGCCCGGCGGTCGGGCAAGGCGGTTATAGCCATGGAACACCACCCGATCATGGAGCACTACGACGGCATGAAGGCCAAATACCCCGAGTACGTCGTCGACGACAATTGGAAGATCGCGGGCCTCCTGGCCGAGCGCGGCGTCAGCCTCGTGTTTACCGGCCATTTCCACGCGAGCAGCATCGTACAGCGGGCATGGAAGCAGGATGCCGCCGCCCAGCTTCGCGGCAGGCATATCGTCGACGCGGAGACCGGCTCCCTCGTGACCTGGCCCTGCTCGTATCGGACCGTGAACCTCGGTGGAGACGGGACGGCGCGCATATCCACATCCAGGGTCGACCAGCTTCCTTCCTATGCGGCCGCCGGCCGCAGCTTCGATGCCGAGGGCAAGGTCGTCATCGAGGACGGCATCCGGAACATCTCCGTCGCGGCCATGAAGGGCTACCACGTGCCCGAGCGCGACAGGGAGGTCCTGTCCGGGCAGATAGTGGATGCGATGATGGCCCACTACGCCGGCGACGCTCATTTTACCGGGACAGAGATGATCCGAAAGCGCGGACTCAGCTTCATGGGCGGGCTCGTCGTGGCTTCCTACGACCGCTTCATACAGGGCCTCTGGAAGGCGAGGTCGCCGGTCGACGTCGAGCTCATGGAGGACAACGACCTCGCGATAGCTCCGGACGGATCGTGGAAGGCCTATCCCGCGTCCTCGAATCCCCGGTAGAGCGCCAGGATGCGGTCCTCGACCCGGATCCGCAGCCTCTCCCTCTCTTCCAGATAGGGGGCCTCCGGGTTCAGGCGCAGCGGAGGGCCCACTCCGATCGACCTGCGCGCCTTGTTCACGGCGACCGGGATGATATCGACGCTCCGTCCAGTCCTCTCGAAGAACAGCTTCGCCAATCGAGCGAAGCCGGTATCGAAGCGGCCGAAGGGCCTTCCTTCCTCGCTGCCCTGGATCTCGGGAAAGATGGCGACGACCTCGCCCCGCTCGAGGGCCTCGAGGCTCAGCCCGATCGTCCTGCCCAGGAAGCGCGAATTCCGGTATACGGGAATCGCGCCGATTCCCTTCATGAGGGCGACGCAGATCCGCCCGATGGCGGCGGAGAGGGCGGCGGCTACTGGCCCCTTGAGCCTAAGCTCCTTCTCCACGAAATCGGCGCGGATGTACTCGGCGGCCGAGCTCCGCTCGGTGATGTGGCGCACTACCCAAGGACGGAGGGGAGGGGCGATGCCGGTGAGGAGGGCGACCGGGCCGTAGGCCCCTTCGTGATTTCCCACGAGGATCGCGGGACCCCGCTCGGGCACGTTCCGCAGCCCGTAGATCCGCGTCCGCAGGAGAAAGGCGCGGACTACCCGGCTTCCCACGGCATAGAGGCCAACGCGGCTGCCTCTCATTTCAGCGACATCAGGCCGATGCCGACGAGGATGACGAGGGTCCCCAGTGCCTGATTGCGGGATAGGGACTCGTGGAAGAATACGCCGGCGACGAAGGCGACGGCAGCAATGCTCACGGCGGAGAAGATGGGGAATGCCACGTTCAGCGGGAGTTTGACGAGGGAGCGCGAGAAGAGGATCACCGTGAGCGCGCCCAGGACCATGCCGCCGAAGGTGATCGCCGCCGCTTTCGCTCCCTCGTATCGCGAGGCCAGCTTGTACAGACCGTTCCCCGCGACGTTGAGGGCGATCGAGAGCGCGAGGATCGGGACGTAGGACATGGCTCGAGGATATCGCGGCGGATTCCCTTGTCAATACGAAAGAGAAATCCCGCTGCCAGCTCCATCGTCCCGCCGGCCATACTATTCCGCGGCCGGAGAGGCTATAATCGCGGCGATGAAAAGCATTCTCGCCGCGGTCGGCCTGGCCGCGATCCTTTTCTCGGGCTGCTCCCGCGAGCTCCTCGGGCCGCCGCCCGCTGGCGTGCACCTTCGGGCGGAAAAGTTCATTTCCTACTACCTCGACGAGAGAGTCGGCGACGCCGTGGAGCTGGCCGTGCGCGAGAGCTTCCAGCTCTGGTCGGACGCGACCGTCTTCAGGTTCTCCTACGCGGGCAAGGCTCCCGGCCGAGCGGCGCGCGATGGCCGAAATATGGTCGTCTTCATGTCGCATTGGCCGAAGGAGCTGCCCATAGGCTCCCCCGCGTGGAGCCAGGTCTACCTGGACTCCTCCGGCAAGATCGTCGAGGCCGATATCCTGTTGAACGCCCAGGCCTTCTCGTTCACGACCAGGCGCGAAGCCGCTCCCGGCAGCCTCTATGTGGAGGACGTCCTCGCCAAGGCGATCGGCCTGTCGCTCGGCATCGGCCTGGCCTCGGACCGGGCCGGGGAGTCGGGCGACCGATACCGGGTCGCCTCCGCGGGCGACAATTTCGAGCCGGGCATCAGCCCGGCCGAGATGGCGGCCTACCTCTCGCTCTACGAGGCCGGTAAGCCCGACTGAGCGAGCGCCAGGCGGCGATTCTCGATTGCGGTCAGGTCCATCCGCTTGAGCTTAGTGCGGAAATTCGTAGTATCGTCGGCGAGGATCGAGTCCAAATAGCCCATCTGCCGTTCGACGGCCTCGCGATAGAGGTCCGCGTCGACGCCGTGACGCGCCGAGAAATGCTCCCTGGACTTGGCGGATACGGGACCGAGTGGGCCGTCGAGTCTCTCCTTCGTCGATTCGTAGAATCCCGCTGTCCTCTCGAGGATGTCGTAGGCGCTGCGGTAGCCGCCTATTCCGGCCTCGCGGAATTCGTAGTATAGGAAGAGGAGCTTCTCCAGGTAGGCCCTATCGGCCATCTGACCCAGGAGATCGGCGGCCGCGAGCGCCTGCGCGCCGACCTTCTCCGTCGCGTCCGAGAAGGCGAGTTCCCCCCAGGGCCGGGCTAGGTCGGTGGCGAGGATCATCCGGGCAGCTCCGGCGGCCGTCCCGCCGTCGAGGCCCAAAGTGCCGGCCTCTCGAAGGACGAAGGCCGCGGAGCGGTCGACGTGGACCGCGGTATATTGGGCGCCGCTGCCCTTCCGGTCTCCCTCCTCTAGGATATATCCGGAGTCGTGGAAGAGCGCCGCGACGAGGGCCTCGGCCGCCTGCTCGGGCCCGATGGCCATGCCCGAGAGCTCGCATCCGTCCAGGAGGCGCGAGGTCGCCGCGAAGACCGTGAGAATATGGATATAGTCATGGTACTCGACCGCGCAGGCGAGGTAGCCGGGGAAGCGGCCATCGTAGAGGCGCTTGGCGAGGAGGAAGGCCTTCTCGACTTTGGTGAAGTCAGCCTTGAGATAATTGGCCCTGAAGAGGCGCTTCGCGCCCGCGAGTATGGATCGCGGCTTGGCGGTATCGACGAACGACGAAAGCTGGATTCCCACCCGGTCGGCGTTGTTCATGATTTTTCCCCGGCGCCTTTCAAGAGCAAGACGATCGTCCAAGGCGTTGGTGCATCAGTATACTCCGCCGCGGGAGCGGCAACAGGGATGAGGACGAAAAATCTAGGCGTCGGAAGGCTTGCGCCTGAGCGCCTTGGACTCCGACCGGGAGCGCTTGGACGAGAGCCTGCGCTCCCGCGAAGCCCTGGTGGGCCTCGTGGCCTTGCGCTGCTTGGGGAGGCGGGCGGCCCCCGCTATCATCGAAAAGAGCCGGGCGAGGGCCGCGGCGCGGTTCCGCCCCTGGTCCCTCTCCTCGTCGGATCGGACGACGAGCTCGCCCGAAGTCGTGAGCCTGCCCGCGAGGCGCTCGGCGGCCATCGCCGCCTCGGCGGCCGAGAGGCCGAGGACCTCGCTCAACCGGATCCGCGCGATCGCCTTCGAGTTGACTTTATTGACGTTTTGGCCGCCCGGGCCGCCGGAGCGCGCGAAATCCAGCTCGGCCTTCTCTTCGATCGAGGAGCGCAGCAGGCCGAGATTCACGGCGCCGCCTCCGGCGCAGGGGAAAGAAGGCCGAGCTCGGAATCGGGGAGGAGCCCATATCCGCCTCCGCCCCTCGATTCGAGCCCGAGAGGGCGGAGCAGGTCGCCGCGCCTGAGGCTCATGAAGCCTTTGGCCGAGGCCTCGGCGTCGTCGGCTCGAGCCGAGATCGTCTCGAGCCGGCCTTCGCCGCAGAGGACGTAGCGCAGGCGGCCGGCCTTGTTGAGCATGGGCTCCGATACGACTCGGCGATTCCTCGACCTGTCCTCCTCCGGCTTCGCGTCGGGAGAGAGGAAGAAATAGGCGAACTTGACGGAGTCCCTGTCCAGGCCGGCCGCCTTCGCGAGGGAGGCGACGGGCTCGGGCGCCTGCCACGGCGACTCGGCGTGGCAGCTCCTCCCTGGGCCCGCGGCGAAAGCCGGGCAGGCATAGGAGCCGGGGCAAGGACCGAGGACGCGCCAGGATTCCGAGACCAGGCCGTCACGGAGGGCGATGAGGTCGCGGCAGGTGGCGAGGAGGGCTGGCTCCAGGAGGAGGATTCGGCCGCCCGGGGCGAGTCGCCCGGCGGCGCGGCGGACCAGGCTCAGCCTGGATCGAAGTCTTTCCGCATCGCCTCGCCAGAGCTCGTTCAGACAATGCGCCGCGACGATCAGGTCGAATGGCCCATCGGGAAGCTCCGCCTCCGATTCGAGGTCGATCCGCGCCTTTTCGATCCGCGCGGGGGGGCGGGGGCCGCGCGCCGCGATCGCTTCCGCCAAGTCCAGGGCCTTCGTCGAAGAGTCGACGAGGGCGAGGGCGTCGAGCCTGGAGCCGGCGGGGAGGGAGGCGTCGATTATCGCCGACGAGGCCGGACCCGGTCCCGAGCCGAGATCGAGGACGCGACTCGGCGAGAAGGGGCGCTCGGCGAGGGCGAGCGAGACCTGCATATAGGAAACCGGCCAGTAATAGAGGAGATAGGCGCCGAGGAGGTCTTCGGCTTCCATGTATCCGGAGCCTGCGAGGGCGCGATTACCGGTAAGGCCCCGCTGGAGGGCCAGAAGGGCCGCCCCGGCATCTTCGATCTCGCGCCCGGTCAGCCGGCCTCCGCCCCCTGGCCGCCCGACGGTCTTCCGGCCCGACCTCCAAAGCTCGGTGAGCGATCCCAGGCGGGCTCCCAGGAGGGAGCCGGCGGCGGACCGGGCGTCGCCGCCATCCTTCGGGGCGATCCTAGTCGGCCTCTTGCTCTCGCTCATCGCGCATCGAGTATGTCCGATCCAGCGCGATTTCGGCAAGCGAGAGCGAGAGCCCGACCCGCGCGAGGGCCGCCGGCAAGGCCTCGACGAGGAGCGACCTGGCGGCCGCGTCGTCGGGGCGTAGCGAGGCGAGCTCGACCGCGAAGTCGGTCATGATCGGCGGCTCCGAGCCGTACTCCCGGACGAGGCGGGCGCCGGACATCGGCCGACGCTCCCCCGCCCTCGACGGGAAAAAGCCCGCGGTCGGCATGCGGGCGCAGGGCCGGAACGAGGCGCGGCCTTCCTTGTCGCGCACGGCGGCCGCGCCGAACAGACGGCACACCAGGGGCCGCGCCGGATATATCGCGCAACGCGCGCCTCCTTCTGCGCGGCGGAGGAAGGGGCAGGGCGGAACGGCTGGAGCGCCCGCCGCGGCCCAGGAGGCCGCCTCTCCCGCGAGGCCGGGCTCGTTCTCCAAGAGCCAGGCCGCGAGATAGGCGGCCTCCGCCGGCAAGACGTCGGGGACGAAGGGTTCGCAGCACGAGCCGCAGCCGGGGGGACAGGCGAGGGGGGAGCCGCTATCGGCGGCCGTCGCGAGGAAGGCGCGCTGCTCGGCCTCGACGCGCGCGTAGATCGCCGCGGTAGCCGCGACGAGGCCCTCGAGCGAGGAGCCGCGAGGGATGGATGGAAGGAAAGGGGGTTTGCCCATGACGGCGCGGGCCGACCATAGCGGGGCCCGGGCTCGAATGTCAAGGGCGCGGGCAGCCTTGACTCGCCCGGTCGCCGTGGATAACGTTGTATGCGCAAGGTCCTCAGCATCGCGAATCCTCAAGGAGCTATCATGAGGCGTCCCTCGGCCCTCGCTTCGGTTGCGGCCCTCTTACTGGCGCTCTCCGGCGCCCCCGCGCCCGCGCAAGACGCCGTGGCCCAGTCGGCGGATGCGCCGTCGGACCTTGCGGCGGCCCGGACCGCCGCGATATCCCGATTCCTCGAGCCCTACGCCGCCGCCTCCGAGGCGTGCCGCGCGGCTATCGAGCGGGCCGCGACCCTCTCCTCCACGGGCAAATGGAAATCGGCCTTCCAGGCCATGGACGACTTCGACAAGGACAATGCCGATCCCTTCGCCCTCGCGATGAAGACGAGCCTGGTCCTCCGGGGGGCGGTGCGCACGGACATGGACCGGTCCTTCGGCCTCGCCGACCTCGAGGAGGGCCAGGACCTGGAGACGCTCAGGAACAGCCAGGGCGATTACGCGCCCATCCCCCTCGACCCACCGGCGCTCGCCCAAGTCCAGGCCGATAAGGGCGTCGAGGCGCCCGGCATCCTCTCGAAGGAGCTCGGGGACTACTATCTCGACGTCGCGGGACGCTTCTCGGGCAAGTGGTCGATCGGCGACGACCAGATACTCGCGAAGATCGCCGAGGAATATGCGAAGGCTTACGGCGCCGGTGTCTTCGACCTCGAGAGCCTCGTGAACCAGGGCGAGACCCTGGTCCGGCTGAACCGCGGCGACGAGTCCGATGCGATATTCAGGGCGGCGATCGGGCTCGACTCGAAGGATGCGGGCGTCAGGTACCGATATGCCTTGACCCTCACCTTCCGGGGCAAGAAGGCGGAGGCCCTGGCTGAGATCGACAAGGCGATCGACTACTACGGAGAGGACCAGTCGCGGATCGACGCGTTAGCCCTCGGCGCCCGGACCGCGGTCGAGCTCGGCGACCGCGCCAAGGCACAGGATTATTACGCCATCGCCGACAGGGACTATCCGGATTCGCCGACACCCGGTCTCCTGCGCCACTTGATCGCCGTCCAGACGGGCGATGCGGCGGCGGCCGCGACGGCGGCCGACGGGCTCGTCCCCCTCTACGGCTCCGATCCCAATATCGTGCGGACCCTGATCTCGTCCTGGTACTCGACCGGGGACGCCGCCGCAGCCCGGGCCTTCCTCGAGCGCAATATCGCCGGGAGCGCCGACGACCTGACCCTCGGCACCCTCGATTTCTACCTCGCCGTCCTGCTTTCCCAGGACGAGGCCACGGATGCGGACAAGACGGCGGCGCTCCAGGCGCTGGACGAGGCCGAGGCGCATTTCAAGGCCAAGCTCGGCCCCGAGAACGCAGTCTTCGGCGTGATGGCGAATATCCGCAATTCCCTGGTGCCGACTCCCGCGCCGGCCGCCGCGGGCGACTCGGCCGGCGGCGCCGACTCGGCAGGAGCGGCCGGCGCCGCTCCCGACGACTCGGCCGAATAGGAGATTCGCGCCGGAGCGCGACGGGGGCCTTATGGGAGAAATGCGGCGCGAGATCTCGGATGCCAGGGAGCTCAACGACATCCTGGTGAAGCTCGAGAGGCTCCATCACATCAGGGACCTCGCCACCCTCCTCGACAGCATCCTCTTAGAGACTCGCTCCCTCGCTTCCGCGGACGCGGGCTCCATCTTCCTGGTCGAAGGCGGCAGGCTCAAGTTCAGCTACGTGCAAAACGACACGCTCTTCCGGAACGACTTCCTCGCGAGCAAATACATCTACTCGAACAGCGAGGTCGCCATCGACCAGACCTCCCTGGCCGGCTACGTCGCGTCGACGGGAGAGTCCATCCTCGTGGGGAACGCCTACGCGCTCGAGGGGGACGTCCCCTATTCCTTCAATCCATATTTCGACGAGATATCCTCCTATCGGACCAAGTCGATGCTGATCGTCCCGCTGCGGACGAGCAAGAACGACCTCGTCGGCGTCCTCGAGCTGATCAATCGCCTGGGTCCCGACGGCTCCGTCCTGCCCTTCACGGAGAAGCAGAGGTCTATCGTCGCGCAGTTCGCCTTCTACGCCGGCGTCGCCATCGAGCGCGCGATCCTCTTGCGCGAGGTCGTGTACAAGATGGTGCGGATGATGGCCATGCGCGACCCGGAGGAGACGCAGCCCCACGTCAATCGGGTCGGCTCCTACTCGGTCGAGATTTACAAGCGCTGGGGCGTGGCCCACGACGTCCCCAAGGCCGAGGTGGACGCGTTCAAGGACATACTCCAGATGTCCGCGATGCTCCACGACATCGGGAAGATCGGCATCCCCGACGCGATCCTGCGCAAGCCGGGCCCGCTCGACGAAGCCGAGCGGGAGACGATGAAGCTGCACGTGCTGCTCGGGGCCTGCTATTTCGAGGACCCGCACTCGGAGTGGGACACCCTCGCTCGGGAGATATCCCTCAACCACCACGAGAAATGGGACGGCTCGGGCTACCCGGGCGCGGTCGCCGACCTGACCCTCGACCGCCTGCCCGGCCTGCCCGGCAAGAAGGGCCGGGAGATACCGCTCTCCGCGCGCATCGTCGCGGTCGCCGACGTCTACGACGCCCTCAGCTCGAAGCGCGCGTACAAGGACGCGTGGGAGGAGGATCGCGTGCTCCACCACATGCGCGAGGAGACGGGCAGGCATTTCGATCCCGAGATCGTCGGCATCTTCTTCGAGATCTACGACGTCATCAAGGCCATCAGGCAGAAATGGGAATGAGCGCCCGATGCCTCAGATAGTCCTGCACAACGGCACCCTGCTCGCGGGCTACGCGAGCATGGACAACTGCGCCGTCCTCGTCGAGGACGGGCGGATCGGCGACGTCTTCTCCGAGCGCCGATTCGAGCAGAAGCGCTTCGACTCGGACGCGACGATCCTGGACGTGGGCGGGGCCAATATAGCCCCCGGGCTCATCGACAGCCACATCCACGGCTTCTCGGGCTACGGGACGGAGGACCTCTCGGCCGACGCCGTGGCGGCGATGTCCGAGCGGCTGGGGAGCTACGGGGTGACGGCCTTCTGCCCCACGATCTACCCGATGGACGAAGGCGACATGCTGGCGGCCATCGAAGCCTGCGTGGCCGCGATGGGCCGCGAGCCGGGCGCCAAGATCATGGGCGTGCACCTCGAGGGGCCCTTCATCTCGCCCCAGAGGCTGGGCGTCCAGCGCCCCGAATTCGTGAGGCCGGTGGACCTCGACCTCATGGAGAGGCTCTACGCCGCCGGCAAGGGCCGCATCTCGAACATGACGGTGGCTCCCGAGCTCAAGGGCATGCGCGAGCTCGCCCTCTACTGCCTCAAGCGCGGCATCGTGCTCCAGGCCGGGCATACCGACGCGACCTACGAGAACATGCTCGAGGGCATGCAGGCGGGCATCCTCCATTCGACCCATTTTTTCAACGCCATGTCGAGGCTGCATCACCGCGATCCCGGGGCGGTCGGCGCGATCATGATACACTCGGAGATGTCCTGCGAGATCATCGCCGACGGCCGGCACGTGCATCCCGGCCTGATCAAGCTCCTCATGCGGGACAAGCCCGTCAGCAAGCTGGTGCTCGTCACCGACTCCCTCAAGCCGACGGAGCAGGCCAACTGCCCGCTCTACGCGAACCGCGAGGAAGTCTACCTCAAGGACGAGGTCTTCCTGCGCAGGAAGGACGACGTCATCGCCGGATCCTCGCTCACGATGATCAAGGGTCTCCAGAACCTCGTAAAGTTCGGAGTCCCCCTCGAGAACGCGATCGAGATGGCGAGCTCCAACCCGTCGCGCATCATCGGCCTCGGGAAGCGCGGGCTCCTCGTCCCCGGCTACGAGGCGGATATCGTCGTATTCGACGCTTCGTTCCGCGTCCTCGCCTCGATCTCGGGAGGGCGCTTCCTGAAAAACGACCTTTGAGGAGAACACCATGCGACTCGTCATCAGGCCCGACTACGACGCCGTCTCGCGTTGGGCCGCGAACCACATAGCTCGGCGGATCAACGCCGCTCCGAAGGACAAGCCCTTCCTCCTCGGCCTCCCCACCGGATCGTCGCCGATCGGGACCTACTGCGAGCTCGCGGCCCTCGTCGAGCGGGGGAAGGTGTCCTTCGGGAACGTCGTGACCTTCAACATGGACGAGTACGTAGGGCTGCCGGAGGACCACCCGCAGAGCTACCACAGCTTCATGCGCGACAAGCTCTTCTCGAAGGTCGATATGCGTCCCTCCAACGTGAACATCCTCGACGGCAACGCAGCCGACCTGGAGGCGGAGTGCGCCCGCTACGAGGAGAAGATGCGCGCCTTGGGCGGCATCGACCTTTTCTTCGGCGGCGTCGGCGCGGACGGCCACATCGCCTTTAACGAGCCGGGCTCGTCCCTCGCCTCGCGCACCCGCGTGAAGACCCTCACGATGGATACCAAGGCGATGAACTCCCGCTTCTTCGGCGGGGACCCTGACAAGGTTCCTTCCACCGCGCTCACGGTGGGAGTCGGGACGATCATGGACTCCCGCGAGGTCCTCATCCTCGTGTCGGGCCACAATAAGGCCCGGGCCCTCGGCCACGCGATCGAGGAAGGCGTGAACCACCTCTGGACGGTGAGCTGCCTCCAGCTCCATCCCAGGGGCGTCGTGGTGGCTGACGAGGATTCCACCATGGAGCTCAAGGTCGGCACCGTTCGCTACTTCAAGGAGATCGAGGCGAGGAACTTCGACAACGGCCTATGATCACCAAGGCGGCGGGTCCCGACGAGCTCCTCACCCTCGATGGAGGGGCCGATCCGGCCCTAGCCTCGTACCTGCGCCTCATGCGCCTCAAGCGACTCTACCGTCAAGGCTGGCTCAAGCGGGGCCTCCCGGAAGGCCTCTGCGAGTCGGTCGCGGAGCATTCCTTCGGCACGGCCCTCCTCGCCCTCCTCGTCGCGGGCACCGCGGGGGACGGCGGATCGATCGGCAGGGCCGACGCCTCCCGCGCGGCGATCCTGGCCCTCGTCCACGAGCTGGGCGAGTCCTACGCCGGCGATATCACCCCGGTGGACGGCGTCGGCCCGCCCGAGAAGCTGAGGCTGGAGCGGGAGGCCATCCTGCGCGCCCTAGAGGGCCATCCCGACCTCGAGTGGTTCGTCTCGCTGTGGGAGGAATTCGAGGAGGGCGCGACCCCGGAGGCCCGCTTCGTTCGCCAGCTCGACAGACTCGAGATGGGTCTGCAGGCGGCCCTCCAGGAGGCCGAGGGTTTCCCGGGCATGGGCGAGTTCTACGACAGCGCCCGAGGGACCGTGGTGGAGCCGCGGCTGCGCGCCGTCCTCGAGGAGGCCATAGCCGCGGCGGGCCGGGCCGGCGCGAGGGAGCATGGCCAATAGGTTCGTCCGGAGGATCAAGAGCGGCGATATCGGGTCGGTCCAGGAGCTCAAGTCCGAGTTCAAGGAGCTCGCGAAGCGGACCCATCCCGACCTGCGCGGACCCGGCTCCCGGGACGGCGCGGAGGCGGAGTTCGTCGCCGCCAGGTCGGAGTTCGAGGCCGCGTTGCGCGATTTCGAAAAGCACCGCTTCGGGGCGCGCGGCGTCCGGGACGAGGCCGAGCGTCGGCGCCGCGACGGCGGCCGTTCGGACGCCGACGGCGCTTTGGACGCCGACGGTCCCGTCTCCGAGGAGGCGTGGTCCTGCCTCTCCCTCTTCCTCAAGCGCGGCTTCCCCAAGACTCCCCGCCACGAGAAGGAGCTCCTGCGCTACGAGTACGCGAGATGGAGGCTCGAGCAGGCCCTCGGAAGCGCCGGTGCCGTCCTGCTCGGCCTCTTCGAATCCGAGCTCCTCGACCTGAAGGCGGCGGGCGGCGCCGCGCTCGGCTCCGTCCTGGCCCTCCTGCGCGACCTCATCGACTATCATTACCGCGCCATGAGCCCGATGCGCACCAACGTGGTCCTGAGCCTCGGGCGCCTGCGGGCCGATCCCGGGGTCGGCGAGGGGGCCCGCGGATTCCTGGACTTCCTGGCCCGCGATCTCGATATCGGAGGAGAGATCGGCTGATCGGCGTCGCGAACTGCCGGTCCCTCCCGCTCCGGGACAGTCGATCCAGGAATGACCCCCCCGGACAGCCTTCGCGTACTATTCCTGCTCCTCTTCATTGGTCACGGTCTCGTCGGCAGGCAGCAGTAGCATCGCATCCTCGCTCGGCAGGGCCGAGACTTTGCCGAGTTTCTTCTCCATCTGCCGGGCGCGATCCGATACCGTCGACAGGTTGCTCGAGGCGGAATCGAGATTCTTCTGGACCTTGGAGACCGCATCGCCGAATTTCTGGAACTCGGTCTTCACCGCGCCGAGGACCTTCCACACCTCGCCCGACTGCTTGCTGATCGCCAGCGTCTTGAAGCCGACCTGAAGGCTGTTGAGGAAGGCGCCGAGGGTCGTAGGCCCGACGATTGCCACATGGTACTTCGCCTGTATCTCCTGGAAGAGACCGGGCCTGCGTATGGCCTCGCCGTAGAGACTCTCGAAAGGCAGGAACATGAGGGCGAACTCCGTGCTGTGGGGGACGTCGATGTACTTGGACGAAATATCGGCGGCGTGCTGGTAGAGGCGGATCTCGAAGGCCTTGCCCGCCTGCTCCCAGGCGGGCTTGTCGCCGTTCTCGTAGGCGTCCTGCAATCGCTGGTAATCTTCCATAGGGAACTTCGAATCGATGGGCAGCCAGAGGGTTTCGCCTTCCTCGGGCCCGGGAAGCCGCACGGCATACTCGACGCGCTCCGCAGAGCGCGGCTTGATCGCGACGTTCTCGCCGTATTGCTCCCGCGTCAGGAACTGCTCGAGCAGGGCGCCGAGCTGAGCCTCGCCGAGCATCCCGCGGACCTTCACGTTCGTGAGCGCCTTCTTGAGCCCTCCCACGTCCTGGGCCAGGTTCTGCATCTCGGAAAGTCCCTTCTGGACCTCGAGGAGCTGCTTGGTCACGACTTCGAAACTCTGGGTGAGGCGGGTATCAAGGGTCTTTTGCAGCTTCTCGTCGACGGTGAGGCGCATCTGCTCGAGCTTCTGCTCGTTCTTATCCTGGATTTCCTTGAGCCCTTGCCCGACGGACTCGGTCACCTTCGCGCGGACCTCGTTCATCGCGGCGGTCTGCTTTTCGGCCGCTTCGACGGTGGCCTTCTGGACTCCTTCCAGCCGCGTCTGGAGGGTGGTCACGAGCTCCATCCTGTTTTCCTGGAGCACGTTCGAGATCCTGTCGGAGTTGCTCGCGACCGTCTCGCCGTATTTGTCCAGGCGTTCCTGGACCGCCTTCTGGAATTGCTGCTGGTTTTCCGAACTGCTGCCCCGGAGCCGGTCCATGCCCTCGCCGAGCTCCTTGCGCGTGAGCGCGAGATTGTCCTGCACTTCCTGGCGTATCCCGTGCGCTTCCAGCCTCAAGGTATCGGACTGGTTCTTCTCGCTCCCAGCGAGGAGGCTCCTGAGCAGGTCGGTGGCGGATTTTCCGCTCTGCCTTTGCAGGGCGAGCAGTATGAGGATGACCAGGACGAGGATCGCGATGATGCCGATGGCCGAAATGACGAGAAGGGCCGATTCCATTACGCCTCCGATACAAACAACTTTAAGCCGTCAAAATTGGGACCCCATCAAAGCGCTTCGAGCTTCACGATGAAGTCCCCGAGTCATCCAGTCGGCGATCTCGGTTTCGCTTTATTGATCTCACAAATGCTATCATGCGCTCGCGCTTTGGTGATCCCGTCGAGCCGAGACGAAAAGGGGAAACAACAAGCCCCAGGACGGTTCCGCCTCGTCGCTGAAACTCGCGTCTCCGATCGCCGTTACGAGACATCCGCCCGACAAAGACTACAGCGCCAGCCGCGCACGGACAAGTGAGCGCATATCCTCCGGCGAGCGGTCGAGGATCTCCCCCTGCCCGCTCATCGAGACTAGCTCGCCATTGTAGGCTTCCCGAACCAGGCGGGCAAACCGATCCTCGAGGTCGTGGCCGTGGAGATCACTATAAGTGATCGCGATTTCCTTTAGTCAGGCAACGCAGCCGATTACAAAAATCGAAGTCATTGGAACAGCGGGGCGGAGGATTTTTCCCGCCGACAAAATTGCGCTACGCTGCAGGGAGAATCCTTTGGGACTTGGGCGGAGCAGAGTGTGGAAGTCGCCGCCCCATGGGGGGCTTCGCTTCTCAGCGACTCCAGGTATTTGCCCTAGAATACGCTATGTCGCGCGGTAAAGGGCGCCTACAGCACTCATTTCGCCTCGAAAGTCTTGTTGTTTGGGCCTCGATGTTCAGTGGTATTGGCGGGTTAACCAAGTTGAGCAGGGCTATTCGCCAAATTGGGCACGAGAGCTTTCCAAGTTGGTGAGGACTATTCCCAAACTTTGTAAATTCCGCCCGCCAAGCTGGGCACTTTCAATCGCCAACTTGCCTGAGACGCGTTTACTTGTGTACCCGGCAAGGAGGCCCCCATGCCCCTGACCATCCGCGCGATGCGGAACCATCTCGGAACGAGCGAATACCCCTATTACGCCCTCGCCTCCTGGTACGAATTCATCGACAGCGAGGCCTTCATAGACCGCATGGCCGTGGGAAGGACCACCCTCTCCAAGACCGATATCATCGCCGTCTTCCAGCTCGCCCGCGAGGAGCTGGCCCGCCTCCTCGCCGACGGCTGTTACGTAAAGACGCCCCTCGGAGCCGCCCTTCCCGTAGCCAAGGGCAGCTTTCGCTCTGCGAGCGACCCTTTCCTCCCCAGGGATCCAAACTCGGGCCACGAGCTTCGCTTCGATTTTCGCATCGACCCCGCTATCGAGACGGAAGCCCTCGCCTCGATCCGATGCGTCCGCGACAAGGACGGAGATCGCCGTTTGCCCCGCGTGTTTTCGGCGTCAGCCCTGCCTTCGGGAGCCAGCGCGGAGATCGAGGCCGGCGGTCTCGTGCGGATAACGGGCCGGCGCATGAAATTCGATCCCTCGAACGAGGGCCTGGGCATATTTTTCAAGGATGAATCCGGAGAGGAGACGCGCGCCGAGGTCTATGTCCAGATCCTGCCCTCGTCGCTGATCGCCGTCGTGCCGGCGACCCTGGCCGAGGGCGGCTATCGTCTCTCGGTCAGGACCCTGTCGAAGGGCGGGGAGAAGCTCGAGGGCGTCGCGGCGGAGAAGGTGAGGATTCGGAAACCGTCGTAACGGCTTGAGGACGGGCGGTTAAGCGAATCGGCCCTTCAATACGCGATCCGCGAGCGACTGCGGCAGCGCTTCGAGTATCGCGGCTGCCCTTCGCATATAGCCGACGGAATATCGCCTCCTCGGCGAACGCGAGCGGAGCGCTCGCTCGACCTGCTCCGCCACTTTTCCGGGAGGAGTGCGCTTTCGGTCGAAGTCCGCCATCTCCTGGGACCATTTTTCAAGGCTGTCGCGATAGAGATCGGCCTTGGGGTGCCGAAGGATGGCTTCCACTTCCTTTGTCGTCTCGAGGCCTTTCGCGGTCTTTATGCCGCCGCATCGTATCTGCACGGACGGAATGCCCCACCGCTGCAGTTCGATGTCGAGCGTGCGCGCCAGGCAGTTCGCGGCGAAATCGCAGGCATGGATGCTCGCGACATAGGGCGTGGGGATCGTGGCCGGCGTGACAATCCAAAGGATTCGGCCATTGCCTGCCCGCAGCATCGGAAGGAATGCCTGCACCATGGCTACGGAGCCGACCAGGCGCGCCCGGAGCTCGCGCTCGAAGCCGTCCAGGTCCATCAGTTCCAGGGGGGCCACGGCTCCTCCCCCTGCGCTGAGCACGAGAGCCGAGAGCCCGGACATATGTCGTTGCCGCAATTCGCGCTCGACGAATTCCTGTGCTGAGGGGATGTCGTCGCGATCTCTCAAGTCGAGGGGAAAGAGCGGAATGAGATTGGGCTCACCGAGTCCTCCGAGCTCGTCCCGGTCCTTTTCCTTGCGAACCGTGGCGAAGACCGCGCAGCCGAGGCGAGCGAGATGCCGGGCGGTCTCTCGCCCGATTCCCGATGAAGAGCCGGTAACTAGAGCGCTTTTTCCCGTCATGGGCGCTCGCGAATCGATATCGGACATGATATCCTCCTCTAAAACGATTGACTTAAACACTTGTTTTACAATAAATAGGCGCTTACTGTTTGTCAATCTATTGTTTTAATCAGTTGTTTGAAATATGCTGTGGAAACACCCGATAAACTGGAGAGAAGCATATGGAAGAACGTTCAGGCGCAATTGAGAACAAGATCATCCTGACCACCATCGACTGCATCGAGAAGCATGGAATCGTCGGGACGACCATCAGGCGGATCGCCGAGATGGCCGGGATCAACGTCGCGGCGATAAATTACTACTTCCGCAGCAAGGAGGAACTTATTCGGCGCTGCATGGAGACGACGCTCGCCAATGCCTTCAAATTGGCTGGTATGCCCGATATGCCGGGACTGAGTCCCCAGGAACGATGTGCGGCCATCATGCTGGAAATCCTGGAGGGAGGGATCAAGTTTCCCGGATTGACGCGCGCCCATTTCCACAAGCTGATCGCCGAAGGACAGGGCGACTCGATGCTCGTGAACAGCGTAAACGGCTTCATCGAGGATCTCGGCGCCGATCTTCGTGACCGAGGCTGCGCGATTGAGGCGAAATCTTTGGATCGCGCCCTACGCCAGATCCTCTCCGCGGTGCTGATGACCGCGCTGGCCCCGAGCCTCTTCCTGCCTGATGAAAAGGGCCGGGCCTCTCGGGGCAACGAAGGGCGAGCCGCCGTCGACCGCCTCGTGGCGCTTCTGCTGATTTAATGCGGCCCGGCGCTTTCGGCCTCCGCGTCAGATCGCCTGCCCGGGCTACGAATACTCCTCGATCAGCTTCCTGCCGATCTTGAAAAATAGATTCAATAAGGCCAGGATGATGATGCTGACAAGCGCGATCGCCATGAGCATGTACGCGATTCTTAAACCATCATTGAAAAGCTTCCAGAGGACGGCCAGCCCGAAGGGCGCATTCAGGAATAGACCTGTGATCGTCCCGGGCGCGTAGCGCTTGAGGGCGATAGTCGCGAGCAGGTGAGGGAATACGGCATTACCTATCATCATCCCGATAAAGCCGCAGTAGACGTAGCGAGCGATGGGGCATTCCTTCCCGAGAAGCAGTTGAAGGAAGGTGAGGACATATCCCAATGAGGTTATCAGGATCAAGGCGAATCGGAACTCGTTCACGGCGACTTCCCTATGGAAGCGCTTCGCGTCAGTCCGCCGACCTCGAATAATGCTTGACTCCCTTGGTGATCACCGTCCGGTAGACCTCGCTGATCGTCTCCAGGGGGATCGCGTCGGGACCGGACAGCCACCGGGATGTAAGGCCGATGAGGACGGAAGAGACCGAGCATGCGTAGAGCTCGGCCATATGGGGCGCTTCGGCAGTCCCGGTGACGGCGTACCAGGGCTTGAATCGCTCCTCGATGATGAACGAGTCGATCTTGTCGGTCATTATGCTGCGGAACTCCGGATTGCCTTTCGGGCCGCCGACTATCTTGAAGGTCTCGCGTTCCGCGTCTATTACGGCGAACATCCTGTCGAAATACTCCGGCATCCACCTGCGCTCGCCTATGCTTATGCCCTCCAAGAGGCTCCGCAACCTGTCGAGGATCGAATCGAAGAGCTCGACGCAGCCTTGACGGAACAGATCGTCCTTGTCCTCGTAATGGCGATAGAAGGTCGTCCGGTTCACCCCGGCGCGGGTCGTGATGTCCCTGACGGAGATATCGAAGTATCCCATCTCGTCTATCAGGGCGACCAGGGTCGACCAGAGGCTGGAGCGCGTCCGCGCGACCCTGAGATCCTGTTTCCTTCCCGGCGACTCGAGCATCCCGTCCTCCGCGATCGATCGCAACGACACTTCGGAGTCTTCTGTAGCGAACACGACACTTCTCCCGTCTCTGTCGTTTGCCCACTTCCCGCAGAGCAAATATATTCGATCTTACCGAGATGGGCGAGGCCTCGGGCTTTGAAAGGAGATAGATACTATGGATGCTTCGGTGGTGCCGAACGCGGGCGAACGCGACGATCTCTTCCGATCTTTCCAGACTCGGAAATTCGATCGGAGGCGATCGGTCCCGGCCGTCTCCATGACGGTGGATGTGGATATCGGGAAGCTGGAGTCGATTCGCGGCGCCGGAAACGAGGGACGTCCCAAGCATGAAGGCATCTCGCTGACCCATGTCCTGATCAAGGCGGCGGCCCTCGCTTTGAAGGATTTCCCCTTGCTGTTCAGCGCCTTCGACGGCAGGAAGGTCGTCCGCGCCGATGCGCTCAAGATCAACCTGCCCGTGGCGGAGGGCTGCCACGTGGAATACGTGGTGATCGAATCTCCGGAACTGAAGACTCTCGCCTGCATCGCCTCGGAAGTCAGGGGGGAGATAGCTCGCATCCGCGGAGGGACGGGGACTTTCTATGAAACCTTGCGGAAATCGATGATGGCGCCTCTCTTCGTGCGGAAAATGATCGACGGCATCCCGGGAGCTCGCGTGAGATCCTTCAACCGCCACTACGGGAACTTCCCTCTGACCAATTTCGGCAGCTTCGGCGTCAACAGCGGCGTACCGGTCATCTCCTCGCCTGTCATCGGCGCGCTCTGCGCGGGCATGGCCCAGGAGCATGGGATCCTGCCCCTCACCCTGGTCTTCGACCATCGATCCGTCGATGGCGCCTACGGCGGGGGATTCCTGCGCGCTCTCAAGCGATCGCTCGAGAGCGATCCTGAGAGGCTGTTCGCATGAACCGACGCGGAGGGAAGCGATGAGGCTGGCCGACGAGAATGAAGTCTTCTTCGACAACCAGAGGAGAGTGGTTGCGCATACGACCTCGAAATCGTGGAAGACGGTGCCGCACGTGTCGTTCATATACGAGCCCGACGTGACCGACTTTTTCGCGGCCTTCAAGCGCCTTTCCGCGCAGGCCGCGAAGCGCGGGCGCAGGCTGACGCTCAATACGGCGCTGCTCAAGCTGATCGCCGAGGGGCTCAAGAAGGCCCCGGCCCTCAACGCCTTCGTCGAGTACGTCTACGGCGCGGGAGCCGGCAGGCTGGTCGAGAAGCGGGAAATAAATATAGCCATACCCTGGCTGCCGGCGGGCGGCAGGATGATAACCCCGACCGTCTTCGATTGCGGCGGCAAGACATTGGTCGGGATCATGGACGACATCGCCGAACTCGAGAGGAAAATCGCGATCACGAACATCGACGAGCTGTTGTACAGCGCCATTAAAAACGACACGGTCGATGAACTCAAGAGGGGTAATCTCGACGTTCTCAAAAGGATCATCTCGGGTAGATTATCCAAGCATTCGGTGAAAGGGCTGAGCGGCGAAGAGCGGGATCGGTACTATCGGATCGCGGAAGCGGACAGGCTGACGAAGGACGATCTCGTAGGCGCCACGGTCTCGGTCTCGAACGTCGGATCCTTGTACAAGGAGCTCAAGGGGCATTTCGGGATGCTGCAGGTCATCCCTCCGCAGGTATTCGCGATAGGCATCGGGGCGGTGCAGGAAAGGCCCGGAGTGAGCGCCGATTCGAGCGGCGCCAAGGCGATGGGCATCCGGAAGTACCTGCCCATGACCCTCGTCTTCGATCATAGGCCCTCGGACTTCGACGCGCTCATTCCCTTCGTCCGGGAATGCGACGGGATATTCGCCGAGCCGGAGAGAATGGATACGTGGTGAGGCGCGGATGATAGGAGCGCTTATTCAGGTGTCGATGAGCGGCTTTTACGATAGCGCCCCGGAGTCGAACCGACGCGCCGCTCGAAAATCTCGCGGAAGCTGGCCGGATCTGTGTAGCCGCAGCGCGCGGTGATCGACTCCCAGGGCTCCGCCGTGCTTTCGAGGAGCCTCCGGGCCTCTTCGACTCGGACGGCCTGGAGCCAGCGCAGGGGCGATTCGCCGAAGGCCGCTGTCCAGCGCCGCTGCAAGGTGCGAAGCCCGAGCGCCGCCGCGCAGGCCCATTCTTCGAGCGAAATCCCCTCCATGAATCGCTCGCGCGCCCAGGCGATCGCCCCCTCGAGAGAAGGGTCGCGGCGCAGGGGTGCCCAGGCGCCGCCAGGGGGGCTGAAAGGAAGCTGGCTTCTCCTTCCCCTGTCCCAGACGAGGATACGCGCGACCTCGTCCGCGACCGGCTCTCCCCAGAAGCGCCGGACGAGGTGGAGGCCGAGATCCACCCACGAGAGGAGCCCTCCGGCGCTGACGATGTCTCCGTGGTCGATTACGAGCTCCGAGGCGACGACGCTGATGTCCGGGCGCATGGACGCCAAGTTCGATGCCAGGTTCCAGTGCGTGGTGAGCGGCCTGCCTCGGTCCAGTCCCGCGGCGGCGATCCAGGCGACGCCGGCGCAGACCGAGGCGACGACGGAGCCGCCGGCGTGGGCTGAACGGATTTTCCTAAGGAGCGCCGGGTCCTTCGCGCGCGGGAGCCCCTGGCCGCTCTTCGCCGGTATAAGGAGGACTCGAGCTCCGATCTTCGCCGGACCGATGCGCCGGAGCATGGAGCGGAGCTCCTTCCAGCCCCAGACACAGGACTGGAGACAGCCGGGGTATTCGAGTATTTCCCAGGTGCAGCGCGGCATTTCGCTCCTATGGCGTAAACGACTTCAATAATGTCATTCCCGCCTCTGGCGGTAAAGCGCCCTCGATACGTATCTTTCTGGCATCCATCGGAGGGCAAGCATGAACGACACAACCGCGATCGTAACCATCGACATCCAGTTGGACTATTTCCCCGGAGGGAGGTTTCCCCTATTCCGCGCCAAGGCCGCGGCGCGGAAGGCGGCACTCGTTCTCGCCGCGGGACGGGAGCGCGGCCTGCCCATCTTCCATGTCAGGCACGAGGGCCTCGACCCGAAGGGCCGCTTCCTCGTCGCCGACACGCCGGGAACCGAACTGCATCCCGCTCTGGCCGTCCCCGCCGACGGAAGCGAGCCGGTCATCGTAAAGCGCCTGCCCGACTCCTTTCTGGGGACCGATCTCGAGGAGCGGCTCCGCGCGGCCGGCGCCGAGCGCGTAGTCTGGATGGGCATGATGAGCTGGATGTGCGTGGACACCACGGTCCGCGCGGCCAAGGCGAAGGGCTTCGACAATGTCCTCGTCGAGGACGCCTGCGCTTCAGGTTGGCTCCTCCATCGCGGCCTTCCCGTCTTCCCTTGGAGCTCGCACAGGGCCTTCATGGCCGCGCTCGGCGCCCATCACGCGAAGCTGGTACGGGCGAAGGATTCCCTTTCCTTCTAAACCTACATTTGAAAAAGATCGTGCTGGATATGCACAGCTTGGTGAGCGTGACTTTCGGCCGGCAGGAGGGCACACAGCGTACAACGGCTATTTCGGGCGCCCTAGCGACCGACAGGAATCGCAAGTAATTCGGAAAGGAAGATTTATGGGACCGGCAGGTGGCGAAGACAAGGTATTCTTAGATTTACAGAGAAGAGTGGTTTCGCATATGATATCCTCATCATTGAGAACAGTGCCGCACGTGTCATTCGTGTATGAACCTGATGTTACCGAGTTTATTAAAGTCTTTAAGCTTATGAATGGAAATACCGTAAAGTACAAACATAAATTGACCCTCAATACCTCCGTACTCAAGATTATCGCCGAAGGCCTTGAACAGGCTCCTACCCTAAACGCACTCGTGGATTATACTCACGACAAAGACGAAGGCAATGTATTTATTAAAGAAGGAAATAAAAATGACCATACCCTTGCTGATGGCCGAATGATAACCCCAACCATCCTCGACTGCGGCAATAAATCCTTGAGCTGAATTACGGACGATATTGCCGATATAAAGCGGAAAATCGAGAACACTGATGTAAACGAGTTCTTGTTCAGCGTCATACGAAACGACACCGTCAATGAAATAAAAAAACTCAAATTCAGTATTTTAAAAAGGATCATTGCGGTGAAAATAACCAAATATCCGGTAAAGGGTCTGAACGGTAAAGGGAAAGAATCATACTGTCATGTCGGGAAAGAGGATAGGCTTACGAAAGAAGATCTCTTAAGCGCCACGGTATCGGTTTTCGATATCGAGTCATTATACAAGGATCTCAAGGGGCATTTCAGCATGTTGCAGATCATTCCACCGCAGATATTCGCCGTAGGCACAAGCGAATTACAAGAGAAGCCCGGAGTATATACGGATTCGCGCAGGGCCAAAGCGATAAACGTAAGGAATTACCTGCCCATGACTATCGTCTTCGACCATAGACCCGTGGATTTCAGTGCGCTCAATCCCTTTATCAAAGAATGTGATGAGATATTCAAGAATCCAGGGAGGATGAACGAGTGGTGAAGGATGACATCGACTGCCTCGCTTCCGTGGACTTTGCCCACAAGTCGCGAAGGGCACCGGGTGCCGGCGGTACGTCGAGGCAGACTACCGCGCCAGCCTCCGCTGCTACTGCTGTCACGAGGTCCGTCCCTCTTCATTCGCAGTTTGTCCCCTCGTGGCGCGTGTCCAGCCCGATGGGCGCCGTTCCGGGATCGCGGCGCATGAATGCCACCTCGGGACCGCCGCGGTAACGATAGCGCTCGACGACCGTGAAGCCGTAGTGCTCATAGATGGACACGTTGCGGGGGACCGTGGTTTCGAGGAAGGCGGGGACGAAGTCTGAGTCGGCTTCTTCCAGGATCGGCGACATCAGTTCCCGGAACTGTCCTCTGCCACGAGCTTCGGCCGTTACGCCGATGGTCCAGAGGAACGAATAGGGGCCCGCGGGCAGACGCTTGATCGCTTCCCCTTCCCCGGCAATACTCCGAAGGGTAGCGGAGAGACCGCAGCGCCAGAAGTAGCCGAGATTGGCCAAGCGATAGCCGACGCCGCGCGGCTTGCGGCCGGATTTCTGCCATAGCGCCGCGGCCCGGCCATCATCGCTCAAGTATGCCTGCCCACAGGAGACGGCGTGATGGCATAGAAGGCGCTCCAGGGCCTGACGGCGTCGAAGGGCTTTTGCAGGATCCTCCGGGTTGCCGATGAACCAGGCGACATGGGGATCGGTCTCGAAGGCCTGCGCGAGGATACGGACCATCGCGGGAATGTCGGCTACAGATGCGGATCTCATTCGGGCTCCTCTCTAGTTACCCACGAGAATAGCCACTCTGCCGGAACTAGTCATTGATCAGGGTTAAGATGTGTGCGAATGGAGTAGCCATAATGTCGCTTGCAGGAGCTTCGGTACACGTCAGCCGGAGCGACCGAGACCGAGTTTACGCCGAATGCGGCTCAGGCTTTCGGGCTTGATGCCGAGCCAGCTGGCCAGCACGTACTGGGGGATCCGTCCGGCTTGCTCGGCGTACTCGCTCAAGAAACGGCGGTAACGGTCGGCGGCGCTTTCGAGGAGGAGGCTCTCGGTGCGCCGGTCCAGCTCGACGTAGGCGGCTTCGTCCAGCGCCCGGACGATCTTCAGGCCCTCGGGATAGCGCTCGAGTATGGCGTTCAGCGAACGAAGAGCTAGGACCTCCAGGCGGCAAGGTTCCAGAGCCTCGATGGAGAAACGACTAGGCTCCCCGGTCACCAAGCTCCGGTAGTCAGTTACGAAGGATGATTCGAAAAACAGGAAGTAGGTGAATTCGTCACCTTTTCCATTGACGGAATAGGATCGCATGGCTCCGTCGACCAGGAACCAGAGCGAGTCGCACGACTCTCCCGGACGCAGAATGAGTTCGTTCTTGGCAATGGATAATGGCCTGACCGCGGCACTGAGTAATGCGCTGCCCTCGCCGTCCAAATTGAAACGCCTGACCAAGAACGCGAGTAGGGCCGATGATCCGGCTACGACGGGGGCCATGCGTTCTAGTATATCGCAACCTTGCTAAGCTGGTTCAAAAAAGGCAGATTTGGAGAAAGCCGAAGGGCCTCGCTGCCGTCGAGCCGCGGCTTTCCCCTGCTGTAAAAGCGGGATACGAGCTACTTTGCGCCCGGAACTTCCGCTTGTGAACCTGGCTCCTGGGATATCCTCTCGGAGAGGATGCGCGGAAGCCTCGGGCCAATGGACCTAGTCGGTCGAGTCGGCGACGGCCCGGAAGTTTCGCTCTGTGCGCTCGCTAACAAATTCAAGCACTTCCTGTAGCTGCTTTTTCATGGACGAGTCTCTCATTCCGAGCCTCCCTTGGTCGAAAGCATACGAACATTTCCATTAAATCATCGTTTCATTTACCAAATTGCATCCATATTGAACAGTAGGAGAACTAAATGACGGAGACCTGGGACGCGATCGTGATCGGATCGGGAATAGGGGGACTGGCCGCGGCGGGCCTTTTGGCCGGCGCGGCGGGGAAAAAGGTCCTCGTTCTGGAAAAGCACTCGGAGCCTGGAGGGCTGACCCATGTATTTCGCCGCAATGGGGCTTCCTGGGACGTCGGACTGCATTATGTCGGAGAGATGGGGAAGGGGAGTCTCGCCCGGTCGTTTATGGACTTTCTTTCCGGAGGACGGCTCCGGTGGAACAAGATGCCGGAGAATTTCGAGCGCTTCGTCTACCCTGAGCTCACGTTCGCGGTACCCTCGGACCCTCTCGAATATCGGAAGCGGCTCATCGAGCTCTTCCCCGAAGAGGAAGAGGCGATAAGGCGGTATTTCCTCGATATCCGCCGGGTCCAGAGATGGGGCGTCCTGGGTTTCGCTAGCAAATTCATGTCGCGATTGCTCGGCTTCTTTCTCAAGCTCGGAATGATTCCGGGCAAGAGCATGGCCACTAAGACGACGGAAGCCTACCTCGAAGAAAGATTCAGGTCGCCCATGCTGCGCGCGCTCCTGGCCAGTCAGTGGGGCGACTATGGTCTCCCGCCATCGCTGAGCGCCTTCGTGGTTCATGCGATGATCGTAGGGCACTACCTGCACGGGGCCTGGTTCCCCGAAGGCGGAGCCGGACGCATAGCCCGCAGCTTCGAGCGCGGCATCGAGGCGAGGGGCGGCTCGGTGCGGGTGTGCCAGGAAGTCACCGCCATCGTCGTCGAGCGAGGGAGGGCCGTCGGCGTCCGAGCCCTCGACCGGAGAGGCGTCGAGCCTCTCGAGGTGGAGTACAAGGCGCCAGTCGTCATCTCCGACGCAGGGGCGCGCATGACCTACGAGCGCCTCTTGCCGACGGATGGAGCGATCGGCGAAAAATCCGCCAAGCTGCGATCGTTCATAGCCGGACTCGAGGGCGGAACCAGCGCGGTCACCCTCTACCTGAGCCTCAAGGAGCCTGTCTCGACCATCGGCATCGAGGGCGAGAATTTCTGGATCAACACCGACGGCGATCAAGATTCGCTCGATATTCAGGGACGGGGCATTCTCGAGGGAAGGCCCAGTCATATATATGTCTCGTTTCCATCGGCCAAGTCCGGCGAGAAGCGATTTCACACGGCCGAGATCATCTCCTTCATCGACGATACCGCCTTTGCTGCGTGGAAAGGGAAGCCCACGGGCAATCGCGGCTCCGGCTACTCGGCGCTCAAGGAGAAGATCGCCGACGGGCTCGTCGACTTGGCGGAGACGGCGATCCCGGGCCTGAAAGCGCTCGTGTCCTACCGCGAGCTTTCGACGCCGCTCACGGTGGAGCATTACACCTCGCACGATCGCGGCCGGTTCTACGGCCTGCCCGCCCTGCCCCGGCGCTACGAGAAGGATCTCCTTGGCCCCATCAAGGGTCTCTACCTGTCGGGCTCGGATGCCGGAAGCCTCGGCATAGTCGGCTCCCTAATGGGCGGAGTGGCCGCGGCGTCGAAGGCCCTCGGTCCCATCGGATTCTTCAGGATCATGGCAGCCGTTCAGGGCGGGAAACCCGGAGCTTTCTTAGCGACCGGATCGCCGGAAAAGAAGAAGGCGGTGCTCGTCGCGAAACGTCGGCTCAGCCCGACTATATGGGAGCTACGCTGGAAGCTGGACGAGCCGGTCGACTTCGCGCCCGGTCAGTTCGCCCGGCTCCGCGTGGCGGATGAGGAATGGCGGGACTACTCGATCGTATCCGCGGCTGATGGGGAAATAACGCTCCTCGTCGACACGCGAACCGGAGGAACGGGATCGCGCTTCGCCGAAGAGGCCGTGGTCGGGACCGAATCGGCTCTGGAGCTTCCTCTCGGGAGCTACCGCCTGCACCGAAACGATCGTCGACGGGTCTTCGTGGCGACGGGAACGGGGCTCGCGCCCTTCCTCCCGATGCTGAAAGAGCTGCGCGACAAGGGAGAGGAGGGGAGCGCGGAGTTGCTGTTCGGCTGCGCGACGCAGGCCGACAATCCTCTATCGCGCTTCGCATCGATCCTGCCCCCCACGACTCTCGTCTGCCAGAGCCGCGATGTGCCGGCATCCGGCGCTTTCGGCGGAAGAGTGACCGCCGCCTTGAAGGAACTATCATTCGATCCCGAGAAGACGGATTTCTACCTCTGCGGGTCGGCCAGCATGGTCGCCGACTGCCGGAGCCTCCTCGAGAAGGAAGGGGCCATCTATATTCACACGGAGCCGTATTGACGCGAAACGCAGGGTTCAGGGACTTGTAGAATGAAAAAGTTAGTATTCCTTTCGGCTATTTCGCGTTGGCATTTGCCGCGGGGATCCGGGAATTCTTGACGAAGGCTTCGACGGCTTCGTGCGTTTCGAGGAAATAGGTCGCGCCGGGCTCTCCGCCTCGGGATGGCGATCGCTCTTGGCCTTGATCTCTGCGGCTCCTTTCGTTTTCCCTGGACGCCCACGTTGAGCCATGTATATGCCTCTTCTATACTTATATCTGGTTAGTCGATTATACTAGCGACGCGAGGTCAGACGCAACGCAGAGCTTGATCCGGCCATTTTCATTCGAGCAAATTTCGTTCAGTATCGAGGATTGCGGTAGTTTGAAGCGCGGAGAATAAAAAATGGTGTATTATTAGTATCGTGATACCCTCTCTGACATTGTCGGGTGTATTGCCTCCATTCACGGGCGCGAGTCCTGTCGCGCGTTCCTCGGTTTCTCCCTACCTCGTTTCGCCTCACGATTTCGTCTCCCGCTACTGCTCGAGCCCGGAGCGGGCCTCGCTTCTCGTTGGCCTTTTCGAGTACCGGCGGGAGCTCCGAGCTGTGGGTATAGTCGAAGGCTTCCAGTGGATAGACGGCAGCTTCATCGAGGATGCGGAAAAATCCCGCGGCCGTCCTCCCGCCGATATCGACATCATCACCTTCGGCGGGCGACCCGCGGGATATGCGGAGAAGGATGCCTGGGCCGAATGGTGCGCGGCCCATTTTGCCGTATGGAAGGGCATGATCGAGCTGCCTCTCGCCTCCGACGACGAGGCCGCCATGAAGATTCTCGAAGGAGTTCTCGATGGTCAGACGGCTTGAGCTCGAAGCCCTCCAGGCCGATCTCGCGGCCGTCGAGGAACTGCTTTCGGACCGGACCGAAGCCGACGATCCTTCAGGCTGGGTGCAATACTCCCGGCGAAAGTTGGAGATAGAGAAAGAGATTGAAGCCTTTGGCACTAGGCCTGGTCCTGCCGCGGAGGTTGCCCTTTTCTTCGGCGGGCGCCCCGTATTCGGAAGTCGCGCCATCTCCTCGGATTTTTCATCGCAGGCTTTGACCGCTTTCCAGAATCTTGTTTCAAAGCGGTATGCGGCTCCCGAGCAAGGCGGCCTCGCCTCTCGCGGCAGGATACCGCAGAAAGATCGTTCGACGCTCATGATCAGCGATATCGTGCGAGGCTCGTTCGGCTTTGTCCTGTCGGAGATGAATCAAGACCAGGAGCTCGTCGATTCAAGACTCAAGGGAACCGTCGACGAGATTTCAGCCATCTTATTTCGTCTCTGCGCGGAAGACGAAGCCACGCTCGATGTCGCCTTGGACGAGCTCAATAGCAGGATACTCGCCGAGATTAGGTTGTTTTTTCAGATCCTGTCGGACGGCGGAGCGACGCTCCGCATCGTCGAGGACGACAAAGAATACCTCTTCCCCGACGAGGCGCTCCGGCGAGGCCGCGAGCGCGTGGAGAGAATGGATATAACCGAAGACGAAAATGTCGAGATCGACGGCCTCTTCTATCTCTTGCCGGCATCCCATCGGTTCGAGTTGTTGCCTGGGGATAAAGCGCTTGGCGTCGTACGCGGCGCCATCGGCGAAGTGGCGTACGCGCGCATGATCGGTATCGACGGCTTAATCAGTCGCGAGTATATCGGGAATACCGTCCATGCCCATTTGGGGCGCCGCATCATCAAGGAACATGGAGAAATCCTGCACACCGCTTATACGCTTATCGATATTATCCGAGAATGACTACCTCGCGCCCTGATGCTACCCTTCCCAGCCGACCGAGCTGGTTCATTTGTTATTGAATACATTAATGGACACTCTAATTAATTGTAATATATATAATAATGATCAATCGACAAATATAATTGAGCATATTATTGAACTAAGGTATGGAGCCGGCTATACTCAGACTGATGCATACGAGCCATACCCATATCTGCTTCCAGCCCCGATGGACGCTCGACGGGCCGACTCAAAATCTGCTGGGACAGTGCCACGCTTTTATTGTAGCTATGCTGGGGACGCCGATACGACCGGATTATCGTCAAGAGCTTCTCTTGGTCGCCCTCGCGAGGGGCGCTCAAGCGACGACTGCGATCGAGGGGAATACGCTCTCTGATGCCGAAGTCGACGCAGTCCAGGCCGGGAAGAGCCTCCTCGCGAGCAAGGAGTATCTCGAAAAAGAAGTGAAAAATATCCTCATAGCCTTCAACTTGATCTTGAATGAGCTGATTCGCGACAAGAGCGAAGAGCTCATATCCCCGAATTTGATTCGGCGCTTCCATCGCCTGGTCGGCGAGGGCCTGGGCGATGCCTTCGCCGCCGAGCCAGGAAGCTTTCGTCGAAAGAACGTGGTGGTCGGGAACTATCGGCCGCCCTCTTTCGAGGAAGTGCCTGCTCTCGTCGATAACTTGTGCGCCTGGCTCGACAGGGAATTCCATTTCCGTGCGGGACAATCCTTCGAGGACGCGATGATCGAAGCGATCGTCGCCCATATCTATATCGAGTGGATACACCCCTTCGGCGACGGCAACGGCCGGACCGGCCGGCTTCTCGAATTCTACATCTTGATGCGAGCGGGCGTACCGAATGTCGCATCCCATCTTCTTTCGAACTACTACAATGAGACGCGCGAGGCATACTATCGAAAGATAGAAGAGGCGACCTCTACCAACGACCTGTCGCTATTCATAGCCTATGCGGCGCTCGGCCTTCGCGACGGGCTGAAGGGCATGTTCGAGAAGATACAGGAAGGACTTTTCAGGATAGCCTGGGGGAATTACATCCACGATCGGGTCGGCTCGCTCCGCGAGAAGGGCAGGAACGACGCGACGATACGGCGACTCCGCCTGCTCGCGCTCGCAATGCCGATCGAAAAGGATGCGGCCGTGGGCGAGGTCGCGAATCTCTCGGCCAAGGTCGCGAAGGAATACGCGACGAAGTCGAGGCCGACCGTCGCGCGGGATCTTTCGGCTCTGCTCGAGCTCGGGCTCATCGTCAAATCGGATGCCGGCTATCGCGCGAACATCGATACGCTACGCGCGCTCGCCCCCGTCTCGACCGAAAGGATTGGCTAACGGCCTTACAGTCGCGCATGTTCGTATATCGCAAAGGATCTCCTCCGCGCGAGGGATACCGCGCCAAGGCGCGGTTTGCGTAGAGGAATGGATTGTAGTATGCGCTATCGCGCATGACCGCATCGCAGCGAGTAGTCCTCGCGGAGAGCCCGACGGCGGGCGGCGAATATTTCTATTGCCTACCCGCGACCCAAAGGTGATGCGCGGGACGCCGATGAAATAGGGGTCGAGCGATTCCGCAGGCCATCGGGCCTCGGAGCGAAGCCGTCACCCGCGATAGCGGGCATACAACCCTTTCCTTGCGGCTCCCGAGCCGAAGGCTCGGAGGACTAGCGAGACCCCTATTTTATCGAAGCTGGGACCCGCGCATTTACCTCGATGTCGCGGGTAGGTCTTCACCGACCTAAGCCGCCCGCCGGCGCGCCCATTACTACACCCTCGGGCGCCTTTCCTGCTATAGTCGAAGCATGGCTACCACCTTCGACGACAAGAAGATCATCTATACGATGGACCGCGTCACCAAGCGCTACGGCACCAAAGTGATCCTCAAGGACATCCGCCTCTCGTACTACTACGGCGCCAAGATCGGCGTCATCGGCCTCAACGGCTCGGGCAAGTCGAGCCTCCTGCGCATCCTCGCGGGGGTCGATACCGAAATACTCGGCGAGACTTCCGTCGCGCCTGGCTACACGATCGGCTTCCTCGAGCAGGAGCCGAAGATGGAAGCCGGCAAGACCGTCAAGCAGGTCGTAAGCGAGGGCGTGCAGGAGATCGTGGACATGCTCGCGGAGTTCGAGGCCATCGGAGAGGCCTACGGCGATCCCGACGCCGATTTCGACAAGCTCGCGGCCAAGCAGGCGAAGCTCCAGGAGAAGCTGGATGCCAACGACGGCTGGAAACTCGACGCTCGGCTCGACCTCGCGATGGACGCGCTGCGCTGCCCGCCCGCGGACAAGGTCGTGGACGTGCTCTCAGGCGGCGAGAGACGCCGCGTCGCGCTCTGCAGGCTCCTCCTCAAGAAGCCGGACATACTCCTTCTCGACGAGCCGACGAACCATCTCGACGCCGAGACGGTGGCCTGGCTCGAGCGGCATCTGCGGGAGTACGAGGGGACGGTCATCGCGGTCACGCACGACCGCTACTTCCTCGACAACGTGGCGGGCTGGATCCTCGAGCTCGATCGCGGCGAGGGCATCCCCTGGAAGGGCAACTATTCGTCCTGGCTCGACCAGAAGTCGAGGCAGCTCGAGATCGAGGAGAAGGGCGAGTCGGCGCGGGCCAAGACCCTCGAGCGCGAGCTCGAGTGGATCGGGATGAGCGCCAAGGGCCGGCACGCCAAGTCGAAGGCTCGCATCGAGCGTTACGAGAAGCTCCTCGCCGAGGACGGCAAGGAAAAGCTGCGCGAGACGAAGATCGTCTTCCCGGCGGGTCCGCGCCTGGGCAACGTGGTGATCGAGGCGAAGGGCCTCGCCAAGGGTTACGACGGGAAGCTGCTGTACGAGAATCTCTCCTTCGAGGTGCCGCCGGGGGCGGTCGTGGGGCTCATCGGGCCGAACGGCGCGGGCAAGACTACGCTGCTGCGGATGATCACTGGGCAGGAGAAGCCCGATTCGGGGACGCTGCGCCTCGGCGACACGGTGAAGCTCGCCTACGCGGACCAGATGCGCACCTCTCTCGATCCGGAGAAGACGGTGTGGGAGCAGCTCTCGGGGGGTCTCGACATCATCAAGCTCGGCAAGCGCGAGGTGAACTCGCGGGCCTACTGCACCTGGTTCAACTTCTCGGGCACGGACCAGTCCAAGAAGGTGGGGGTGCTTTCGGGCGGGGAGCGCAACCGGCTCAACATGGCGATGATGGTGCAGGACTGCGCGAACGTCCTCCTCCTCGACGAGCCGACGAACGACCTCGACGTGAATACGATGCGCGCCCTCGAGGAGGCGCTGGACGACTTCGCGGGGGCGGCCCTGGTGGTGAGCCACGACAGGTGGTTCCTCGATCGGGTGTGCACGCACATCCTCGCCTTCGAGGGCAACTCCGAGGCGATCTGGTACGACGGCAATTTCACCGAGTTCGCCGAATGGCGCCGCGCCCAGCTCGGCAGCGAAGCGGATCGCCCACACAGGATCGTATATAGGAAGCTCGAACGATAGCGAATGTGGGGCGATCCGCTTGAGGGATCGCCCCAACACGTCCGCGCGTTGGGGTACGCCAAGCCGAAGGCTTGGCGACGTCCTTGAAAAGCCTCCGGTGAGCCCTTAGTATTATAATCCGAAACAAAATGAACGACCTCGCAGCTCGCTGCGAGGTATCGTTCGCTCGGTAAGGAAATTTATTGTATGAGGGCCTCATACCCCTGTACCTTGAAGCGTCGTACGCAGCGAGCTGCGGGGTATGAGTCCCTCCTCCGAATCAACGCTGTTGCCCGCCGAGGCACCCCGAGGCGGGACACGATGGAGCCGAAAAATGCCGTCACTCCCCGTTTCGTTCTTCACCGCGGCCTATGCCGGAGAATCGCTGCAGGTGCGCAAGAAGAGCCGCATCCTCGCGACCATCGGCATCACCTTCGGGCTGGTCTCCGTGGCCTTCGCCGTCTTCATGGCGCTCACGGGCTCGATGGTGCCCGCCGCGGTCTTCGCCGGCCTCGCCCTTTTCTGCGCCGCCGTGCTCGCGATGCTACGCTCGGGCAGGTACCACGCGGCTTCGTCGGCCTTCCTCTACGGGGTCTTCGCGGCGATGTTCATCGCGATCAAGTTCGGCGACCACGCCTCCAACGTCTATAATAGCTACGTCATGGGGACGCTCGGGGGCTTCCTCCTCGTCGTGGCGGCCCTCGTCGCGGACCGGCCCGTGCAGGCGATCGTCCTGGGAATCCTCAACCTGGCCTCGATCGAGGCGATCTACTGGATCGACACCTTCCCGGGCGACGGTCGCGTCGTCACGACGCTGGCCGTCCAGAACCTGTCGGTATCCTCGCTCTTGACCGTCATCGGAGCCGGTATCGCCGCCTACATCGTGAGCCTCACGACGAATCTCCTCGGCGACGTGGAGCGGGACGCGAAGGCCGCTGAGCGGGGCTACCGCGAGCTCAACGCGGCGATGGGCGAGGCCCAGTCCTCCTCGCAGCGGATCGGCGAGACTCTCTCGGCGAGCGTCGGTAGGACGTCGCTCTCCATCGAGGCGCTCAGGGAGCGGGCCCGCGGCATCGCCGCCGGCATGGACGAGCTCGACGGCGCCCTCGGGGTCTCGGGCGAGGCGAACAGGAAGGCCGGGGACTGCCAGCTCGAGGCGAAGACCGCTCTCGCGGCCTACACAGAGCAGGTGGCCCGCGCGTCGGCGGCCATCGAGGAGATGGCCGCCGCGGCGGGCTCGCTGGCGAGGCAGGCGTCCGGAAAGAAGGCGGCCGTCGCCGGCCTGGTCGAGACTTCGAGGGCGGGAGAGAGCGTGCTCGCGTCGATGAGGGAGTCGATGGAGCTCATCCGGGGATCGGCGGAGCGGGTAGCGGAGCTCGGGGCGATCATCGGCGACGTCGCGGACAGGACGAACCTACTGGGCATGAACGCCTCGATCGAGGCGGCGCACGCCGGCGCCTCGGGCAGGGGCTTCGCGGTCGTCGCCGGCGAGATACGCGCCCTGTCGGTCGAGGCCGGCAAGAGCGCGCGCGTCATCGGCGACACCCTCAAGGAAATCCGGGCTTCCATCGCCTCGACGGCGTCGAGGAGCGGAGAGGCCCTGGCTTCCTTCAGGAGGATAAGCGAGAGCATCGAGGGCTTCAGCCTGATGATCGAAGAGCTCCTCGCGAGCATCCAGGAGCTTTCCGCGGGCTCGAAGGACGTCGTGGCGGCCGTCGAGGTCGTGGCCCAGCTGACCAGGTCTACGGAGGCGGCGGTCGACCGCTCGGGCGACGGCATGGACGAGTCTCTCCGGGGGATGGACGCGGTCGCCGAGATCGCCTCGCGGGTCCGGGTCCAGAGCTCCGAGATGTCCGCTCGCTTCGACGATATGCGCGAAGACGCCGAGGAGGTGAGGAGGCTCGGGGGCGAGAATCTGGGCACGATCCAGGCCTTGAGGGCGAGCCTCGACGGATTTGCGAGCCGAGGCGCGGCGCCGGCCGGAGGCGCCTAGGCCGAGAGCGCTGTCTCGATGTCCTTTACGATCTCCCCAGGCTCGGTGGTCGAGGCGAAGCGCTTCACCGTCTGTCCGTCTTTCGCGACGAGGAACTTCGTGAAATTCCATTTGATCGAATCGCCGGCCACGCCCGGGGCCCTCGACTTCAGAAAGGCGAAGACCGGATGGGCGTTCGGTCCGTTCACTTCGACCTTGGACATAATGGGGAAGGTCACGCCGTAATTGAGTTTGCAGAATGAAGCGATCTCCGCGTCGTCGCCGGGCTCCTGGTGGGCAAACTGGTCGCAGGGGAAGCCCAAGACGACCAAGCCTTTATCCCTGTATTTTTCATAGAGCGCCTCAAGCCCCTCGTATTGGGGAGTAAAGCCGCATTTGCTCGCGGTATTCACGATCAGGAGAATCTTGCCCTCGTAGAACTTCAGGTCGATGTCCTTGCCGTCGTTCGCTCGGGCGGAGAGCTTGAAAACGGAATCTGCCATAAAGCCTCCGATGTCCTGAATCGAAAATACTGAGGGATCGCTCCGCCGTCTACTTTCGCCTCATGAGGAGGCGTTCGCGTTCATGCGCGCGCATCGCCGGGAGAAGACTCCGTCTTCCAGGGCCAACTCGACCGTCCCCCGAGCGCCGCCTACATCAGGCAGTCCCGAGGCTAGACCGCGCGCTTCCTAAGCGCCTCCGCCCTGTCGAGGAGGCCGGCCCTGTACAAGGTGGACCTGTTCCTCCCGCCCAGCTTGGAAAGGTAGAGGGCCTTGTCCGCCATCTCGAGGCAGCGGGCGGCGGAGAGGCGCGGCGAAGGCGGGATGAGGCAGCAGCCGAGGCTGGCCGTGACCGAGAGCTTTCGCGATTCGTAGACTATCTCCATACCGGCGATGGCGGTCCTGATCCTCTCGGCCACTTCGAGGAGCTTGGTCCCGTCGCACTCTATCGCCAGGACGCAGAATTCCTCGCCTCCGAAGCGGGAGACCACGTCCTCGGACCTCACGGCGCGCTTAAGGGCGCGGGCGAGCTCATTGAGGGCGGCATCGCCCGCGAGATGTCCCCATAAGTCGTTGAAGCGCTTGAAGTGGTCGACATCGAGCATGACGAGGCCGGCCATCGTCTTGTGCCGCGCCACGTGCGCTATCTCCTGCTCGAGCCTCTGGGTGAAATAGGCGTGGTTGAAGAGGCCGGTCTTGGCGTCGGTGATCGAGCTCTCGTGGTGAAGGCTGTTCTGGATGCCGATCGAGAGGAAGCGCATGAACTTGTCGACGTACATCCGTTCCAGGTCGGTGTAGGGGGTGCCGACGATCTTGCGTCCGAGGAGGGCGAGGCCGAAGGGTCCCCCGATCCCGCACATGGGGAAGAGGATCTCGGGATCGAATCGGAGGAGGCCGTCGTCGCCGTCCCTCCAGGCGGCGAGGTCCCCGTAGGCGACCGGGTAGGGCGAGGAGAGGAAGTACTGCTTGATCCGCTCGTAGCTCGACGCAGGCAGGCGCTCCTCGCTCGGTTTGAGGTTGACGTAGCAGTACTGCGTCAGGGCCTCGCCCCGCGGCGGCTCGATGAGGATCGCGAGGTGGGTCGGGATGAACTGCTCCAATATGCGGGAAATGACGAAATCCAGCATCTGCTCGATGGAGTTCAGCGTGAATAGCGAGGCCGCGTCGTTTATCAAGGCGTCGAGGAGGCGGTTCTCGCTCCGGAGCAGGGAAAGGTCGTCGAGGGCGCCGCTCCTCTGGAGGTAGTTGAACTGGTTCAAGAAGCTGTCGTCGACTCTGCGACCAGCCGATTCCGATTCCACGCACTCAGTATAGGCGAAAGGCCGCGCTTTTCACAGCCAAAAAGCATCGGCGCGCCGGAGCCTCCCGCGGGCTTCTCGGCCGGCGGGAGGGCAGCGCGCGAGGCCTCATCCGGCTACGAGCTTCGCGAGGGCGTCGGCCGTGAAGCCGAGATGCCTCGCGACGTCGTCGCCCGGCCCCGACTCGCCGAATCTCTCGATCGAGAAAACATCCTCGGCCTTCGCGAAACGGTCCCAACCCATCGACACGCCGGCCTCGGCCGTCACCACGCGCGCGCCGGGAGGCAGGATCGCGTCCCGGATGGGCTTTGGCTGGGAGAGGAAGAGCTCCCGGCACGGCATCGATACCACCCGCGCCCCGGCGCAGGCGGCGGGGCTGCCGAGCCTGTCCGCGGCCGCCAGGGCCATGGAGACCTCCGAGCCCGTGGCGACGATCACCGTCTCGGGAGCGGCCTCGGTATTCTTTACGACGTACGCCCCCAGGCCCATGGAGAGGGCCCACTCGGGATCGGCCTTCTCGAACACCGGCAGGTTCTGCCTCGAGAGGGCGATCACCGTGGGACCGTCGGTCCGCTCCATCGCCATCCGCCAGGCGACGGCTGTCTCCTCGGCGTCGCCCGGCCTGAGCACTCGGACGTTCGGCATGGCGCGGAGGCTCGCGAGATGCTCGACGGGCTGGTGCGTGGGACCGTCCTCGCCGACGAAGATCGAGTCGTGCGTGAGGACGTAGACGACGGGCTGCTTCATCAGCGCGGCGAGGCGGAGGGCCGGGCGGAGGTAGTCGGAGAAGACGAGGAAGGTCGCCACGAAGGGCCTGAAGCCCCCGTGGAGCGCGATGCCGTTGGCGACTGCGGCCATCCCGAACTCCCGGATGCCGAAGTGGAGATAGCGGCCTTTCCGGTCGGCGGGGCCGTAGACTCCGCCCTCGGGCAGGGCCGAGACGTTGGGGCCCGTGAGGTCGGCGGAGCCGCCCACCAGGTTCCAGGCTTTGGCTACGGCGGCGAGGCATTTGCCCGAGGCGTTCCGCGTCGCGACCTTGTCGCCCTTGGCGAAGGCCGGCAGGTCGAGGGGCCTTCGCGCCCTTCCGGCGAGGTAGTCCTCGAACTCGGCGGCGAGGGCCGGCTCCTCGGCCTTCCACGCGGCGTACTCGGCCTTCCATGCGGCGTGCGCCTTCGCGAGCTCGACCCGGCGCTTCTCGTAATACGCGTAGGCCGCGGGATCGACCCAGAACTTCTGGCCCGCGGGAGCGCCGATGGCCGCCTTGGTCTTGGCCACCTCCTCCTCGCCTAGGGCCGAGCCGTGCGCGCCGGCCGAGCCCTGCTTTCCCGGCGAGCCCTTGCCTATCACGCTCTTGAGGATGATCAGGCTGGGCCGCTCGAGGTCGCCCTTCGCCTCGGCGACGAGGCGCTCGAGGCCGGCGAAGTCGTACATGTCGCCGCGCAGTACCTGCCATCCGTAGGCCTCGTAACGCTTCCCCGAATCCTCGGTGAAGGCGAGATCGGTCGAGCCGTCTATCGTGATCTTGTTGGAATCGTAAAAGACTATCAATTTGCCCAGTCCTAGATGACCGGCGAGGGAGGACGCTTCGGCCGAGACGCCTTCCTCGAGGCAGCCGTCGCCGGCGAGGACGTAGGTGAAGTGGTCGACGATCCTGCGCTTCGCGGAATTGAAGCGGGCGGCGAGCATGCTCTCGGCTACGGCCATGCCCACGGCCATCGCGAGGCCCTGTCCGAGGGGGCCGGTCGTGCACTCGATGCCGGGGGCGAGGCCGTATTCGGGATGCCCCGCGCACTTGCCGCCCACCTTGCGGAATTTCCTGATATCGTCGACGCCGATGCCGTACCCGGCCAGGTGGAGATGGGCGTAGAGGAACATCGAGCCGTGCCCCGCGGAGAGGACGAAGCGGTCCCGATCCGGCCAGGCGGGGTCGGCAGGGTCGTGTCTCAGGGCTTGCCCGTACAGGAAGGCGCCGAGCTCGGCGCAGCCCAAGGGAAGGCCGGGGTGGCCGGAGTTGGCCTCTTGAACGGCGTCCATTGCGAGGACCCTGGCGCTCAGGGCCACTTTCTCGAGGGATCGGATATCCATGACGGCTCCTCAATCGTTGTGTCGTGCACTTGGCAGATTACACGCTTTTCGGCATCTTCTCAACGGGAGGCCCAGATGGCGAAAAGGGTTCCGGCGGGTACCGGCAATATAGAATCTGGAGATTTGCGCGTCCTCCTGATCCGCTCTCCAAGGCGGACGGTGTCCCTGCAGGTCAACCCGGATCTCTCCCTCGTCATGAAGGCCCCGTCGGACACCCCCGAGCCCTTCCTCCGGGACTTCCTCGAGCGCCGCCGGCCCTGGGTCGAGCGCCACCTCGCGCGCATGGCGCGGATCAAGGCGGCGGCCCCCGCCTGGAAGGACGGCGGGAGAGTCCCGTTCCTCGGCGGCGATCTCGAGCTCAGGCTCGAGGCCGGTACCCGCGCCCGGGCTCATCTCTCCGACGGCGGGATCATCGCGACGGCCCGCGATCCCACCGACGCCGAGGAAGTCAGGGTCGCGGTCGAGCGCCTCTTCGCCCGGGAGGCTGCCGCGCGCTTTCCCGCCATGCTCGAGGCCTGCCTCTCGAAGGCCGCCCGCCGGCGCTTTCCCCGCCCTGAGCTCCGCGTCCGCACCATGCGCTCGCGCTGGGGGAGCTGCGACGCGAGGGCCGGAGTCATCACCCTGAACGCCCGGCTCCTGCGCTTCCGCCCCGAGGTGATCGAGTCCGTCATAATGCACGAACTCGCCCATTTCAGGTACCGCAAGCACGGTCCGCGCTTTTACAGCCTCCTCGGCGACCTCTGTCCCGGCTACGAGGCCCTCCAGGCCGAGCTGGCGGAAGTATACCTGGAATAGGCCCGGCGCCTTAACGGGTATTGAAAAAGGCTATGGAGCCTTTTTCAATACTACCTTGAGTCGCGCAATTGCGCAGAAAACCGAAGGTTTTCGGGCAATTGCATTAGAGTCTGTTGAAATGCTTCGAGTATTTCAACAGACTCTTAGTAGCCCTGGAAGGGGTCGGTCCGTATCCTCGATCGGCGGACTCCCAAGGCCCGCAGCTCCTTCCTCGCGCCGGCGACGAAGCCCGGCGAACCCGATACGAGGAAGGTCCGCTCGATGGCGTCGGGGACGGATCGTCTCAGCATCGCCGAGTCTATGCGCCCCCTCTCCCCTTGCCATTTCGGCGCCTCGCCCTCCGGGCCGGTCAAGGTATACACCGTCCTCATGCCTATCGAGCCCGCGGCCTCCCCGAAAAGGTCGCGGAAGGCGATGTCGCGCTCGGAGCGGACGGAGTAGAGGAGGACGGCATCGCGCCGATCGCCCTCGTCGATCATGTACTTGACCATGCTCCGGAACGGGGTGATCCCGATGCCCCCTGCGACGAAGGCGAGCTTCTCGCCCCGGTCCCTCGGGAGGGTGAATTCGCCCGATATCTCGGTGGCCAGGATCTCGTCCCCCGGCACCATGGCGGCAAGCTCGGCCTTGTAGCGGCTGGGCTCGTCGGGCAGCCGCGCTGCGATGAGGATCTCCGGCTCCGTCGGCGAGGATGCGATGCTGAAGGCGCGCCTGCTGCCGCGCCCGTCCCCGGCCCGGATGGGCAGGGCGAAGTCGGCGTACTGCCCGGGCTCGTGCCTGAATCCGCCCGGATAGGCGAAGGAGAAGCTCGAGAGGCCCCGTCCCATGTCCCGCCTTTCCTTGAGCCTAAGGACGTAGCGGCCTTTGGGCGAGGCGAGGAAGGCGAATAGATTGGCCGCGAGGAGGGCAAGCTCGGGCGAGGAGCTGACCGAGAGGATTGAGAGCTGGGGGATCATGAGGAAGGCGACGACCAGGGCGTAGACGGCCTGGAGCCTGAAGCTCTTGGGCGAAGTCTTGGGCTCGGTGAGCATGGCCGCCGCCAGGAAGAAGACCTCCGTATGGGCGAATGCGAAGCCGACGCTCGCGATCGCCAGGTCCGGCGGCAAACCCTGGACGAGGGAGCTCGCGAATAGCATGGCCGCATAGGCCGCCAGGAAGAACGCGACGAGCCTGACGCGCCTGACCTTCCAGACCAGGAGGGCGCCGCCCAGGACCGCGGCCGGCAGGAGGACGGGCTGTCCCACCCACCAGGACGCGAACTCCTTGAAGGCGACGGAGGCGAGGAAAACCCCTACCGCGGCGGGATTGAACAGGTGCTGCCGCTTGTAGGCCAGGAGGTACTTGGCGGCCATCGCGAAGACGCCGGACATGGCTATGGCCCCGAAGCGGGCGGGCTCGGCCGAGATGGAGGCCGGCCCCGCGATGAGGGCGAGGATCAGGGCCGTGATGACGGCCGATTCGTTGTCGGACCAGACGCGCAGGATCTTGGAGAGGGCGATGTCGGCGGCTACCGTCGCGGCCAGGAGGCCCGCGGTCGTCTCGAGGAGGGAGAGGGGGTCCACCGCGATCCATCCGAGGAGCCCGTAGAGCCCTCCCATGGCGAGGAGGCCGGCGAGGTAGTAGAGCGCGAGGCGATGCATCGTCGCCCTCCGGAGGAAGGACGCGATCATTCCATGTACCTCGCGAGCCCGGGGGTGAAAAGGGCCATGCCGTCGCGGACGACCGCGTAGACCTCGATCCCGGGCGTCGAGGAGAGGAAGCCGATCCCCTCTTCGCCCATGGCGAAGGCGGGGGTCGAAAGTCTATCGGCCTCGCAGGCGTCCGGCCCGACGACGGTCAGGCTGGCGACTCCGTCGACGACGGGCGCTCCGGTCTTCGGGTTGTAGATGTGGCGGCCGCGGATATAGGTGCCCGAGGTCGCGATCCCGCGGTCGCTCAGGCGCAGGACCTTTATGATCGTGGACGGGTCGAAGGGGTTCCTGATGCCGATCTCCCAGGGCAGGCCCTCGGCGTTGAGCCCCCGGGCCTCCATGTCGCCGCCCGCCTCGATGCAATGGTCGAAGAGGCCGAGCTCGTCCAGCATCCTCGAGGCCTCGCGGATGGCCCAGCCCTTCACGACGCCCGAGGGATCGAAGGTCCCTCGGTACCATGCGCTGAAATAGCCCCCGGTCTGGGCGGCCGTCTCGTCGCAGATCCGGAGGACCTCCTTCATGCGCGGGCTCGCCTCCTCGGGGACGAGCTCGCCCCTGCCCATGCGGCTTACTTCGCTACCGGACTTGAAGGGACTGAAACCCTCGTCGATCTCGCGGAAGTAGGCGAATACGGCCTCGAAGGCCTCCTCCGGCGCATCGCTCCCGAAGATCGGGGATATCGAGACCGTGATCGGCATGTCCATTATGACTTCGGTGCGTTCCATGGCGCCTATGCCCCCGCCTTCTTCAAGGCCGCGTCGAGGGACCTGGAAAAGGCTTCGCTCGTGAGCGTGGCGCCGCTGATGAAGTCTACGCGGGCGTTCTGGACGCTCAGCGCCTCCTCCACGAGATAGGGGAGGGCGACGCCCGAGATGTATCGGGATCGGCCGGCGTGGCTGGGGAACTCGAGGACGACGACGTCGGTCAGCCTGCCGTCCTGCACGATCGCCCTGACCTTCACGTAACCGTAGAAGGCGTACTCGCGGCTTCCTACGAATTGCCCGGAATTGAGCGCATAGACGGCGGCGGCCTTGCTCCCGCCCGTCCCTTGGGCCGAGAGCCCGACGGGACCTCCGCCCGGCAGGAGGGCGAGGCAGCCGCCCCCAACGCCCGCCGCGAGGGAAGTCGCGAGGAAGCCTCTCTTCAGTCCCTTCATCTCTATCCTCCTGGATGGTCTCTAGGAACTAGGATAGGGATCGAAGATGAAGAACGCATGAAGCCGGGGAAGGGAAGGGACTATCGCCGGGGAAAGCGGAGCCGGACCCTGGTCCCTTGACCCTCGAGGCTCGATATCTCGAGGGAACCGCCGTGCTCGGCCAGTATCTTCTTCACTATGGCCAGGCCGAGGCCGGCCCCGCCGCCGTCGGCGGCGCGCGCCGCGTCGGCGCGATAGAAGGGTTCGGCGATCCGCGGCAGATCGGCGGAGGGGATCCCGATCCCCGTGTCCGCCACGACGAGGTCGACGTGGGACCTGGAGGGACTCAGGGCGACCGAGACGGTTCCGCCCTCCGGCGTGTACTTGACGGCGTTCTCGAGTACGTTGGCCAGGGCCCTCTCCACGGCCCGCGAATCGAGGCGAAGGAGGGCGGGCTCCCCCATGGAGGAGACCAGCGCCACGCCCTTGGCCTCGGCGCGGGGCCTCATGCGCTCCAACGCGGTCGCCGCCAGGTCGCAGAGGTCGCCCTCTCCCCGCCGAGGCGGTGTTTCCCCGAACCCTTCTCCCTCCCTCGGCCCGAGCACCGAGAGGAGGAGCATCTCCTCCACCATGGCCGACATGCGATCGATCTCCTCGAGCGAGCTTTCCAATACTCGTCGGGGCTCGCCGGGGATCCGCTTCGGGTCGCGGAGGGCGACCTCCGTCTCCGTCTTCATGACGGCGAGGGGGGTCCTGAGGTCGTGGGCGGCGTTGGCGTAGAACTGCCGCTGCGACCGCAGGAGGTCGCGGATCGGCCTGAGCGTGCGGCCCGCGAGGAGGTAGCTCAGGGCGCCCGCGATCGCGATGGTGACGAGGTCCGCGGCGACTATCGAGCGCTGGAGAATCTCGAGGTATTCGTCGATCAATCGCGAGGCGGTCCGCGTCCCCGCCTCCGATTCCCCCGCCTCCGATTCCCGGATGCCGAGATCCCGGACCCTGAGGTCGTGGATGGCGTAGAACGAGGAGCTGAGGACGAGGACCACGACCGCGATTATCGCGATATAGAGGGCGGTGAGCTTGATGCGGGCCCGCGAGAAGGGATCAGCCCTTGAAGCGGTAGCCCAGGCCGCGAACCGTCTCGATGACTTCATGCCCTTTCCCCGCATTCCCCCGCAGCGCCTCGAGCTTCCTGCGAAGGTTCTTGACGTGGACGTCGACGACGTTGCTGAAGCCGCCGAACTCGAAGTCCCAGAGCTTGCCGACGATGTTGTCCCGCGTCAGGATCCGCCCCGGGTGCCTGACGAAGAGCTCGAGCAGGCGGAATTCCTTGAGGGTGAGGCTCGCCTCCCGCCCCGCGACGGTCGCGGAATGCCGCGCGGGATCGATCAGGATGTCGCCCGCCTCGTAGGCCGCGGCGCCGCTCTCTCGCGGCCGCCTGAGCAGGGCGCGGACCCTCGCCGAGAGTTCGTCGAAGGCGAAGGGCTTGGGGAGGTAGTCGTCCGCGCCGGCGTCGAGGCCGCTCACCCTGTCCTCCACGGCATCCCTCGCGGTCAGCATGAGGACTGGGAAGCCGATCCCCCGCTCGCGCCAGCGGCGGCAAATCTCCACGCCGTCCATCCTCGGCAGCATGACGTCGAGGATGGCAAGGTCGTAGTCTTCCCGCCGGGCCGCGCCGAGCTCGAATGCCGTCTTCCCGTCTGCTTCTCGGTCGACGGCGTAGCCCTCGGCCCCGAGGCCCTTCTTGAGCGAGGCGGCCAGCTTCTCGTTGTCCTCGATCAGGAGCAGCCTCATGGGCCGGCGCTCGCCGCGCTTCGCGCCGTCCTCTCCTTGACCCGCCTCGCGGCCTCGAGGGACATGCCCGTCGCCTTCGCGATCCCCTCCTCGCCGGCCGCGGCGATCATTTCGAGCGAGCCGAACTCCCGCATGAGCCTGCGGGCCCGCGCGGGCCCGACTCCCTCTATCTCCTCGAGGACGCCGAACTTCAGGTCGGAGGCCCGGAGCTTCTGGTTGAGACCGGTCGCGAACCTGTGCGTCTCGTCGCGCACGGCGACGAGGACGCGCAGGGCCGGCGAATCCTTGGGCAGCACAATGGGCTCGGGTCGCCCGGGGAGGTATACCTCCTCGTTCTGCTTGGCCAGACCGGCGAGGTCGGAATCGACTCCCAAAACCTCGAGTATCTCCTTTGCCGCCGACACCTGCCCCGCGCCTCCGTCGATGAGCACGAGGTCCGGCAGGTCGAGGCCCTCGTTGACGAGGCGGGTGTAGCGCCGCGCCACGGCTTCGCGGACGGCGCCGAAGTCGTCGATCGCGCCCTCGAGGCTCCGTATCTTGAAGTAGCGATAATTCTTCTTGTCGGGTACCCCGTTCTTGAAGGAGATGAGGGAGGCGACGGTGTGCTTGCCGGACAGCTGGGCGATATCGAAGCCCTCGATCCGCGAGGGCAGGGACGAGAGACCGAGCTCCTTTTGGAGCTGCTCGAGGGCGGGTATGTCGCCGATCTCCCTCCGGCGCTTCGCGAGGTCCTCGGAGGCGTTGTGCGCCGCGAGGTTCATCGCGGCCGCGTGGAGGCCCTCCTCGGGCAGGGCGAAGACGGTCCGGGTCCCGAGCTCCCGGGCGAAGTACTCCCCCACGACCGTTAGGTCGTGAGCGACCGTTAGGTCGCCGGGGTCTTCGGGCTCGCCGGAGGGCTTCTGGACGAAGACCTTGCCGGGCGGGAGACGATCCGGACCGTAGTAATCCATGAGGAAGCCTTCCAAGGCCTCGCCCTCGGTGGAGTAGAGCTTGCCGCGGAACAGGTCGCGGCCGGTGAGCCTCCCCTCGCGCATCTGGAAGACGACGTAGCAGACGAGGTCGCCGTCGGCGGCCCAGGCGATGTAGTCTCGAGCCTCGGGATCGAAGTCGACGGCGCTCGAGCGCCCGGCGAAGAGCTCTATGGCCGTCGCCGAGTCCCGGAGCTTGGCCGCCTCCTCGAAGCGGAGCGACCCTGCCGCGGCGGCCATCTTGGCCCGGAGCTCCTCGAGGAGGGCCTCGGTCTCGCCGGAGAGAAGCTTCTTCACCTCCTCGACGTACTCGGCGTAGGCTTCCTTCGTTATCTTCCCGGCGCAGGGCCCCGAGCAGCGCCCGATGTGGTAGTACATGCAGGGACTCTGGCGGGGGCGCATCACCGCGCAGCGCCGGAGGGGAAACAGCTTCTTTATCAGGTCGAGATAGACGTCGACGGTGTCGACGCTGGGGAAAGGCCCGAAATAGTCGCTGCCGTCCCGGATTATCCGACGAGTCCGGAACACGCGCGGGTATTCCTCGTTGGTGATGCGGATGCTCGGATAGCTTTTGCCGTCTTTCAGGTTGATGTTGTACTTGGGCGTATGCCGCTTGATCAGCGTATTCTCGAGGAGGAGAGCCTCGTACTCGCTCGCGGCGAGTATCCATTCGATCGACTCAATGCGGGATACCAAGTGGCGGGTTTTAATGTCCTTTCGTCCCGAGAAATAGGACGAGAGGCGGTTGCGCAGCACTTTGGCCTTGCCGATGTAGATGATCTCGCCCTCGACGGAACGCATCAAATATACGCCCGGCGACTCCGGGGCCTGCCTCGCGAGGGCCCTGAAGCGGGCGAGTCTCGGGTCGCGGGGCTTCCCGCCCGCTTTAGTATCGTCCATACTGTACGATAATAAATGTACGTCAGAATGAGCCATAAGGGAATATGCACCTTCTCCCTTTGTCTGCTCGCGGCCGTCTCGGCGCGCGCATTGGAAGAGCGGATCGAGCTCCTCCCGGGACAGCCACGCGCCGAGACGGTGTCGGCGCGAGCCGCTTCGGCCCGTGCCCAACCGGCGCGATCGATCGGCGATTGGCGAGCCGAAGGCGCGGTCCTGCGCAAAGGCTTCAAGGGAGGCATGGACTACGTCGTCGCTGATCAGGTCTATGAGACCGATCCGTCGGTCGACCTCCTCCTGCACTTCGACGGCGCCTCAGATTCCGACGAGACGGGCAACTGGAGCCTGAGCGCCGGCAGTTCCTTTTCGATCGACAGGGCGAGGGCCCTTCTCGGCGGGGGGGCCGGCAGCTTCAGGGGTCCCGATTCCGCCCTTGCGCTGAGCCCGAGGCCCGGATCGATATTCGGCAAGCCTCGGGGCGGCGCTTCGGGCTTCCGCGATTTCAGCATCGAATTCTGGCTCTTCCCGGCCAACGCCGACAACGGAGAAGTCATCCTCCTGTGGCGCTCCCTGCGCAAGCTTCCCACGGGGGTCCAGGCCCAGCAGCTCTCCTGCGTCGTCTCGGGGGGAAGGCTCTCCTGGTCCTTCTCGGGCTTCTTCTCGGATCCCGCCGGAGGCAAGGGCGGCGGACAGGGCACCGCGAAGACCGCGGACTCGGGCGTAAGAATCGAGCTCCGGGGGCTATCCCCCCTCGTGCCGCGCGTCTGGTCCCATCACCTCCTGCGATTCGACGGCGATACCGGGCTGGTCGAGTACCTCGTCGACGGCCGTCCGGAGGCCACCGCCTACGCGACGGCTTCGGGACGCGAGGGTGGGACGGTCTTCGAGCCGGCGGTCGGGGCGGCGGCGCCCCTCGAATTCTGCCCCGAGTATTCCGGGCTCGCGGAGGAGTTCCGGATTTCCCGCCGCTTCGTCGAGGAGCCCTCGCTCAGGCCCTTCGGCAGCGACCCCGCCACCGTGACTTCTCCCGTCGCCGACTTCGGCTACGGGCACAGTCGCCTCCTGGCCGTCGAGGCCGAGTACAAGGCTCCCGGCACGGCGAGCGTCGAGTTCTCCTACCGAATCGCCGATTCCTGGGCGGGCTGGCGAGGCGACGCTCCCGAATGGATCCCTCTCAGGCCGGGAGAGACCTTGCCCGAGTCGGCCAGGGGGAGGTACGCCCAGGTCAGGGCCGAGCTCTATCCGGACGGATCGGGACGCCTCGCCCCTTCGCTCTCGTCCATCACCTTCCGGTACGAGGCCGATCTTCCTCCGCCGGCGCCGGCGAGGCTCGTGGCCTACCCCAAGGACGGGGCGGTCGAGCTGCATTGGACCAAGGTGCCGGTGGCCGACCTCGCCGGCTATCTGGTGTACTATGGGGACAGGCCCGGCGAGTACTTCGGGACCGGGGCCGACCAGGGCCCGAGCCCAGTCGACGCGGGAGATACCACGACCCTGACGATCACGGGCATTCCCGACGGGCGGCTCCTGTACTTCGTCGTCGCCGCTTACGACGGCGCGCCCGATCCTGACGCGGGATTGCCGGGCGCCCGGGTAGGGGACGCCGGCGCGGCGCTGGCCCGCGCCGAATCGCGCGCGGGAGAATTCTCGCCGGAGACCTCAGCCCGGCCCTCGAGGACCGCAAGATGAGCAGTACGCAGCAGAAGAGCCAGCCCTCCCATCTCGAGCGGGTGCGATCGGCCCTCAAGCTCCGCGACTTCGAGACGGCCGAGCGCCATGCCCGCGCCTGCCTGATCGAGCAGCCCGATTCCGACGAGGCGCGCATCGCGCTCGGGACGGTCTACCTTCGCACGGACCGGCCGGCCGAGGCTCTCGCGGCCTTCTCCAGCGTGCTCGCCCGCAAGCCTACCCACGTCGAGGCCCTCCTCGACGCCGGAGCCGCCTACCTGCGCCTGGGCAAGGCGAAGGACGCGATAGGCGCCTTGGAGCGGGCCCTGGCCGCCGATCCGGCCAACGCCGAGGCCTTCTTCACGCTCGGCAACGCGCACCGCCAGACCGGGAACCTCAAGATGGCGGAGATGGCCTACTCGAAAGCCATAGAATTCGATCCCGAGCACGTCCTGGCCTACAACAACCTCGGCGCCGTGTACCGCGCGATGGGCGACGCAGAGAAGGCAGTCCGCGTTTTCTGGAAGGGCCTGCAGGTAGATCCCAATTATCCTTCCTTCCACTACAACCTCGGCTTCGCCTACGATTCGCTGGGCAAGCACGAGGATGCCCTCAAGGAATACGAGCAGGCGGTGAAGGCCCGGCCGGGCTGGGTCGAAGCGATGAACAAGTACGGCCTGTCCCTCCTCCACACGGGCAGACACAAGCGCGCGATCGACCTCTTTCAGCAGGTGCTCGCGGTGGATCCCCTCAACGCGGAGGCCCGCAACGACATCGGCCTCGTCTACGCCGACGAGAGCAGGATCGACGACGCGATCCACTGGTTCCGCCAGGCCCTCGAGGCCGATCCGTCCTTCGTGAAGGCCGCGCTCAACATCGAGCAGCTCCTGGAGAAGTCGGGCCGATGGGACGCGGCCCTGCAGGAGATCGTGGGCCTGGTCGAGATGATGCCCGACAATGTCGATCTGCGCGTCCGCCTGGCGTCGCTCTACTCGAACCTCGGCAGGCATGACGACGCCAAAGCCGCCCTCGAGGAGGTCCTCAGGCGGACCCCCGACGACCTGAAGGCGCTCAAGCCCTACGCCTTCGCGCTCGAGAGGCTCGGCGACCCCGAGCGCGCCCGGCAGGTTTACGAGAAGATCCTCCGTCTGGACCCCAAAGAAGTCGGCTTCAGGGTCGACTTGGCGCGGCTCGCGGCGGGGCGCGGAGACTTCGGCCTCGCCGAGACCGAGCTCATCGAGTACCTCAGGGCGAGGCCGGGGGACAAAAAGGCCCGACTGGAGCTGGCGAAGGCCAGGGCGGGCAAGGGCGACTGGGCGGGTGCGAGGGCCACCCTCGTCGAGCTCGAGCGCGATTTCCCCGACGACGCGGAAGTGCAGCTCGAGCTCTCGGCCGCCTATCGCGTCCTCGGCGAGAAGCAGAAGTCGGTCGGGGCCGCCGAACGCCTGGTGACCCTCAGGGGTTCCGCCGCCGAGGAGGACCCGAACGCCCTGCTAGCGAGCCTCGACGTCCTCGAAGGGGCGGTCAAGAACTATTCCTCCGACGTGCGGGAAGCCTGGGACAAGAACCTGCGCGTCCTCCGGGCCTCGCTGTCCGACGAGGGCGGGTCCGAGCGGGCGCGCGCCGAGCCGGGCGAGCCGTCCGCCGCCGATGCCGACATCCTCGCGCCCTTCGCGACGGCCGTCGCGCCCGAGCCCATACCCGTGGACGAGCAGGAGGAGCTCCTCTTCCTCGACGAGCGCGAGGAGGAATTCGAGACCGAGCCCCTCGACGAGGTGGACGAACCGTCCTTCGAAGAGGCTGCCGAGGAGATCGCGGAGCCGAGGCACGAGCTCGACGGGCTCATCGAGCTCGGCGAAGGGGATCCAGGCGGCGCCGGGGGGAAAGGCAATAGCGGCGATGGCTCGGGCGGGCGCGGCGAAGGCCAAGCCCCGAGGTTTCCAGAGCAGCCTCGATACCAGGAGGCGCCTCCCCAATATCCGCCACCCCAGTATCCCCCCCCTCAATATCCGCCCCCACAGTATCCTCCCTATCCCCAATATCCTCCGCAATCGGCCCAGCCCTATCCTTCGCAGTATTCTCCGCAGGCGCCCGAGCCGCAATACCGGCCGCAAGCCCCCGTGCCGCAGAGGCAGCCGCAGGCGCCCGAGCCACCGTATCGGCCAGGTCCCGCTCAGCCGCAGCCTCCAGAAGCGCCGTCCCGACCGCAGCCCGAGTCGCCGCCGGTCTACCCCGAGTCGGCCCCCGCGAACTATCGAGCGCCGCCGACGCGCGAGCCGCCCGCGGAACAGCCGCGACCGGCCCCAGAGCCGGAGCCAAAGGCCATGCCGGAAGCCGCGCCCGAGCGCGCCGAGGATCCGATCGAGGCGGAAGAGCCGCCGGCCGCCGAGACCGCGCCGTCGTCGGAGCCCCAGGCCGAGCCGGAAGCGGAATCGGCGGAGGAAGAAGCCCTCGAGTATATCGAAGACCCGGCGATAGGCGAGGACCTGGAGGACGAGCTCGAGGTCTCGCCCGAAGCGGGCGCGATGGGGGAGGACGAATCCCTAGCCGCCGGGGACGCGGCCGAGGGTCTGGAGCTCGCGGAAGTCCCCGAGGATATCTGGGGCGACGGGAACGCCGAGAAGGCTCCCCGCTTCGATGAGCCGCCTCCCGCTGCGGAGAGCGGCGGTCGGGCGCCTCCAGCCGCGGCCGATCCAGCCGCGACCGAACCCTCCGCGGGCGAGCCCTCGGGGGCCGAGGAGCCCCTCTTGGGGGAACCCACCGCTAGGCTCCTGGAATACCTGAAGGGCCTGGCCGACGAGCTCCCGCCCGAGAAGAGGGAGGAGTTCGACGTCTCGGGATTCAAGCGAAAGGTCGACGATCTCATCGGGAAGATAAAGCGGGAGGCCGAGCTGTCGCGCGAGCCCCCTCCCGTCCTCCCTCGGGAGAGCGGCTTCGGCCTCCTCTCGGCGGGCCAGGCCATGCGCGTCTCGGATCCCCGGCGCGGCGCGGAAGGCCGGCGCGCCCTCGCCGAGCGGCGGGCAGAGAAGGACAGGCGCGAGCGGGAGGAGAGGCGCAAACGGGGCGAGCGCCGCGAGAGCGTTGACCGTCGCGGGGGGGAGCGTCGCGGGCCAGTCCCAGAGCTGGAGCTCAGCGGGCTCATTTCCAGGGAGGCGGCTCCGGTGACGGTCGCCCCCGACGGGACTCCGACAGAGGTGGCGGGCGTCGCGATTTCGCCTCGCATGGCGAAGCTCATCCAGATCATGAGGCGGGAGAAGGACAATGCCAGATAGCGACAGCGCGCGCCGCGTGCGCGAGTACGTGGGCGGGATGCCGAGCCTCCCCACGACGGTCTCGAAAGTGCTCGAGGTGTGCAACAATCCCAAGACCAGCCCCATCGACCTCGATCGCGTGATTCAGCTCGACCCGGTGCTGATGGGCCGGGTGCTGAAGCTGATCAACTCGGCCTACTACAGCATGGGTACCCAGGTGACCAGCCTGGTCCGCGCGATAATCATGCTCGGCGTGAACACCGTCAAGAACCTCGCGCTGTCCAGCGCGGTCCTCGACCGCGTTTCGAGCAAGAAAGACTTCCGCGCGCTCAACATGGAAGGCTTCTGGCGGCATTCCCTCTGCGTCGGCGTCACCGCGAAGCTCATCGCGAAGCAGCGCGGCATCGACGCCAAGGGCCTCGAGGAGTACTTCGCGGCCGGCCTCCTCCACGACATCGGCAAGATTCCGCTCAACACGGCCCTGGCGGACGAGTACGTGCTGACGATGTCGCTGGCCGACAGGGAGCGGATCTCCCTCGTCGCCTCGGAGCGCCGCTCGCTCGGCCTGGACCATTGCGAGGCGGGAGAGGTCGTCGCCGAGAACTGGAAGCTCACCGGTGCGATAGCCGATACCGTCCGCTGGCACCATGACCTCGAGGCCTACTCCGGGGAGTACGGGGACGTCCTGAGGACCGTCGCCGTGGCCGACTTCTTCGCGAACCGCGAGGGCATAGGCTTCTCGGGCAACCGCTATCCCGACAGAGTCTCTCCGGAGACCTTCAGCCTCCTCGCCATCGAGAAGTCCATGCTGGAGGATCTCGAGGAGCCCGTGACGGCGGAGATAGAGAAGGCCAAGGTCTTCCTGAAGCTGGGAGGCTAGGTATGTTCACGGTGAAGATCTGGGGCGACCGCGGCTCGATGCCGACTCCGGGGCCCGATACCGCCGTCTTCGGCGGCAACACCTCCTGTCTCGAGGTGCGCTGCGGCGCCCGCCTGATAATCGTAGACGCGGGCTCGGGCATCAGGCCCCTCGGCGAGAAGCTCATGCGCGAGGACATCAGGAAGGGGCCGATCGACGCGGACCTCTTCATAACCCACACTCACTGGGATCATATCCTGGGCTTCCCCATGTTCACTCCCATCTACGTGCCCGGCACGAAGCTCCGCCTGCGGGGCCCGATCAGCTACGAGGACGACAGCCTCGAGAAGGTCATCGGCAGCCAGCTCTCCTACCGCTATTGGCCCGTGAGGCAGGACGAGCTGGCGGCCGAGATCGAGTACGAGCAGATCAAGGAGACGACCATCGACCTGGGCGACGGCATCTTCGTCACGACGAAGTACCTGAATCATCCGATCCTCTGCCTGGGCTACCGCATCGAGTACGAGGCCAAGTCCTTCGTAACCGTCTACGACAACGAGCCCTTTCGCAACGTCTTCCCGACGGACCCGGCCGATCCGAACTACGACGAGGACGCCGCGCGCGAGGGCGAAGAGGCGGCCGAGGAGGAGAACGAGAAAGTGCTGCGCTTCTGCGCGGGGGCCGATCTCCTCATCCACGACACCCAGTACACGGCGAAGGAGTACTTGAAGGGCAAGGTCGGATTCGGCCACTCTTCCTACGAATACGCCATCAACGCCTGCCATAGGGCCCGCGTGAAGCGCCTCGTCATGTTCCACCACGATCCCAACCGCACGGACACGGAGCTCCAGGAGCTCGAGCTTTTCTACCAGGGGAAGGTGGCGGGCAGGACTCCCCTCGAAATCGAGATGGCCCGCGAGGGCCGGGGCTTCACGTTATGAGCAAGGCCAGGAAGGCCAGGCCCGGCGCCCGGTCGAGCGCCTACCTCGCCCGGGCGCGGGCGATTCCGCCTATCGCCTTCGCCTGGATCGGGCTCCTCCTCGCCTCGGCCGCTGCGACGCCTTGCCCCAGGTTCACGCCCTATTACGCCGTCTACCTGCTGGTCACGCTCGGCCTGGCCGCGGGCGCCCTGGCCTTCCTGCGGGCCATCCACCGGAAGAGGAAGATCCGCCTGCACCCGGCCTTCAAGAAATTCCTGGGCTACGGCCTCGTCCTCCACTACGCGGCGGCGGCGCTTCCCCGCGTAGACTGGGCGAGCGGGGGCCTCATCGGCGGCGGCCGCGTCGCCTATCTTTTCGCCCTCGCCATGGCCTGCCTCGCCGCGGGCGTCGCGCTCTTCGTCGCCTCGGGCAGGCCCGCCGCCCTGGCCGGCCTCGGCCTCATTCCCGACGCGGAGGTCTCGGACAGGGCCCTGCGCAAGCGGCGCTCCCGCGAGAGGCGGGGCAAGGGCCTTCTCCGCGCGGGCCTCGAATGGATCGACGCGCTCGGCTTCGCGGCCGTCCTCGTGATCCTCATCCAGACCTTCGTCTTCCAGCTCTACGAGATTCCCTCGGAGTCCATGGTGCCCGCCTTCCTGAACAAGGACAGGCCGTTCACGTCGAAATTCGACGCGGGCCCGCGGGTGCCCCTCACCGACTGGCGCCTCCCCTTCCTGAGGTTCCCCGCGCGCGGCGACATCGTCACCCTCGCCAATCCCCGCTATCCCGAGAACCAGGGCGTTAACCTCAAGAAGTACCTCGCCCAGTTCGTCTCCATGGTCACCTTCACCGCCGTCAATATCGACAAGTACCTTCCCGACGGATCGCCCAAGGCCGATCCCCTCGTCAAGCGCATCGTGGGACTGCCCGGCGAGAAGCTCATGATGGTCGACGACGCGCTCTACGTCAGGCGCAGGGGCGACGCGGCTTTCGCTCCCCTCGAGGCCGACAGGGCGTGGGCCCGAACCGACCTCTGGAAGGAGGACGCCGACATACTGTCCCGAGTCGAGCTCGTGCCGATCGACGAGGGCCACCGGCGGATCCTCGACGCGTGGGACGCGAGGAAGCGGGAGGCCGATCCCGCCCGGCTCGCGCAGTCCGTCGCCGCGAGCGCCACCCTCCTCGAGTCCAGGGTCTCGTCGTCGGCCTCGGCAGCCTTCGTCGCGGGCCTCGCCAACTCGAAGCCGGAGGTCTACAAGACGATCGCGGCCGATATCGCGGCCTACGGGAGGGCCGATCCCTCCTCGGGGAATCAGATCGCAGCCGCGGGCGCGGGCGCGGACGATCTCGCCCTCGCCCTCGCGCTGGCCCTCGGCGCTTCGCCCCGGCTGCGCTCGGAGCTCCTCGACTACGCGACGGCCTCGGCCTCCGCCCTGCCCCCTGCCGACGCCTACGAGCGCGGAGGGCGGATCCTCAATCTCCTCATCAAGGAAAGCATCCTCGGGCGGGCCGCCCGCGACGCCGAGCTGATAGCGGCGGGCGCTTCCTTCGAGGCTCTCCGGGGCGACGCCGCCCTGGCCGCCATGACGAAGGAGGGGGCAGAGCTCGACTACTACGTGAACGGCCAGAACGGCGGCCTCTACGACCAGCGCAATTTCCCCGAGTTTCCGGCCGGGATTTCCTACCTCGGTCCGCGGGAGTACTTCGCTATGGGCGACAACCGCTACAACTCCACGGACTTCCGCTACAGGACCGAGCGCTATTCGCTAAAGCCCCTCGATCCGGCCGATCCCTCGTCGGTCGCCTACTACTCGAACATCGACCCATTCGCCCTGGACCTGCGTTATATCGAGGGCTACGCCCTGTTCAGGCTCTGGCCGCCCTCCCGAGTCGGGGCCATTCGTTGACGTCGGCGCTTGACCGCCATCCCCCCGCCTGAGGATACTGGTGCGAATGAGCAAGAGAAAGAATGCCCGCGCGGGCGCGCGCGACGCGAAAGCCAAAGGCGGCGCGAGCGATTACGCCGGCGCCGCCCGCGCATTGCCCGTGATGACCCTCGTCTGGATAGGCATGCTGCCGGCGACGGCGCTCGCATCCCTATGCCCGCGCTTCACCGCCTATTACGCGGTATATCTCGTCGTCACGATCGGTCTAGCGGCGGGGTCCCTCGCGTTCCTGCACGCGATCTACCGCAGGAAGCGGGCGTCCCTGCACCCGGCCTTCAAGAAATTCCTCGGCTACGGCCTGGTCCTCCACTATGCCGCCGCCGCGATGCCCCGCGTCGATTGGGCGGGGGCCGGCCTCATCGGGCCGGGGAGGGTGGCCTACCTCTTCGCCCTGGCGGCGCTCTGCCTCGCGGCGGGAATCGCGCTCTTCGTCGCCTCCGGCCGCCCGGCAGTCTACGCGGCCCTCGGGCTCATCGAGGACGAGGAAGTCCGGGACAAGGCTCTGCGCAAACGGCGATTTTCCGAGCATCGGAGGAAGGGCCTCCTCAACGGCATCCTCGAGTGGGCGGACGCGCTCGGCTTCGCGGCGATCCTCGTGATCATCATAAACACCTTCGTTTTCCAGCTCTACGAGATCCCCTCCGAATCGATGGTCCCGGCCTTCCTCATGAAGGACCGGCCCTTCACCGGCAAGCTCGAGGCCGGTCCGCGCGTGCCTCTCACCGATTGGCGCCTGCCCTTCCTGAGGCTCCCCAGGCGCGGCGACATAGTGACCCTGGCCAATCCTCGCTATCCCGAGAATCAGACGGTCAATCTGAAGAAGTACCTTGCCCAGCTGGTGTCCATGGTCACCTTCACCGCCGTGAACATCGACAAGTACCTTCCCGACGGCTCCCAGAAGGCCGATCCCCTCGTCAAGCGGATCGTCGGCGTCCCCGGCGAGAAGCTCATGATGATCGACGACGTGCTGTATTCGAGGCGGAAGGGCGACGCCGCCTTCGCCCCCGTCGAAGCCGATGCGGCCTGGGCGCGCACCGACCTCTGGAAGGAGAGTCCCGATCGGCTCGCCCGGATCCATGAGCTGCCGATCGACGAGAAGCGCAGGGCGGTATTGAGCGCCTGGGACGCGAAGAGGAAGGCCGCCGACCCCGCGGCGCTCGCGGCCTCGATCGCGGCCGCCGGGCGGGCCCTCCTTTCCGAGGCCTCGGCCTCCAGGGCCGAGGCCTTCATGAGAGCGCTCGAGAGGGATCGGCCAAGCGTCTTCCAGATAGTCTCGGCGGATCGCGAGGCGCTCGAGAAGTCGAGCGCCGGCGACCTCCTCGGATCGGCCGGGAACCCCGTCTCCGCGGCGGGGACGCGCGCCGACGATCTGGCCATGGCCCTCTCGGCCGCCTCTTCGGCCCGGTTCCGCTCGGACCTCGCGGCCTACGCCGCGGCTCCGGCGGCGGCCGTCCCGGCGGCGAACGCGTACGCGCGCGGCGGCCGCATCCTCAACCTCCTCATCAAGGACAATCTGCTGAAGCGCGCCGCCCGCGACGCCGCGCTCGTGGCCTCGGGCTCCACCTTCGACGGCCTGTCCAAGGACACGGAGCTCGCTTCCCTGAACAAGGATGGAGGCGAACTCGATTTCTACGTCAACGGCCAGTACGCGGGTCTCTATGACGAGCGCAATTTCCCCGAGTTCCCTCCGGGCGACGAGTATCTCGGGCCGGAGCAGTACTTCGCTATGGGGGACAACCGCTACAACTCGCTGGATTTTCGATACCGCACGGGCAATTTCGCCGTGAAGCCGCTCGATCCCGCCGATCCCGCTTCCGTGATGTACTACTCCAACATCGACCCCTTCGCCCTGGATCGGCGCTTCATCGAAGGCTACGCCCTCTTCAGGATATGGCCGCCCTCGAGGATCGGAGCCATTCGTTAGCCTCGAAGTAGTCCCGGTGCGAGGCGCCCGCGCGAGGCGCGCCTTCCTCTCCTTCCCCTATCGACTCTACTCCGGAGACCCGATCTGGGTGCCGCCACTGTATCCGGAGCGCCGCGACGCGGTGGAGCCCGGGAAGGGGGAGTTCTTCCGCCACGGCGAGGCCGAGCTTTTCGTCGCCCGCCGCGGCGGCGAAGTCGTGGGCACGATCTGCGCCGGCGAGGATTTCTCGGCCAACGGCGCCTGCTCGCGGAAGGACTGCCTCTTCGGCTTCTACGATTATATTGAAGACTTCGAAGTGGCCCTGGCCCTCATGGACGCGGCGGCCGCTTGGGGCGCGGCCCGGGGCCTCGAGACCCTCTTCGGGCCCAACAACCTCGATTACGAGAATGCCTACGGCGTCCTCGTGGAGGGGCGCGACCGGCCTCCGACCCTTCTCTGCGGCCACAGCCCGCCCTACTACCTCGGCTTCATGGAGGCGATGGGCTTCGAGCCCTCCCGCGACGACGCCATCGCCCTGGAAATTCGACTCGATCGGCCCCTGCCGGATCGGGAGCGCCTCGAGCGCGCGGCTGCCATGGCGGCCCGCAGGAGCGGGGTCCGCGTTCGAGGCGCCGACTTCGCCCGCATCGACGAGGAGATCGATCGCGTGCACGGGATCATGAATCGCGCTCTCGCGCATCTTCAAGGCTTCATCCCCGTGCCGCGCTCGACCGTCGAAGCCCTGGTGCGGCCATTCGTCGCCATCGCGGATCCCGAGCTGATCCTCTTCGCGGAGAAGGGGGGCGAGACCGTGGGCTTCTTCCCCGCGGTGCCGAATCTCAACGAAGCCTTCGCCCGAATGGGCGGGCTCAGGTACCCTTGGCAGTACCTCGGCCTGCCTCTCGCCCTCCTGCGCGCCCGAGGGGGCATCCTAGGGCACGCCTCCGGGCGACGGATCGAATGCGTCACGGCGAAGAGCATCCTCGTGCCGCCGGAGCATTGGCGTACGGGCGTGGGGATCGCCCTTCTCGACGAGCTCTACAGACGTCTCCGGGGGCGAGGCTATTCCTGGCTGGACCTTTCCCTCACTTCCGCCGAGAATCCGAACACTGTGCCCCTCGCGATGCGCTTCGGCGGGAGGATTTACAAGCGGTATCGACTGTTCAGGAAGCCCATCGCGGCGTCTTGATTATCCCGGCGTTTCGTCCACAATACTTGTAATGGATAACAGCTTCATCGGCACCGTCTTTCTCGAACTTCCGCCCGCGGAGCGAGCCGCCGCGGCCGCTGCGCTCCGCGCCGTCGGTATCGCCGATTCCCCCCTGGAAAGCGTTGCGCCCGGAGGGGCGGAGGGCTTCCTCCTCGTGAGCGCCGATGCCTGGGAAAGGGTCCGCGCCTCGCTCGCCCCGCCGCCCAAGTCCTTCACGGTCATCCTGATCATGCCTCCGGGGCGCGAGGGCGAGGCCTGGGACCTGCTCCAGCAGGGGGCCTTCGACTACCTGGTCGGCGGGGATCCGGGCTGGGCCGAGCGGGCCGCCGCCTATTTCCGGGCCCTGATGGCCCTCAACAGGCGTTTCGCGGGTGGCATCTCGGCACTCGAGCGCCGCTACGAGAACCTCGTCCTATCCCTGCCGGATATCGTCTACGAGCTGGACTCGGAAGGCCGATTCACCTTCGTCAACAATTCTATCGCCGTCCTGGGCTACGAGCCTTCGGACCTCATCGGAAAGCATTTCTCCATCCTCCTCTACGAAGAGGACGCCGAGGCCGTGGACAGAACCATGGTGCTCGAGGCCTTCCGCGGGGTCACTACGGGACCGGCCCTCAGCCCCAAGCTATTCAACGAAAGGCGGAACATCGGGCGGAAGACCGAGAACCTCGAGGTGCGCCTGCGTCGGAAGCCGGGCAATCGCCTCGTCCCCGGCGACATGATCGTCACGGTGATCTCCTACGGCGAGGTGACCGCGGCCGGCGAGTACGCGCTGGACTCCTCGCGGCTCGATTTCGTCGGCTCGGTCGGCGTAATCCGCGACATAACCCTTAGGCGCAAGTCGGAGGAGATGCTTCGCAAGCTCTATCAGGCGGTCGATCAGCTCTCGGCGGGCATCCTCGTCTCCGACAGGTCCTTCCTCATCGAGTACGTGAACCCGGGCTTCTTCAAGTTCACGGGGCTCCGCCCCCAGGACGTGATCGGCGCCGAGCTATTCTCCTTCTTCGATTTCGCCCCGGGCAAGGCCGACGAGATCCGATCCCTCGTCTTGGAGGGCTTCGACGCAAACGCCGAGGTGCGTCTCGCGCGGCCCCGCGAGCGGCCCGCCGAGCCCGGCTCGAGCCCTGCCCGGGACACGAGCTTTGCTCGCGAAGGCCCCTGGTCGGCCCTTCACGCCTCCCCTGTGCGCTCTCCCTCGGGGTCGGTCACCCATGCGATACTCATCTGCGAGGACATCAGTCAGCGCAAGGCCATGGCGGAGCTCGTGAGTCTCGCCAAGGAAGAGGCGGAGCGCGCCAACGGGGCGAAGAGCGACTTCCTCGCGTCGATGAGCCATGAGCTCAAGAGTCCCGTCGCCAGCATCCTCGCCGCGGCGAGGCTCATCGAGATGGGCGGCCCCGAGCCTGAGCGGCGCGCCGCCTCGATAATCTCGAGCGCCCAGGGACTCTTGGACATGCTCGGGGACATCCTCGACTTCGTCCGATTCGAGACGGGAAACGGCACCCTGCGCAAGTACGCCTTTCCCCTCCCCGGCTTCGTGGCCAGGGTATGCGATCCCGCGCGCAAGGCGGCCCAGGCGAAGGGCCTTTCGTTCGAGATCGGTCCCATCCCGGACGAGACGCTCCGCTCCGATCCGGATCGGCTCGGGCGCGCCCTCGCCGCCGTCCTGGACAACGCGGTATCCTTCACCGAGCGGGGCGGAGTGCGCGTCGGGGCGGCCATCGAGAAGCGGGAAGGCAACGTCCCCTACCTGACCCTCACGGTGGCGGATACCGGGCCGGGAATCCTGCCCGAGGATCAGGGGAGGATCTTCTCGCCCTTCGTGCAGCTGGCCTCCCCCTATACGAAGCGCGGCGGCGCGGGAATCGGCCTGTCGCTCGCCCGCAATATAGTCCGGGCCCTCGGCGGCGAGGTCAGGCTACAAAGCGACGTCGACCGGGGCTCGGTCTTCACCCTGCTCGTGCCGGCAGGGGATCCGCTGGCTCGGCCCGACCTCGCCGAGAGGCCGGTCGAGCGCCGCGCGTACAGGCTCCTGGTCGTGGACGACAACGAGGTGAATCTGGAGTATATGGCCGTCATCCTCGCCAATGCCGGCCACAGGGCCGTTACGGCCACGAGCGGGGCGGAGGCCCTCCGCCTCCTCGAAGAGATGCCCCCCGACGCCGCCATCCTGGATATCCAGATGCCGGGCATGAGCGGCATCGAGCTCGGCAGGAAGATCCGCGGCTACGGGGGGGGGCGTTACGACCCAAGCATCCCCCTCGTGGCCCTGACCGCCTTCGATCCGGAGGAGGTCGCGCGCTCGGGCGTCGATTTCGACGGCGTCTTCGACAAGCCGGTGGACGTGCCCAAGCTCCTGTCCTATCTCGACGCCGCCGTGGACAAGCGCGAAGCGCCTTCGCCGTCCGCCCTCTCCGGGCACTGGGCGGGCAGGACCACCGAAGGGGAGCGCAACCTTGCCGCCGCCATCCCGGAGATCCCCGGACTCGCCGAGAGGATCCGGAGGGCGATCGAGGCGGGCGATGCCGACAGCCTGAGGCCCGCCGCCCGGGCGATGGGCGCGCTCTTGGGGCGGCTCGGCGACGAGCGCGGCGAGGCCGCGCTAAGGCGCCTCGCCCTCTCGTTCCCGGAGGAGGACAGGACGGTCATCGCGTCCAGGGTGAGGCGGCTATCCTCGGGCTGGGAGAAGACGGTCGCGTTGCTCCATTCCCTGTTCGGCGGATAGCCTCTCCTCCTTTCCATCGCGCTCGGCTTTGTATTATCCTTCTCCCATGGACATGACGGGGAAAAGGACCAAGATCGTCGCTACCCTCGGCCCGGCCTCCGGTACTCCCGAGACGCTCGAGGCCCTCTTATCCGCCGGGGTGAACGTATTCCGTCTCAATTTCTCGCACAGCAATCCCGAGGCCGCCAAGGCCGTCGTGGACATGATCGGCGCCGCGCGGGACAAGATGCGCCTGCCTGTCGCGATCATGGCCGACATCAAGGGCCCGGCGGTCAGGATGTACGGCTACGCGGGGGCTCTCGCCATCGAGGCCGGCTCAATCCTGACCATAGGGTCCCGGCCCCCCGAGGGCATCGAGTCGCTCTCGTCGCCCGCCCCGGACGCCGTGTACACGAACCTGCCCGATATCGACGCGTTGTGCGTCATAGGTCAAAAGATCCTCCTCATGGACGGGTATTTCGCGGGCGAGGTCGTCTCCAAGTCCCCCGGCTCGATCGCCGTGAGGATCGGCAACCCCGGGGAGCTCAGGCCCAAGGCCCACTTGACCATCCCCGGCGTCGACTACCCGATACCTTTCCTCTCCGAGAAGGACATCCGGGACATCAGCTTCGCCGTCGAGAGCGAGGTCGAGTACATCGCCCTGTCCTTCGTGCGCAACGTGACCGACATCGAGGAGGTGCGCCGCCTGGTCCAGCGCGTGAAGACTCCCTCCGGCCGCAGACCGGCGGTCAAGCTCATCGCGAAGATCGAAAGCGCCAAGGGCCTCGACGCCGCCGAGGAGATCGTGGCCGCCGCGGATGGAATCATGGTCGCCCGCGGTGACATGGGCGTCGAGATCGCCATCGAGACCGTGCCCATCGCGCAGAAGCGCCTGATCCGCACCGGCTTCCTCGCCGCCAAGCCGGTCATCACCGCGACGCAGATGCTCGAGTCGATGATCGAGAGCCCGATGCCCACGCGCGCCGAGGCGAGCGACGTCGCCAATGCCTGCTTCGACTCCACGAGCGCGGTCATGCTCTCGGGCGAGACGGCCATCGGCCGCTTCCCGGTCAAGGTCGTCGAGACGATGAGCGCCATCATCCGAGCGGTCGAGGCCGAATTCGACTACGACGAATTCCACAGGCGGATGCCGCTCTTCGCGCGCTCGGGGGAGCTGCCCGCCGTGCTCTCGTACAACGCGCTGTCCGTCGCCTACGAGGTCGGCGCGGCGGGGATCGTGGTCCTCACGGAGACCGGCCATGCCGCTCAGCTGATATCGCGCCTGCGGCCCCGCATGCCCATCTTCGCCTTTACCAAGGAGAAGTCGGTCTATAACCAGCTCGCGATGAACTGGGGCGTCTATCCCTTCATGTTGGCGGGTCCCGAGGAGAGCATGGACGCCCTCATAGCCGAGACGATCGAAAGCTGCAGGTACGCGGGTGTCCTCAAGAAGGACGACCTGGTGGTATTCGTCGCCGGGCTGCCGCTCTCGCAGAGAGGGACGACCAACATGATCCGGGTGGAGACGGTGGGGTGAGGGAGCGTAACGTCGTCTTTCGGATAGGTATACCCGCCGTCGATCGTTAGGCGGCGAAGGACTTTTTTCGTACGGCCCATGGCGGGGCCTGTCCTAAAAACCGAGGGCCCGGCTACGCGGGGTCCCCGGTTTTTTAGGACACCCGCCGCCTTTCATCGTCCATAAAAATGTTACTGCATTTAGGCCGATTTTTCGCCGCATTCCCAACACAGGATGTGATGCCCTCCGTTGGCATCCGAGAGTCTTGCGACCGTAACGTCGCGCAGACCATGCTTACCTATCGATCCCCACTTCCGTCGTCACGTTTCGCGTGTTAGTCTTCGAAAGGCGAGGACGGGAGGGCCGATGGAAAAAAACCTTGATCGTTTATCGAGAGCCGATGCGGCGACCTTGGCTCGCGTACGCTTCGCGACGACCGTCCGCTTGGTGGCCTTGGCCGCGGAGGCCGAGCCCGGGCTTCGTGCCAAGGCGAGCGCGCGGCCCTTCAGCCTGGTACTCTCGGCTCCCGGCCTTCCCTCAGCCGGGATATGCTCGCGGCGCGGAGCCATCACCTCCTGGGCCGGGGGCGCGAAAGCGCCCGCGGGAGCGCTTCCGCCTTCCCTCGTGCTCCGCTTTACGAGCTCGCGCGCCGCTGCACGGACTCTGGGCGGGGGAGGCGGCGCGCCGCTTCCCCTGTTTTTTGGACCGGGCGCCGTCTCGGCTCTCGCCTTCTTCAGGCCCGCCGCGGCGCGCGTGCCCGCCATGCTCAGGGACCCGGCCACGGAAGCCGCGCTCAAGGCGCGCCTCCTCGGCGAGGCCGCCATGCGGGGCCTCGCCGAGGTGGCGGTCTCCGATGCCTCGCTCGCGGAGAGGCTGGCTCACGTTCCCGACGGTTCGGTCGCGGTCGAGGCGGCTGGGGCCTTCTCGATCGGCATCGCGAAATCGGGGCGGCGGATCGAGATCCTGGATCCCGCGCCCGCGACGCCGAGCGCGCGCCTGACCTTCCGCGACGCTGCGGGCGCGATCGCCGTATTTACGGGCTCCCGGGCCGCCGTCGTGGCTCTCGGCGCGGGAGAGGTGGCCGTCGGAGGCCTCCTGCCCCTCGTACAGGGGCTCTTCGCGGTGCTCGACAGACTGGGGGAATACATGGCGGTGGGGAACGAAGGGGTGGCGCGATGAGCGATACCGGCAGATTATCGAGATCGCTCGAAATCTTCGAGCGCGCGGCGAAGGTCATACCCGGCGGCATCTACGGCTCCAAGGCCCCGGGCTTCCTTGTGCCGGGCTCCTATCCCTACTATATCGAGAGCGCCAAGGGCTGCCGCATGCGCGATGCCGACGGCAACGAGTACATCGACTATCTCTGCGGCTACGGCTCTCAGATCGTCGGCTACGGCAACGAGAGGGTGGACGGCCCCGCATGCGAGCGCGCCTCCCGCGGCGACCTCCTCGACCAACCGGCGCCCGTCATGGTGGATTTGGCGGAGCGCCTCGTCGGCGGCGTCGAGGGCGCGTCCTGGGCGGTGTTCATGAAGAACGGCACCGACGCCACGACGCTCGCCTACTCCCTGGCTCGGGTTCGGACCGAGAAGCCCATCGCGATCATGGCGTCGGGGGCGTACCACGGAGCGGCCAACTGGTGCGGGGCCAATCCCTTCGCGGCCCTCGCCGCGGACAGCGCGAGCGTCCTGAGCTTTCGCTACAACGACCTCGCGGGGCTCGAGCGCCTCTTCGCCGAGAAGCGCGGCAGGATAGCCTGCCTCTTCCTCACGCCCTACCACCACCCGACCTTCAGGCCGCAGGAGATGCCCGACCCCGCGCTGTACGAAACCGCGAGGCGGCTCTGCGACTCGGAGGGCGCCCTCCTCGTGATGGACGACATCCGGGGCAACTTCCGCCTCCATCCGAGGGGCTCCCACGTCCGCTTCGGCGCGAAGCCCGACCTCTGGTGCATGGGCAAGGCCATGGCCAACGGCTACCCGATCTCCGCCCTCCTCGGCGGAGACGGGACCCGAGGGACGGCCAATTCCTTCTTCATAACCGGCACCTATTGGATGTCCGCCGTCCCCATGGTCGCGGCCATGGCGACGATGGACGAGATGGAGCGCCTCGGGGGAGTCCCCAGGCTCGAGCGCCTCGGCCTCTTGCTGAAAGAAGGTTTGGAGTCGGCGGGCAAGGAGGTCGGCTTCGGCGCCCGCGTATCGGGCCCGCCCGCGATACCTTTCCTGACCTTCGACGAGGATCCGGACCTCTACTTGAATCAGCGCTTCGGCGCGGCGATGGCGCGGCGCGGCGTCTTCATGCACCCGCACCACAACTGGTTCATAAGCCTGGCCCACGACGAGGACGACATCGCCCAGACTATCGGCCGATCGCGGGAGGCCTTCGCGGCTATGGCCTCGGGCGCGGAATAGCCGCCAACCCGGCGTGCTTCGCCGACAGGCTCGCCCAGGTCGACGGCATGTGGCGCGACAGGAAGAGGCCGAGGCTATGCTCGAGGCCGAAAGCCACCTTCACCTCGGGCCGGCCTCCGAGCACGGCGCGCAGGATTCGGCGCGCGACAGGCCCCGGCTCCGCGCCGCCTTCGATATGGGGATCGTCCGAGGCCATGGGCCTCCCGTCGCCCGCGAGCGCGTTGCGCGCCACCGACGTGCGGACGTAGCCGGGGTAGGCGGTCACTACGCGCACGCCCGTCCCGACGAGCTCGGCGCGAAGGCCCTGGAACAATCCCGCCAGGGCGTGCTTGGCCGACGAGTACGCGGGCCTCATGGGCATCCCCGCGAGCCCGATGAAGCTCGATATCGCGACGAGGCAGCCGGAGCGGCGGGCGAGCATCCCGGGGAGGCATCGGCGCACCAGGTCGACCTGGGCCGAGAAGTCCAGGGCCATGACGCGATCGAAGACCGCGGGCGAGGTCTCGAGGAAGGTCGAGCGCTGGCTCATGCCGGCGTTGAGGACGAGGACGTCGAGGGGGCCGAGGAGGACAGGCGCTTCCGAGCATGCCGCGGCTCGGGCTTCGGGATCCTCCAGGTCGAAGGGCAGGACGGCCGTCGCGTCCGACCCCGCGGCTGCGCAGGCGGCAGCCGCTTCCTCCAGGACTTTCCGCCTGCGCCCGGACAGTATGAGCTTGGCGCCCTGCCTTGCGGCCTCGAGGGCCAGCGCCCTGCCGATGCCCGAAGAGGCGCCGGTAATCCAAACGATCTTGCCGCGCAGCCCGACTCTTGCCATTCCTGACCTCCGCCCTTTGCACTGCGAACCACGCGCTTTCAAACGCTGTTTTAACCTGCGAACGGGCTTGTCCCATGAGGCAGGCTGAAAACTTTGTTAGGCGCCACGGCTTCGAGTGCTTTCGTAAATGTGCGCCGTTCCGACGGGGATTTCGTCAGCCTGATCGCACTCTTGTAGTGTGACACCGCCGCCAGGGGGTCGATGTTCGTATAAAGGCGCCCTAGAAGGGCGTGATAATACCGATTGTCGATAAGTGCGAGTCTTTCAGTTTCTGAGATTCCTTTCTCATAACCGTGCACTTCGGCAAATGCGAACGCGCGGTTCAATGCCGCAACCGGGGAATACTCTATGACAAGTAGGTCGTTGTAAAGCGCGAGAATGCGTTCCCACTTTTGTTCGGCGTCTGTAGTATGCCAGTAGGCAATTGCCGCTTCTAGCTGATATTTAGAAAGCTCGTTCCCCACACAGGCTTCGACGAGGTAGTAATTTCCCTGAGCAATCAGTTCGGTGTTCCACCGAGAACGATCCTGATCTTCGTAAAGAACCACGTCCCCCATGCCGCTTAATCGCGCATCGAGACGCGACGTTTGATAACACATGAGTGCGACGAGGGCATTTGCATCGCGAGTGTTCGTCAAAGGATTCCCAGTAAGCTCGAGGGCAAGGGATATCGCTTCGAGGCAAAAATTTTTTCTTATAGCCGCTTTCGACGACTGAGACGCATACCCTTCGCTGAACAAGAGATAGAGTGTGCGGAGCGCCGATGGAAGTCGGTCAATTACTTCATGTTCGGATAGCGGTTCGGTATCAAAATTATGATCGCGCAAATTCATCCGCGCGCGTAGAAGTCGTTTCTTCACTGTTTCGCGATTTGTGAGAAATGCTTCCGCAATCTCTTCGACGCTAAAGCCGCAGAGAATATGCAAGGCAAGTGCAATCTGAGCTTCCGACGGGTTCACGCGGTCGCAGACGGCAAAGATCATCGCAAGGCGACTATCGGCAATTGTCTCGTTTGTGAATTCTACGGGCGCTACGCCAATTGTAGTTTCCGATTGGATTGCAAGCTTCACTTTATTATCGAAGATGTTCTGGCGTTTGAAATAGTCTTTCGTCTTGTTTGTCGCAACTGTGTAAAGCCATGCAGTGGGATTCTCCGGCGTACCTTTCGCGTTCCACGATTCTGAGGCCCTGAGAAAAGTGTCGCTCACGATATCTTCAGCGAGTTCGTACTGCCGTATGCCGAATCGGTGACAGAGCACCGCAGTCATTTTCGCATACTCGGAACGGTACAGCCTCGAAAGCAATTCCGCGCTTGCGTGCATGTTATACCGGTCTCGCCCCAGAGACGATCACTTCTCGCACTTCGACGAAACCGCCCATCTCAAAGATAGGATTTGACTTGGCGAACTCGACCGCTTCATCGATCGATTCGGCTTTCAACATCATGAAACCGCTTATGAATTCCTTGATTTCGGCGTACGGCCCATCGGTTACGAACGTCTTTGAGCGGACGGTCTTCGCACTTCCGACAGAGAGGTTTTTCCCTTTGTCTGCAAGCTTGTTCTCAGCCGCGATTCGCGCGAGCCAGTCCATTCGCTCTCTCATCTGCTCAGGGGTGGGTATTTCGTGCGCAGTGTCGCTATGTCTAAAAATGAGGACAAATTCTTTCATATTCTCTCCGCGAGACATAGAGGTAGGCTATCGCATTTCGCACACATGATCAATAAAAAACTGTCGCGATTCCTTGCGGTACGAAAGGCACAGCTGCGACTGCGCTACCGAGATGAAACGCGTCCACCCCGGCAGCACATACCGTCATTTCTTGACGGCGCCGGGAACGATCGCCTCGCGAAGTTCGACCGATCCGCCCATTGCGAAGACCGGGTTTCCCTTGACGAGTTCAGTGGCCTCGTCAATGGCTTCGGCTTTCACGATCATGAATCCGCTCACAAAATCACCTCCACTATCAGTATACGGTGCGTCGTTCGCCACACCGCCGGGCAATAATGTTCTTGCGCCTTTTTCCATTAGTGTTCTGCCTTTGTCGGAGAGCTTGTCCCGTGCGGCGATGCCACCGAGCCAATCCATACGCCCCTTCATCTCTTCGGGTGTCGGTACGTAACCCACTTTCGCGTGGCGGAAAATCACGACGAATTCTTTCATATCGTTCCTCCTCGTTATGTGTACGGCGTTTCCCTTTGCCGGTTAAATCAATGACGACCGGGGAAAGCAAATGGGGACAGGTATCGCAACCTTTTTGCCGTTATAAACCAGAGCGAACAAGTTTTCTTAGCTTTCCAATGAGACCGATCGCAGACCGTATCCAGGTCCAGAATCGCGCAATCTTCGCTTCTCGATTTCCCTTCCCCATGACCATGTGGGCCTAACAATATATATGCCGACTCGCGCTGTCGAGACGCCGAATCATAGAGTCGAAGCTGTCAGGGCCCCTTCGCCGGTATGCGGTCTTCGCATGGCACGGCCGTCTGGCATTTACCGCAGCCGTAGCGCGGGGCATAGCGCATTTTCACTCTGTCCAAATAGTCGCCGCAAACGGCGTTGTCCTTGCCGGATTCCGTGATCGCTTGGGGAGGGCATCGCGGGATGCAGGCGCCGCACTTTATGCAGTTCTCTTCCGGCTCGCTATAATAGCGACCGGTCGCCTTCAAGTCGGCGTCCACGATCACGCTGCCGAGCCGACCGGCCGAGCCGGCTCGGGTGATTAAAGAACGGCTCAGCCCGAATGTTCCCAGACCGGCTACGAAAGCCACGTGACGCTCCGACCAATTGCTCTTGCGGTCGACGATCGTGAACCGCTTGTCCAATGTCGGGGCCAGGGCGCGATATCCGGCGGCGGCGAAGTATTCGACGAGAAACTTCTCCAGCGCTTGGTTGAGCCTCTCGCCTTCTATTCTGCCATAGAGCCATTCGACGGCGGGCAGGCCAAGGCTTCTATTGGCCTTGCGGACGGTCGCCGTAAAGGGCAGGAAATAGGAAACGACGGCCGCGCTCCCGCTCTGCCACTCCTTCGGGGACATATGCCCCGGTCCGACGGCGTCCGCCTCTTTTAGGCGGTCGAAGAGCGGATCATCGGCCGCGGCCACCGCGACCAGCGGCGGATCGAACAAATGCAGTGAATTCAATTCCGCCGCGACATTCAAGGGATTGGCTTGGAAGAACCCATTCACCGCCCGGACGACGTCTTCCAGCCTCATCCTCTCGCTCCTACGTAGGCCGCGAGGTCCACGAGCCTCTTCGAGAAGCCCCACTCGTTGTCGTACCAGGCCAGGACCTTCACCATCCGTCCGCCTATCACCAAGGTCGACAATGCGTCGATGATCGAAGAGCGGGGATCGCCGCGATAGTCTGCGGAGACCAAGGGCTCCTCGCTGTAGCCCAGGATGCGGTTCAACTTTCCCGCGGCCGCCTCCTTGAAGGCGCCGTTCACTTCTGAGACCGTCACCGGGCGGCCCACATTGACTGTCAGGTCCAAGATGGACACGACCGGCACCGGGACCCGCAAGGAGTAGCCCGTCAGCTTGCCGTCCAACTCGGGGATCACCTTGCCGATGGCCTTGGCGGCCCCGCTGGAGTAGGGGACGATGGAGAGCGCGGCCGACCTGGCTCCGCGGAGGTCTTTCTCGGGCTGATCGTGGAGGGCCTGGCTATTGGTGTAGGCGTGCGTAGTGTTCATGAAGCCCTCCTCGATGCCGAAGGTCTGGTGAAGCACGAGGGCCGCGGGCGCGAGGCAGTTGGTGGTGCAGGAGCCGTTCGAGATGATGTCGTGTCGGCCGGGATCGTAGCTCTCGTGGTTCACGCCCATGACGATCGTGATGTCCTCGCCTTTGGCAGGGGCGGAGATGAGCACCTTCCTAGCTCCCCCCGAATCTATATGGGCCTTGGCCTTCTCGCGGTCGGTGAAGCGCCCCGTCGATTCGACGACCATGTCGACGCCGAGCTTGGCCCAGGGAATGGCCGCGGGATCCTTTTCCGCGATGACTTCGACGCGCTTTCCGTTCACGATCAGCGCATTCCCTTGCGCCAGCACTTCGCCGGGAAAGGCTCCCCACAACGAGTCATGCTTGAGCAGATGGGCCAGGGTGGCTGCGTCCGTGATGTCGTTGACCGCCTTAATCTCAATTTCATCCCGGCCGAGGGCTGCGCGCAGGAAAGTTCTCCCTATCCGCCCGAAACCGTTGATGCCGATAGTTTTCATGGTTCCCTCCGTTTGTTTCAACTGCCTATTGGTCTATTTTGTTATTGACCCGTAGAAAGACTAACAATACCAAATATACTTGTCAATAGTAAAAATGACCTGTAGATTTTTATCATGAGCACTGAAACCATGACCGAGAATGAGCTTTCCAAGCTCGAGTTCCTCTTCATCGGTGGGAACCTTGCGATAAACCTCGTGAATACATGGCGCAACCGACGGATCCCAGGCTCGAGGCAGGCCGTCCGCTTCGATCTGCTACAGGACGTCTCTCAAGTCGAGCTCTGGTGGCGTAAAGCCTGCGCCCAGCACGGATTATCGACTTACGAGGGATTCGTATGGACGGAAGGAGACTTCGGGCTTCTTCTCGGCCTCAGGGCGGAGCTACGCTCCCTATTCGAGGCGATAATAGGAAAGAGAGCGGAATTACCCCAGACCCAGCTCCTCAATCGCGTACTTGCGCGTGGGAGTTTCGTCGTGAGGGCCGAGGGCACGAGCGTCTCGCGCGAATACCTTTCGCGCGAGGGCAGGCCCGACGGCCTTTTAGCGATAGCCCTCGCGGCCGCCGAGCTTCTCGCCGAGCGCGATCTTTCGCGGCTGCACGACTGTCAAAACGAGCGCTGCCTAGCCTTGTTCTACGATACCACTAAGAGCGGAACTCGCCATTGGTGCCGTCCCGAATGCATGAATCGCGCGCGAGCGCGGGAGAATTACCGGAGGTCCAAAGAGGGAGCCTAGGAACTTATCCTATTGGACCAGGCACTTCGACCCGCTTCCGATCAGGTCGCGCCTGCCCGCCAGGATCAGAGCCTCTCGGACGAGCTCCCGGTTCTCTGGTTTCTTATACTGAAGGAGGGCGCGCTGCATCGCCCTCTCGCGCTCGCCTCGAGCCACGTATACCGCCGCTCCGGTCTCGGGGTCCATTCCGGTCCAGTACATCGCTGTCGAAAGGGTGCCCGGCGTCGGGTAAAAATCCTGGACCTGGTCGGGCACGAAGCCCGAGTCGCGCAGGCTCTCGGCGAGCTCTACCGCCTCGCGCAATCCGGCGCCCGGGTGGGCGGAGATGTAATAGGGGACGAGATATTGCTTCAGGCCTGCCTCGCGATTCAATGCCGCGTAGCGCTCCGCGAAGGCCTCGTAGGCTGCGTTGCCGGGTTTCCCCATGAGGCGCAGCACGGCGTCGGACACGTGCTCGGGGGCCACCTTGAGCTGACCCGATACGTGATGCTCCACGAGCGCCCTGAAGAAGGACTCGTCTCGGTCCGCCATGAGGTAGTCGAAGCGTATCCCGGAGCGGATGAAGACTTTCTTGACGCCGGGCAGGGAGCGCAGGGCCCGTAGCGCGCCTAGGTACTCCGAGTGGTCCACTTTCAGGCTGGGGCAAGGCTCCGGCGAGAGGCAATGTCTGTCCACGCAGGCTCCGCGCTCGTCGGTCTTGGCGCAGGCCGACGCGCGGAAATCGGCCGTGGGCCCGCCTACGTCGTGGATGTAGCCCTTGAAGCCGGGAAGGCGCGTCAGGATCGCGGCCTCGCGCAGGAGGGACTCGCGGCTTCGAGAGGAAACGGCCTTCCCCTGATGCAGGACGATGGAGCAAAAGGAGCAGCCCCCGAAGCAGCCGCGGCTCGAGACGAGGGAGAACTTGACCTCCGCGAGAGCGGGAATCCCGCCGAAGGGCTCGTACATCGGGTGCCACGCGCGCTCGTAGGGCAGCTCGTGCACGCGGTCGAGCTCAGGCCTGGAAAGCGGGGGGGCCGGCGGCTCCTGGATCACGTATCTCGAGTCGCTTCGCTCCACGAGCGCCTTGGCGAAGTGCGGGTCCGCGTTGGAGTGGCGCGCGCGCGCGGCCTCGAGGAAAGCGGTCTTGTCCGAGCTCGTCTCCTCGTAGGAGGGCAGGTCGACGTAGCTTCCCCGGGCGAGACCGGGCGGCTTGGACGCGCGCCACGCGGTGCCAGCTATGCCCCGCAGCTCGGCGGCCGGCTCCCCGGCCGCGAGCCGGCGCAGAATCTCGACGAGGGCCCGCTCGCCCATGCCGTGAACGAGGAGGTCGGCCTTCGAGTCGAGGAGGATCGAGCGCCGGACTTTATCGGACCAATAATCGTAGTGCGCGAGCGAGCGCAGCGACGCCTCGACCCCGCCGATAATGACTGCTACGCCCTTGAAGGCCTCGCGACACTTGGCCGAGTAGGCGATCACCGCCCGATCGGGTCTCGCCTGCGCCCTGGCGGCGGAGCCCGCTCCGATAGTCCCGTCGCCGCGAAGGCAGAGACTCGGATCCCCTCCCGGAGCGTAGACATCCTCTGAGCGAGGCTTCCGATTGGCCGTATAGGAGGACACCATCGAGTCGAGGGCTCCGGCCGTGACGAGAAAGGCGAGCCGCGGCCTCCCCAGGAGCCTGAAGGCCGCGACGTCGTCGGGGTCGGGTCGGGCGATGATGCCGATGCGATAGCCCTCCGCCTCGAGCAGGCGCCCGAGGAGGGCGGCGCCGAAGGACGCGTGGTCCACGTAGGCGTCGCCCGTCACGAAAATCGCGTCCAGATCGTCCGGCTCGAGACCGCGAGCGGCGAGGTCGGAGGGTAGCGCCGGGAGGAAGGCCATCCCCACACTATACGCGCATCGCGCCTCCCTTCCTACATCTGCGCCTTGGCCAGGCTCCTGTTTACCGCCGAAAGGACGGCGCGCACGCCCGCGGCCGCGATGCTCGGGTCGGTGCCGACGCCCCATGACTTGCCCTCGCCCGGCCCGCGCGCCTGCACGTATGCGACCGCGAGCGCGTCGGAGCCCGAGGAGAGAGCGTCCTCGTGGAAGGACAGGACGCTCACTCCGGCGATCCCGATGGAGGCGAGGCTGTGGACGAAGGCGTCGATCGGGCCCTTGCCCTTGCCGACTATCTCGCGCTCCTCGCCGCGGAAGCGGACGCGGGAGCGCCACGTGGTCTCTCCGTTGGCGTGGTCGGGTATCTCGTTGAAGGAGAGCAGCGCGAGGGGCGCGACGACGTTGAGGAATTCGGCTTCGTAAAGGACCTGGATCTCCTCGGCCGAAAGCTCCGTGCCCTTTCCGTCGGCCACTCGGTTTATGAACAGCCCTACCTCGGGGTGCATGGCCTTGGGCAGGTCGTAGCCGGCGCTCTCCTTGAGGATGTAGGCGACGCCGCCCTTCCCGGATTGGCTGTTGATGCGGATGATCGCCTCGTAGCTGCGGCCGATGTCCTTGGGGTCGACGTGTAGATAGGGGACTTCCCATTCCGCGTCCTGATCCGAGAGCCTCGCCCGCCGCTCGACGCCTTTCTTGATGGCATCCTGGTGGGACCCGGAAAAGGCGGTGAACACCAGCTCGCCCGCGTAGGGGTGGCGCGGCGGCACGTCCATCCCGGTAAAGCCCGAATAGGCCGCGGCGAGGCGGGGAATGTCGGCGAGGTCGAGCCCCGGATCGATCCCCTCGCTGTACATGTTCAGGGCCATCGTCACGATATCGAGGTTGCCCGTGCGCTCTCCGTTGCCGAAGAGCGTGCCTTCGACCCGTTGCGCCCCCGCGAGGAGGCCCAGCTCGCTCGCCGCGACTCCGGTGCCGCGGTCGTTGTGCGTGTGCAGGCTCACGATGGCCGAGTCGCGGCGCGTCAGGCGGGTCGCGAACCACTCGATCATGTCGGCGTAGAGATTGGGCGTCGACGACTCCACGGTGGCCGGGAGGTTGAGGATGATCGGATTCCGCGGCGTGGGCCCCCACTCGTCCATGACCGCCTCGCAGACCTCGAGGGCGTACTCGACCTCGGTATTCGAGAAGCTCTCGGGAGAGTACTCGAGGATTATCTCGGTGCCGGGCAGGGAAGGCAGCCCCGCCTTCACGAGTCTGGTGCCCTCCACGGCGATGGCCTTGATCTCGTCCTTCGAGAGCCCGAAGGTGACCTTGCGCTGCACCGGGGAGGTCGAGTTGTAGATGTGGAATATCGCCTTCTTCGCGCCTTTGAGACTCTCGAAGGTACGCGCAACGAGGTGCTCCCGGCATTGGCAGAGCACCTGTATGGCGACATCGTCAGGTATTCGGGCCTGCCCGATGAGCTCGCGGGCGAAATCGAACTCGATCTGGCTCGCCGAAGGGAAGCCGATCTCGATCTCCTTGAAGCCTATCCCGAGGAGGAGATCGAAATACTCGAGCTTCTCGTCGACGCCCATCGGCTCGACGAGGGCCTGATTGCCGTCGCGGAGATCCACCGAGCACCATATGGGCGCCTTTTCGATGCGCCGCCCGGGCCAGGCGCGATTCGCGGAAGGAAGGCTCTGAAAGGGACGGTACTTGGCCATTCTGTTCCTCCTTGTATATCGAGCTCCGGCCGCGGGTAAAAAAAAGGCCCGCGTGCCGTGAGCGGCAGCGGGTCCTCGTCCAGGGGCTCGAGGCCCCTTATCCGGCTTGCATCGCCGAACCCGCGCCGCTCTTGCTCCTAAGGAGGAGCCCGGTAAGGAGGAGGCCGTTCTGAAGGAGGCCGCTCTTGCCATGAGCGAATGCGAGGAGTTCGCGCGATCCGAGACTCGGGGTTTTCTTCACGGGTATTCCTGAGGATATAAACTATAGAAGCTTCGAATCACGGTCAAGCCCCCGCGCCGAGCCGCCGAACGCCGCGGTATACTGAGTCCGCCATGAACGCAGCGCAAGCCCTAAGCCAGGCGCAGGTCGCCTATCTCGTCGCCGTGGCGGTCGCGCTCGCGGCCGCCCTCGTCGCCCTCGGCCTCTACATGGGCCTGCGCCTGGGCAGACGGTCGGGCAGGCTCGAGGCGGAGCGCGGCCTACCCGGCCGTCTCGCGGCCGAGCGGGACGATGCCGTGAAGCGCTCGCGCGCCGTCCTGGGCGGCCTGGCGGCGGAGCAGCTCGCCCCCTATCTCCCCGGCTTCCCCTTCGATCCCACCGAGGTCCGCTTCGTCGGAAAGCCGGTGGACTTCGTGGCCTTCGTCGGGGCCTCGTCGGGGAGGATCGAAGAGGTCGCGTTCGTCGAGGTGAAGTCGGGCGACGCGTCCCTGAATCGGGTGGAGCGCAGTCTGCGGGACGCGATCTCGAAAGGGAGGGTCCGCTGGGTGGAGTACAGGTCGCCGTAGGGAGGCCATGAACCGGTTTACGAAGCGCGTTGCGCGATTTCCGAGCGTTTTTCCCAAGATTCGTGCTAGAGTGCGGGAACAGGATGAAGAGGAACGAAGCGAAACGCCATCGGAGGCCGGCGCGGGCCATGCCCGGGTTCGTCGACTATAGCGCAGCCCTCGTCCGCCGCATCCAGGTGATTGCGTCCATCGTCGCCGCGATGTACCCCCTGGCCTACCTGGTCGACGATCTCGTCTCCGGCAAGGTCCCCCCCTACGCGCGCTACCTGGCCGCGATCGCCGCGATGCTGTCGCTGGCCTTGGCCGCCCGGCGCTTCGCCCCGTCGAAGGTCGTGACTGCCCTCTTCATCGCCGCGATTTACGCCGGCTACGCGATGACCCTGGGCCTGCCTCGCTCCCGGGCGGTCTACATCGTCGTCTACCTGGTCGCCGTGCCGCTGTTCTACTTCTCCGGCGGCATCCGGATCGGGCGATTCGCCAGTCTCGGTTTCATCGCGCTCAACGCGGGCCTGATGGCCGCGGGCAGGCTGGCCGCGGCCAAGGAGCTCCTCGGCGTCGTCCGGCCCTATCACTACGCGATGCTGCTGTCCGGCCTCGTCCTCATGGTGGTGATTGCGGAGGCTAACGAGCGGCGGCACGCGAAGGGCCTCGACATCATATTCGAAGAGCACTTCATCGACGGCGCCACCGGGCTTCCGAACGCCACCGCCCTTTCGGCCGAGCGCCTCGCCGAGGGCGAGATCCTGGCCCTGGTGAGGCTCCGCAATTTCAAGGACCTCCGGAGCTTCTTCGACGATGCCGAGGGGCGGGCGATGGCCGGAAAGGCGTCCGAGATCCTACTTGCCCTCGCTCGCTCCCGGGGCGCGCGAGGGCCCTTCAGGATCTCCGAATCCGAATTCGCCCTCGTTCATCCGAGCGGCGCCGAATCCCGCTCGGTCTCGGCGGCGATTCTCGGCGCCTTCGCCGCGGAGAGCGTCGAGGAGGGTTCCCCTTTGCGCTTCGAGGCTCAGGTCGGCTCCTACCGGACGGGCAAGGGTGGCGAAGGCGCCCACAGGGCGGTGGAGGAGGCGGAGACCGCCCTCGCGGATTGCGTCGCCGCGGATTCCAGCGCGGCCCACCGCGAGAGCGGAGCCCCCGACGACGACTTCAAGGCGCGCGCGCCCGCCCTCGTCAAGAACATCAGGGAGCGGAGCCTGTCCGCGGTGTTCCAACCTGTCTACGATGTCCGCCGCGACGGAGTCGGCTTCCTCGAGGCGCTCTCTCGGCTCCGCGTAGGCGATCGCCTCGTATCCCCCGAGGCCTATCTCGCCGCGACCAGCCGGCTCGGGCTGGAGAGACACTTCGGCGACTTCATCGTCGGCGCCTCCCTGGATATGGCCCTGCGCAGCGGCCATTCCGTGAGTTTCAACGTCGCCTTCGGGGACTTGGAGAGGCCTTATTTCCTCGACGCCCTATTCGAAGCCTACTCCGCGCTGTCGGGCAGGCCCAATACGCTCATAGTCGAGCTGACCGAGCACGCGGCCTTCTCCGATTACGCGCGCCTGCGGACCTTCGCCGCCGAGCTGCACAAGGCCGGGGGCCTCATCGTCCTGGACGACTTCGGCTCGGGATACTCGAACTACGCCAGCCTCCTCGAGGCCAGGTTCGATGCTGTCAAGGTGGCGGGGGAGATCGTGCGGGAGATCGTCGATCGGCGCGAGGCCTCGGAGCTGTATTCCGGGCTCTGCGCCTTCTGCCGCGCGGCCGGGCTCGACGTCGTGGCCGAGCATATCAGCGAGGAGAGCATCATGGCGAGGGCCCTCGAGGGAGGGGCCTCGCTGCTCCAGGGCTACTACTTCTCGAAGCCCGTGCCTGCCGAGCGGATCCTCGCCGGGGAGCTTTCCTTCCCGGGCGGGCGGTCGGCATCCCCCGCTCCGCTCGGGCGCCCCGGCCCTAGTTCTCCAGGATCGTGATCTCCACGCGCCGGTTGCGCGCGCGGCCGGCCTCGGTCGCGTTGTCCGCTATCGGCCGCTCGTCGCCGTAGCCGGTCGCGCGGACTCGGTTCGGAGGGCGGGCGCCGAGGGCCATCAGACGCTCGGCGACCGAAGCGGCCCGCTGCTCCGAGAGCTGCTTGCGACCCGGCGCGTAACCCGCGGCCGCCGTGTGCCCCGCGACCAGGATGTCGCGGTCGGGGTAGCGCTTCAGGAGATCGGCTATGCGCGCGATCTTCGCAAGCTCCGTCGGCGTCAAGATCGCCGAGTCGGCTTCGAAGCGTATGTCTTCGATGCTGATGGTCACGCCCTCGTCGGTCTTCGCGACGCTGACGTTCGGCAGGTCGGCGACCGCCTTCTCGACCTCGGCCTTCAGGGAATCGCGGTCCATGAGGGTGGACTCGACGACCTCGGACTGCGCGGTGCCGCGGTACTCTACGGTCGAGCCGTCGGACCAATCGAAGACGAAGTCGAATCTTTCCTCGTAGGCCGAGGGCTGGCCCATGTCCTTGTCCCAGTAGATCTTCTGGTCCGAGTAGCCGGCGATCTGCACGGGAAAGGCTTCGTCGTAGGCGCGGGGCGCCCCGGGACGCTCGAAGATGGTATACGAGGCGGAGACGAGGAGGAGACTCTTGCCCTTCCGCGCGACTGACCCTTCGTATCGATAGCGGACGTCGATCGGGATCTCGTAGGGGTCGGGTATGCCGAAGACGCGGCGGAAATCGTGGCGCTCCTCGCCGGGCGCGTTCCAGGAATCCCCGGGCGAGAGCTCCCGGTCGGGGAAAGTCGGGACGTCGCGGACTACGGGCATGTAGTACTTGGGGTCGATCGCGTATCGTCCGAGCCTGTCGCGCGTGAACTCGGAATCGTAGCTTTCGGTGACGACGTAGGCCGAGTCGCCCTGCGCGCGCTCCGAAGTCTCGAAGGTCCCGCGCAGCAGTCCCGAAGAGCCGTCCTCGGCCGCGTCGGCGGTCTCGAAGGCTATGCGGTTGAGGATCTGCGAGGAGTGGGCGAATCGGCGATTCACGTAGACGTCTTCGTCGACGGTCGACAGCGCGCGGTATTTGTCGCCTTTGACCTGCGCGAAGGAAAAGCGGAAAGACCCGCCGGTCGGCTGCGCCTGGGCGGAAGGTGCCGAGCTGGCCGGGGCGCTCGTTTGCGCGGGCGCCGCCTGGGCGCCGAGGTCCGGCGCGGGATATAGCGCCAAGGCCAGCGCGGCCGCCGAGGCGAACAGGAGTCTTCTCTTCATCGGGCTACCCCCACCTTCATTATCGGCCCAGGCGATCATGGGGCAAGCCCCGCCCGAAGGGAGGCTGGACGGAAATCCCGTCCCGATCGGCGACCTTGCCCTTCGCCCCCGCTCGGAACATAATGTCTGGCGATGCCTCCCCTTCCGATCAGCCCCGAGACGGGTCCGCAAGTCGTGCTCGAGCTCATATACCGCCTCAAGGTGCGCGATGCGATGAGCTCGCCCGTAATAACCGCCGCGATCGGGGATAGTATGCGGGAGGTACAGTACCGGATGAGGGACAACGGCATTACCGGCGTACCGATCGTGGAGGGCGGCAGGCTGGTCGGCCTCGTATCCATGGGCCTCGTCATCGAAGCCCTGGACGCGGGAAGGATCGAGCAGCGCGCCGGCGAGCTTATGACGCGGACGGTCATCTCGCTCGAGGACGACATGCCCCTGGCTTTCGCCACGACCTACTTCAACCGCTACAAATTCGGGCGTTTCCCAGTGCTCGATCGCGACGGACGCCTGGTCGGGATCGTCAGCGCCTCCGATATAATCCGCGCCCTCCTCGTCGCGATGAACGCCGAGGTGGAGCGGCTCGAGGAGAAGCTCTCCGCCGCGGCCGCGGCCTCTGATCGTCCCTCCGACGGCCTCGTGAGGCTCGGCTTCCAGGTGACCCGCTTCGATTTCGAGAACGCAGGCAAGGCCAGCGCCGAGATCAAGAAATCGCTCAAAGGCCTCGGCGTCGATGCGGACGTAGTCCGCCGCGCCGCCGTGGCGTCCTACGAGCTCGAGCTCAATCAGGTCATCCATTCCGAGGGAGGCTCGATCTCCTGCGTCGCGGGCGCGGGTCGGATAGAGCTGGCGGCCGAGGACCGGGGGCCCGGTATTCCGGACGTCGAGGCCGCGATGACCGAGGGCTTCTCGACGGCCAACGAATGGATCCGCAGCCTCGGCTTCGGAGCGGGTATGGGCCTGCCGAACGCCAAGCGCGTATCCGACGAATTCGCGATAGACTCGGGTCCCGGGCGCGGAACGAGGGTCCGATTGGTCATCAGGTACTGATAGGAGCGAACCGCATGCGAATCAGCGAACTAGCCGCGTCCCTCGGCCTCGAAGTCGCGCAGGGAAGCTACGCGGACCGCGAGGTAAGCGCGGGCTATTCTTCCGACCTCCTCTCGGACGTCATGGCCAACGCGAAGGCGGATGCCGTCCTGGTCACGGTGCAGGCGCACAAGAACGCGGTGGCGGTCGCGAGTCTCGTCGGCCTCGCCGCCGTCGTCGTATGCAACTCGCGGCCCCTGCCCGACGACATGGTCGAGGCCGCCCGCTCCGAGGGCCTGGCCCTGTTCAAGAGTCCCGAGACCGCCTTCGAGGTATCGGGACGGCTCTGGACGATGCTCCGTCGACCGTGAAGGCTCTTGTCGACCTGCATAACCATTCCTGTCTCTCCCCCTGCGCCTCTCTCGAGATGTCGCCCTCGCTGCTCGCGCGCCTGGCGCGGGGGCGGGGCCTCGATCTCGTCGCCCTGACGGACCACAACTCGGCGCTGAACTGCCCCGCTTTCGAGGAGGCCTGCCGACGCGAAGGCATAGCGGCCCTCTTCGGGATAGAGGCCAACAGCGTCGAGGAAGTGCACGTCCTCTGCCTCTTCGGAAGCGTCGCGGACGCCCTCGATTTCGGATCCGGCCTCCGAGCTCTCCTCGCGCCCCTTCCCTACGATCCGGAGAAGCTCGGAGACCAGGTCGTCGTCGATGCCGACGAGGGCGTGGTCGAGCTCGTCGACCGCTACCTCGGAGCCTCCCTCGACATCGGCTTCGGCGACCTCTGCGAGGACGCGGCCGCCCGCGGCGCGATAGTGATACCCGCCCACGTGGATAGGCCCATGTTCTCCGTCTCGAGCCAGCTGGGCTTCCTGCCGACGGGTCCCTACGACGCCGTCGAGTCCATGCGCGAGCCTCCGGCTGCGCTGACCCTCGGGCTGGCCGCGGTCTCGGGCTCGGACGCGCATTATCCCGAGCATGTATGCCGCAGGCCCTTCGCGGCTGAGCTGCCGGACGGCGCCTTGGTCGAAGGCGGCGCGCCCCTCCTCGAGGCGCTGCGGGAGGCGCTCAGGGCGGGCCGCGTCAGGCCGTCGTGGGCGGCGCCTCCATGACGCCGAGAGTCGCGGCGATCGCCGCCGCCTGCCTCATGCTCGCGCGGCCCGCGGCGGCGTTGGGGACGATAGAGCTTCGCGACGACACTTCCCGAGTCGATGTCCTGCCCTACGCCCTCTGGGCGCCGGAGGCAGATCCCCGAGACGCGCCCTCCGCGCTCGGCTTCGAACCCGATCTTTCGCGCTTCAGGGACGGGACGGCCGATCGCCTCCGCGCTCCGGTCGGGGCCAAGGCCCTATGGCTGTGCTTTCGCGCGCGAAGCGCGGCCTCGGCCCGTTCCTGGCTCCTGGTGGTCGGCCCGAACCGGGGCGAGGGCGCGACCGTCTATGCCGTCGATCCCAAGGGCGGCGTAGATAGCCGTTCCGTCGACTCCTCGACGGGCCCGGAGGAGGGCAGGCGGCCTCCCTCCGACTATTCCTTCCCCCTGACCATCGGGCCCGGGCAGGTGAAGACTATCTATATGCGCGTCTCCGCCGAAGGCCTCTTTGCCGTGCGGGCGTCGCTTTGGGACGCGTTCGATTACCTCAAAGCCGACGAGATCGAGGAGACGATCGCGGGCATCGTCATCGGAGTGATGATCGCGGTCTTCATCTATACATTTTTCATCGCCATATCCCTGCGCGAGCGCGCCTACGCCTTCTATCTCGTCTATCTCGGGGGCATCTTCCTCTTCGTCCTCGCCTTCAGCGGCGCGGGAGCGTCCTTCCTATGGGTCGGCGGCGCCTGGGCGGGCAAGCGCGCCCTTCCCTTCTCCCAGGCCGTCATGGCCTTCGGCATTTCCCTCTTCGCGAGGCATTTCCTCGATACCCGCCGGAGATCGGCCCCGCTCTCGATCGCCCTGTCGATCTGCGCCGCCTCGGCCCTGATCCAGGCCGCGGGCCTCGCTGTCCTCGATCCGGGCACGGCCATACGCATCGGGGACGGAATCGACCTGGCGGTGCGCGCGATAGTCCTCGCCGCGGCCATTCAGGCAGTCGGGGCGGGCGGGAGGAGAGAGCGCTATTTCCTCGTTTCCTGGATCTTCGCGATCTCCGGATCGGCACTCTCCATGCTCGACGCCCTCGGCCTCCTCCAGGGCGCGCATGCCGGACTCTGGGAGAAGGGCGAGGAGGCGGGGGCCCTGGTACAGGTCCTCATCCTGTCCTTCGGGATAACCGACGCGATAAACGCCATGAGAAGGGAGAAGGAGGAGGGCCAGCGCCGCTCGATCGAGCTTCTCGAACGCGCGAACAGGGTCAAGGAGGACTTCATCATCGGGATGAGCCTCGAGTTCCGATCGCCGCTGTTCGGCGTAGTGGGCCTCGTGGACGCCATGGACGACCTGACGGCCGAGGATGGGAGACTCGCTTCGCTCATCAAGGCCGAGGCACTTCGCCTCCTCAGCCGAGTGGCGAACATCGCGGCCTACGCACGCCTGCGCAACGGCGACCTGGCCCTCGTGGCGGAGCGGGTCTCGCTGCGCGAGATAGTCGAGGGCGCCGCGGGATCGGCCTCCCACATCGCCTCCGGGAAGGACATCGCCGTCGAGAAGGCGATCGAGGACGTCGAGTTCGCCACCGATGCCCGGGTGCTCGGGCAGATCGCCTACGATCTCTTCGCGGACGTCTTCAAGCGAAGTCCTTCCGGCATCGTCAGGATCGAGGGCGGGGTCGCCGGAGATCGCGTCCGCCTCGCCGTGGTCGACTCGGCCCAGAGCCTGCCCGAGGAGGTCCTCGCCCGCTTCCTCTCGAAGGAAAGCCCGAGCGGGCCCGAGGCAGTCGGCCCGGGACTCGAGCTCTTCGTCGCGCGCCTCCTCTCGGAGTGTCTCGGCGGCTCCCTGGGCTATTCGTGGGCGAACGGCCACGGCCGCTTCGAGCTCGACCTGCCCAGAGAGTCCTCGTGGCGGCCGAGCGGCCGGGAAGTGGAGCGAGGCGGCATCGCCTCGCTGTTCGGGAGGATAGCGGCCAGGAGCCTCCGCGCCGTCAGGGCCGATCTCTCGGAGACCGCCCCCGGCAAGGGCTCGCGGGGCCTCGTGCTCGTCTACGACGAGGACCCCGTCTTCCTCGAGGCGCTCAAGCGCTATCTCGAGGGCAGGGGCTACGCCGTCGCGCCCGCCCTTTCCGCGGACAAGGCCGTCGCCTTGGCCCAGACGCGCCCCTTCGACCTCGTGCTCCTGGACGCATCATCGCAGAGCCGGGCGGGGCTCGCGGCCTGCGCTCGGATCCGCGCCGCCAAGGGCATGGACGTCCTCCCCGTCGTGGTGATGACCGACCGGGAGAGCGCCGAGGCGGTCGAGGCAGCCTTCCGCGCCGGCGCGAGCGACTACCTGCCCAAGCTTTCCCCCAACGAGCTGCTGTTCGCGCGCGTGGACACCCATGTCGCGCTCCGGAAGGCGGTGGAGGACGCCCTCGAGACTCGCAGGCGGATCGCCGAACTTGAGAAGCTCAAGACCTTGGGCGTGCTGGCGGCCGGGGTCGCCCACGAGGTCAACACTCCGAACAACGCGGTGATCCGGAACATGCCGGTAATTTCCGAGGTGTGGCGCGAGCTCTCGCCGATCATCCGCAGGCTCATGGACGAGACCGAGGGCTTCGCCATCCGGGGGTGGACCGCCGAAGAGCTGGTCCGCGAGCTGCCCGAGCTCCTCGCCGACACGTACAACGCCGGGCTGCAAATAAAGAAGATCGTCGAGGACCTGAAGGACTATGCCCGCGACTCCTCGGGCTCTCCCCCGGAGGCGGTCGACCTCTCGGCGGTCGCGGCCTACGCCTCCCGCCTCCTGGCTCCCCTCGTCGGCCGCTCGACCCGCCGCTTCGTCCTTGACGCGCCGGCGCGCCTGCCTCCCGCCAGGGCCAACTTCCAGAAGCTGACCCAGGTGGCCGTCAGCGTGCTCGAGAACGCGCTCCAGTCCCTCCCGGACCCCGAGGCCGGGGTGACGCTCAGGACCCGGTACGACGAGAGGCGCGGCCGAGTGGTCCTGGAGTGCGAGGACGAGGGACGGGGAATCCATGCAGACCAGCTCGATAAGGTCTTCGAGCCTTTCTTTACCACTAAGCGCGACGAGGGCGGGACGGGCTTGGGGCTTTCGGTCGCCCGGGGAATCGTGCGCGACGCAGGGGGGGAAATCGAGATAGACTCTAGGCAGGGCAGGGGCACGACCGTGCGAGTCGTCCTGCCCGCGATCGTCGATATGGAGCGGGGGGACGATGGGCGAAGAGACTAGGTCGAGCATACTCGTGGTGGACGACGATCCCGACGTTCTCAAGCGGATGGAGCGCTTCCTGCGCTTCGAGGGCTTTCGCGACGTGATATGCTGCTCCGACCCGCGCGAGGTGGCCTCCATCATCGACCGCGACGAGGTCTCCGTCATGGTGCTCGACCTCATCATGCCGGGCATGCCGGGACAGAAAGTCCTCGAGGAGACGAGGGAGCGGCACCCCGAGATCCCCGTAATAGTCGCGACGGCGGTGAACGATCTCGACAGCGCCATAGACTGCATGAGGCATGGCGCCTTCGACTACGTGCCCAAGACGGCCGAGACCGGGCGACTCGCCTCGAGCATCCGTCACGCGCTGTCGATCCGCGAGCTTCAGCGAGACTACTCGGCCCTCAAGGACACCCTGCTCGCCGCCAAGCGCCCCGAGTCGCCCGCCTTTGCGGACCTGATAACCTCCGACGAGCGCATGCTGAGCGTCCTGCGCTACGTCGAGACGATCGCCGCCTCGCCGAAGCCCATCCTGATAATCGGCGAATCGGGTACGGGAAAGGAGCTCATGGCCCAGGCCGTGCATCGACTCTCGGGGAGGAGCGGACCCCTCGTGAGCCTCAATATCGCGGGGCTCGACGACACGATGTTCTCGGATAGCCTCTTCGGCCATAGGCGGGGAGCCTTCACGGGCGCCGATACCGATAGGGGCGGACTCATCGAGCGGGCGGAGGGCGGCACGCTCTTCCTCGACGAGATAGGCGAGCTCTCGCAGGTGTCGCAAGTCAAGCTCCTGCGCCTCATCGAGGATAAGCGCTACTATCCTCTCGGCGCCGACCTTCCCAAGGCGTCGAGCGCCGCGATAGTAACGGCGACGAATCGGGACCTTAGGACGGCCTCCGGGACCGGCGCCTTCCGTCTCGACCTGTTCTACCGGCTCCAGACGCACCTCGTCCAATTGCCTCCGCTCCGCGAGCGGCCGGGCGACCTGCCCCTCCTCCTCTCGCATTTCGTGAGGCAATCGGCCGAGCGTCTCGGGCGCGGGGTGCCGTCCGTTCCCGACGAACTGGTCCTTCTTCTCGAATCCTACGACTTTCCCGGGAATGTGCGAGAGCTCGAGTCCATGATCTTCGACGCGATGAGCGGCCTGAAGGGCGGTGTCTTGGGCCTCGATAGCTTCCGGCGCAAGATCAACCGCGGAAACGGTGCGGGGAACGCGCCGGTGAAGGGCGGAGCGGGGGGCGACGGGACTCGCTTTTCGATGTGGGAGCGTCTCCCTACTCTCAAGCAGGCCTCCGAAGAGCTGATTCGCGAAGCCCTTCGGCGGTCGAAGGGCAACCAAGGCATCGCTGCCGATCTCCTCGGGATATCTCGTACCGCCCTCAACAAGCGTCTGAAGAACACGCGCGACGTGGAAGGCGACTCAGAGTACTAACATTAACCCCTGTGAGAATTGTCACAGATTAGTCCAATAGGCACATTGGCAATAAATATTTATATGTATTGAAAATAAGTATAATTATTATGAATTTACTCATCGAAATGTTGCACTATTGCACAGGGGTTCTCGAAGGCTGTCGCCTTTTTCTCTTGTAGACGATCGTCTACAAAGCTCTACGATAGTCGCGGTATTACTCGGGCTTTTCGGCCGAAATCATTATTGTTCAAATAATGCATTAGTTGGCATGAATACTGCATAAATATCGGCAACTAAAAAAGTGGATGTAAAAATATTCCTAAGTAAAAATGAAAATCATAAAATGCCTTGGATGAAGCCGCCCGGGTCGCAGCCCCGGGCGGCTTCATTTATGGCGCGGCCTTCCAGCGAATTCGAAGCTCGATAGGCTTTTCCAGGGCGAGCGCATCGATGATCGGAATCCTCTCGGTCAAGGTGGAGCCAGCGAGGATTCCGCCGCTCGAGCTCAGTACTTCGCCGGGGGCCGAGATGCTCAAGCTGAGGGCCGCGCTTGCCATCGCCGGCATCGCCTTTTCACCGAGAACGCTATTCAGCATCGTTTTGTATTCTTCCACCGTGACGGGGTCCTCCTCGAGAGCGGGCGGAGAGAGGGCCTCCACCAAATAAGGATCAATGCCGGGGAAGAGGGAAGCTAGGGTCTTCGCCTTGCCCCGCTCCAAGCGGAAACGGCATTCGATCCATCCGGCGCCTCTCGATATCGAGATCAGGCCAGAGTCCTTGATGTCCGGTGAGGATGCCAATTCCTCGAGGCTGCGGGCGGACAGTACCGCGCGGATCGAATCGGGGCTGGGCTGGGCGATTTCGACGAGGCTGAGTCCGGGGCGCTCGGCTATCGACCGGCGTATCGCGTCGGCGTCGAAGAGGGGGCCCGTCGGCGGCGAGCCCGAGCCCGCGGCGAGTCTCCTGAATTTCGCCGCGAGGGGCGAAGGAACCTCCGCCTGTATCGAGATCCGGGCGCCTCCGTCCGCCCGAATCGCCGAGGAGACCGACGCGGAACAGGAGGCCAGGAGCATGGCCGCCGCCAGGAACGCGGCTCCGAGGCAGAATGCCCCCGCCATGACGATGAGGAGGGCGCGCTTAGCCCGGCGTCCTTCGTCCCCTCTCGGTCCCTTCTCGTCGCGTGACCCCGTCATATGGATAATAACAGCCTCGTCCGGCCCAGGTTACCGCGACTATCCGCGCGCGCCCAAGTCAATGCGATATTGTCGTCCGAGCTATTGCGGTAACGGGGTCTATCTAGCTAGCATTATAAGCGCGGAGGCTAGGATGAGTATGAAGCGCGAAGACCCATGGAAATTCCTCGACGATTACCGCGGGACGGCGTTCTACGGCGAATGGCCGACCCTCCCGGAGTTGTTCGTCCTGACTTCCCGCAGGTTTCCGGACCGCGCCTGCTTTACCGTCTTCGAACCCGAGCGAAGGAGCCTCAGCTATGCCCAGGCCCTGGTCAGGATCGAAGGCGCGGCGCGCAAGCTGCGCTCCCTCGGCATCGGCCGCGGCGACAAGGTCGCGGTTACCGGCAAGAACAGCCCGGAATGGGCCGTCGCCTATTTCGCCGTCCTTACCGCCGGCGCCGTGGTCGTCCCTTTGGATTACCAGTTGGCCGTCCACGAGCTGGCCAACCTGGTCAGGGCGGGAGACGTGGTGGCTCTCTTCGCGGACGAGGAGAAGGAGGACGAGCTCGAGGCGGCCTGCCCGGCGCTCAAGGCCGTATTCTCCCTCGCCCCCGGGAGACCGGGCTACGTCCTCGACCTCGACGCTCCGGCCGCGCCCGCCTTCGAGAGTCCCTCGGAGGGCGATCTCGCGGCCATCCTCTTCACGAGCGGCACCATGGGCACGCCGAAGGGCGTCATGCTCAGCCACCGCAACTTCGTGGCGGACTGCTATCTCGCCCAGGCCAACCTGCCCGTCTACCACACGGACGTGTTCTACGCCCTCCTGCCTATTCACCACGCCTATACGATGCTGGCCGTCTTCATCGAGGCCGTGTCGACCGGCGCCGAGATCGTCTTCGCCAAGCGCATGGTGATCAAGCAGGTTCTCAAGGATCTGAAGGAGGCGAAGGTCACGATGTTCCTCGGAGTGCCCCTCCTCTTCAACAAGATACTCGCAGGGATCGTCAAGGGCGTGAAGGAAAAGGGCCCGATCGTGTTCGGCCTCATCCATGCCCTGATGGGAATCTCGTTCATGGTCAAGAAGCTCACCGGCAGGAACCCCGGGAAGAATCTCTTCCATTCGCTGCTCGAAAAGGCGAGTCTCGCCAGCATCCGGATCTGCATCTCCGGCGGGGGCCCCCTCGCGCCGAGCGTGTTCAGGCGCTACAACGAGCTCGGCATAGACTTCGTCCAGGGCTACGGCCTCACCGAGACATCCCCCATCCTCACGCTGAACCCGACGGAGGACTTCATCATAACGAGCGTCGGCAAGCTCATTCCCCGAGTCGAGATGAAGATCCTCGAGCCGGACGCCGCCGGGATCGGCGAGATAGCGGTGCGGGGGCCGATGGTCATGGGGGGCTACTATAAGATGCCCGAGGAGACCGCCGAGGTCCTGAGTCCCGACGGATGGCTCAAGACGGGCGACCTCGGCCGCGTCGACGGCCGGGACTACGTCTACCTCGAGGGTCGGGCCAAGAACCTGATCGTCACGGAGGGCGGCAAGAACGTCTACCCCGAGGAGATCGAGAACCGCTTCCAGCTCTTCGACGAAGTCGAGCAGGTCCTCGTATGCGGCTATATCGAGGACGTTGAGACCAAGAGCGAGGGCATAGAGGCCAGGCTATTCCCCAACGCGGATCGCTTCAAGGCGGGGGAAGAAGGGACCGCCCTGGATTGGAATGCCGCGGAGGCGAGGCTCCGCGGCATAGTCGACGAGGTCAACCAGAAGCTCCTGCCCTACCAGAAGATCTCCAAGGTGACCGTGCTGCGAGAACGCCTCGCCGAAACCACCAAGAGGACGGTCAAGCGCTTCGAAGTCGCGAAGGGCTGAGGAGCCGCAGTCGGGCCGGCTTCCAGGCGCGGTCAGTCGTCCTCCGTGAAGCGGAATTGCGTCAGGAGGACCTGCTGCGCTCTCGCCATGTCGGATAGGGACCTGGCGGAATCGGCGACTTCCGCCGCCTGGGTCGAGACTTCCTTCGTCGATGTTTCGATCTCGGCGGCCGCCTCGTCGCTGCGCTCGTTCATGTCGTTGAGCGAGCGGACCGTCTCCTCGATCCTGCGGGAGAACGAGAGCATCTCCTCGACGGCCCCGAAGATCACCTCCATGCTCTTCTCGTTCTCGCCGGCGAGGAGGCTTATCTCGTGCAGGCTCTTCCTCGAGAGCTCCGCATTCTCGGCGTTCTCCCTGGCTTCGGCGAGGCCGCGGGCCGTCGCGGTCTCGGCCGCCTGTACGCGCTTCCTCAGTTCGCTTATCACTTTCTTGATCTCGCCCGCAGACAGGTTGGACTGCTCCGCCAGCTTCCTGATCTCGGCGGCTATGACCGCGAAGCCTTTCCCCTGCTCGCCGGCCCGAGCCGCTTGGATCGAGGCGTTGATGGCGAGCACGTTAGTCTGGTTCGCGATCTCCTCTATCGAGGCTACGATCGTCCCTATCCTCTCGGTATCCTCCTTGAGCGAGCGGATGGTCGACTCGGAGACGGTGGCGGCCTCCTCCAGCGACTTGACCGACTCCTGCATCACGCCGATCGCCGCGGAGCTCCGCACGGATGCCTCGGCGACTCTGCGGGCCGTCTTCGAGCTCTCGCCGGCCGTTTCGTTCACGCGCCTGATGTTTCCGGCGAGGGTCAATATCCCTTCCTTGGTCCTGCCCGTCTCGTTCGCCTGGGATCTCAGGCTCGAGCTTATCTTCTCGATCGTCGCGGCGATGCTGGCTGTGGATTGCCCCGATTGCTCGGCCGAGGCGGCCAGCTCCTGGCTGAGCGCGAGTAGGCTGCCCGCGTGCGCCGAGACGGCCGCGACCATCTCCCGCAGGCTCGTCGGCTCGGAATTGTAGGTGACGACCGCGAGGCCCGCGCGCACGGCCTTGTTGAGTACGGGGATCATGTCGCGATCGAAGATCGGGATCGCGATTCCGTCCCATTTCTCGCTGATGAGCCGCTCGATGATCGGCGCGTACGTGGCGGCTTCGGTGAGGCCGCCCTCATGAGCCCCTTGGGGTACGATCCATTCCACCCGCGCCCCGTATGCTTCCAGCTCCCGCTTGGCCTCGAGCGCTCCTTCGTAGACCTGTTTCCAGAACGCCTCGCTCTTCATGCAGACTATCGCGATCCTTATCGATCCGGGCGGCGTCTTGCCGCGATCCGAGCCGAGGTCGACCTTGGCCAGGCGATCGCGATCGCCGACGCCCAGCGAGTCGTCGCGGCTCCAATAGCGCTGGTAGTTGTCTTTGCGAACTTCCTGGAGGGTGGTGAGAAAGCGGGGAAGGGGGGGAGTCCACCCGGCGGCTATGTGATTGAAGAGGCGTACGACCGAATCATGGCCCTGCGCGAAGGGATCCTGGGAGACCGTCGCCGCGATGACGCCCTTCGCGACGAATTCCATGGTGTCGTCGATCAGGTCGTGCGTCACGACGAAGGTCCTGTCCGTCCTGCCCGCGTCGAGTATCGCCTTGGCAGCGAATGGCGGCGTCGAGCCCTCCGTGACGTAGATGACCCCCAGGTCGCGGTAGCGCTTCATCATGTCCGAGGCCGCGTCGTAGGTCCTCTTGCCGTCCTCGAAAGTCTCGACCGTCTCGACCACTTCGATGCCGGGGAACTTCTCCGCGATGACGCTCAGGGCTCCCTTGCGCCTTAGGATGTGGTTTACGGAGCGCAGGTCGCTGGCGATGACTGCGGCGCGTCCCCGGCCCCCGAGTATCCGGCCGATTGCCTCGCCGATGGTCCTCCCTTCAGCGTAGCTGTCGGATCCGATGTAGCAGAGCCGCAGGCAAGGATCGTTGGTGATGCCGTTGAAGGCCTCGAGGCTCTCGCGGAGCAGTCCCGCCGCGCTCGCGGCGATTCGCGCCATGGACCCCAATTCGCCCCTCGCATCGACCGGAGCCTCGAGCCGGCCGCAGGGCGCCTTCGCCGCGAGGTTGCCCGTGGACAGCTTGGCGAGATTCGAGGACAGCGCCTCAAGGCCGTCCCTGATGTGTGTCTGGGAGTCGAGCAGCGCGCGGGAAGGCCCGACGAACTCCTTCAGGTACGCGATCCACGCGAGTACAGCGAGCAGGAGCCCCAGGCCGAGGACCGTCGTCTGGAGCGCTCCCGCCTTGGACCTCGCGCCGATGGACAGGAGGCCCGAAGCGAGGAGCAGAAGGCAGGTGGCAGGGAAGAGGAACTGCAGGAGACTTAGGGATGCTGCGCGGCGCTTCATAGCTGAAATCCCTCGTGAAAAGGATGATCGAGCAGGGCCATTATAGGATAGGAATTTGAGTTGGGCGAGAAAATGCGCGAGGATGGGAGTTCTTTCTATTTGGTGCCGTAGACGGGTACCGGCTGGGTGCTGTTGCGCAGGAGCACTTCTCCGATCCTGACGAGGCGGGCCTGACTCTCCAGCTCGAGCTGATGGAATACGGATTGGGACAGGAGGAGGTCTTGCTTGAGCTCCCTGCAGAGCGAGTCGAGCCGGGCCGCCACCGAAACGGCCTCCCCGAAGACCCCGAGCCTCCTCGAGCCCTGGACGCCGAGGTCGCCGGCCACGATGGCCCCGGAGTGCAGGCCGATGCTGACGTCGGAGGGCGCAGGGAGCGAGGCCGACTCGAGGTCGTCCCGAAGGCCGGGCAGCTCGGCGATGAAGTCCCGCGCGCAGGCCAGGGCCCGCTCGGCTGCGTCCTTCTCGCCGAGGAGGCCGAAGACCACGAGGACGGAATCGCCCGCCGTACCGGCTATGCGGCCGCCGTGCCGATCGGCGGCGACCGCCCATACCGAGTAGTAGCGATTGAGTATTGCGACCGAGCGCTCGGGGCTCAGCCGCTCGGCAAGGCCCGTGAAGTCCCTGATGTCGGAGGAGATCACCGTGACGGTCGCGGCTTGGCCGGCCGCCGCGGCGGGATCGTCCACCTTCTCGTCGACGCGGGCAGTGCCGAAGAGTCCGGCTATGCGCGACCGGAGGCCCAGGGCGTTCACCTTGCTGGCGAGCAGCATCAGACCGAAGGTCGCGACCCCGAAGATGAGGAAAAGATTCTGCGGGGTCCCGAGAAACTTGAGGAAGGAGGGGCCGAAGGCGGCGAGCCCGAGGGACCTGTCGTATTGGGCAGCGCCGATATCCCCGGCGGCCAGGCGCTTGGAGAGGGCGAGGCGCAGATCGAGGTAGAAATAGAAGAAGACGAAGACGAGAACGACGCCCGCGGCGAGGAAGGCCTCGGCGGCGCGCTTGAAGCCCGTCCCCCTCCCCGAGAGGGCGATGGCCTGGAAGGATCCTACGTAGAGCGCGGCTGCCCAAATGAAGCCGTTGGCCATGTCGAACGAGATGAAGGTCCCGTCGAGGAGGCGAACGATCGTGTAGGAGGCGGGAGTTATGAAGGAGAAGAGTATCCTCAGTATCGGCTTGTGCCCCTGCCCGACCAGGAGGAGGATCTGGACGACGAGGAAGAAGGTGACGATGACAATCGAAGTGGGCCTGAGCGCGTCCGTCGCGGGCGTGATCAGGAGCATCAGGATGAAGAAGACGAAGAATTGGCTGGAATAGAGGAAAAACTCGTCGAAGAAGCGCCTGATGTCGAACCGCATAGCCCCCCTCCTCGTCCATTCCGAGCATCGTAATAATACCCGCAGTTGTCCCGCCTGCAAAGCCCGATCGAGGCATGGAATCATCGCGAAGGATTGACAGCGGGTCCCGATTCCTAAATAATGTTGCAATTATTCATATTGTTTTCATGGAGGCGACATGAAGCGATTAACTGTACCGATCCTCATCGCGGTGCTCGTCCTGGTCGGCGGGATCGCATGGGCGCAGGACACTCTGGTGTACGGAACCACGGACAAAGTCACCCAGATGGATCCGGCGAGCGCCTACGACTTCCACACCTGGGAACTCTTCGATAACATCGACGAGAGCCTGCTTACCTACAAGCAGGGTACCTCGGAGATCATCCCCGGCCTGGCCGAGAGCTACACGGTCAACAAGACCGGGGACGAGTACGTCTTCAAGCTGCGCAAGGGCCTCAAGTTCACCGACGGCACTCCCTTTACGGCCGACGCGGTGAAGTGGACCATCGACCGCGTCGTGGCGCTCAAGGGCGATCCATCCTGGCTCGTCACCCAATTCGTCAAGTCGGTCACCGTCGTGGACCCGCTCACGGTCAAGTTCACGCTGAATGGCCCCACCGCCTTCTTCCCCTCGGTCATCGCCGGCAACCCGCCCTATTTCCCGCTCAGTCCGGGCGTCTACCCCGTCGACAAGATCATCAACGATCCGACCGAGCTGAAGGGCGGTCAGCTCGTAGGGCTCGGGCCCTACAAGATCACTTCCTTCAAGCGCGACGAGGAAGTCATCTTCGAGGCCAATCCCGGCTACTACGGTGCTCCCCCGAAGGTCAAGAAGATCATCATCCGCTACTTCGCCGACGCCACGACTATGAGGCTCGCGCTCGAGAAGGGCGACGTCGACCTCGTCTACAAGTCCCTGAATCCCTCTGATATCGCGGACCTGACCAAGAACCCGAAGATCGTCACGAACAAACTGCCCGGTCCCTTCATCCGCTTCCTCTGCTTCGAGACCTCGGAGAGCGTGTTCAAGGACAAGAACCTGCGCAAGGCCATCACGGCCCTCATCGACAGGCCCGAGATAAACCAGAAGGTGTACCTCGGCCAGAACGAGCCGCTCTACTCCCTCATCCCCAAGGGAATGCTCTACCACACTGAGGACTTCAAGACCGCGATCGGAGACGGCAACGTGGCGCTGGCCGAGAAGCTTCTCAAGGCCGCCGGCTACAGCAAGGACAAGCCCTTCGAGTTCGACCTCTGGTATACTCCGAGCCACTACGGCGACACCGAGGTCAACCTCGCCGAAGTCGCGAAATCCCAGCTCGAGAAGACCCCCCTCGTCAAGGTAACGATCAAGAGCGCCGAGTGGGCCACTTATAAGCAGCAGTTCAACAAGAAGCAGATGCCCGCCTACTTCCTCGGCTGGTATCCCGATTACATCGATCCGGACGACTATACCGCGGCTTTCGCCCAGACCGACGCCTCGGCCGGCGAAGGCATCTTCTTCTCGAACAAGGATTGGGATGCCCTCTTCCTTAAAGAGGAGAATACGCCCGACCCGAAGGTCCGCCAGCAGCTCTTCGAGCAGGTCCAGAAGTGGTGGACCGAAGAAGTGCCCTGCGCCCCCGTCTTCCAGGGCAACCTTTACGTCCTCACGCAGAAGAACGTGACGGGCGTCAAGATCGGCGCGCCGCTGATCTTCCGCTACGACTCGCTGATGTTCAAGAAGTGATCGGGCTGGACGTCGAATAAGCGGGGGGAGCCGTTCGAGTGGCTCGAGCGGCTCCCCTTCTCTACGGACCCGCTTAAGGCTCCCCCGGCAGAAGGCTTTGATGAGACGCATCCTCAAGTATCTAGTCGCCCGGCTTTTATTGATGATTCCGATGCTCTTCGTGCTCCTGACCCTGGTATTCGTCGTCCTGCGCGTCATGCCCGGCGATCCCGTATCGGCCATGCTGGGCGGGCACGCCCCCGAGAAAGTCATCCAGGAGAAGAAGAAGGAGCTGGGGCTCGACAAGCCCATAGGCGCGCAATACCTCGAGTACCTCGGGCAGCTCGCCCGCTTCGACTTCGGCAAGTCGATGATCCTCGAGGAGCGGGTCTCGAAGCCCATTCTCGACAAGCTCCCCGCGACCATCGAGTTGACCGTATGCGGCCTCCTGATCTGCCTGGGGATCGGCGTCCCCCTCGGCGTTCGGGCGGCCCGCAGGCGGAGAAGCGGTCACGATTTCGGCATACGCCTGTACGCGAACGTCGTCTATTGCATTCCCGTCTTCTGGATGGGCCTGATGCTCCAGATGATCTTGGGCGTCTTCCTCAACCTATTCCCGATTTCGGGACGGGTAGGTAGCCGAGTGATCTCGGGGGATTTCGACCGGACCGGCTTCTACGTCCTGGATACCCTCTTCTCGGGGAAGTTCCTCGCCTTGGGCGACGTGCTCTACCATCTCGCGCTTCCCGCGATTACGCTCGGCATCGTCCTCTCAGGCGTGTTCGTAAGGCTTACGCGAGCGAATATGCTGGACGTCCTCAAATCGGACTTCGTGCTGGCAAGCCGCGCGCGGGGGGTGCCGGAGCGCGACGTCGTCTACAGGCACGCGCTCAAGAACGCGCTCATCCCCATCATCACCATGCTCGGGCTCCAGTTCAGCACCCTTCTCGCCAACGCCATCCTGACCGAGACCACGTTCTCGTGGCCGGGAATGGGTCGCCTCCTCCTGGAGCGCATCGAGCTTCGAGATTACCCGACCGTGCAGGGGATAATTGTGGTCTACGCCTTCATCGTGAGCCTGGTATCGCTCCTCGTCGACATCGTCTACGCGGTCATCGATCCGCGGGTCAGGCTCTAGGAGGGCGCGCCGATGGACAAAGCGCAGCGCGACATCGGGCCCGAGGCGGCCAGGTTCTCCCCGGCGGCCGGCCTGGCCAAACTCTTGGGGCGCTTCTCCGCGGCGGCCCGAAGGTACAGGATCGAATGGTGGATCCTCGTGGCCGGGATCCTCGTGATCGGCTTCATCGCCTTCATGACCGTTTTCCCCGGAATCTTTACCGGTTACAGCCCCTTGGACCAGAACGCGGGACCGCAGCTGGCCAAGCCGAGCGCCGGGCATGTCATGGGGATCGATAATCTGGGCCGCGACATCGGCGCCCGGGTCGTTTACGGGGCGCGGACGATCCTCGGAGTGGCGATGGCGGCCGCCTTGCTCTCGGCTTTGATCGGCATTCCCCTCGGCCTTATTTCGGGCTTCGCCGGCAACTGGCTCGATAAGGTGCTTTCGCTCGTCATGGACTCGGTCTATTCCTTCCCCGGGCTCATACTCGCGATCGCCTTCGCCGCGATGCTGGGGCCCGGCGTGATCAACATTACCTTGGCGGTGTCGGTGGTCTACATCCCGACCTATTTCCGCCTGGTGCGCGGCCAGACCCTCTCGATAAAAGAAGAGCTGTACGTCGAGGCGGCGCGGGCGATCGGCGCCAGGCGCAGCGTCATCCTCGCCAAGTACATATTCCCGAACGTCATCGCGACCGTCGTGGTCGTGTTCTCGCTCAATATCGCGGACGCGATCATGACCGAGGCCGCCCTGTCCTATATCGGCCTCGGACTCCCGGCGGGGATACCGGACTGGGGAATGGATCTCTCCATGGGAAAGAAATTCCTCCCGTCGGGCGTTTGGTGGATGATCACCTACCCGGGGATGATGATCATGATGCTCGCCCTGGGCTTCACGATGCTGGGCGAGGGTCTCTCGGAGATCCTCAACCCGCGGCTCCAGGAGTATTGATGATGGCGTACGGCTCGGGCGATCCCATCCTGGTGATACAGAAGCTTTCGATCGCATATCCCATCTCGATCGGCACGGTGCGCGCTGTGGAGAATGTTTCGCTCTCGGTCCGCAAGGGCGAGGTTCTCGGCATCGTCGGCGAGTCCGGCTGCGGGAAATCCACCCTCGGCCTATCGATGTTGAAGCTCATGAAGCCGCCGGGAAGGATAACCTCGGGCAGCATCCTCTATAAAGGCCTCGATATCCTCTCGATGAGCGATAGGGCCCTGCTCGACCTTCGGGGCAGGAACCTGGCGATGATATTCCAGAACCCCCTCACGTCGCTCGATCCCCTGGTCACCGTGCAGGATCACTTCATCGAGGCGATTCGCGTCCACGAGCCCGAGGTCCGGAGGAAGGACTGCGTCGCGAGGGCCGAAGCGATCCTCGCCGACCTGGGGATCGAGGCGCGCAGGCTCTCGGAGTACCCCTACCAGCTCTCGGGGGGGATGCGCCAAAGGATAATGATCGGCCTGGCCCTCATCCTCCATCCCGATATCCTTCTGGCCGACGAGCCTACCACGGCCCTCGACGTCATAGTCGAGGCGGGATTCACGGAACTCCTCATGAAGCTCAAGCGCCAGTACGATCTCACCGTTCTCCTGATTTCGCATAACTTGGGCCTCGTCGCCGAGATGGCCGACAGGATCGCGGTGATGTACGGCGGCCGCATCGTGGAGCTGGCGTCGGTAGAGGATATCTTCTCGAGGCCGCTCCACCCCTATACCCGAGGCCTCATGGCTTGCGTACCAAACATCCTGCTCGACCAGAAGGAGCTCCTCGCGATGCCGGGGAGCCCCCCCGACCTCGTGGACGCGCCCGAGGGCTGTCCCTTCGCGCCCCGCTGCCCCGAAGCCATGGATATCTGCAGGGCCAAGACGCCGACCCTCGCGGCCTATGGCGCTTCCTCGACCGCCTGCTGGCTCTACGAAAGGAACGCGTGACATGCCCATCCTGATCAAGGCGGAGCGCCTCGTCAAAGATTTTCCCGTCAGGGGCGCGTTCCTGGAAAAGAAGCGGAAATTCGTCCACGCGGTCGACGACGTCGACATCGCGATCGAGGAAGGGGAGGTGCTCGGCCTGGCCGGCGAGTCGGGCTCGGGCAAGTCGACGACCGGCCGCCTCCTCATCCGCCTCGTCGAGCCTAGCTCGGGCCGGATCGAGTATCGCGGCAGGGATATTACAGAATACCCGAAGCGCGAGCTCGAGGATCTCAGGGCGAAGGTCCAGATGATCTTCCAGGATCCGGTGAGCTCGCTCTCGCCCCGAATGAGCGTGGGCGAGGCGATAGGCCACCCCCTCGCGATACACGGCATGCGGGACAAGGCCCAGCGGAAAGGCGCCGTCATCGAGATGATGGAGAAGGTCGGCTTGTCGCCCGCGGAGTATCTCTACCGCAAATACCCGCACCAGCTCTCGGGCGGGCAGAGCCAGCGCGTCGTGATCGCGCGCGCCCTCGTGACGAGGCCCGACTTCATCGTTGCCGACGAGCCGATAGCGATGGCCGACGTTTCGGTCCGCGCTCTCATCCTCCAGCTCATGCGCCAACTCAAGGATGAGATGGGGCTCACCTACCTCTTCATCACGCACGACCTCGCGACCGCGAAATACCTCTGCGACAGAGTGGCCATCATGTACCTCGGGAGGATCGTCGAGCTCGCCACGCGCGACGAGTTGTTCTCCCGCCCTCATCACCCCTATACGAAGGCCCTCCTCGCCGCAGTGCCGATTCCCGACCCTAGGGCGCGCAAACCCAAGGATCTGCCGACGGGCGAGATACCGAGCGCCATCGACCCGCCCTCCGGCTGCCATTTCCATCCGCGCTGCCCCTATGCCATGCCCGCGTGCTCGCTGTCCCGGCCCCCCCTGAGAGACGTGGGCGCCCGGCACCTGTCGGCGTGCATACTCGACTAGGAACCGCGATGGGAGGGCCCGACCGATCGGCCGTCGTCGCGACGCTCGCCTTGGCTTTGGCCGCTCTCGGCGCATCCTGCTCCGCGCCGAAGGCGCAGGAGGGTCCCCGACCCATCGTCGTCGTCGTCACTCCCGCCGAAGCCGCGGCGCCGGTCGAGTTCCGGGGAGCCGAAGCCCTCGTCGGGGCCTATTCGGCTAAGGACTCGAAGGTCGAGCTGTCGCACGCCGTGCTTCCGGGCATGGCGAAGCCGGGCGGCAGGCCCGAGGCCGTCGTGGCCTCCTTCATCGCCGAGGCGGCGAGCGACGCCCGGGTCAAGGCCATAGTCGTCGATCCCGCCCTGCCGGGAAGCGCCGAAGGACTCCGCCGATCGAAGCTCTCGAAGCCCGGGCTCCTCTGCGTCTCGGGCGGCTCGCGCGAGGACGTTCTCGGCATCGAGGCCTCGGCAGACCTCGTCGTCGACCTGGATCGGGTGTATCGCGCGTACCTGATCCCCTGGGCGGCCAAGAAGATGGGAGCCAAGGCCCTCGTCGCGGCCTACGCGCAAGGCGAGTACGCCGAGCCGGCCTCGGCGCGCGAGCGGGCGATCATGTCCGCCGCCTCCGCGGACTTGGGGCTCAGGTATGCAGCTATGACCGCTCCGAGCGGCGCGGATGCCGCCGCCTACGCGCGGGCGATGACAGGCGCCTGGCTTCGCGACTACGGTCCCGACGCGTCGCTGTACTGCTCCGACGGGGATCTGGCCGGGACCATCCTCGCGGGCGCGATAGCCGGCGGGGGCATCGTCGTGGACGAGGCGGGCCGGGCGACGCGCGCCGCTTACGCGGCCGCTCTCGGCATCGACCTCGGCCCCGCCAAGGGCGATGCGGGAAAGGAGAGGAAGCTCCTCGAGCGGGCCCTGGCGGCATTGGGCGGGCGCGGACGATACGGGGAATGGGATGCCGACTACGCCGAGGCGTGCGTCGAGGGCCTGGGGGAGTTCGCGCTGCGCGTGGTCGCCGGCGCGGCCCGCAAGGACGATCTCAAAGACCTCGTGGCCGCGCTCGACGCTCGCTCTCCCGGCGCCGCATGGATCGCCGCCTACGACGTCGATCCCGAGACCGGCGTCAAGTCGGCCAATCGGGTCCTCGTGCGGCAGGATGTATACGTCTTCGGCTCGGGCTACCTTCAAAGCGCGCTGCAGGCGGTGCCCGAGAAGTACCTCGCCATCCGCGCTCCCGGTCCCTGACCTCCGCGCCGACGCCGTTATTGATCCTCGGCCCTCCTGTCGATTACTATCTCCCAATCGTCGCGACGGGCGTCCAAAGGGAGCGAGTTCATGGCCAAGTATCCGTTCGGGGAGATAGAGAGGAAATGGCAGGCGCGATGGGAGGCCGACAAGACCTTCCGAGCGGTCGAGGATCCCGCCTATCCCAAGGACAGAAGGCGTTACGTGCTCGACATGTTCCCCTATCCTTCCGGCGCCGGCCTGCACGTGGGCCATCCCGAGGGATATACCGCGACCGACATCTATTGCCGGTATCTCCGGATGAAGGGCTATAACGTCCTCCATCCCATGGGCTTCGACGCCTTCGGCCTCCCGGCGGAGAACTACGCGATACAGACCGGCACCCACCCGGCCGTCTCGACGATGGCGAACGTGAAGCGATTCCGGGAGCAGATCAAGTCCCTCGGTTTCTCCTACGACTGGGATCGGGAGATATCGACCTGCGAGCCCGACTACTACAAGTGGACCCAGTGGATCTTCCTCAAGCTCTTCGAGCGCGGTCTCGCCTACGAGGCCGACATGCCCATCAACTGGTGCCCGTCCTGCAAGACCGGCCTCGCGAACGAGGAAGTGAGCGATGGCGCCTGCGACAGGTGCGGCACCAAGGTCGTGCGCAAGAGGATCCGGCAATGGGTCCTCAGGATCACCGCCTACGCCGACCGCCTCCTCGAGGACCTGGGCCCCCTCGACTGGCCCGAGGCGGTCAAGCTCATGCAGCGCAATTGGATAGGCCGCTCCGAGGGCGCTACCGTGCGCTTCGGGCTCGAGGGGCGCGACGAGGAGCTCGAGATATTCACGACTCGGGCGGACACTCTCTTCGGCGTGACCTACATGGTCCTCTCTCCGGAGCACCCTATCGTCCCCAAGGTCACCGCCGAGGGCCAGCGGGCGGCCGTCGAAGCCTATGTCGAGGCGGCCGCCCGCAAGAGCGACCTCGAGCGCACCGATCTGGCCAAGGAGAAGTCCGGCGTATTCACCGGCGCCTTCGCGATCAACCCTCTCGACGGGAGGCGCGTGCCGATCTGGATCTCCGACTACGTCCTCATCTCGTACGGGACGGGCGCGATCATGGCCGTTCCCGCCCACGACGGCCGCGACTGGGACTTCGCCAAGAAATTCGGTCTCCCGATCGTCCAGGTCGTCGCGTCCGCTCGGCAATACGAATCGGGCGCGGACTTCACGCAGGAGCCTGAGGTCTGCGACATCGAGGACGGCTACTCCGTCAACTCCGGAGAATTCAGCGGCATGACGACCGAGGAAGCCAAGCGACGCATCGTGGAGAGGATCGAGCGCGAGGGCATAGGCCGGAAGGCCGTCAACTACAAGCTCCGCGACTGGGTCTTCTCGAGGCAAAGGTATTGGGGCGAGCCCATTCCTCTCGTGCATTGCGAGAAGTGCGGCATCGTCCCCGTACCCGAGTCCGAGCTGCCCCTCCTTTTGCCCGAGGTCAAGAGCTACTCGAACTCGGGCACGGGAGAGTCGCCTCTCGCGAACATTCCGGAATGGGTCAACACCGTCTGCCCGAAGTGCGGGGGGCCCGCGAAGCGGGAGACGAACACCATGCCCCAGTGGGCCGGATCGTGCTGGTACTACCTGCGCTTCCTCGATCCCGGGAACCGGAACGCCTTCGCGTCCAGGGCCGCGATCGATTATTGGCTGCCGGTCGACCTGTACGTGGGAGGCGCCGAGCACGCGGTGCTCCACCTCCTGTACTCCCGCTTCTGGCACAAGGTCCTCTTCGACCTCGGAGCCGTACCGACCGTAGAGCCCTTCGCCCGCCTCGTCAACCAAGGCATGATACTCGGCGAAGACAATCAGAAAATGTCGAAGAGTCGCGGCAACGTCATCAATCCCGACGATATCATCCGGGACTACGGAGCCGACTCGATGCGCGTCTACGAGATGTTCATGGGACCCCTCGAAGTGTCCAAGCCCTGGGCGACCGCGGGCCTCGTGGGGGTGAGTCGATTCCTCGAGAAGGTCTGGGCCCTGTCCGAGCGCCCCCTGGTCGACGCCGAGCCGAGCCGGGACAGCCTGAAATCGCTCCATCGCGCGATCAAGAAGGTGAGCGTCGATACGTCGACCCTCGATTTCAATACCGCGATCTCCGCGATGATGATCTACGTCAACGAGCTGGGCCGGCTCGAGTCGCTCGCCCGCTCGCAGTGGGAACCCCTCGTCCTCCTCCTCGCCCCCTACGCTCCCCATCTCGCCGAGGAGCTTTGGGAGCGCTCCGGACACGCCGGGGGCCTCTCGCGCGAGCCCTGGCCGGCATACGACGAGTCCTTCTGCGCCGATGAGACGAAGGAGATCGTCGTCCAGGTAAACGGCAGGATCCGCGATCGCTTCGCCGCGCCGGCGGGCTCTCCGCAGGCGGAGCTGGAGGCGAAGGCCCTGTCCCTGCCGAAGGTGCTCGAATGGACCCGAGGCAAGAGGGTCGTGAAGGTGGTCGTCGTAAAGGACAAGCTCGTGAATATAGTCGCGCCCCAGTAGGGCGTCAGGGCTTGATGAAGAGCGGGACGTACGCGGCGAGGACCGCCGCGGCCAGGGTCGCATAGGCGACGGGCCTCGGGCCGCCCCGCCGGGCTTCCGAGGAAGGAGCCGCCAGCGGCTCTTCCCATACTCTCAGCATGAGCCTGTCCGCGTCCTCTATCAGTGTCGAGGGGCGTATCGCGCCCCTGTATTCGACGATCCGATCGTAATAGACGAAGGCGGAGGCCACTAGCGCCCCGAATCGCCCGGGCAGTCTCAGACTGGGCAGGATGGAAGCCTTCGAAATGTGGACGAGGCCCTCGAATACTAGGGCCTTCCCTATCCCGTCGAGAAGCGCGCTCTCGGTCAATCTGAAGGGTCCGAGCACGGCCAGCACCCTGCCGACGGGGACCAGGAGGTTGGCCGCCACGATGCCGGCGGAGACGACTATCGTCGACGCGAATGACAGCTTCTTGCCCGACAGCCAGGCTGCGGCTAGGACGCAGAGGAACATCAGGGCGCGAACCGCGAGCGAGCGCTGGAAGAGGTAGGCGGCCGATATCGCCGCGCCGGCGGCCGCGAGGGCCCAGGGCGGGAACATGGATGCCCACCGCTCGCGCCGGAGCTCCCTCTTCGTCTCAGCCATGCAACTCGCGCGTCGCGCGCGCGTACCAGGCCGATTTGCCGGCGAAGGCCTCGGCGAAGACTCCCAGGAGGGCGCCGGTCGCGAGTCCCGCGGCGAGGAAGGGCGGGGCCACGAGCCGGACGGCGTCGCCGAATACGATGAGCCTTGCGATGGCCATTTGTACGGCATTGGAGAGCACGGCGCCCAGTATCGACACTCCGACGGCGGATATGAGGCGCCCGAAGGCCTTTCGGGCAAGCCGCATGGCCAGCGCCGCCGTCAAGGTGCCGGCGAGGGAGAAGAGAGCCACGTACGAGAACAGGGAGCCGGAGATGACGCTCATGCCGAAGACCTTCACGAGGGCGAGGGCGAGGTACCAGGGCAGGGGGAGCAAGTCGGCGGCGAGGAGGATCGGAAGGTTGGCTATGCCGAGCCGCATGAACGGCAGAGGCTTCGGCACCATGTACTCGAGGGCCGAGAGGAAGAAGCAGAAGGCCCCGAGCAGGGCAGTGATATCCGCGTAGGTCCTTCTCCTCGCCTCAGTATGCGGATGCGTCGACGCCGCCATCGGCCCTCCTTCCCTCGATGCTGACGAAGACCTGGTTGGGGAGGCATGCCAGCCATTGGCCGGGCCTCTCGATCGCGCCCGCGGCGATGCATGTCTTGTTCGGGCAAGGCGAGGCCACGATGCGGACCGACTTCCCGCGGATCTCGACGACCGTATCGCCGAGCGGGCCGGCGACGCGCACATCCCGGTCGGCCGAGAGGGGATAGATCCACTCGCCGCCTCGGCCTTTGAGGACCGCGTTGACCGGGCCGCTCCCGGGCCCGTACGCGGAGACTGCAGCGAAGGCGATGGCGCCGGCCGCCGCAAGGGCTATGACGATATCGAGCGGCCTCAGGCGCATGGGCGCCCGGCCAGGTCAGTCGGAGCAGTCGCAACCGCCATCGCCGCAGCCATGACCGTGCCCGTCGTGGCAACCCTCGTCGCAATCGCAGCCGCCGTGAACGTGGCCGTGCTCGAGCTCTTCCGCGGTGGCCTCCCGCACGTCCACGACCTTGACCGAGAAGTGGAGCTCCTCGCCGGCGAGGGGGTGATTCGCGTCGATCGTGACCTCGTCGCCATCTATGCCCATGACAGTGACGATCTGGGCGCCGTCCTCGCCGTGGGCTTCGAATTGCATGCCGAGCTCGATAGGCGTTCCTTCGCCGAATTCGGACTTGGTGACCTTGAACACCAGGGCCTCGTCCCGCTCTCCGTAGCCTTCCTTCGCGGGCACCACGCATACCAACTCGTCCCCCGCCTTCTTCCCGAGAAGGTGCTTTTCGAGGCCGGCGATGATGTTTTCGTTGCCGTGAAGGTAGATAAGGGGATCCGAGGCCTCCGAAGAGTCCAAAACCCCTCCCGCGGCATCATGGAGCTTGTAGTCTATGGTTACCACTCGATCTTTCTCGATGACCATTCCACATCCTTCCGGGGGCGCGTCCCCCGCTCGCGAGGGAATAATGTATATATAATTTCAATATATGGAAAGAGGCATAGGCAGCTTCGTGCTAAACTGTGGAGGCGAAGACTGCCGATATTGAATTGATCAAGCAGGGAGCCCCAAGTCTATGCCGAACGAGCCGAGCCCTACCATTTCCAATGTACTCCTAGGCTCGATCCTCGCCGCCGTCGCGGCGTTCTGCCTGGCCTCGATCATCGCCGCAGGCATCGATCCCGCGGCTCTTCCCGTGTTCGCGGGGCCCGGGGGCTTCCTGCTGGGAGCCTTCTCCTGGGCCTCTCCCTTCGTGCCGCTTTGGTTCGCGGGGGCCGCGATCCTCGCCTTCCTGCCGGGCTGGCGGCCGGGCGCTTTCGTCGCCCTCGCGGCCTCGGTCCTGCCCTTCCTGCCGGTCCTGGCTATCGCCAGGCTCGGCGCCGAGCCGGAGCCCTTCCTCTCCGAGCACCCCTACTTGGCCGCGGCGGGACTACCCGCCCTGGTCTTGGCGGGTCTCGCCCTTGCGCTCGCCCTCGCCGCCTTCGTCGTCTACGCGTCGAGGACCGTAGCGGCCATTTCCGCCGCTTCCGGCGGCCGGCAGCCGCGCCGCTCCATCGGTCTCCTCCCGCCCCCGGCCGCCGTTTCCGAGCCCCGCGAGGAGGGACGCGCGGCATCCGCCGCTTCGATGCGGGAGGAAGGGGGGGAGGCTTTCGATTTCCGCGTTCCCGAGCTCCCGCCCGTCCCCCTGCTTCGCGCCCTCGAGGAAGGGCTCCCAGCGCCGGAGCTCGCCGGGCCCTCCGCCGCCGCAGAGGAGGACGACGAAGCCGTGGGAGTCGAGGATATCGCGGATGTCGCGGAACCGGCGGCGCCCGAGCCCGGCATCATGCCGCAACCCCGCGAGGAGACCCTGGTTGAGCTCGAGGGCGAGCGGGGCATCGAGTTCATCTCGGTGCCTCCCTCGCACGCTCAGGGCGCGGGCCGCGACGAAGCCGCCGAAGCATCGGCCGCGGCCGCCCTGCAGCGCATCCTTTCCCTGCAGGCCGCGCGCCGCAAGGACAAGCCCTATCTTGTCCCCTCGGAGGGAATCCTCACCGCCTACCCCGACGGCGAGTACTGGATCGTGGACGAGAAGACCAAGCGCTCGGCCGAGATACTTCGCGAGACCCTGGCCGAATTCAAGATCGAGGCGGAAGTGACCGGAATCCGCAAGGGTCCCGTCATCACCATGTTCGAGATCCTGCCCGCGCCCGGAGTCAAACTGTCCAAGATCACGAACCTCGGCGACAACATCGCCCTGAGGCTCGCGGCCTCGAGCGTCCGCATCGTCGCGCCCATTCCGGGCAAGCACGCGGTGGGGATCGAGGTCCCCAACGAGAGGCGGTCCATCGTCTCCCTGCGCGAGATAGTCGAGAACGAGTCCTTCAAGACGGCCAAGATGGAGATCCCCATAATACTCGGCAAGGACATCGCGGGCGAGGCGCAGTTCATCGACCTTACGCAGACGCCCCACCTCCTCATAGCCGGCGCCACCGGCTCGGGGAAGTCCGTCTGCGTCAATTCGATCATCCTCTCCATCCTGTACAGGCGCTCGCCCGGGGAGGTGAAGCTCCTCCTCATCGACCCCAAGATCGTCGAACTCAAGCTCTACAATGACATACCCCATCTCCTCACGCCGGTCATAACCGAGCCCAAGCGGGCCTTCCAGGCCCTGCAGTACTGCATCTGCGAGATGGAGCGCCGCTACAGCCTCCTGGACCACGCGGGAGTGCGGGACGTCAAGAACTACAATCGCAAGATCAGGGACAAGGGATTCGCCGCCGAAAGGCTGCCCTATATCGTCGTGATCATCGACGAATTCGCGGACCTCATGGCCACCACGGGAAAAGAGCTCGAGTCGACCCTCGCGAGGCTCGCCGCCATGTCGCGCGCCGTCGGGATCCACCTCGTGCTGGCGACCCAGAGACCCAGCATCGACGTGATCACCGGCCTCATCAAGGCCAATATCCCCAGCCGCATCGCCTTCATGGTCGCGAGCAAGTTCGACAGCCGCATCATCATCGACATGGTGGGCGCGGAAAAGCTCCTCGGCCGTGGCGACATGCTCGTCGCCACGGCTTGGGATCCCTTCCCCATCCGCATGCAGGGAGCCTATGTCTCGGAGGAGGAAGTCGAGAAGGCCGTGGAGTTCGTCAAGACGCTCGGCGAGCCCGACTATATCGACGAGGAAATATTCATAGACGAGGACGACGAGGACGGCGAGCCTTCCCTCTTCGGCGACGAGGACGACGATCCTCTCTTCGAGAAGGCCCTGGAGATCGTGCTCCAGCAGGGGAAGGCCAGCGCCTCCTACATCCAGCGCAGACTCAAGATCGGATACAACAGAGCCTCGCGCCTGGTCGAGGTCATGGAGGAGAAGGGTATCGTGGGCCCGGCCAAGGGCTCCAAGCCGCGCGACCTGGTCCGGAATCCTCAGGTCGCGAGTCTGCGCAATCCGGAGGCTCCCGGTCGGGACCAGGGCTCCGCCGCTTCTCGCGCGGCGACGGAGGCATCGCGGCAACCGAGCCTCCTGCCCGGCCTCGAGACCGTGCCCGGCCAGCGGGTCGGCGAAAAAGACGCAGAATAGGCTGTCGGGCGGGGCGGGGTGCGAAGGATAGGCATCATCGGCGGCGGCCAGCTCGGTCGCATGGCGATAGAGGAATCGAGGAAGTATCTGGCCCGCATCGAGGTGCTCAGCCCCGAGTACCCATCGCCCGCGTCGGAGCTCGCCGACGCCGCGCACATCGGCCCCTTGGACGACTACGAGACCATCATCGAGTTCGCCGAGGAGCTCGACGTGGTTTCCTACGAGATCGAAGGCGTCAGCGTCGAGGCCCTGCGCGAGCTCGAGCGGCGCGGCAAGACGGTCCTGCCCGGGGCGGGGGTCCTGGCGGCCGTGCGCGACAAATACCGCCAGAAGGAGCTGCTGCGCGCCGCCGGCATCCCGACCGCGCGCTTCGCGCTCGTGGACGGCCGGGCCGGAGGGCTGTCGGCCTCGCTGGCCGCAGCGGCCGGGGAGCTCGGCGGCTTCCCCCTCGTCCAGAAGGCGCGGACGGGAGGCTACGACGGACGCGGCGTGGCAATCCTTTCAGGGGCCGACGACGAACGCGCCCTCGACCGCCCCTCGTTCGCGGAGGAGAAGGTCGACTTCGAGAAGGAGCTGGCCGTCGTCGTCGCGCGCGCCCCCGACGGAACTACCGCCGCCTATCCCTGCGTCGAGATGGTATTCGACTCGAGGGCGAATCTCTGCGATTCCGTCCTCGCTCCCGCCGGGATCGGAGTCGAGAGGAGCCGCGAGGCCGAGAGGATCGCCCTCGCCTGCGTGGACGCGCTATGCGAGGAATCGCGACGCGCCGGCTCGCCCCGGAGCGGATCGGCCGGCGTCTTCGGCGTCGAGATGTTCCTGGCCCGTTCGGGCGAAGTGCTGGTCAACGAGGTCGCGCCGAGGCCTCACAACTCCGGGCATTACAGCATCGAGGCCTGCGCCTCGAGCCAGTTCGACCAATACCTTCGCCTCCTCCTCGGTCTCCCCCTCGGCTCGCCCGAGCTGCTGAGGCCGGCGATGATGGTCAATCTCATCGGAGAGCCGGGTCTGTCCGAAGGGAAGGGCGGCTGGCGGGAGGCCGAGTACCTGGGCCTCGACGCGGCCCTCTCCGTCCCGGGCGTCGCGATCCACCTATACGGCAAGCGGGAGCTCCGACCCTTTCGCAAGATGGGTCACCTGACCGCGCTCGGCGCCACGCCCGAAGAGGCCATCGCGCGCGCCGCGGCGGCCAGGGACCATATCAGGATCGTCCCGCGTCTTGCCGGCGCCTAGGAGCGAAAATGCGATTCATGGACTTGGTCGTGGCGAGACGGAGCGTCAGGAAATACGCGATTAAGGCCGTCGAGCCCGGGCTGATCGACCTATGCGTCGAGGCGGCGCGCCTCGCCCCCTCGGCCAGCAATGGTCAGCCGTGGCGCTTCGTCGTCGTCGACGATCCGGCGCTCAAGGATGCGGTCGCGAGGGCCACCTTCGGTCCCGGAAGCGCCTTCAATCGATTCGCGGTCCAGGCTCCCGTCCTCGTCGTCATAGTCGTAGAGCCATCGACGGCGTTGAACCGCCTCGGCGCGATCATCAAGCGGCGGAACTACCCGCTGTTCGACGTCGGCATCGCGGCCGAGCATTTCTGCCTGCAGGCGGCGGAGCTCGGACTGGGGACCTGCATGATGGGCTGGTTCGACGAGCGCAGGATAAAGCGGCTCCTCGGAGTTCCCCCTTCGAGGAGGATCGGCCTCGTTCTTTCCCTGGGCCATCCCGAAGGCTCCGACGTACCCAGGCCGAAGCAGAGAAAGCCGCTCGAGACGATCCTCGGGCGAAACCACTATTGACCTTCCTTCGAATGCGGAAGCCTCGAATCCCGTCCGCTCCGAGCTATGGCGCCGGGGCGGGCCCCTAGGATAGGCTGACGGCATGAACACGGCCGGGCCCTTCTCACTTTCCTTCGATCCCTCGCTCCGCGGGGGCCGCCTTCGGGCGGCGATCGTCTGGGCCCGCGGAATGCGCGGCTGCCCGAAGACCGAATCGGTCCCCGCCTACCTCGCGGCCCTGCTCGAGCGGGTTCGAGCGACAGGCGAGGCCTACCTCTCGCTGGAGCGCAAGGCGGCGGTGCGCGACATGCTCCGGCACGGTACCTACAAACCCGCCGGGCGCGCCAAGCCCTCGAGCGAGTACCTCCTGGCGGCCGCCCTCGCCGACGACTTCCCCTTGGTCAATGGTCCGGTAGACGCGAACAACGCCGTGAGCCTCGAGTGGGGCTATCCCGCGAGCGTATTCGACGCCGCCAAGACCGGAAGCGAGCTCCTCCTTCGGCTCGGCGCCGCCGGCGAGGCCTACGTGTTCAACCCCTCCGGTCAGGAAATCGAGCTCGGGGATCTCATCGTCGTCTGCCGGCGTTCCGGGGAAGGATGGGAGCCCTGCGGCAACCCCGTCAAGGATGCGATGGCGACGAAGGTCTTCGAAGACGCGGAGGAAGTGGTCGCGGTGGTCTACGCTCCGTCCTCGGAAGGTCCGGAGCGCCTCGAGTCATGCGCCTCTCGCTTCCGAGAGCTCCTCGAGGCGCAGTGCGGAGCGGCGGATTCGGGCTACGCGATTGCGGAGGGAACATGAAAGTCCTGTTCGTCGGCGGAACGGGGAACCTGTCCGGCGACTGCACCGCCCGGGCCCTCTCCAAGGGTATGGAAGTCTGGCATCTCAACAGAGGAAGGAAGGGGCGCGAGCCGCCCCGGGGGGTAAGGTCGCTCCGCGCGGACGTCAGGGACGAGGCGGCGGCCGACAGTGTCCTAGGGCGCGAGCGCTTCGACGCCGTCGTCGATTTCGTGGCTTTCGCGCGCGAGCACGTGGAGGAAGACATACGGCTCTTCCGAGACAGGACGAGCCAGTACATGTTCATCAGCTCGGCATCGGCCTACCGCAAGCCGCCCGTGCACCACGTGATCTCGGAATCGACGCCCCTCGTCAATCCGTTCTGGAAGTATGCCCGCGACAAGATCGAGTGCGAGAGGCGGCTTGAGGAGGAGCTCGGCGCGAACGGCTTCCCCTACACGGTCGTCAGGCCCTCGCATACTTATTCCTCCGAATGGATGCCCACTCCCTTCGGCTCCGCCGGCTTCACCGTGCCGAGGCGCATGCTCGACGGGAGGCGCGTGATAGTGCACGGCGACGGCCAATCGCTGTGGACGCTGACCCACGCGCGCGACTTCGCCGTCGGCCTCGTCGGCCTCCTGGGCAATCCCGCCGCGATCGGCGAGGCCGTTCAGATCACCGGCGACGAGGCCCTGACCTGGGACGCGATTCACGCGACCATCGCGGCGGCGATCGGCGCCGAACCGAGGGTCGTCCATATCCCTTCCGATTTCATCGCGGCGGCGGATCCGGAAAGGGGCCCCAATTTCCTCGGAGACAAGACCTACAGCGCCCTCTTCGACTGCTCCAAGCTCAAGCGGCTCGTGCCGGAATTCCGGACGACGGTGAGCTTCCGGGAAGGCATGCGCGAATCGGCCGCCTGGTTCATGGCGGACCCGGCCAGGCAGAAGGCGGATCCGAAGGTCGACGCGTCGATCGACGCCATCCTGGCGGCATGGGACCGGAAGCGATTTTAGCCCTGGCTTCCGAAGAGTCCCGCGACCATCGCATCCACGTCTTCCTGGGCCATATCCGACTTGCGCTCGTAGGCGAGCTCCTGATCGGCGAGCTTGAGCTTTCGCAGGAGGCCGAAGATGATGACGAGGAGGATCTTGTTGCCGGCCTCGGCATGGCGCTTCAGGAATCCCGCGAGCTCGGTGCGGTGGACCCTGAGGATGATCGTCCTCGCCTGGGCGGTGACTGTGGCGGTCCGCGGCACGCTCATGAAGATGCCGGCCTCCCCGAAGACGTCGCCGGCGCCGAGCGAGTTGACGTAGACCTTCCCGTCGCCTCCGCCCACGCTCACCGAGACGGTGCCTTCCGCGATCCCGTAGAAATAGGGGCTCAGCTCGCCCTCCTCGACGATGACCTCTCCCTCCTCGAGCTCGAGGGCCTCCGAGTGGGAGATGAGGTCGAGGAGCTCGGGGTCGGAGAGGAACCTGAATGTGACTATGCCGCGGACGGGGGCCATGAGGGAGGAGGTGTCGGAGAGGGTTTTCATACTAAGAGTATAATCCCCTCCGACACCTCCTCAAGTGCGTGTTTCGAGGTAGTGCCGAAAAAGCTCCGTGGCCTTTTTCAGCACTTCGTCATAGGCCGTATTCCTTGAGTACGACTTTCTGGGTATCGAGGCTCGGCAGCATCATTTCGACGAAGGCGCTCTCGTCGGCGGGGATATCGGCGATCTCCCCTCGTATTCGGCCGATGTACTCGACCTCGCGCTCGGTCAGGGCGAGGCGCCCTTGGCCGTGGGCGGCCTCGATGATGTCGAGGGCCTTCGCCCCGGCCTTGATCGCCGCATCGAGATGGCTCTTGGCGCCGACGATGACCTTCGATATCTCGATGACGCTCGAGGGCGCGAGGACGAGCGCCTGCGGATCGAGTCTTATGTCGGAGTCGACGAGGAGCTTCTGGAGGGTTGCGTCGCTTTTCTGGAGGATGGATTCGTTCATGAGCCGGGCGTCGTAGGCGAGCTGCTCGAGGTAGATGGTCGGCGCCATCCCGCCGAGGAGCTTCACGTTCTGCACGCTCTCGTTGCTCCACAGGTCGCAGGCCGCCGATGCGACGTTCCCCACGGGACTCATGTGGGCGCAGGCCGAGGTCTTGCCCTCCATCGATATTGGTATGCCGGTTATGGCCTTCAGGAAGGGTCCTTCGTAGCCGCAATCCTTGTCGGGCCCGATGGCGCCCTCCTCGTGGGCCACGAGGGTGCGGACGATCGAGACGGCGCGATCGAAGGCCGCGAAGACTCTGGGTATGTATTTCTTCTCCGCGAGCACCATGGCGGTGTTGGCGAAGCCGCAGGCCGTATCGCCGCCGGCGCTCACGCCGGTCTTGCGCGCGACATCCGCGATCTGCTTCCAGAGGAAGCGCATATCCCGGACTCCGAGCACGCCGAGCGCGAAGACGACGCCCTTCGCGTCGGTGTAGAGCAGCGCATCGTCGTGGACTTCCTTGCCCCCCGTGCTCTCGATGGACAGGAACTCGCCCCCCGCCCTGGCGCCCTCCTCGAAGAGCCGGAGCATCGCCTCCATCCTCGGGCCGCTCCTCATGAGGGGAGGCCTGTCGTAATCGCGAGTGTCGTTGGGAGTCAGGCGGATGGCGCTGCGGATGCCGCGGTTGGCGTAGTAGTCCTCGCAGACTCCGTTCATGATCTCGACGAGCTCGATGCCGATGTCGGGATTCAGGGTCATCTCGAGGAGGGTCTCGAACTCGAAGACCACGCCTTTGACGTCGAGTTCGATGGAGCGCTCGAGGGCGTCGGTTACGATCTGGCGATAGTGCTCGCGGATCTCGGGCCGGGTCGATTCCTCGATGTGCATCGGCGGCAGCGTGAAATTGAGCTCCGGATAGACGGCCCCGCCGCCTACGACTATGCCGCGGCGGGAGGTGACGGGATGGGGGGCGCGGCCGAAGACGAGGCCCTCGGGGCGTCCTATTGCGAGCGAAGTGTATTTCATGAGCGTCTCCTCGGACGGCCCGAAAGGCGCACGCCGTCCTCATTCGCGATCCTAGGCGCGTTTAAAGGGCGGGTCTTTGACTATTTTTCGTTATTTTGCCATGAACCGGCGGCTTCGGCGCCCCGTTGCCCATCGAGCTGGCGGCGACATATCATTGCGTCGATGGATTCGAGGAGACCGCCATGTTGAAAAGCGCCCTTTCCGGAGCCCTGGTGGGCATAATCATGGGCTCCGACTCCGACCTTCCGGTCATGGTCGAGGCCGGGCGCGTGCTCGCGGAGCTTGGCGTCGGGACCGAGACCACGATCGTGTCTGCGCATCGCACCCCCGCGCGGCTCGCGGGCTATGCCGGCGGGGCGGCCGCTCGCGGCATAGAAGTCATCATCGCGGGCGCCGGCGGGGCCGCCCATCTGCCCGGCATGGCGGCGAGCATGACCACCCTCCCGGTGATCGGTGTGCCGGTGCGAGGCAGGACCTTGGATGGCCTCGACAGCCTCCTCTCCATCGCGCAGATGCCTCCTGGCATTCCCGTGGCGACCGTGGCCGTGGATGGAGCGCGCAACGCGGGCCTCCTCGCCGCGCGGATCCTCGCCATCTCCCGGCCGGCGCTCGCGAAGGCCCTCGCCGAATACGCGGCGAAAATGGAGGCCGAAGTTTTGGTCAAGGCCGAGAAGCTCGAGGCGGCAGGCCCGGAGGCCTATCTCGAGCAGAAGCGGAATTCCCCCTAGCAGGGGGCACCGGCATGGAAATCCTCGGAACGAGCGATGCCGAGCTGCGCCGCGCGGGCGAATGCATAGCCCGCGGCGGCCTCGTGGCATTCCCCACCGAGACTGTCTACGGCCTCGGCGCCGACGCCTTCGACCCGAGGGCGGTGGCCCGCATCTTCGAGGCCAAGGCCAGGCCGAGCTTCGACCCTCTAATTGTTCATGTCTCGTCCGCGGGCGACGCGGACCGCGTCGCATATACGAGCGGCCCCGGCGCGGGCGCCCTCATGGCGAGCCTCTGGCCCGGCCCGCTCACCCTCGTGCTGCCGAAGCGGGCGGCGGTGCCCGACATCGTCACCAGCGGCCTCGGCACGGTCGCCCTTCGCCTGCCCGCGCATTCGGTCGCCCGCGCTATCATTGCCTATTCCGGCACCGCGGTCGCGGCGCCGAGCGCCAATCCCTTCGGGTACCTCTCTCCCACCCTGGCCGAGCACGTCGCGCGGGGACTTGGAGGCAAGGTGGACCTGATCGTCGACGGTGGTCCCTGCGCGGTGGGAGTGGAGTCGACGGTCCTCGATATGACCGTCGACCCGCCGAGAGTCCTCCGGCCCGGAGGGATGCCCATCGAGGCGATCGAGGCCGTGATAGGCCCGATAGCCGGACGAGAGCCTTCCGGCGCCGCCTCGGCCGCTCGCGACCTCGCGATGCCGGCCGCGAGCCCCGGCCTTCTCGAGAGCCACTATGCCCCCCGCACCCCCCTCTTCCTCTTCGAGGCGGGCGCGATCGCCGACGCGCGGCCGACGGGAAGAGCCGCCGCCCTGATCCTGAGCCCGGCCTCGAAGGCCGCCCTGGAGGCTGGCGCCGGGCGCTTCGCCCTGGCGCGCTATCTCTCGGCCACCGGCGACCTCGTCGAGGCGGCGGCCGGGCTCTTCGCCGCTCTCCACGAGCTCGATGCGGGCGGTTTCGACGAAATTTGGGCCGAGACCGCCCCCGGCCGCGGGCTCGGTCCGGCTATCAACGACAGGCTCTTCAGGGCCTCCAGGAGGTGACGCGCCCGGCTTTCGCGATATTTCGTTAATCTCCGCGGCCCGCCTTCCGATATACGAAACGGAGGGAGGAGTCAGCTATGGAAGCGATAGCCAGCAGCTACGTGCCGCTCGCCTACGTCTGGGCCGCCCGCTACGGCGAAGGCAGGGCGGTAGTGCCGGTGCTCAAGAGTCAGGCTCTCTATGCCAATTTCTCCCACGTCTCCGGCGTGGCCGCGCAGGACGGGACGGCGGCATACAGCATCGACAAGCTCCACATCCTCGACGTCCTCATAGGGCAGCTCGAGAGCGTCAAATCCGAGCCCCTCGCGGCCGCGGAGGCTCCGGCGAACCTGAGCCCCTCCCGCGTCGACGCCCTCATCCAGCAGTACGGCGCCGAAGTGCACGCCCTGGCGACCGCTCCGGCCTTACCCTACGCGCCCTCGGCCTCGGCCTCCCTGGCTCTTCCCGGCATGCTTTTCTCGATGGCCGCGTAATCTACCTGGCAATCCCTCCTTCGACCAGCTCCCCGACCGTCTCGCCCACCGTAAGGCCGTAGTACAGCTCTCCGTACATCACCGTCGCCTGAAGGATGTTGCGGCAATACTGCCTGGTTTCCCGGATGCCGAGCGCTTCTATCATGAGGTCGTCGGGGAGGTCGCCCGATTCGGCGGACCAGGTCGCTAGCCGTCCCCATCCCGCGTTGTACGCCATGATCGCCCGGAGGGGCCTGCCCTCCGCCTTCCGGAGGAGGGACGCGAAGTGCGAAAGGCCTATGGCCAGATTGTCCTTCGGGGAGGCGAGATCGTAGGTCGACAGCCCTATGGCTTTCGCCTGGTCCGCCGCGGTCGAGGGCATCAGCTGGGAAAGGCCGACTGCGCCAGCCAAGGAGACGGCGTCCGGCCGGAACAGGCTCTCGGAGCGCACGAGCCCCAGGGCGAGACGCTCCGGGACGATGGACTGGAGCCGAAGCGAGCGGATCTCGTCGAGGTAAGGCCGGGGGTAGAGAAGCTCGTAGTCCGAGCGGCGGGGCTCGTAGCCCGGTCGGGTCGCCATCTCGCTCGCCAGCCGAAGCCCGCAGTCCGGCCGACCCAGCCAGGAGAAGAGCGCGGCGAGTCGGCGCAGGGCCTCGTCGCTCAGCAAGGGCAATATCGATCTGGCCTCGGACAAGGCCAGGTCGGACAGACCGAACGCGGCCATGCCCGAAACGAAGGTCTCGGCTTCGCCGACCTCGTCCGGCGGTCCGGCGGTTCCGTAGGGGGGCGAGGAGTCGGGGATGACGAAGCTGGGCTCTATCCCGGCGCGCCACGCCGCGAGAGCGCGGTAATGGAGCGGCGCCGATCTGGCGTCCGCGATGGCCGCGAAGCGGACGGCCGCGGCGGCTGCGCGGGCTTCCGCCTCCGCACCGGATTTCGGATCCGCGCCCATTTCGAGACCGAGCTCGTAGGCTCGCGCGGCCGCGTAGGCGACAGGGGCGGCCTCGTCGGGCGCGAGCTTACCGGCCAGTCGCTCGGCCATAGCCTCGATGAGGCGCCAATCGCGGGCGCGCAGGGCGTCGCGAAATAGACCGCTCACGAGGTCGGAGAAGGTCGCCGGGTCTCGCCACCTCGTCGAGGCCTCGACGAGCCCGTCCAGGGCGGTCTCTCTCGCGGCCGATTCGGCCTCGGCCTTGGCGGGGACCGAGTCGCCGGCGCTCGAGGGGAGCGTCGCGCCCGTAGGAGAAGCGGCGCCCGCCGCCTCGAGGGCCGCGCGATAGCCGCATTCCGCGGCGTACCAAAGGGCCGCATCCGCATCGGCGCGCGTCGGGGCGTCGTCCGACGCCTTCTTGAAGAGCGCGGCGGCCTCCTCCGGGCGATCCAAGGCCATGGCGAAGCGCGCCTTGTAGAATCGAGCGGTCCATCCGACCGCGGCGAAGAGCCCTTCTCCTTCCTTGAGCGAGGCGGAATAGAGGAAGGCCTTGCCCGTGTCGGCGATCATCGCCTGCGAGGAGGATCGGCCCATCGAGGCGAAAGACCCGAGCAGGGCTTCGCGGTATGCGAGGCCGTAGTCCTTGCGGCTCACCGCGTCCCGCATCGCCAGGGCATGGATCTCGCCGGGGGAGAAGAGGCTGCGGATCCTCGGCTCGGTCGACAGAAGCGCATAGGCGCGAGCCGTCCATTCCGATCCGGGCCTCTGGAGCAGGAGGCGGCGGAAAGTCCTCGCCCAGGCCTTGCCCCCGGCGCGCATGTCGGCGGCCGCGCCGAAGTAGGCGAAGGCGTCGGCATCCCTGGAAGCCTCGTCCGGGTACGCGGACGCGAGTCGGGCGATGAGAGCCTTAGCCTCGACGTTCCGTCCGAGGGCGTCGAGAGCGTCGAGGCGGGGCCGCTCGGCCCCCCATGCGGGCCCGATCGAGGCCGCGTATTCGGAGGAGAAGGAGAGGAGCTCCTGCCAGAGACCGGCGGAAGCGAGCCGCGCGATGAGGGCCAGCCCGGCTTCGCTGCGCGCGATCCCGGCGGCCCCATCGAAAGCCATCCGATACAGGAGCCTCGTCCTGGCCTCGATATCGGGCGAGGCGGATGATCCTAGGCCCCGCGAGTCGATCCAGCGGCCGAGGTAGTAGTACGCTGCGGGACCATAGGGACCCGTATCGCCGAGGGCGGCTTCGTCGAGGGCGAGGACCAGCGATGCATCCTTGCCGGCGAGGAGCCTGGCAAGATCCGCGGCCCCCATGCCGAAGGCTCCCCCCTCCTGGCAGTATGCGAGCGCGCCCGATAGGAGGAGGAGCGTCAATGCCAGGAGGGCGCGCGTCGCGCGGCGAATTGCGGCTTCGGGATTCATCCGAATCCCGAAGCTAGCATGGTTACTTGGCCGGTATCCAGAGCTTATTTCCGCAGATTATCAAGTCCGGATTCTTGATCTTGTTGGCTTTCGCGATGCGCATATAGATCCAGGGATCGCGGTAGTACGCGTAGGAAAGGTCCCAAAGCGTATCTCCCCATTTGATCTTATAGCTGACGCCCGGTCGCCTGAACGCGACGGCCTTCTTCTCCGGTTCCGTGGCTTTGGGCGCGACCGCGACGGGAGCGGGCGCAGGAGCGACCGCCGCTTGCGCCGGCTGGGGGGCCGGCGGCTCGATCTTGGCCGCTTCCGGCGCGGGCTGGGCGGCGACCGCCTGGGCCGGCTGCGCCTTCGCCGTGGAAGCGGGGGAAAGCGCGAACCTGTATATGAGGAACCCGAGGAGGAGGAGTATGACCACTATCCCCAGCGCGACGAGCGCGATGCGGAGGGCTCTGCCCTTGGGCCTTTCCTTGGCTTCCTCGGCATCCGCCTCGGACCTGACGTCCGCGAGGAGCTGCGCCGAGTCGGCTTCCGGGGGAAGACTGTCCGTGCTCTCGAAATCCTCGTCGGAGAAGGTCGATGGGCCCGACTCTTCGGAGCCTTTGGAGAACTCGAAGTCGGGGACCTCGTACTTTTCCTCTTCCGAGAGGGCCTCGAGCGATACCTTCAGGGTCTGGCTCGCTCCCGTCGAGGCTTCCTGGGCGAATGCCGTGAGGGTGCCGTCGGCGGCCAAGCCCAGGTCCATGCGGATGTCGGGCTCGCCTTTGGCCATCTTGGGGATGCCCTCCACGACGAGACTTCCGATATACGCGGCGCTTTCGACCGTCGGGCCCTGGCCGCGGTAGAGGTCGATCTGGACGCTGGGCTGCCCATCCTGGACCGTCGTGACCACCAGGCGCTTCCGCGCCGCAGCCCCGTCCTCCAGGACCGGATAGAACTCGCCGTCGGCGAGCTTGAGGCCGATCATGTTCGTATTCATGGCGCCTTCCTCGATGCGGTCTGTGCCGAAAATCTCGTCCCGCCTCGCTATCAGTGTATCGCTTGGCGCGAATAAAGCAAGACGTTGCGCGCCGGACCCAGGCTCGCCCGATCAGGCGATGGCGAGCGCCACCAGGCTCGACGCCGCCTGGTCGTAGGGCGAGCCGTCGACCCCTCCGAGGATGCGCGCGGCCGCGAAGCCCGCCTCGAGCACGGCGGCCCTGAGCTCGGTTCCGGAGTAGAGCCTGATGTCGAAGGAGCGATCCACCACTTCGCCTCTTCGGGACAGTACCCATCGGTTCCGCAGGCCCTCCCAGGCCCCGACCACCGAGTATTCGGTCCGTATCTCCCAACCGCCGCGCTCGAAGCTCTCCCCGGAGGTGAAGTCCCTCGCGGCGGTCTCCTTCCCCGTCGTCTCGAGGACGAGGGAGCCGCCGGGCCTGAGGGCCGCGCGGATGCGTCCGAGGGCCCTCAGGTCGTCCCGGGGGTCGGAGAAATACCCGAAGCTCGTATAGAGGTTGATCGCGAGGTCGAAGGGCTCGTCGGTCGAGAAGTCGCGTATGTCGGCGCGCAGGAATCGCGCGCTGCCGGCCGCGCTTTCCCGGGCGGCCTCGAGGTAGGCCTCGGTGATATCGATTCCCGTGACCCGGTAGCCGCGCGAGGCGAGCTCGAGGCTGTGGCGTCCCGGCCCGCAGCAGGCGTCCAGGACGGCCGCGCCGGGGGCCGGGCCGGCCAGCCGCTCTATGGCGTCGACGACCGCCGGCACCTCGGCCCAGCGCGCCTCGTCGAACATGATCGGCGCGTAGGCGGTCCAGAACTCCTCGTCCTCGAACCACTCGCCGCCCATCACAGGGCCCCGTGGTCCACGACGAGGGCCATGACGTACTCGAGGAGGTCGATGTCGAGATCCTCCTCCTCCAGGGCCACGGCTTCGCGGAGCTCCTCCCAGTCCGCCCTGTCGAAGGGCGTGCCGTCATAGTCCATCATGAGGACGCTGCCGACGCCGGAGAGCCATCCCGCGGCCGCGTCCGGGCTGGTGCGGCGACGCTCGAGGTACGCGGCGAAGAGCGAGGACAGGGCTTCGCGTCCCACCCCGGGGAAGGAGCGGAAGAAGAAGGAGCGAAGGGCTTCGACTTCGGCGGCTTCCCCCCTGCCCGCTGCCCGGCGCGCCGCCTGGTCGAGATCGGTTCGGAATTTATCGGTCGGCTGCATTGAGTGAATATACAGCCTCGGGGCCGCTTTCAAGAATAGAGCGCTATCGCGAAAACGGCCGCGTCGAACAATCCGTGGCCGATGGCGATCTCGTGGATATTCCGGGCTTCGTTCCAGCGCCACGCGAAGAACAGACCGAGAAGGGCTCCCGACACGAGTCCGATGATCCCCTGGTAGCCGTGACCGAGACCGAACAGGATCGCCGAGGCGATGGCCGCCCACAGCGGAGGCAGCCCCGCCTGGGCCAATCGGCGCAGGAGGTAGGATCGGAAGAAGAGCTCCTCGCAGTAGCCGGTCGCCATGGACGAGGCCAGGAGGACGGGGATGAGGGCGACCCCGCCCCGCGGTCCCTTCCTCGCCTGGGCGAGAAAGCCGTTCTCGACCCCCAGGGCGGAGAGCAGGAGGCCCGGCAGGAGTATCGCCGCGAAGGCGCCCAGCGAGCACAGGAGTCCGCGCCCGAGGTCCGCGCTCGCGATCTTCCGGACGCCGAACGGCCCGAGGCCGTCGCTCACGGCCATGAGGTAGAGGAGGAGGGCGGCCCGCGGCAGATTGACGGCGATCACGGAGAGATGGTATGCGGGACTCGAGAGCGCCAACGGAGACGATCCGGCGAAGACGTAGGACGCCAGGTAGAAGGCGAGGAAAACTATCAGACTCTCGAACAGCGGGCGTTGCGGCTCTCCCCTGGGAGGGCCGCAGGGACTTCCGCCTTCTCGACCTTGTTCGTGCATCGCGTCGCCTTTCTTTGACCCGGAAGAATCATGTACAGTATAATGCAAATATATGTTCCTGATCGCGCTGCTCTCGGTCCTCGTCCTCATCCTCCTCGTCGTCGTGCTCTCGTCGGCTGTACGCGGGGCTAAGCGCTATTCGTGGGCGGAGTACTACCTCAAGGCGAAGGAAGCGGGCATGGGCCTGTCGGAGGCCAAGCAGCTCAGGGACGCGGCGGCCATTGCGGGCCTGTCGGATCCGACGAACGTCCTCTGGTCCCCTCGCGACATGGACAAGGCGATCGCCGTCCTGGGCGCCGCCCTCAAGCGCGACGGCCGCGACAGGAGCCGCGAGGGCGTGCTGCTCATGGACAAGGTCTACGCATTGCGCAAGGGGATAGAATTCGAGCAGCCGCGCTTCAAGTACGGGATTCGCTCGAGCCGCCAGATAGGAGCCGGCCAACGGCTGCGCGTCCTCGTGCACGGCGTGGGAGTCTTCGGCTCCACGGTCATCGACAACAATGCGCGCTTCATCGTCGTCTCCTACCCGATAGGTAGCCGCCTGCCCAAGGACTGGGTCTGGAAGGGCAAGAAGGTATCGATCTATTTCTGGCGCCGCGAGGACGCGGGCTATGTCTTCGACAGCTACGTGATCGACGATTTGCGCATCCGAAGCGTGCCGGTGCTCCAGGTGTCGCATTCCGAGGCCCTGCTCCGCACCCAGAAGAGGAAATCCATACGGGCGAGGTCCAAGATCCCGGCCTTTCTCTACCTCCTCAAACGGATCGAGGGGGCCTACGAGAGGCCGGAGCGCGTTCCCGGACTGCGCGCCCTGGTCCAGGACCTCTCCGAGGACGGAGCGGCAGTCGCGATAGGCGGCAAGGCGCGGCCCGGGCTCCAGGTCAAGCTCCAGTTCGGCCTCGAGGAGCGGAGCGTCGTGATGAGCGGTACGGTGAGGAGCGTGGATTTCGACGCCGACTCGAACCGGTCCGTGCTCCACGTCGAGGCCGTGACGCCGAGCCCGAGGATGCGCAACGCGATCCGCTCCTTCGTGTATAATATCCGCGAGGACGACGACCGCCCCGACGGGGACGACATCTCGCGGGGGACGGCGTCTCGCAAGGGGGCTGAATGAAACGCTTCGTCGCGGCTCTCGCGCTCGCGCTCGGCATGGCTTCGGCGCTCCAGGCGCAGGACGCCGAGTCCATAGTGCTCGCCTACCGCCGCAACTTCGCCAGGGCCAGCCTCGTGACCAAGCTCGAGCTCCTGAAGGAGGCGGCCTCGCGCAGCGATGCGGCGATGGGACCGCTCTACGACATGGCCCTCCGCTTCGCCGTGGACAACTCGGCCCTCCTCGGGCCCGATTCCCAGCTCAAGGACCTGGCGGTCCTCGCGGCCACGGAGACCGGCAAGGCCGCGTACGACAAGGCGATCGACGATCTCTGGGCCCTCTTCCAGGGCTATAAGGACGAGGACGTGAGGGCGGCGGCGATTACCGCCCTCGGCTCGGCGGGCGCTGGCGAAGCCAGGGTGGCCGAGAACCTCAATTCATTCCTCGCCTCTCAGAACAGCCTCTTCCGCTCCGGAGCCCAGCCGGAGTATCCCGCCCTCGAGGCCTGCATCGACGCCCTGGGCGGACTGGGCGACGGCTCATCCTTCCCCGTCCTCTTCTCGGCCTACGTCGCCGGGTACGCTCCGGCGCTCGCGGCCAAGGCGGCCGCGGCCCTCGGCTCGATCAAGGGGGACTATCGGGGCTACCTCCTGCGCGTCATCGCGAAGAACCCGCCTCTCGAGAAGTCGGCGGCCTACGCCGCGGGCATGGCCAACGCGAACTTCTCCGACGACGACCGCGGCGAGATAGCCGAGGGGGCGATGAGCGCAGCCCTCGCGGCGACCGCGCAATCGGCGACCTTCTCGCCGGTGGAGATACAGTCCCTCCGCGAGCTCAGACTCTCCTCCGCTCGCCAGCTCCAGGCCCTCAAGTGGCAGAAGGCCTCGCCCCTCGCGGTGGCCCATTTCAGGCTGGTTCAGGCCGATTACGCCAAGGGCGCGGCGTCCAAGACGGACTTCCTCGAAGCCATCGCCTGCCTGGGGGCGATGGGCTCCACCGAGGCGGCCCAGGCCCTGGCCCTCTATCTCCAGCTCATCAACGCCCAGACGGAGCAGGGATCGCCCTACGACGAGGATATCCTGCTCGCCTCGATCAACGCGTTAGGCGAGCTGGGCGACAAGGCCGCCTTCGACTATCTTCTGCAGATCGGGTATTTGCAATATACGGAGGCGGTCAAGAGGGCCGCGAAAGAAGCGCTCCTGAAGCTCAGGTGGTGAATTACCGACCCGCTGAAGCGTCGGCCAGGCGCGCATGCGTCCTTCCTTCCATGGACTTGCGATCGATCCTCCGCTCCCGGCCGAGGAATTTCTCCCTGCCCGTCGCCGGGGCCTTCGGCATGGCGCTGGGCTTTTACCCCGGCGTCCGTTTCATCCTGCCTTCCCTCGCGATGGCGACCTTCCTCGCGGCCTTAGGCGCCGTGGTCCTCCGCGTCGGGAATCGCTCGATGCGGCTCCGCCGCATGCAGCTCCTCGCGGCGGCCATCGGTCTGGCGGCCGGAGCCGCGATCGCCTGGAGCGAGGCGGGAGGCGCCGAGAAGATCGAAGACGAAGCGCCGGGCGCGGTCGGCGGTTCCGCCGGGATCGGAACGGGACTCGTCGCCCTCCGCCCTGCCTGGGCGGAAGGCCGTCTCGCCGCCGACTCGATGCCCGCCAGGAACGGCTTCCGATCCTATCCGCTGAGAGTCGAGCGACTGGGCCTGGCCGGCCGCGGCGCCTCGGCGGAGATATCCTATCCCGGGAGGGGGCGAGGCGGGGACCTGCGCATACTCGCCCGAGCGGGGCGCGAAATCGATGCAGGCTCTCTGATCCGGGCGAGCGGCTCCTTTTCCCCCGGAATCGGAGGGTCGGCGCTCTTCGCCCAGCCGCGGGACCTCCTCTTGATCGACGGAGGGGGGCGCTTCGATCGGGCGAGAAGCGCCATCCGCACTGTCTGCAGACAGGCTCTCTCCCGAATCGGGACTCGCTCGGCCGGCCTCATGCAGGCCCTGATCCTCGGGGTCAGGGACAGCCTCGCTCCCGGTGAGGCCGACGCCTTCAAGGCGGCGGGTTGCTCGCATATCCTCGCCCTCTCGGGCGAGCACCTCTCCGTATTCGCCCTCCTCTCGATAGCCGCCCTGAGCCCCGTCTTGGGGCCGGTTCGCGCGCGGCTGGGCGGCGCGATCCTCGCCAGCGCCTTCATGTGGATCGCCGGCCCCGGGCCTTCCCTCCTGCGCGCGGTGCTGATGGCCTGGATCGGGGCGATCGCGGTCGCCCTGGACAGGCCTCAGGCCTGGCTCGGCTCGCTGGCCCTCGCCTTTCTCTTGATGGTCCCGCTCGATCCTTCCGGAGCCCGGAGTCTCGGCTTTACCCTCTCCTACTTGGCTGTGTGGGGCTTGGCGGTGCTGGGCCCCAGGTTCTCCTTCCTGCTCGGGAGGATGCTCCCGCCCTTCCTCCGCGAACCGGCCTCCGCCTCTCTCGCGGCCCAGGCGGCCGTCTCGCCCCTCCTGGCCTTCAGTTTCGGCTACCTGCAATTCGCCGGGATATTCGCCTCCATGGCGGCGGGGCCCGTCGTCATGGCGATCATGTGGTGGGGCATGGGCGCCGGCCTGGTCTGCTCCTTCCTGCCCTTCGCGGCGCCCTTCGCGAGGCCGGTCTCCGATCTCCTCTACAGCGCGCTCATGGGCATCATGGACGCGGCCGCCGCCGTCCCGACCCTGCCTCTTCCCGCGCTCGGCGCTCGGGTCGTCGCGAGCGCCGCCGTAGTCGGTCTCTCGGCCTTGGTATATGCTCGCCCCGATGCCGAATACAGAGCCTGGCTATCCCGATTACGATTCGCCCCAGGCTCTGCAGGCCCTCCTCGCGGCCGAGGGTCTGGCCATGGCCAAGAGATTCGGCCAGAACTTCCTGGTGAATAGGCGGGCGCGCGAGCGCGTGCTCGAGGAACTCAGGGCCGAGCCCGGCATGCGGGTCTGGGAAATCGGGCCGGGCATCGGCGCGATGACCGCCCTCGCGCTCGACTCGGGCCTCGCGGTCACCGCCTTCGAGATCGACCACGGCTTCTCGCGCCTGCTAGGGCGGCTCTTCGGCGGGAATCCCTCCTTCAAGCTCGTCGAGGGCGACTTCATCGACACCTGGAAGGCCGAGCTCGAAGCCGCGGGGCCCCCGGATAGGATCTTCGGCAATCTGCCCTACAGCTCCGCCAACGCGATCGTGGCCTCCGTCCTGGAAGGCGAGCTCGTCCCGCCTCGGATGATCTTCACGGTGCAGAAGGAAGCCGGGCTCAGGATGATCGCGACGCCGGGCAGCAAGGACTATTCCTCCTTTTCCGTGCTGTGCGCCTCGGCTTGCAGATCGAAGCTCGCCTTCGACCTGGGCTCCTCCTCCTTCTGGCCAGTCCCGCGCGTGACGAGCTCGGTGGTGCGGATGGAGCCGAGACGCGCGCCGATCGCGGCCGGGGATCGCGTCGGCTTCTCGAACTTCGTCCGCGCGGGCTTCTCGTCGCGCCGCAAGACTCTGCGCAACAACATGCGCGCCGCCGGCGACGCGCTCGGCCGATCGCTCGGGCGCGGCGACCGCGCCTCGATCGGGTCCGTCGACCTCGGCGACGCCCTCCTCGGCGCGCTGGCCGCCCTGGGCATACGGGCCGATGTCCGCGCGGAGGCCCTGACGCCCGAGGAGCTCGCGGCGGTCTACGAGGCGCTCAAGCGAGCCTAGCGGGCTCGCCTCGACCTCGCCTCCATGGTTGCCTTTCCTTTCCGCTTGCCGTATCATCGCGTCGTATGACTGAAGTACAGATAACGACGGTCGACGAGGAGCAGCTCGATACCGTCCTCGCCCTCGACGTCGAGTTCGCCGGCGAGATGATCTTCTCGAAGCCCCTCATGATCAAGGGCAAGGTCTCGGGCATAGTGCGCTCGGAGAGCGACCTGTACATCGACGAGAAGGCGGTGGTCGAGGCCGATATCGTGGCCAACGTCGTCTCCGTCAAAGGCAGCGTCAAAGGCAATATCTCAGCGCGCGAGAAGGTCGAGCTCTTCGCCTGCGCTTCCGTCGACGGCGACGTCACGGCTCCCCAGATAACCATGGAGACCGGCTGCCGCTTCAACGGCGCCTGCCGCATGGTCGCCCCCCAGATCGATGGCGAGGCTTAAGGCCCTCGCCGCCCTCGCCCTGGCGGCCTTCGCGGCGGCCTCCTCCCCGGCCCAGGACCGGCCGGACGCCCTCCGGCTCTATGTCGACGGCAAATACGACGACGCCAGGCGCGCCTGCCTCGCGGAAATCGTCGCGAGTCCCGCCAACGTCGACTCCTACGTCGTGCTCTCGTGGTCCCTCGTCGCGCTCGGCCGCTACGCCGACGCCGAGAACTACGCGCTCAAGGGCTATGCGGTCAGGCGCGATCCCCGCCTGACCGAGACCCTCGGCGAGACCGCCTTCTTCCTCGGGCGCAACGATGCCGCCCTGCGGAATTTCCAGAATTACGTCGGGGCGGTCAACGAGGGCGGGAGGGTCGGGACGGCCTACTACTACATGGGCGAGATATACCTTCGCCTCGGACGCTTCAGCCACGCCGATATAGCCTTCTCGACGGCCCTCCAATACGCGCCCGGAAGCGCCAAGTGGTGGACCAGGGCCGGCTACGCCCGGGAGAAGCAAGGCGACGCCGCGCATTCGCTCGAAGCCTACGAGAAGGCGCTTTCGATCGACCCGCACTTCCAGGACGCGACGGACGGCGCCGGCCGGGTCTCGGCCAAGCTGCGCTGACGATGCCCCTCAGAGTCGCGTTCCACACCCTCGGTTGCAAGCTCAATCAACTCGAGACCGAATCCTTCGCGGGCGCCTTCGCCCGCGCGGGCGCCACGGTGCTGCCTCTCGACGCCGAAGAAGGAGCCGCGGACTTCGTCATCGTCAACACCTGCACGGTCACCGGCAAGGCCGAGCAGAAGGCGAGGCGCATCGTGCGGCGGGCGCTCGCCGACAATCCCGCGGCCGCCGCCCTCGTAACCGGTTGCTATGCCCAGGTCGAGGCGGCGGCCCTCGCCGCTCTCGACGAGCGGGTCCTCGTGCTGCCGGGCGGCGGCAAGGAGGCCCTTCTCGGGCTCCCCGGATGGCTCGGCTCTCGCGGCGCCGATGGCGATCTCCGCGGCGCGCTGCGCGAATGGCTCGCGATCGTGGCTCCCGCCTCCCGCGTCGCCGCAGCGAAGGCCGCAGGGGCCGCAGAGGGAAGCTTCGCCTACGAACCCGAGGCCTTCGCCTTCCATTCGCGGCCGTCGCTCAAGATCCAGGACGGCTGCGACAATGCATGCGCCTATTGCCGCGTGAGGATAGCGAGGGGGAGATCGACGAGCCTCGCCGCTTCCGAGGCGCTCGCCCGCGCGCGAGCCCTCGAGGCCGCGGGCAAGACGGAAATCGTCCTCACCGGCGTGAATCTCTCGCAATACCGCGACGGTGCCATCGATTTTCCCGCCCTGCTGACCCTCCTCGTCGCGGGAACCGAGCGGATAGCCTTTCGCCTTTCTTCCTACGAGCCCGATCGAGTCGACGCCGCCTTCCTTGATGCCTTCGCCGATCCGCGCGTCAGGCCCCACGTCCACCTGGCGGTGCAGTCGGGCTCGGATCGGATACTCGCGGCCATGGGCCGGCGCTACGGCCGCGCCGACGTCGCCGCCGCCGTCGAGGCCCTCAGGCGATGCCGGAGCGATCCCTTCGTCGCGGCCGATATCATCTCGGGCTTTCCCGGAGAGACCGAGGCGGAGGCCGCCTCCACCCTCGAACTCGCCGCCTCCTGCGAGTTTACGTGGATCCACGCCTTCCCCTTCTCCCCGCGCCCGGGAACTAAGGCCGCCTCCATGCCGAACCGAGTGCCGGAGCGCCTGGCGGGCGAGCGGGTAAAGGCCTTGCTGAGCCTCGGGAGACAGGGTCGTTCCGTCTACATCGATCGCCGCATCGGCTCCGAAGTCCAAGCCATCCTGGAGGGGGGACGGGAGCCGGTCTCCGCCACCGCCGAGAACTATCTGAAGCTGGAGATCGGTGGCCTTCCCCTCGGGTCTCGGCCGGGCCAAGCCGTCCTGTGCCGACTCGAAGGCCGGCGCGGCGACCCTTCGGCGGAGAGTATCGACGCGTTCGCGCGGTATATCGCTTCCCCGCCCTGATCTACCCTTGAAAAATCTCCGAACTACGCTATGTTTTAGGTCCTCCACATACAAAAAGTGCAACCTATGACTCGGAGGTTCGCGATGAAGCGGACGGCAATCCCCATGCGGAGCTGTTGGATGCGCGCCGCGAGCGTCTGCTTCGCGCTAATCCTCTCGGTCGAGACCCTCGCCGCGCAGCAGTCTTACTCGAGCCCCGCCCCGAAGGACGCGATCTCCATGGCGCTGGGCGGCATATCTACCGCCCTCCCCGGCGCCGAGTCCTCCTTCTTCGGGAATCCTGCGGGCTTCGCCGCTCCCAAGGCATCCCTGACCCTCGTCTCCGCCGATGCCTGGGCCTACATCAAACCGACGAGCCCCAACATCGCCGCTCTGGCCGATGCGGCGAGAAGCTCGAACCCTCTATCGGCCGCAGCCGGACTCATGCCGGGGAACGGCGGCATCGGCGGCGGCGCCTCGGTCGGAATCGGCTATGCCGGGAAAGGCCTCGGTCTCGGAATATTCGCGACCACCGACGATTTCGCGGCCGGAAGCGGCATTCCCGGCGCTGTGCTCGACTCCGTGACCGAGATCGACGCGGTGATAGGTCTGGGTGTTCCCGTAAAGCTGTTCGGAAGCACCTTGTCGATTGGCGGCGATATAAGGCCTTTCTATCTCGTATCCGGGACCGAGCCTTACGCCGTGGCGGTCGACAGCCTCTCCCCGGGCGGCGCCGGCAGTTACCAGACGGGACTTCCCGGCAACCCGAGCGTCATCGACGCGGGCTTCGGCCTCGCGATGGATCTGGGCGCGTCCCTGCAGCTGGGAAGCCTCGGCATAGGGATCTCGGCGCGCGATATCTCTCCCTCCTTCCCCATATGGACCGGGACTTTTCAGCAGTTCTTCGGTTCGCTCGCGAACGGCTCGCCGCCGAACGCCATCAATTCGTCGAATACGGCGGTCCTGAAGCCGGATGTCAGCGTCGGCATGTCCTGGAAGCCCCGTCTCGTCCCCGGTTTCATAGATCCGGCTCTGTATCTCGAGCTCCAGGATCCCGTATGGGTCGTGCAGAATTGGGAGGGCATCGGCTCCGCGCTCGATCTTTTGCACGCGGGAGTCGAGCTGAAGCTCCTGAACTTCATCACTCTGAGGGGCGGCATCAATCGCGGCTGGCTCTCGGCCGGGGCGGGCCTGCGGCTCCTCTTCGTCGATGTGAACGCGGCCGTCTTTACGGAGGAGCTGGGCGCCCTGCCGGGGAATAACCCCCGCACGGGCGTGGCGCTCCAGGCGGCCATTCGTTTCTGATCTCTCGACGCTACGCTCACGCGCCGATAATTACAGGGGTGCCTCGCGCGATCTTCGCGACGGCAAGGCCCCCGCGTCCCTCGGAGGTCCCTATGCGGCTTTCCCGGCTTCGTTCACGGTCTCGCTCCACAGTCTCCGGGCGCTTCCTCTCGGTCGCCGTGTCGGCCGCCGTCCTGGCGGCGGCGCTCTCCGGCTGCCAGCAGCTCTTCACCACCTCGCTCGCTACCGCGCTCGCCCGAAGCAGCATTCCCGTGCCCACCAATCTCACTCCGAGCCAGGCGGCCGCCCTGGCGGCCCAAGCAGCCGCCAACCAGGACACCACCCTCGCGGCCGCCCTCGTCTCGAGCCTCGAGACCGAAATCGCGGCGACGACCGATCCCGCGACCAAGCAGGCCCTGCAAGCTTCGGCCGCCGGCTCCGCCGTCGTCGCGAGCGGGGTCGGCGCCGCCGTCACCAGCCTCCTCAGCAGCCTGTCTTCCAATTCGGGAAGCCTGGGAACCATCAGCCAGGCTACCGTCACGAACCTCATGGCCTCCGTCACCGCGGGCGCGACTCCCGGCGTCGTCGCGGCCCTCTCGTATCTCGACCCATCGAGCGGTATCCCGGGTACCCCCCCCTCGAGCCTCACCGCCACCGATTACGCGATCGCGGCCATCGTCGTAGCCTCCAGCGCGCTGCCCCCCGATCCCACCACGATGACCCCCGCCCAGGTTACCACCTTCCAGGCCACGCCGGCGGCGCAATCGGCGCAGAGGATCCTCAACCAGGGCGCGACGCTCGTCGCTCCCGGCTCGGCCAGCGCCTCTCTTCTCAACAATATGGAGTCGCAGTTCCAATTGTAGAAGCAAACTTGACGACGGGAGAGAATATGCATAGTCGCCTTGCTCTGGTCGCCGCGCTCAACATCTCGCTCTTCACCCTAGGCGCATCGGCCGATACCCTCGTTCTCGACCCGATCGATTTCTCTACGGGGCGGGAGAAGAGCATGGGCGGCAGCCACGTCGCCCTGGCCGACGACTATTCGGTCCTGCTCACCAATCCCGCCGGCCTCGCCGACGTACCGCAGCAGGTCTCGGTCGCCGATCTCGGCATTCAGGCGATAGGGCCGGTCTTCGATATCGCGAATGCCCTCATTGGCGGATCAAATCCGACCACGGCGCTCGTCAATTTCCTCGCGGCGAACGACTATAAACTCTACGCGGGGCTGGGCATCCAGGGCCCGATCGCCTTCGGCTTTACCGGAGGGGGACTGGGCTTCGGCCTCTTCAACAAGACGAGCATGATCGTCGATGTGGCCAGCGCCACCTCGATCAACGTATCGGCCGAGGAGGACATGCTCTTCACCGGCGGCTACGCGGTGCGCTTCGACCTCGGCCATGGCCACGAGCTTTCCGCGGGCATGACCGCCAAAGGCTTCGTTGAGGGCGATGTCTCCACGCCCTCCGGCATGGGCATCATCGAGGCCGTAGGCCTCATCTCGAACCCGACTTCCCTCATGTCCCAGCCATTCACCCTCACCACGGGCATCGGGCTCGACGCGGGTCTGCGCTGGGCCTGGAAAGGCCTGGCCGCGGGCCTCGTCTGCCACGACATCTACAGCCCCGCGATACAGACGACCTACTCGAGCGTAACGGACTTCGTGAGCTCCGGGGCGGGCAGCGCCCCGTCTGCCGCCATGCTGAAGCGAATGCTGGACGCGGGCTTCAGCTGGTCTCCTTCGCTCGGACGCCTGGGTGAGGTCCTCGACAGACTCGTCATCGCCATCGACTACAACGATATCCTCGACCTGACGAATCCAGTTTACCGCAACCCCATCCTGAACGTGGGGCTGGGCGTAGAGACGCGGATCCTCGAAATCGTCACCCTCAGGGCGGGCATAAACGACGCCCTCCTCTCGGCGGGAATGGGGCTCGATCTCGGCGTATTCACCATCAATCTGGCCGCCTACGGCACGGAGCTCGGTCTCGATCCGGGCGACAGGCCGTATTACAACCTCCTCGTCGATTTCGATTTCAAGTATTGAGCATCCGCCGCGATAGCGCGTCGATTGACAGAGGCTCGTAGGGCAGATAGTGTAGCCGTCTCGGGCCGCTAGCTCAGTAGGTAGAGCAACGCCCTTTTAAGGCGTGGGTCACGTGTTCGAATCACGTGCGGCTCATTTTAATGCTTTACGAGGTAGGTACTTAGCAAAGCTACCGGGAAACCGGCGTCTTCTTTTGTTTACGCGTTCGCTTGCCGGGGCTTCGTGCACATCGACCGCCGCCGATCCGCTGGACTATCTTTCGGTCGTGCGGCCGGACTTTAAACGCGGTGATAAATAGCGTAAATTACTTTGATGCGACACGGAATCGGACATTCTCGCTTTTATAAACGCTCGTACACCCTCAATATCCTCAGTCTCCTGCCTTGGATGATCATCGTCCCGGCCATCGTCCTTTTCTTCACCGAGATGAACGGGCCTAACCTCTCCGCTGGGATCCGAAATGCCTTCGATTCGCTTTTCTCCTTCCGCGGGGGCATCAGCTTTTGGCCCTTCATACTCGCCGGGACATTTTTCATGCTCATGTATACCGGTCCGATCAACGCGTTCTGGTGCGAGCTGCGATCCGGGGGTAAGGCGTCGGGTCTTCCCTGCGCCCTCGTGCTCAAGCGCCTGGACCATCTGGCGCCGGTAATCATCGCCATCAACCTCCTCGTTTTCGGCCTCGGATCCCTCATCAAAGCCCATCAGAGCGAGCAGTCGCAATTCTTCTTCACTCCGAGGATCTACACCTTCATGGAGGCCTGTTCCGTGGGGCTCATGCTGGGCGTGCTGCAATTCGTCAACATCGAGAACATGCTCTTCCCGGCGCGCAAGGCCATCCTCATGGCCTATCCCGAACTCACGCCGAGAAAGTCCTCCCTGTTCGGAAAGATTTTCATAATCATCACCGCCATCGTGATCTTCATGGTTTTCCAGATATTCTCGTCCGCCGGGGTGTTCTTCTCCCTGGGCGCCAGAGGCGTCCCGCTGCCCGGCGGCATGGGGCCCCCCGGGGTCGACAGAGGCACCGCCTTCCTCCATAGCGACGCCATCAGGTGGCTCAAGGACTCCCTCGCGGTCTTCTACGCCCGCATGGCGGCCTTCATAGTCATCGTGTCCCAGCTCCTTTGGCAGATCAAGATCACGATCGTCCGGCCCCTGGAGATCATCCGGGGCAAGCTCTCCGCTCTGAACGCCGCCAATCCCGAGCCGGGGGAGCGGATCCAGATCATCTGGAACGACGAATTCGCCCAGGTCTACCGCGAGATCAATCGTCTCATAGAGCGGCAGACCGGCGAACTCCAGTCCTCGCGCGACAGACTGGACAACATAACCAGCAACGCGGCCGACCCGATCATCGTCTATGGGGAAGGCGGCATCGTCGAGGCCTTCAACCCCGCGGCGGAACGGTATTTCGGGTACGAGGCCGCCCAGGTCGTGGGGAAGGACTTCTCCGGCTTCTTGGGCCCCCTGGGCGAAGCCGAGGTCGATGTCGCGGGCTTCGCGGTCCCCGCCGAGCCGACGGCCGGCTTCATGCGCTACCAGGCGCGCGCCAAGGACGGCAAGCTTCTCCGCTTCGAGGCCCACGCGGCCAAGTCCATAGGGCCGAGCGGCGCCGTCGTCACCGTCATCCTCCGCGACGTGAGCCACCAGGTGGAGATCGAGGAGAACCTCCTGAAGGCGAGGCGCGCCGCCGAGACCGCCAACAGGCTCAAGAGCGAATTCCTGGCCAACATGAGCCACGAGCTCCGGACCCCGCTCAACGCGGTGCTCGGCTTCACCCAGCTGCTTTCCGCGGACAAGAATCTGACCGACGGACAGCTGTCCAAGGTCGATATAATCTCGCGCAGCGGCGAGCACCTCCTCGCCCTCATCAACGACATCCTGGACATCTCCAAGATCGAGGCGGGCAAGGTCGAGATGCATACCGTCGTGTTCAACCTGGAGCGGTTCATCGAGGATATCCGCGAGATGTTCGCGCTCAAGTGCAAAAGTAAGGGCCTGAGTTTGTACGTGGAATTGACCGGCGACCTGCCGAGCTACGTCGAGGGGGACCTGGGCAAGCTCAGGCAGATCGTCATCAACCTCGTCGGCAATGCCGTGAAATTCACCTCGGAGGGCGGCGTTGGGATCACGGTGGGGCCCGAGGAGAAGGGCTTCCGCTTCGCGATAAGCGATTCCGGGAAGGGCATACCGGCGGAGGAGCTGGACCTGATACTCAAGCCTTTCATGCAATCCTCGATCACCGACAACGAGGGCGGCACCGGCCTGGGGCTCGCCATCTCGTCGAGCTTCATCGAGATGATGGGCGGGAGCCTGGACATCCAGAGCGAAGTGGGGAAGGGAAGCGTCTTCAGCTTCGTCGTCGAGCTCAAGGCGACCGATAGGATTCCCGAGGGCGAAAGCCGAAAACCCGTTCCCGTCGCGGTGAAACGGGGAAGCTCGGTGACCGCCCTGATAGTCGACGACAAGGAAGTGAACCGCCTCGTGCTCAAGGAGCTCCTCGAGGCCGCGGGCTTCGGGACCCTCGAGGCGGAGAACGGCCGCGAGGCGGTCCGCATCGCCCTGGAGCGGAGGCCGGCGCTCGTGTTCATGGACATACGCATGCCCGAGATGGACGGCTACGCCGCCGTGGAGGCTCTGCGCCGCACCGAGGAAGGCCGCGCGATGAAAGTCTTCGCGCTGACCGCGAGCGCCTTCAAGCACGACGAGGAGCGCATTTTCGCGTCGGGCTTCGATGGCTTCCTCGCCAAGCCCTTCAAGAAGGCCCAGCTCTTCCAGCTGATCGCGGAGAAGACCGACATCGCCATGGAATACGAGGATGGGGCGGGTCCCGCCAAGCCTGCCCTGGCCGACCCCGCGAGCATCGATTATGCGCGCGCCGGCGCGGAGCTCGGCGCCGAGGAGATCGAGCGTTTCGCGAACTTCGCCCTGATCAACGATTTCGCCGGCGCCAAGGCCTTCGGCGAGAACCTCGAGCGGAGCCTGCCCGACCTGGCCTCGCTCATCTCGTACTATGCCGATTCCTTCGACGAAAAGGGCCTGGGCGACCTGGTCGGCGCGCTGAGGAAGGGATGATCTTCGACGAGGAGGATTCATGGATTCAAAGGCCGGACAATCGAGGATCCTGATCGTCGACGATATCGAGGAGAACCTGAAGGTTCTCACGGAGACCCTCGTCGAAGAGGGTTTCCATCCCCTCCAGGCGAAAAGCGGCGAGAGGGCCGTCCAGATCGCGAAGGCGGCCAAGCCGGACCTTATCCTCCTCGACATCAAGATGCCCGGCATGGACGGCTTTCAGACCATCGAAGCGCTCAAGTCCGATCCCGACTCGCGCGACATCCCGGTCATCTTCATCTCGGCCATGAACCAGATTGAAGACAAGGTCCGGGGCTTCAGGGCGGGGGCGGTGGATTACGTGTCCAAACCCTTCCAGAAGGAAGAGGTGATCGCCCGGGTAAGCACGCACCTGAAGCTCAGGCAGGCCCTGCGCGCTGTCGAGTCCGAGCGGAAAAAATCCGAGGATCTCCTCCTGACCATTCTTCCCAAGGCGGTCGCCGACGAGCTCAAGGAGAGGGGCACCAGCGAGCCGCAGGCTTTCCCGGACGTGAGCATCCTCTTCTCCGATATCGTGGGCTTCACCGGAATATCCTCGACCATCGAGCCGAAGGAGCTCATCTCCGAGCTCAACGAGATATTCACCGCATTCGACGACATCATGGCCTCGCGCGGTTGCGAGCGGATCAAGACGATCGGCGACGCCTACTTCGCGGCGGCGGGCCTGCCGCTTCCGCTGGAGGACCACGCCCTCGCCATCACGCGCGCCGCCCAGGACATCGTGCGCTTCCTCGCGACGCGCAACGCGTCCGGAAAGCGGGCCTGGGAGATCCGCGTCGGCATCCACTCGGGCGGCGTGGTGGGCGGCATCGTCGGAACCAGGCGCTACATCTACGACGTCTTCGGCGACACGGTCAATACGGCGAGCCGCATGGAGGCCGCGTCCCTGCCGATGCGCATCAATGTCTCCGAAGCCACCAAGACCTTGATCGACGGCAAGGTGAGGCTCAGTCCGCGCGAGACTACCGATGTAAAAGGCAAGGGACCCATGCGGATGTACTTCGTGGATGAGTGACCGCGATCGATCTCCTAGTGGGAAAATTGTTCAAGGATGAACCGATGGGAAGCGCGGAACGCAAGGAACGGGAAGTCTCGGAGCTCAGGACCAGGATCATAGAGGCCGCCGCCGCGATCATCGCCGAAGAGAGCTATTATCGGCTCTCCATTCGGAAAATCGCCGAAAGGATCGAGTACTCGCCCGCGATCATCTATCACTACTTTAAGAACAAAGGAGAGATCGTCGCCCACATCGTCGAGACCGGCTACCGGAGGATAGTGGATAGCGTAAAGGGCGCCCCCCTGTACGCCGACGATCCGGTCCGAACCCTGTATGAAGCCTTCGAGACATATTCGCGCATCGTCCTCGAAAGCCCGAACCTGTTTCGCATCGCCCTCCTCGGACAAGGCTGGGACCTTCCGGATTCTCTTCGAATCCTCTCCGATGGCGTTTCAAAAGAACGAGAGAGCATCGCGCAGCTTGCGGAGTTCGTTCGGGTTTTCTGCGAGTCGGGTACCTTCCGTTCCCTCGAGCCGGAAGCTACCGCTCAGGTCATCTTATCGGCCATTCATGGCCTCCTCGCCCGATTCATCCTTGAACCTGATGTCCCGCCTGAACGCCGCGAAAAGCTGCTCCGCGTCTTGATCGAAGTCCTCGTTTTGGGACTTGGGAAATAGGACCGCAATACGATCGCCCTTCCCGATATTTTGAAATCGCCGACGGCAAAGCCAAATCGGCCTATTTGAGCTCCCGGTACAAGAGATGGCGTAACACCATGCGCAGCTCCCGATGCGCCCCGTCCCCTGCGCAATCCCGCACGGCCGCGGCGTCGGGCTCGTCTCCCGCCAAATAGACGGAGACGATCTCGTCGATGCGCCGCTCGCCGATCGCTTCGATCTCGGCCGAAGTCAAGCGGGAAAGACAGCGCTCGGCCGCTCGTCTCAGTGTCGCGATGAGCTCAATGGTTTCCGCGACCTTGGAAATGGGACGGATGTCTCCGTGACCCGGCAACACGAACTCGTCCCGGCCGGATTCCAAGCCCTTCAGGTTGGCGATCCAGCCCTCCACGTCCGCATAGTGAAAGTGCAGGAGCGAATGGTCGACTACGACGTCGCCGGCGCAGACAAGCTTCGCCGAGGGAACGCGAACGAACATGTCCCAGGGAGAGTGCGCCGTGCCGTCGAGGGCCTGGCACTCCAGCTCGAGGCCTGCCATGAGCACGGAAGTCCTGTCCCTGACGCCGACGATCGTGGCCCGCGCCTCGCCTGCCGCTCGGGGCAGCCTGTGGACGAGGCGCTCCGAGCAAAAGATCGTGATGTCCCGATCGAGGAAGACGGGAAGCCCCCCGATGTGGTCCTCATGTCCATGCGTGATGAAAACAAAGGATATGCCCAGGCCGAAGAGGGCTCGCGCCTCCTCGATCATCTCGGCGGCGCCTTCCGGGGTCGGGGCATCCACGACTCCGACGGATCTCGGGCCGACCAGGAAGGCGCCGTTGCACTGGCCTCGCGTCATGAGGTCCGCCTTGCGGAAGTACAAATTCGGAGTCACGCGGAAAATCTCGACGAGGTTCTTCTCGTAGACCCGCTCCACGTCGCCTCCCCGCTTCCGGATCCGCGTCAGTCCGCGAGGTCGTACATGCTTCGTACCCTGAGCTGGTCGCGGAGCTCGCCCAACGCGAGACGCGGGCTGATGCGGTCCTTTCGGATCTCTATGAGCCTGTCCTCTCCCGCCGACAGATCGAAGTAGTTGTCGCTGAAGACGCAGTCCGCCGCGGCGAGCTCGAGCTCGACGTATTTCGCGAAGGCCTTCGCGCTCACCCGGAGGAGGAAGAGCTCTTCCTTCTCGCTCGCCTCGACCGAGATGGCGGGATCGAGGAACTCGAAGTGCTTCGGCTTCACGAAGAGCAGCGTCCCCGTCTGCAGGGTTTTCCCCTCCCGGACAAGCGAGTACTCGAGGTAGACCGCGCGCCTGGTCTCCTCTTCGCGCAGCGAGTCCGCCAGGTCGACCGCCGCGATCTGCCGCGCCTCGAGCGGCGCGACGTCGAAGGCCACCAGTCCCTCGCGGATCGTCTTTGACCTGTTGTCGCGCAGGCTCCACGCGAGCTCAGCGCGGCAATCGCCCCGCGTCTCGTTCGAGACGTTGAACGCGGCCTTGTCGCCCGAGTCGTGGACGGAGAGCAGGACGGGCGCGAAGAAGCGCTTCGCGAAGTAGTGCAAGGCCTTCCACCTGCCGAAGTAGTCCACGCTCGACCACGAGGCGACGGGCCAGCAGTCGTTGAGCTGCCAGTAGACGGCGCCCATGCACCGGCCCCGGTTGCGCCGCCAATGCTCCACCCCGTACTTTATCGCCTCCGCCTGGAGGAGCTGCGACGCGTAGAGAAGCGAGTCGAAGTCCTTGGGATACTTGAAATTCTCGGAGATGGCATAGAGGATCTTTCCGTTCGCTTCGCCGTTCTTCTGGTGGCACTCCATGATGCGCGAGAAGATGTTCCTGTCCCCGGGCAGGGTGAAGGCGGCTACCGTCTTGGCCGAGGGGAAGGATTGGAATCCGAACTCCGACGCGAAGCGGAAGAAGAAATCCCTGTACGCGGTGAAGGGCTTCCCGCCGTGCCAGACCTCCCAGTAGTGGACGTCTCCCCGATTCTCGGCGTTCGGATCGTCGAAGCTCCCCCCTGACGAGGGCGAGGATGGCCAGTAGAAGGTTTGAGGGTCCGTTTCCGCTGCGACGTCGGCGAGGAGGACCTCGAACTGCTTGATGTAGTCTCCCTTGAGCTTGGGGATCTTGGGGAAGTCCCAGTCCACCCAGCCCATTTCCATCTCGTTGTTGCCGCACCACAGCCCGAGGCAGGCGTGGTGCCTGATTCTGCGGATGTTGTCCTCGGCCTCCTTCTTGATGCTCTGCGCGAAGTCCTTCGTCAGATCGTACACGGCGCAGGCGAACATCAGGTCGTGCCAGACCACGAGGCCGTAGCGGTCGCACAGATCGAAGAAGCGGTCGTCGGGATAGAGGCCGCCGCCCCACACCCGTATGCAGTTGAAGTTCGCCTCGACGCAGTCCGCGATGAGCCTTTCGGTCGACTCGGCGCCGACCCGGGAGAGTACGTTGTCTTCGGGGATGTAGTCCGCGCCCATGGCGAAGAACGAGACGCCGTTGACGCGGAACTCGAAGGACTCGCCCCACTCGTCCTTCTCTCTGCGCACCGCCATCGTGCGCAGGCCTATGGAGAGGGACCGCTCGTCGAGAGTCTCTGCGCCGCGGAGCAGACGCGCTTCGAGGCGGTAGAGGGGCTGTTCGCCCAGACCGTTGGGCCACCACAGATCGGGATCGTCGACCACGATCTCGACCCGCGTCTCGTCGCCCGAGACGACCGTATCCTTCACGAGCTCCTTCCCGGCGGGGGACACTACCTTCATCGCCAGGACATGCTCCCCCTCGCCCCAGATATCGGTGCGAATCCGCGCGCCGAGGGAGACTTTCCCCGTTTCGTGCCGCTGGGTGACATAGAGGTCCGCGATCCTCCCCGAACGGTATCCCTTCAGCGAGATGCTCCTCCAGATGCCCATATCGGGCAGCTGGGGGCCCCAATCCCAGCCGAACATGAAGTGGGCCTTGCGGAGGTGGGGAAAGCCGGGGATCGCGTTGACGACACCCCAGAGCGGATTCTTTTCCTGGGCCGCGGTGACGAAGCGGGTAGGCGAGCGGAACAGGGCCTGCAGGGTGTTGGACCCGGGCGCGATCTGCCGCTTCACGTCGAACTCGTATCGGCGGTGCATGTTGTCCGTCGTCGCGACGGCGCGGCCGTTGAGGCTGACGGTGCACAAGGTGTCCAGGCCCTCGCAGCACAGGAGCACCCGGTCGCATCGCAGGAGATCCTCGCCGGGCGCAAAAGTCCTCTCGTACTCGAAATCCTCGAGCGAGACGTCCCTCGCCTTCGGCTCGTTGTCCCGGTAGAAGGGGTCCTCGATCCTGCCCGTCGACAGCAGATCGGCGTAGACCGAGCCGGGAACGATCGCGTCGACCCACGCCCCTTCGCCGACCCGTCTCATTCGCCACCTTCCGTTCAGGTCCTGCGTCACCATAACGGCTCCTTTGCGGTCCGGGACTCCGGCTTTAGCCCTTCAGCGAGCCTTCCGTCATTCCCTTGATTATCTGCTTGTTGAAGAAGACATAGAGAATCGTCACCGGAAACAGCGAGATGACGCAGGCGGCGATGCGCAGCGTCCATTTCGTGTCCCAGTCGCTCGCGAAGTTCATGATCCCCACGGCGATGTTGCGGACCTTGTCGCTGGCGTTGAGGACCAGCGAGAAGGGGAACTCGTTCCACGCGAAGTTGAAGCTGATGATGATCACCGTCACGAGGATCGGGGCGGACAGCGGCACGATGATCCGGACGATCGCGACGAACAGCGAGGCTCCCTCAATCTCGGCGGCCTCTTCGAGCTCCCTGGGAAGCGTCTTGATGTACGATTCTATGAGGAAGGCCCCCAGGGGAAGCATGACGCCGAGATAGGGCAGGATGAGGGCGCCGCGGTGGTCGACCAGATTGAGCAGCTTGAACTGTATGTACATGGGAACGAGGAGGGAGTGCACCGGCACCACGAGCCCGAGAGTCAACATCGTGTTGACGAGGGCCTTGCCTTTGAAGTCGTAGCGCGCGAGGAAGTATCCGATGCAGAAAGAGAAGAACACGATGACGATCACGGAAGTCGCGCCGTTGAATATAGTGTTCAAGAAGTAGTAGAGGACCCTGCTTTTGATCAGGGCGAGGTAATAGTTGTTCCACTGCAGGGTCGTCGGGAGGCTGAACATGTTGAGGACGAACTCGTTCTCCGTCTTCAGCGAGGAATAGGCGAGCCAAACCAGGGGAAATACGCAGGTCACCGCGATCGCGGCGAGGAGGATGTTGACGGATACCGCCGAAGTCCCGATCCGCTTATTGCGCATAGCGCTTCCCCCCGAGCAGCAGGCGGGCCGAGGAGGTGATGGCGAGACTCACGACGATGATGCCGACCGCTATCGCGTTTCCGTAGCCGAGCTGGATGTCCCTGAACGAGACCCTGTACGCGTAGAGGGCGAGCACCATCGAGCTGTTGCCCGGTCCGCCGTCGGTCATGACGAGCACGGTGTCGAACATTTTCATGATGCCCGCGAGACACAGGAGCACGGACACCACGACCGCGTCGTAGGTGAGAGGGATCGTGATATGCAGCGCCTTCTTGACGCCGACGGCGCCGTCGAGCTCGGCCGATTCGAGGATCTCCTTCGGGATGGTGCCGAGCGCCCCCATGAAGATCACCATGTAGAATCCGAACCACTGCCAGATCAGCGGAACCGCGAGCGCGCCGACGACGATGTGGGGGTTGCTCAGCCACGCGGTCGCGTAATGGCCCAGTCCCAGGGCTCGGAGCGCGACATTCAGCATCCCGTTGTCATTGTCGTACACGAGCGTCCAGAGGAAGCTGAGCACCACCGTGGAGACGAGGACGGGAAAGAACATCACCGTCCTGAAGAAATTCCGAAAGGCGACGAGCCGCGAGTTCAGCAGGAAGGCCATCGCGTAGCCGATGCCGACCTGGCCGATCAAGGTGTAGAGGGCCAGTTTGAGGTTGTTCCAGAGCGACAGCCAGAAGAGCCCGTCGTGGACGAGGTCGACGAAGTTGGCGAGGCCTATCCATTTCGGCGTCGTGAGGCTCGGCCACGAGTTGAGGCTGTAGCCCAGCGCGACCAGGGCGGGGACGACCACGGTAAAGGCGAAAAGGACCATCCCCGGAAGGATGAAAATCGCCGTCAACCTTCCCAGATGTTTCCTGTACGACACTCCCCGCTCTCCTTCCTCGGGGACGAAAGAAGACGGAAACGCGGGCTTTCCGTCTTCTTCATCCCGGATACGAGATTTATTATTTCGACTTGAGCGCCTTGTCGAGAGCCGCCTGGATGTTCTCCAGCGCCTTGCTCGCGCTCACCTGGCCCAGCATGAGGTTTTGGAGGTTCGCGGAGACCTCGTCGGTCACGGCCGCGGGCATTCTGCCGTCGATGTGGCCCCCGACCACGATCTTCGGGGCGAGATCGGTGAAGTATCGCTTCACGGCCTCGGGAACGCCCGAGAAGTCGACGCCCTCCACCTTGCGCACGCCGATGCCGCCCTTGGACTCGAGCACCTTAGTATAATCGTCGCCGAGCACCTCGACCGCGAAGGCCTGCGCGGCCTTCAGTTTATTGCCGCTGAGCTTCGAGTTGAACGCGATACCCCAGTCCGTCGCGATCGGCACGTTGATCCCCTTGCCGAGGTCCTCGCCGGGGAGCTGCGGGAAGAAGGAGAACTGGATGGCGGACTTCAAAGCGGCAGGCCACTGCTCGTCCTCGATCTGGGCGAAGGTGACCATCTCGTTGTACATGGCGGCCTTGCCGTTGAAGAACACCGAGCGGGCCTGAGTGTAGTCGATGCTCGAAAAGTCGGGGTTCCAGGCGCCCGCCTTGGCCAATTGGTCGAACACGCCGGCGGTGGTCTGGAAAGGAGGATCGGTGAACTTCATCTGCCCGCTCTTAAGCTTTTCCAGATAATCGGTGCCCGCGGTCCGCACGTTGAGGCCCGAAAAGAGGAGCCTGCACTGCCACTTGCCCTTGTCGCCCATGACGATGGGCGTGATTCCCTTGGCCTTGAGGGCCTTCACGTCGGCGAGCATTTCGTCGAAGGTCGCGGGAATCTTGTTGATGCCGGCCTTCTTCAGGAGATTCATGTTGTAGTACATGACGGAGATGGGCATCGCCTGCCAGGGAATGCCGTAGTGCGAGCCCTTGTACGCGAAGTCGTCCAGCATGCCGGGGATGAAGCCGTCCATGAAGGTCTTGTCGTCCTTCATCAGCGTCTCGATCGGCATGACCTCCTTGGCGTCCGCGAACCTGGGCGTCCAGGAAGAGCGCACCGCGAAGAGATCGGGAAGCTGGTTGGCCGCCCCGAGGGTCGGCACCTTGGTGTCGAGGACGTCCGAAGACGATTGGTCCCTGATCAGCTTGATCTCGGGATGCTTAGCCTCGAAATCCTTGATTTTGATATTGAGACTCACGTTGTACGACTCGGAGAGGTTGGGCAGGAACGAATCCAGAAGGTTCAGCTCGACGGGCTTGCTCGCCGAAGGGCTCTGACTGCCGCAACCGACGAAGCCGATGGAAACCGCGACCGACAAGGCCGCAAGCGTCAGAATCTTGCTCGAGGCATTATTCATGCACTCCTCCTCATTCTTGAGCTTTCTTTGGGAAATCACGCCCGTCAGCCGAGCATGTCCTTAGCTAAAGGGAAATCATTGAGCTAAAACAGCGGTTTGTCAAGCTAAATTTGAATTAAACATTAGCGCTGAGAACAGCTTGCTGCCCTGATTTTGGGACACTCATCGTGATGTCAGATGGGGTTTTTATAAGGATAAATATGGAATGATTCGGGATTCGCTCTTCGCGATATGAAGATGAACCTTGGGCGTGGTTTAAAAAAGATTTAAAAATGGGGGTTTCTTTAAGTCGCTTGGTCGTGATATAAACGTGGTAATGAACCTTACGAGCATTGCGGAAAAGGCCGGCGTCTCGGCCGCGACAGTGTCGCTCGCCCTGAACAACCGCCAGGGGGTCAGCCAAAGCACGCGGGAAGAGATCCTGCGCATCGCGAAGGAGGTCGGGTACAAGAAGCGGCCGACCCGGGTCGCCGCGCGGGGCACCGTGCAGCTCCTCAAGATCATCCGGCACGGGCATACGCTCAACCAGGACCACAATAACTTCATTTCCGATTACATCGACGGGATCACCCACAAGGCGAAGGCCCTGCAGTTTCGCGTCGAGCTCGGCTCGGCTTCGGCGGGCACTGGTCTGGGCGAGGTCTTCCAGCAGATGGACCAGCAGGACGTGTCGGGCTTCCTCATCCTCGGGACCGAGCTTTCGCCCGAGGACATCCGCGCCTTTACCGTCGTGCAGAAGCCCGTCGTCTTTTTCGACACCTGCCACGACTTCCTCCCCTTCGATTTCGTGGACATGAACAATCTCGACTCGGTCTTCCTCGCCGTCTCGCGCCTCGTGGGCGCGGGGCTCAGGACCATCGGCATGGTGACTTCGCCCGTGAACGTGGTCAACTTCCGCATGCGGGAGGAAGGCTTCGGCAAGTCGCTGGCGAGCTTCGGCCGCAAGGTCGACGAGAAGTTCATCTTTCGGGTCGATTCTACCTACGAGGGGGCCTACAAGGATTTCTCCTCCCTCCTGGCCTCAGGCGTCTGCCTGCCCGAGGCCCTCTTCTGCTGCAACGACATCGTGAGTCTCGGGGTGGCCCGCGCCCTCCGCGAGGCCGGCCGCCGCGTTCCCGAGGACGTCTCGCTGATCGGCTTCGACAACCTCCCGGCCTCCGCGCAGAGCGATCCGCCCCTCACCACGATCAGAGTGCCCAACCAGGAGATAGGCGCCACGGCTCTCCTCCTCCTGAAGGAGAGGATCGAGAACCCCGAGAAGCCCTGCTCCAAGGTGCTCATCCGCGGCGAGCTCGTGGAGCGGCAGAGCGTGCGCGGCAAGGAACGACATTGACGATACGACAATCCCAAGGAGGAAGACCCATGAAGAAGTTCATCAACGAGCCCAAAGAGTTCGTCGACGAGATGCTGGAGGGGATCCTCCTGGCCCACCCCGACCAGTTGAGCCATGCCGCGGGCGACAGACGCTGCATCGTGCGGGCAGGCGCGCCGCGCAAAGGAAAGGTAGGCATCGCCACGGGCGGCGGCTCGGGGCATTTGCCCCTCTTCCTCGGCTACGTCGGCCAGGGCATGCTCGACGGCTGCTCGGTGGGCGGCGTGTTCCAGTCTCCCGGCGCGGAGCAGATGTACAACGTGACCAAGGCGATCGACGGCGGTGCGGGCGTGCTCTACATCTACGGCAACTACGGCGGGGACATCATGAACTTCGACATGGCCAAGGACATGGCGGCCATGGAGGACATAACCGTGGAGCAGGTCGTGGGCGCGGAGGACGTGGCCTCCGCGCCCAAGGGCCAGGAGCACAAGCGCCGCGGCGTGGCCGGCATCTTCTACATGTACAAGTGCGCCGGCGCGATGGCGGACTCCATGGCTCCCCTCGCCGAAGTGAAGCGCATCGCGGAAAAGGTCGCGGCGAACGTGCGGACCATGGGCGTGGCCCTTTCGTCGAACATCGTCCCCGAGGTAGGAAAGCCCCAGTTCACCATCGGCGAGAACGAGATGGAGATCGGCATGGGAATCCACGGGGAGCCGGGGATTCGCAGGGGTCAACTGCGCAAGGTGGACGAGATCGTCGAAGAGATGATGGCTCCCCTGCTCTCCGATCTTCCCTTCTCCTCGGGCGACAGGGTCTCCGTCCTCGTCAACGGCCTCGGCGCCACGCCCAAAGAGGAGCTCTACCTCCTCTACCGCAAGGTCGCCCTGATCCTCGAGGAAAAGAAGATGTCAGTGTTCCATGCCTATGTCGGGGAGTTCGCCACCTCTCTCGAGATGGCGGGCGCCTCGATCTCCCTCTTTCGCCTCGACGACGAGCTGGCGAGGCTTCTGTCGAAGCCGGCGCGCACGCCCTTCTTCGAGCAGGCGCAGCTCTAGTCATGGATGCGCTGAGCGTTAGCGACCTCAAGGCGGTGATCGCCGGGATCGCCGGCATCATGACCGAGAAGAAGGACGAGCTGATCCGCCTGGACGGGGCCATGGGCGACGGGGACCTCGGCCTCACCATGGAGAAGGCCTTCACCGCGGCCCGCGACGAATCGCGGCGGATGGACGAAGCCGACGCCGGAAAGCTCCTCGCGAAGATCGGCATGACGATCGCCAAGGCCGCTCCCTCCACCATGGGGACCCTCGTCGCCACCGGATTCATGTCCGGCGGCAAGGCTCTCTCCGGGCTGACGTCCCTCGGCGCGAAGGAGCTCTCCGCCTTCTTCGACGCCTTCGTCGCCGGCATCATGCAGCGGGGAAAGTCCAAGCCCGGCGAGAAGACGCTCATCGATGTGCTCCACCCGGCTGCCCAGGCGATGGCGGCCGCGTCGGCATCGGGGGCGAGCCTCGCCGATGCGATGAAGGCCTGCCGGGAAGCGGCGGCGGCCGGGCTCGTCCGGACCCGGGACATGATCGCCCAGCACGGCAGGGTCGCCTACTACCAGGAGCAGTCCCGAGGCAAGGAAGATCCCGGCGCCGTGGCGGCCGCCTACATACTCCAGGGCTTCTGGGGATACGTCATAGGCGCGGCGTGAAGGTGAGCCACTTCTTCACGCTACGCTTCTGAAGGGCTTGAGCCGCTGGGGCATGACCTCTTTGATCAGGGCCCGGGACAGGATCAGGGCCGGGTCCAAGAGGGGGAAATCCGTCTTGATCCGTCCCAGGGCCATGGGGATTTCGGTGCAGCCCATGATGATGGCCTCGGCCCCGCGGTCCCGCAGCGAGTAGCTCACTCTTTTCAGGTTCTCCACCGCCATGTCGTGGACCGGATTGCTCCAGGTCTTGATGCCGAACTCCTTGCTGTAGATCGAATCGAAGACCGCCGCCCGCTCGGCTTCGTCGGGGACGAGGATCTTGAAGTAGTCTTCGGACTCGAAGAGCTCCGAATAGACATGGCTTGCGTAGGTGCCCGGGGTGGCCAAGAGTCCGATGGGGCCATGCCCCAGGTGCTCCTTGGCGAAGGTATAGGTCTCCGCCACGATGTTCAGGATCTGGACCTGGTGGCCGTTCAGCGCGATGGAGGCCAGGATCTGGTTCATGACTATGGGGGCGTGGGCCGTGTTGCAAGGTATCCCGATATGGGTCGCCCCGGCCTGGACCAGCTTTTCCACGCAGTAGATGAGCCCCAGCGCGGGGTTCTCCTGGTTCGGGTCCAGGATGTAGCGGCTGCGATCCGGGATGACCCGGGGCACCGATACCATGATCACGTCGGGGTAGTCCTGATCCGAGTGGACGTCGACCGAGTCGTGGAGCTTTTTGATCATGTCCAGTCCGGCATAGGGGCCCACCCCGCCGACGATGCCGATGACATGCCGCATGGTCCCTCCTCGCGCTATTTCTCGTCGAAGCGATTCACCCCGTCCCAGCCGGGAGGGGGAGGAGTCGCCAGGAACCTGTCGCAGCGCTCCAGAAGAGTCTTGGAAGGGCCGTCCGCGGGGCGGTATTTCAGGACCTGGAGGAAGTGCTTCTTCGCCAGACTCCAATTTTGCTCGATATAGAGGGCCAAGCCCTTCTCGTAGTATTGGATGAGTTTCTTCAGGCCCGGGGAGATGTTGTCCCGGACAGCCACCAGTTCGTAGATCGGAATTGCGGCCGTCCTGCCCTTGACGGCCACCAGGTCCACCTGTCGGCATTCGAAGCGATCCTTGACCTGCCGGTACACCGAGTCGGAGATGAGGATCTCGGTGCCGTAGAACTTGTTGAGCCCTTCCATGCGGCTGGCCACGTTGACGCCGTCTCCGATGACCGTGTAATTCATCCGACTCTCGTAGCCCATGTTCCCCACGATGACCTCGTCCGTGTGCAGGCCGATCCTGGTGTTCAGTCTGGGCTTGCCCTGGTTCTCCCATTGGAGAAAGAGGACCTGGAGGTCGGCGCGGATGGTCAGGGCGGCTCGGCAGGCCCTGTACGCGTGGTCCTCCAGGGGGAGGGGGGCGCCCCAAAATGCCATGACCGAATCGCCGATGTACTTGTCCAGGGTTCCCTGCGCCCCCACGATGGTCTTGGAGATGATCGCGAAGTAGTCGCAGAGGCTCGCCACCAGTTCCTCCGGGGGAACTCGCTCGCTGATCGCCGTGAAATTGGCGATATCCGAGAAGAACATGGTCAGCTCGCGGCGCTCGCCCCCCAGGGTGGCGTCCTTGTCCATCTTGATCAGTTCCTGGACCAGATCGGCGGGGACGTACTTCCTGAAGTTCTTCAGTCCCTGCTTCATCAGGGAGAAGGAATCGTTCATGGTGTCGATTTCCTGGATGATGGTGTTCGCGTCCCAGTCCGTCTCGAGGACGAAATCCTTCACCTTGTCCATTTCCTGGATGAGCATCCTCATGGGGTTCGCGATCGCCTGCGAGAGGAAGATCGAGAGGAAGACGGCCACGACGAGCATCAGAAGCGAAATCCCGATGGCGATCCAGCTGTTCTTCTTCACGGCCCCGGTCAGATCGTCGTCCGGCAGGACCAGGCCGAAGATCAGGTCCAAACCGCGGTTCGCGCTGACCGAGGCGAAGGAGCCGAAGTAGCGCGAGCTCCCCATGGAGAAGGCGAAGGGCGCGCGAGGCGAGCCCGAAGCCAGGAACTGGCGGTAGGCCTCGGCGTAGATGGGGTCTCCCACCTGATCCACGGTCCTAAGATCCAGCTCATCCCCCTTCCTCTGGAAGAGGGTCTCGATCGAGTCCGAAGGGAGCATGGGGAGCCCCAATACCCGCCTTCGGCTGTCCAGGAGGAAGGATTTGGCGTGCGCGGTGGTGGCCAAGTTCTTGAGGAAGAAGGACAGGTCGAGGATCCCGATGTCGACGCTGCAGACCCCCGTCAATTGTCCGTCTTTTTGGAAGACGGGGAGGACGCAGGAAAGTCCGGGCATCTTGTCGGTGGCGAAGACGTAGACCTCGGTCCACGCGATGGTCTTTTGCTTCTGGGCCACCTGGAACCAGAGCCGCTGCCGGGGGTCGTAGCCCTGGTCCAGGGAATCGAGCTCGTTGGGATAGTCGGCATAGTAGGAAGGGTTGTCGTGGATCCAGCTGATCTGCACCCCCGTGGCCTTTCGATCCACGAAGCGCTGGGTCATGGACCCGTCGGGCATCCTCCGTTGCATGAAGAGGTTCCCCGAATCGTCGGCGAAATAGACGGCCCGGAACTCCGGATTGGCGACCAGGACTGTCCTCAGGTAATCCATCTCCAGGGGGCGGTTCTCCCGAAAACCCTTGAAGCCGGGGTGGAAGAAATGCTGTCCCAGGTCCTGGAGCGCCCTTTCGGCCGGCTCCAGGTAGGTGGCTGTCTTGTTCACCGCCGCCTTCGAGATCTCGCGCATCAGATTGTTGGAGAGGGCATAGATGCTGGCTTCGGAGCGGGAGGAGTAGACGAGGATGATGGTCCCGCCGGTGACGCAGATCAAGAGCGCGTTGAAGAGGATGATCGTGTTCCGGATGCTGAGCTTAAGCTTCATAGCCGGCCTTGGGCGCGACGAGGACCGCCGTGGTGACGTTGACGTAGACGATGAGGAAGGTCCTCATCGGGTCGATGAAGGTGTCGATCGCGAAGAAGATGACGAGGACGGCCTCGATGGGAAGTCCCAGCGGGGATAGGACGAAGCCGATCATGGGGAGGGTCAAGAGACCGCTGGCGCCGGCTGTGGCCGTCCCGGCCAATACGGACCCGATCACGATGATCAGGAACTCGGTGGGACCCAGGGGGACGCCGTAGATCTGGGCCACAAAATAGGCGGCGAAGGCGAAATAGAAGATATTGCCGAAGCGGCAGACCGTCGTGCCCAGGGAGAGGACGAGGTTGGAGACCGTGGAGTCGAACTTCAGCCCCTTGTCCAGACTCTCGATGCTGGCCGGGAGGGCCGCGAAGCTGTTCCGGGTGGCGAAGGAGATGATGATCGGATCCAAGAGCGCCTTGAGGACGAGGAGGGGGTTCTTCATCCCGCTTCGGATCCAGATCACCACCGTGCAGATGACGAAGACCAGGATCCCGGCCAGGTAGAAGAGGGTGATGAACTTGACCATGGCCAGGAAGATCTCGACTCCGACCTTGGCCACCTGGGCCGAGACCAGGAAGATCAGACCAAGTGGCAGGCCGTAGAGGGCCCAGGAAATGAGCTTTTGAAAGGCCTCCAACAAGCTTTGGGAGAGTTGGATGATGAGCCTGGAGTTTTGATCGTTGATGAAGCCCAGGACGATCCCGAAGATGATGGAGAAGAACACCACCTCCAGCGCCTGGCCCAAACCCAGGGCGTGGAAGATGTTGGAAGGGATGATGCTCTTGAAGAGCTCGAGCACCGACGGCTTGGCCGGAGGGACAGCGTTGTCCACGGCCTTCAGATCCATCTCCAGGACTCCCTCTTGGCTTCCCTTGTTGATGATCCGACCGAGGGTGTTCTTGACCCCCTCGTCCAGACCGGTCCCCGGCCGTCCCAAGACCCCCGTCAGGGCCCCCGCAAGACTGAGGAGGACCAGGGCCGCCACGAAGACGAGGAGCATCCTGCGCAGGTATTTCTGGGTTCCCTCGTTCTTGATGATCATGGCCAGGCTCGAGACGACCGCCGTGACCAGGATGGGCATGATGCACATCTGGATGAAGATGAGGTACATGTCGCCGAGGGGAGCCAGGAGCAGGGCCAGAGGCTTGGCCCAGAGACCGAAGGCGACTCCGGCGACGATCGAGAGAAGGATTATCCAGGGGTTCTTCATCAAAGGAGCGGGGCGGGCGGCTTGGGGCATGCTGATTCTCCTAAGCCCCTGAGGGGTCTTTGTAGGTTCCGGAGAGGATTTGGTCGACGGTCAGGTTCCAGTGGAGCTCGTCGAGAAAAACCTCGATGAAGGAGGCCAGCTGGGCCGAGCTCCAACGGGTCGCGATGGCGATCGGGTCCGTCAGGTCCTTGAAGAGGACCAATTTCAGGGTCAGGGAGGCCAGGGGGTCCTTCTCCATGATGAGGCGGCATTCCAGCTCGTCCCGATAGGCGGCCAGGACTCTTCCTTCCCGGACGGCCCCTACCACCTCGTCCCAGGTGGGGAATTCCACCACTTCCGCCCCGGGGAAGTTCGTTTTCGTGTAATTGGAGTAGGATGAATTCCGGATCACGCCGATTTTTCCCTTGAAGTTCCGGATAAAGTCCTTCAGGCCCTCATCGGAGCTCAGTTTGGCCAACTGAAGCCGGTTGATCAGAAGTCCCTGGCGGAAGGTGATGTAGGGACTGGAGAATCGGACCGTCTGGGCCCGGACCATGGTCCTGCTGAGCTTGCTCACCGCCACGTCTGCCTTCCCCTGGGCGACGGCGCCCACGACATCGTTGAAGGACGGGAAATCGCGGAGGAATACCGGGGTGACCTGGAGCTTCGCGGCCAGGGCAGTGGCCAAGGCGACATCGAGGCCCGCCAAGCGCCCCTGGGCGTCCTTATAGTAGAAGGGGGGCTGGTCATCCTTGGTCATGGCCACCAAGAGCTGGCCCCGTTTCTGGATGGCTTGGATCTCGGGAGCCTTCAGGTCCAGGAGGGCCGTCGACTGGGCGACCGATGACCAGCCGATCGCCAGGAACAAGACGAGGAAGAGAGGACGCACGAAAACCTCCTTGGGCAAGACGGGATAATTCCCGCTCCCGCGGTACAAAGATCGCTCGGGTAAAGATATGCAAATCGTTTTTTGGGGGGAACAATAATCAAGCTTCGGGAATCCCTCGATGCATGCTCGACTCCTGCCATATGCGTAAATGGACGAATACTCTTCTCTATACTATAGAGCAGCCCTTCGCCATTTTGGGCAAAAATCTCATTTTTGCTTCCCGACGCACTCGGCGCAGCGTCCGTAGAGCACCCGCCTGACCGACTCTACACTAAAGCCCGGGGGACCCGCCTCGGGCCCGCTCGCGGCGGCTCGAGGCAGGTCGAATATACGGCCGCAACGGGTGCAGTAGGCGTGGTCGTGGGTCGAGGTATCCGGATCGTAGTTCACCTCGCCCGCGGCGACCCTGATCTCGAGGATCAGACCGGCCTCCACGAGGCACCGCAGGGTGTTGTAGACCGTGGCGAGCGCCATGGTCGGATGCTCGGCTCGAAGCGCCTGGAAGACCTCCCCCGCCGAGGGATGAGTCTCGTTGCCCTCGAGATAGCCGAGTATCGCCGATCTTTGGGGGGTCAGCCTCAGGCCCATCCTGCGAAGGGCGGATTCGCTCTCCGTCATGCCGTGAAGTACTGCTCCTTGCCGCGCTGGCTCGCCTTCATGGTCTTGCCGCCCTTCTTGAAGTTGGCAGGGCAGACTTCGCCCACCTCTTCGAAGGTCTGCAGCGCATCGACGATCCGGAGCGCCTCCTCGGTCGAGCGGCCCAGGGGAAGGTCGTTGACGAGCTCGTGCCGCACCGTGCCCGATCTATCTATAAGGAAGAGACCGCGGAGGGCTACGCCCGTCTCGAGGAGCACGCCGTAGTCCGCGGATATTTTCTTGGTGATGTCGGCCACGAGGGGAAAGCCGATCTTGCCGATTCCGCCCTTCGCCCTCTCCTGCTCGCGCCAGGCGTGGTGCGAGTACTCGCTGTCGACCGAGACGCCGATCACCTGGACGTTCCGCTTCCCGAACTCCCCGAGCTCGGCGTCGAAGGCGAGTATCTCGGTAGGGCACACGAAGGTGAAGTCCATGGGGTAGAAGAAGATAAGGACATATTTGCCTTTGAAGCTCGAGAGCGCGAAGCCCTCTTGTATGCTTCCGTCGGCCAGGACAGCCTTGGCGCTGAAGTCGGGCGCCGCTTTCGTGACGAGCGAACTCATATGATTCCTCCTAAGACTAAGATTGGCTCTTAGCTTAGAATGATTCTAAATTACATGCAAGCGGCTTCGGCCTCGTTTCGGCGACCCGGCGGATCGGGCCCTACTTGAAGCTTATGGCGTATCCCGCGCCGAAGCGGGGGTAGCTGGCGGCGACCGAGCCGACGCCGGCCAGATCGTAGCTTTGGCTCTGGATGCCGAACACGTAGGAAGCCTCGGCGTAGAAACCGTCGAACCGTATCCGCGCGCCGGCGTCGTAATCGATATCGGCGGCGACCGCGCCGTTGCTGGCCGCCACGCCGTCGATAAAGGCCCCCGTAAAGGCTTCGAAGCCGAGCTTTCCCACCTTGTAGCGGACAATCGCCCTGACCGGGACGTCGAAAAGGCTCACCTGGATGCCCGAATCGCTCAGGGTCAGGTAATCGATGCCCGTCTCGCAGCCCAGGGTGAGATCGCGGCTCAGCCGGTAGCCCACGCTGCCCCAGACTCCCCCGCGCGTGTTCAGGAGCCCTCCGATCCAGGCGAGTTGGCCGTTGATTGTGATCCTGTTGTTGTAGTAGAGCCCCGCCCCCGCGTCGATGGCGAGCCGCGAAAAGGCCGGCCCCGTCTCGGCTTCGCTCTTGGGCGGCGGCGAAGCCGTCTTGCTCTCGGTCTTGTCGGCCACCGCCGCCGGAACTGCCCTGATCGCGGCCGTGTCGACCGACATCCCCAGGTTTGCCGTGAAGAGGAAGGAGGAATTGTCGGGCCCGCGCCCGGTCAGCGCGTCCAGGCCGAAGACGTAGGCCCCCGTCGAGATGCCCCCGAGTAGCTTGATAGAATTGCTGAGCTGGACCGTGGTATCCACGCCCATGACGAGGGCGCCGAGGGTGTCGGTATCGGCCTCGGTGGCGTAGTGCTTCGACCTGAGCTCGTAGCCGAGCGAGAAGAGGGCCGTGTAGGGCACGTTCTTCTTGAAGACGTCGACCGTAAGCGCGTAGCGGGTGAGACTGTCGGTCACGAGGCCCCCGCTCGAGTCCATCTCGTTGAAGCGCTTTTCCGAGACCAGGGCCGAGACGATGGCGTCGTGGACGTAGAAACCGGCGGCCAGCTCGGTGAGGGCCTGGGGATCGCTGTTCGCCTGGAAAATCGAAATCGCCGTCCCTCCGTCGGAGCGGAGCGATATGTAGGCGACACCGGGCCACTGGAGCTTGACCGAGGCCGATATCCCCGCCGAGAAGGGGACCGAGTCGGAGTTGAGGAAGCCGAACTGAGGGCCGACCGAGATGCTCGCGACTCCCCGCGAGAACAGCACGTCCGCGCTCGCGCTGTTGCGCAGCACGGGATCGCGATCGTAGCTCAGCCTGACCGCGGCGTCCTCGCCGATGGGGGCGGTCATCCAGGCCTCGCCTCCGTAGAAGTAGTTCGTGGCGGGGAAGGAGCTGCCCGTCACCGGGGCGACGGGGGTCCACGGCAGCTGGAGGTTGCTCGTCTCGGCGTCGAAGCCGAACTCCAGGGCATGCGCCGCCGACGCGCTGGCCGCGAGGACGAGGGCGGCGAGCGTCCGCGTCGCGAAGGATCCTTTCCTCATCGATTCATCCTTAGTACGAGGTCTTGAGGCCGATATAGGGCCCGAACATCCCGTACCATGCCGACGGGAGGGGGAAGACGCGCACATCGAGCTTGAAGTCCCAGCGGACGCCCCCCGTGATGATCGAATAATAGGGGGAAGTATCGACCGCGAGGTTGGGGATATTCACGGGGTCGGTGGTCTCGGGGCGGAATTCTATGAGAGTCTGAAGCCCCCCCTGGGAGCCCCGCTCCGCGATATGGCCGAAGCGGAGATCGAAGGCCGCATCCAAGGCGCCCTGTTCGCTCGTGTAATCCACCTGGTCGTACCAGGTGGGGTGGTAGAAGAGGGTGATAACCGCCTGCGCCGCCGATCCGAACCTGATGCGCGGCTCGAAGAGGAAGAAGACATCGTTGATGGAAAAGCCCTGCGCCGGGTCCAAGCGCGTGACGCCCATCTGGGCGAAGAACTCGCCCACGTTGCCCGTGGTGGCGTAGAAGAGCAGGCCCCCGCGGTAGAGGCCCATCGAGCTGCCCGTGGTAGCGCCCACGAAGAGATCGGTCTTGACCAGGGGGAAGTTCACCGAGTAGCGCAGATCGCCCGACCAGGTTCCCTGGCCGACGTCCGAATCCTGATAGAGGTACATGTAGCCTACCGATTCCGAGCTGAACTTCGGCGTCGTCGAAAGCCGGAAACCCGTGCCGTTCGGCTGGTAGATCCCGTCGAACCACACGTTCGGGTTGCCGCCGACCCCGTTCGGATAGACCATGGGCCCGCGGAGGTCCGTCGAGAAGGGGGCGGTTCCGAACAAGGCGGTAAAGTCGTCGCCCGAGCAGAAATTATCCATTTGCCCCACGAAGAAGGCCAGGTCGAGCGGCAGGGCGAAGACCGATTTTGCCGTCACGGAGACCGTCTGGAGCTGGGGGCTGATGAGGTTGTTTATGCTGTTCGCGAGCTGCGAGTTGGTGGCCGTGCTCGGGAGCGGGTTGAGGCTCGTGTTGGCGAGCGACATCGCTTTCTCGATGTCCGAGTTGAGGAAGTCCAGCTTGAGCTGACCCGAGAACTTGTCGCCCCCTTCCATCGAGAGGGCGAAGAAGAGTCTCGAGCTCACGTCAAAGGATGCCGAGCTCTGGTCGTACACGCCGTGCGAGAGGAGCTCGAGATCGTCGACCCGGAGATCCGTGGCCTGGAGGGCGCCGGGCGCCAGGGCGGTCAACGCGAAGAAGAGCGGCACAATCGCGGCTCTAGGCTTGGGCATGGTCACTCTCTCCCGGGCCAAAGAATGCGCCCTCATCGGGATAATTGTAACGCCCGAGCGACGCGAAAGCACGGCGACGGGCGGGCGCTTTTCCTATTATCGGCCAAAACGCCCGGGCGGAAAGCCCAAAGCCTTCTTCGCGTCGGCCTTGACGTAACGTGCTAACTATATAATGCTCTAAACACGATGAGCGACTATCTCGACCCGAACAACGAGGAGCTCCTTAAGGATTTTTTCGCCGAGGCGCAGGGCCAAGTCGAGTCCCTCGAGCAGAATGTCCTCGCCCTGGAACAGGAGAGCGGCAATCGCGACGCCGTGGACGAGATATTCAGGGCCGCCCACACCCTCAAGGGCGGCGCGGGCACGGTCGAGATGACCGAGCTCGCCGAGTTCACCCACCTGGTCGAGGACGTCCTCGACGGCGTCCGCTCGGGCAAGGCCGCCGTCGACGAGGCCGTCATCGACGCCCTCCTGGGCTCGATAGACGTCATCAAGGCGATGCTGGACGCCAGGGGGCGGGGTTCGGTCTACCGCGGCGACACATCGGCCGTCAAGGCGACGCTCGCCTCCCTCCTCCCGGCCGGCGCGGTCAAGCATGTCGCGCCCAAGCCGCCGGCCCCGGTCGCGGCGCCCTCCCCGGAGCGCGGCTCGAGCGAGCGAAGCTCGAGCGGCCTGTCCGAGTACGAGATCCTCGAGCTCCGCGAGGCGGCGGGAACGGGCAGGCGGATATTCCGCCTCCGGCTCGTCTTCAACCCCGACAATGTCATGAAGACCGTCTCCGCCATCCACGCCTTCGCCGCGCTCCGCGACACGGGAACCGTGCTCAAGACCATCCCCGACTTCGAGAAGCTCTACGAGGACTCCTTCTATCCCGTGGTCGAGTACTTCGTCGCGGTCGACAAGGATCCCGAGGAGCTGCGCCGCAAGGCCTCCATCCCCGACGTGGTCGACGAGGTCACGGTCGAGGAGCTCGTGGCCGAGCCTCCGGCTCCCGCCAAGCCGATCCAGGCGGCCTCTCGGCCCGCCGTGCCCGAGCCTCGGCGCGCCGATCAGGCGGCCGCCCCGGTCTCCAAGGCGGTCGCGGCATCGGGAGCCGCCGCCGAAGCCGAACCCGCTGTCTCCGCTGCCGAGCCCGCCTCCCCGGCCGAGGCGACGCACCACGACGAGGCCCGCAGGGCCTCGCAGGGCTCGATACTCCGGGTGGACTCGCGGCGCATCGACAACCTCCTCAACCTGGTCTCCGAGACCGTGATCAACAAGGCGACCTTCAACCAGATCTCCGCGCGCTTCGGCGAGCTCATGACCGGCCTTCAGAGCTCCGAGAGTCGCTTCCGCGACGGGATCAAGGATCTCTTCGACGGCATGCCCGACTACCTCGCCGCCATCCAGCAGGGCAAGTCCGCCAAGGAGATCAAGAAGGAGATCGTCGAGAAGTTCGGCTTCCTGTACCAGACCTTCGACGGCTTCGAGGCCGACCTCAAGAACGACGTCGCCAAGTTCCGCTCTACGGCGCAGAACCTGGGCCGCATAACCGGAGAGCTCCAGGAAGGCGTCATGCGGATCCGCATGGTGCCCATCAGCCAGATCTTCAGCCGCTTCCCGCGCCTCGTCCGCGACCTCACCAAGACCCTCAACAAGAAGGTCAGTCTCGTCATCGAGGGAGAGGACACCGAGCTCGACAAGTCGGTGATCGAGGACCTCCTCGATCCCCTCATGCACTCGGTCCGCAACGCCCTCGACCACGGCGTCGAGACGCCCGAGGAGCGCGCCGCCGCCGGCAAGGGCGAGGAGGGGACCGTCCTCCTCAAGGCCTCGAACGAAGGCAACATGATCGTCATCGAGATCGCCGACGACGGCAAGGGCATCGACGTCGAGGCGGTCCGCGCCAAGGCCATCGAGCGGGGCATCATCCATCCGAGCAAGGTGCTCACCGACATCGAGGCCTTCAACCTCATCTTCGACGCGGGCTTCTCCACGGCCAAAGAGGTCACCAACATCTCGGGACGCGGGGTCGGTCTCGACGTCGTGAAGCGCCAGATCGAGAAGCTCAACGGCAGCGTCACGGTCTCGAGCCAGAGGGGCAAGGGCACGCGCTTCACCATCAAGCTCCCCCTGACCCTCGCCATCATCCAGGGCCTCCTGGTGCGCGTCGGCAAGGAGACCTACTCGATCCCGATCACCAGCGTGATCGAGAGCCACCGGATCAAGCCGGCCGACGTCAGGATGATCGACAACTACGAGGTCTTCAACATCCGCAACGACGTCGTCGCCCTGCTAAGGCTCAACCGGCTCTTCCGCATCCCGACCAACGAGCAGCGGGACTACCATTTCGTGGTCATCGTCGGCACGGCCGACAAGCGCGTCGGCCTCATGGTGGACTCGCTCATAGGCGAGGAGGACGTGGTCATAAAGCCGCTCCGGGACCAGTTCACCCAATCCCCGGGGATAGCCGGGGCCTCGATACTCGGCGACGGATCGGTCTGTCTTATCATAGACGTGAGCCAGCTGCTCGAGCTGGGCCTCAAGCAAGAGCTCGAAGAGCGGCGCCGCCTCGAGGCGACGATCCGCTAGAGCGGCCAGGAGCAGCACATGACGGCGCAAACGGAACGAGAGGCCAAGCCGGAGGTCGCCGGTCCCGCGGGCAAGGCGGAGAAGGTCGATTTCAAGATGGTCACCTTCTCGCTCGCCGGGAAGGAATACGGCGTCGACATCATGAGCGTCAAGGAGATAGCCAAGGCCTCGCGCTTCACCTACGTGCCCAACGCCTCGACCTTCGTGCGCGGCGTGTACAATCTCCGCGGCGACATCATCTCCGTCATCGACCTGCGGATATTCTTCCACCTCCCGGCCGAGCGCAAGGAGGACGAGGCCCTCGAGAGCCTCATCATCCTCAAGATCGACGAGCACGTCTTCGGCGTGATCGTCGACGCCATCGACAAGGTCGTGGGCATAGCCTCGAGCTCCATCCAGCCGCCGCACCCCATCTTCGGCGACATCAACGTCAAGTACATAAAGGGCATCATCGAGAACGGCGGCAAGCTCTACATCATCCTCGACGTCGAGAAGATCTTCGCCCCCGAGAGGGCCGAGGAGGCGCCCAAGCCCGGGACCCTCGAGGCTCGCGGCCCGGCGACGGGGATCGCGGCGGCGGACACGGAGGGGACTTCCGGCGGCGACATATCCGCCTCCTTCGTCAAGGAGACCCTCGCGGCCTTCCGGGGCTTCCACGTCACCAGCCTTAACGAGACCTGGTTCCGCTCGCGCTTCGCCGAATGGAAGAACGAGCGGAAGGACGCGGACCTCCAGCTCAGGGAGGAGTCCGAGGCCGACGCCTTCCTCGAGGGCTTCTGGTCGCCCTGCACGGGCACCCTATGGGACGAGGGCTACGCCGCCGAGGTCGAGAAGGCCCTTCCCCCGATCGAAGCCAAGAGCATCAATGTCTGGAACCCCGGCTGCGGCAAGGGCTACGAGACCTGGTCCCTCGCCTGCGTCATGCGGAAGCGCTATCCCGACGCCAGGATCAAGATCTGGGCCAACGACTCGGACCTCCTCGCCATCTCCATGGCGCCCAACATGGTCTTCCCCGAGAGCATCCCCGACTACTACATCCCCTTCACGACCAAGGGCCGGAACGGGCTGGTCTTCATACAGGCTGTGCGCGACTCGATCTTCTTCGAGTTCCACGACGTGATGAACGGCAACACGCTGCCGCCTCTGGATCTCGTCCTGTGCCGGGACATGCTCTCCTTCGTGGCTCCGATTGACCAAAGACGGCTAATGGGCGATTTTATCGATAAGCTGAAGCCGAAGGGCATGGCGCTCTGCGGGGCGAACGAGCGTCTCGGCGAGGGCTGGTCGGCCGCGGCCACGGGAGCCGTAGCGGCTTTCCGCAAGGATCAATGAAGAACACGAGGAGCGCGGAATGAGAGTCGAGTACATCAATCCCTTCGTGGAAGCGGCCTTCAACGTACTTCGCGAGGTCCTGCAGTCGGACGTGAAGCGGGGGGAGCTCTACCTCAAGTCGACCTCGATGCCCGTCATGGGCGTCGCCGCCATAGTCGGGCTCGCGGGCGACGTGGAAGGCCGCGTCCTCTTCGACATGGACAGGCCCACTGCCCTCAAGATCGCCTCCGCCATGAACCAGGAGGAGCTCAAGGACTTCGACGACCTCGTCAAGGCCACGATCACCGAGCTCGCCAACATGATCACCGCCCAGGCGGTCACCAAGCTCCACGACCTCGGCTTCCGCTTCGACCTCACCCCCCCCGCCATCTTCACCGGCGAGAACATGGAAGTCTCGAACGCCGACGTCGAGGCCCTCATCGTGCCCATGGAGACGGGCCACGGCAAGATCGAGATCAACGTCGCCATCAGGGAGCGAGCTTGACATCGGATCGCGGGCGCTGATATAAATGTTGTTGCGCTTTCGGCCAACGAAGGCGCTATTTGCGGGCGGTTAGCTCAGTTGGCTAGAGCACCAGTATGACACGCTGGGGGTCACAAGTTCGACTCTTGTATCGCCCATGACCGAAAAACCCATCCACTTGGATGGGTTTTTTATTTGGAGCGACGGGAGAGTCGAAGGGCTACCCTTCGGTCGAGCTCGCAGGGACGACGCGAAGCGTCGGAAGCGAGCGAGAGCGCAAACCCCGTCCCGGAAGGCAGAGACAGGGAGGTCGAGGCCTGGAGGCCGACTCTTGTATCGCCCATAGGTTAGATATATTGGATATTCTCCATAAATATTCGATTTCGATTGCGCGTTAAGAACTACAAACTTATACTCATACAATTATCTGATGGGCCAGCTCTTTCATCTTGTTTCGGCGGAGGAAGGGTAGCCCATCTTCCATAAGCGCTCTCGGGTTATATTGAAAACAGTATTTCTTAAATCGAGCCGGGAGTGTGAGAACTCAAGGACTTATCGCCGATAACGATTTGGCGATGGGAATATTCTTCATATTTTTGGCCATATCTATATAACTCTTCGAACCATGTTAATGCTAATGGGCAGCTTAAACGACATTCATCTACAGCTAGTTAGGCGACATATTGTTTTGCGCGAGCATTACAGCAGCCCATCGTCCTGGCAGGCTGCATGATACATATATATTGATTAATATGAAAAATTTTATTAGGAGGATGTTAGATTGAAGAAATCAGACTTCCATAATATATTTTTAGTTGCTATTAAGTATAGGAGCGATATTCACAAATAAGGGGGAAAATATGAGAATGTCGTTTATTGAATTGTTTAATGACAACGGTGGCATGGTAACGCCTAAAATGGCGGTACACATTAATGGAATTACCATGTCGCCGGGAGTAAGTTTTGGTGGCGGCGTTAGTTTTGGTGGTGTTGATCTAGCCAATTATCGAGGAAAATCCTTCGAAGTGGAAATCCAAAATGGGGCCCATGTAATAAAAGGAATCTATAATTAGTAGGTGCGATTAACGTAAAATTAAGCCTTAATAATGCAATTGTCACGCGTTATGCAAGTCGCTCGCTCCTTCTTGCTGTCGGGGGTCACGATAATTCCCTCGTAGGGTCATGGTAATTCCCCCAAGGGTTTTTTAAACTTTAGCGCCGGGTTCCGGACCCGGTCAAGCCGAAATCGGCTGGGATTCCTGGCCCTGCCACCGCGCTCCCTCCTTCCGGTAGGAGCGCCCCGATGTAACGATGAGTTTCACCGCGCCCGA